>Ga0181525_10001755_pt1 | contig 18238 bp, 15 predicted proteins | sample PEATcosm2014_Bin_48_FD_121100 | JGI IMG/M metagenome (GOLD analysis project Ga0181525, IMG submission 121100) | Peatland microbial communities from MTU Mesocosm Facility, Houghton, MI, USA - PEATcosm2014_Bin06_10_metaG | ecosystem: Environmental > Terrestrial > Soil > Wetlands > Peat | place...
TCTTGCGGATTACGTCGATGGCGCGGAAAGTCGGCGCGGGCTCTGGCGTTGGGCTCACGGGAGGCGGAATCCTTCCGGAAGCAATTCGGTAATGTGAGCCTGCTTGAACCCGTTGGCGCCGGGAAAAAAGATGGTTGCGTCGGGGCCGAATTCGTAAATGACCTGACGGCAGGCACCGCACGGCGAACTCGGCACTCCCTGGTCGTTGACGACCGCGACGGCGCGGATTCTGATGTCAGGTCCCAGTTGCGAAACGGCCGAGAAAATCGCCGTGCGCTCGGCGCAGTTGGTCATGCCGTAGGAAGCGTTCTCGACGTTGCAGCCCGAGAAGATCTTGCCGTTTGAAAGTAGGATGGCGGCTCCGACCCGAAACTTCGAGTAGGGGGCATGCGCGTTCTTCATTACTTTTTTCGCGGTCCGCAGGAGTTTTGCGGATACTCCGGCTGGCAATTTGCTCTTGCGCATAGCGGTAAGGATCTCAACGCGCAACGGGAGATCGACGGCAATTGTAAACCCTCGCGAAACGATCCAGCTCTTTTTGTTCCCGCGCAGCCGAACGAAGTGTTGGGAAACGCATACCTCGAACTCGCGTTGTGAGATTTACTGCCGTACTTTACTGCCGTACAATGACAGCGCGGGGCGAGGCAATTCTGTGCCGGTCGATCACAACCATCTTCATAATAATTCCAGAACCGCTGAGGAACGCGGGAGCGGCATCGCGATTCTTGGCGACCGAGCTCTGCTGCCCAACTCTGGAATCCCGCTCGATCTGAACTGGGTGCGGGACGTTCGGGTGAATACGAGCGCGGTGGAACGCCGCGCGCAGACGCAAGTGGCGCGCAGGACGGTGAAGAAGGAATGGCAGGCTGCGTGGCTGCTGCGGGCAATTACCTGCATGGACCTGACTACCCTTTCCGGCGATGATACTGACGAGCGAGTTCGCAGACTATGCGCCAAAGCGCGGCGTCCGTTACAGCAGGAGTTGGTGCACGAGTTGGGAATTGAAGAACTCGATGTGAAAGTGGCCGCGGTTTGTGTCTATCACTTGTTTGTCGAGACGGCAGTGCTAGCGCTGGAAGGAAGTGGAATTCCTGTTGCGGCAGTGTCGACGGGGTTCCCCGCAGGTCTGTCTCCGCTGGCGGAGCGAGTGGCGGAGATTCACCGTTCCGTGGAAGCGGGCGCGCACGAGATCGACGTTGTGATTACGCGCGCGCACGTGTTTGGCGGACGCTGGCAGGCGCTGTACGACGAAGTCGCCGCCTTCAAACAAGCCTGCGGTGCGGCCCACATGAAAGTGATACTCGCGACTGGCGACCTGCTCACTTTGCGCAACGTGGCGCGCGCCAGCGTGGTGGCCATGATGGCGGGAGCCGACTTCATCAAGACCTCAACTGGCAAAGAGCCGACCAACGCAACTTTGCCTGTGGGTTTGGTGATGACTCGGGCGATCCGCGAATATGCGCAGCAAACGGGGATGGCGGTGGGCTTCAAAGCGGCGGGCGGGATTCGCACTGCGAAGCAATCGACCGACTGGCTGGCCATGATGAAAGAAGAACTCGGGGCTTCGTGGATGCGCGCCGAACTTTTTCGTTTTGGAGCCAGCGGGTTGTTGGGCGATATTGAGCGGCAATTGGAGCATCACGCGACCGGGCGCTATTCGGCGGAGTATCGTCATCCCATCGCGTAGTCGTGCGCTGAAGGACAGTAGTCGAGCCAACTTAACATGAGCATCGCGGAAAAATTTGTGACCATGGAGTACGGCCCTGCGCCGGAAGATCCGAAAGAGGCGGAAGCTTGGCTGCAGCGCCACGAGCGCCGCTTCGGGCACTTTATTGGCGGCGCGTGGCAGGCTCCGGCGGCGGGCGAATATTTCGACACGATCGATCCTTCGAATGGAGAGAAACTCGCGTCGATTGCTCAGGGATCGTCCGCTGATATCGACAGCGCGGTGCAGGCTGCTCGCGCTGCGTTTCCGAAGTGGCGGGCGCTTACTCCGCACGTGCGGGCGCGTTATTTGTATGCCCTGGCGCGGCTGGTGCAGAAACATTCGCGGCTGCTCGCCGTTTTGGAAACCATGGATAACGGCAAGCCGATCCGCGAAAGCCGTGACATCGATATTCCACTGGTGGCGCGGCATTTCTACTACCACGCGGGCTGGGCGCAGCTGCTCGACCAGGAATTTCCGGAGTACGAACCTTGTGGCGTGGTGGCGCAGATTATCCCATGGAATTTTCCTTTGTTGATGGCGGCGTGGAAGATTGCTCCGGCTCTGGCTACCGGAAACACTGTGGTTTTGAAGCCGGCGGAATTCACTCCGCTGACGGCGCTTGCGTTTGCGGAGCTTTGTCAGGAAGCGGGATTGCCCGCCGGAGTGGTCAACATTGTGACCGGCGACGGTGCGACCGGCGAGGCTTTGGTGAAACACGCCGACGTGGACAAAATTGCTTTCACCGGATCTACCCAAGTCGGCCGCGCGATTCGCAGCGCCACGGCGGCAACTTCCAAACGTTTATCGCTTGAGTTGGGAGGGAAGTCTCCGTTCATTATTTTCGACGACGCTGATCTGGACAGTGCGGTGGAAGGACTCGTGGACGGAATCTGGTTTAACCAGGGCCAGGTGTGCTGCGCGGGTTCGCGGCTGCTGATGCAGGAAAGTATCGCCGAGAGTTTGCTGGGGAAAATCCGCGAGCGCATGAGCAGCCTGCGTGTGGGCCTTCCACTCGATAAGGCAATCGACATCGGCGCGATCGTGGCGCGCGTGCAACTGGATCGCATCCAGCGCATGGTGGGCCAGGGAATCGCGGAGGGCGCAACCTGCTGGCAACCGGAACTCACGTTGCCGGAGCGCGGCTTTTATTATCCGCCAACGTTGTTGAGCAATGTGCATCCCACATCCATCGTGGCGCAGCAGGAAATTTTCGGTCCCGTGCTGGCGGCGATGACGTTCCGCACTCCGAGAGAAGCGGTTGAACTGGCCAACAATACTGTCTATGGCTTGGCCGCGTGCGTTTGGAGCGAGAACATCAATGTTGCGCTGCAAGTGGCGGCGCAAATGAAAGCCGGCGTGGTGTGGGTGAATTGCACGAACCTGTTCGATGCGTCCTGCGGCTTTGGCGGGTATCGCGAGAGCGGTTACGGGCGCGAAGGCGGCAGGGAGGGCTTGCTGGAATATTTGCAGCCGTCGTGGTTCAAGAATGCTCCCCAGTTAGCCGCAGCGATTCCGCCCGCCGCTGCACGTTCAGAAGACGATCCGCAGTCTGGCCCTCCTGCGATCGATCGCACGGTGAAGCTCTACATTGGAGGCAAGCAGGTGCGGCCCGATTCCGGCTACAGCATGGAAGTGCGCGCTGCCGACGGCCGATTGTTAGGCGAAGCGTCGCTGGGTAACCGCAAAGATATTCGCAACGCCGTCGAAGCTGCCCGCAAGGCGGAGGCGTGGGCCAAAGCGACGGCGCATAATCGTGCGCAGGTTCTTTATTACTGTGCCGAAAATCTGTCGCAACGCCGCGATGAAATTGTTCGCGGGCTTACGGCAGTGGTTGGAGCGAAGCAAGCGGTGGCGGAAGTCGAGCTCGGCATTGAGCGCATCTTTTCCTACGCGGCGTGGGCCGACAAGTTTGACGGGGCCGTGCATAATCCTCCGTTCCGGAATGTCGCGATCGCCATGAATGAGGCGCTTGGAACTGTGGGCATTATTTGTCCGGCGGAAGCGCCGCTGCTGGGTTTTCTTTCTCTCGTGATGCCGGCTATTGCCATGGGGAACACTGTGATTGCGGTGCCTTCGGAGGTGTATCCGATTATCGCTGCCGATCTCTACCAACTATTCGATGCGAGCGACCTGCCCGGCGGGGCGGTGAACATTGTGACGGGCCATGCTTCGCAGCTTTTGAAAACTCTGGCCGAGCATGACGATGTGGATGCGATTTGGTCGTTTGGGGACGAAGCCAATGCCGCTGCGGCGAAGGCGATGTCGGTGGGCAATTTGAAACAGGTCTGGACCAACGAGGGCCGCGCCATCGACTGGTTCGATCCGAAACTGGCGGAAGGACGTTGGTTTCTGGAACATGCCACCCAGGTGAAGAATATCTGGGTTCCATACGGGGAATAGGCGCGCCTCGGGGATCGCATCAGAATTGCTTTTGTTGCGGGTCCAGACTAGCATATCCCCGTTGTTCTTCTCCGCCCGGCATTTTGGCATCACGTCAGGCCAATTCATGTTCGATCCAAGTTTTGATCTAAGGAGGGTATATGGGTATCGCAGTGTCACCGCAGATTCATCCGCAGGTCGCGGACTTCCTTGAGAAGCCGCGCAAAATGTTGATCAACGGCAATTGGGTAAGCTCGATTTCCGGCAAGACTTTTCCTACTTACAATCCCGCTACTGGTGAAGTTCTCGCGCGGGTGGCGGAAGGCGATCGCGAGGATATTGAACAGGCTGTGAAGGCCGCGCGCAAAGCGTTCGACCATGGCCCTTGGCGGAAGCTGACTGCGTCGGAACGCGGACGCCTCATCTGGAAGCTCGCAGATTTGCTCGAGCAGCACACTGAGGAGTTCGCTTACCTGGAGAGCCTCGACAACGGCAAGCCGCTTACGATTGCGCGGGCAGCCGATGTGCCGCTGGCCGTGGACCTGTTCCGCTACATGGCGGGCTGGACCACGAAGATTGAAGGCAACACGATTCCGATCTCGGTTCCATACACTCCCGGCGCGAAATATTTGGCGTATACGCTGCGGGAGCCGGTGGGAGTTGCGGGACAAATTATTCCCTGGAACTTTCCGCTGCTGATGGCCGCGTGGAAGCTCGGCCCGGCACTGGCCGCGGGATGCACGGTGGTGTTGAAACCGGCAGAACAGACGCCGCTTTCGGCGCTGCGCCTGGGCGAGTTGGTCATGGAAGCGGGATTCCCTGAAGGTGTGGTGAACATTGTTCCGGGTTACGGCGAGACCGCGGGTGCGGCGCTGGCGGCTCATCCGGATGTGGACAAAGTGGCGTTCACCGGCTCGACCGAAGTTGGCAAGCTGATTGTTCACGCTGCGGCGGGCAACTTGAAAAAAGTTTCGCTGGAGCTGGGCGGAAAATCTCCCAACGTAATTTACAAGGATGCTGACCTCGATACGGCGATTCCCGGTGCGGCGAGCGCGATCTTCTTCAATCACGGCCAATGCTGCTGTGCGGGGTCGCGCCTTTACGTGGAGAAACCGATCTTCGATCGGGTGGTCGAAGGCGTCGCCGATCATGCCAAGAAAATCAATGTAGGTTCGGGTCTCGATCCGGAGACAAGTATGGGACCGCTGGTTTCTGAGGAGCAATTAAGCCGGGTCTGTGGCTATCTCGAGGCCGGCTTCTCGGAAGGCGCTACCGCGCTTTCGGGCGGGCACAGAAAGGGTGACAAAGGCTATTTCGTTGAGCCTACCGTTCTGGTGAACACCCGCGAAGACATGAAGGTGGTGCGGGAAGAAATCTTTGGGCCTGTGGTGGCGGCGATGCCGTTCGACGATCCCGAGGAAATTCTGCCGCGCGCTAACGACAGCGAATATGGCCTGGCTGCTGCCGTGTGGACACGCGACATCAGCAAGGCTCATCGCACGGCCGAACTTCTGCGCGCGGGCACCGTGTGGATCAACTGCTACAACATTTTCGATGCGGCGCTGCCTTTCGGCGGATACAAGCAATCCGGATGGGGACGAGAGATGGGTCACGAGGCCCTGAACCTGTACACGCAAACCAAGGCGATCTGCACTAAGTTGTCCTAACCGAATCGCTCAAGAAAATAAGGACGGCGCTCAGCGCCGTCCTTTTTTGTTTTTGGTATGTCAGCTCTACCTCTCCATGAGGAGAACCTTTTCCGCATCGTCAATCTCGGTCAGTTTCACTTCGATTACTTCATTGGTCGAAGTCTGCACGTTACGGCCGACAAAGCTGGCCTCGACCGGAATTTCGCGATGTCCGCGGTCAATCAGAACGCACAGCTGCACTCGCCGTGGCCTGCCGTGTGAGAATAGGGCATCGAGCGCGGCCCGCGTGGTGCGTCCCGTGAAGAGAACGTCGTCGACCAGAACGATATTCTTATCCTCAATCGAAAACCCGATCTCCTTGTCCTGCACCACGGGCTTGGGCCCGAGCGTTGAAAGATCATCGCGATAGAACGTGATGTCTAGTGTCCCGACTGGAACTTTAGCGCTCTCGATGCGAGCGATGATCTTGCCCAGGCGCTCGGCGATGGGGACGCCGCGGCGGCGAATTCCAACTAATCCCAACCCGTCGACGCCGCCATTTTTCTCGACAATCTCATACGCCAAGCGCACCAGCGTGCGTTCAATCTCCGATGCCGACATCAGTTGCGCCTTCTGGCGCAGGCCGGTCTCGGAAGAGCTCTTTGAATTCATCATCGACATGCCTCTTGATTTGATCCTTGGAATAGTGCGGTTTCTCACTGTATTCAAGGCAGCGGTCGGAGGTCAAGCGGCGGGCGAGGGGCTTTATGGAAGAATCAAACGCCGTGCGGTTCGCTGGAGAGTGCGCCTTCCGTGAGGGTGAGGACGCCGCTGCCCGCGTCAGAGCGCTGGACCGTAATCATCTGCGTGAGAACGCCGGCATCTTTTTGCAAGGCTTGCAGCGTAATGGCGTGGGGATTTGTAACCGCGCCCTCACCGGGCAGAATTCCTACTCCCTGATTTCGTCCTCCAGCCTTTGCCCGGTAGAGCGCAGCGTCCGCGAGTTCGATAGTTTCTTCCGCGCACAGAGCTTCGTAGGCGCCGCGGCTCCAGGGGAACGGAGCCCATCCCACCGAACAAGTTTTTCGAACTTGAACGCCGTGACCAAGGTCAAAAGCTTCCGAAGCCATGATGTCCAGAATTCGCTCGCAGAACGCGGGCGTACCGGAGGGATCGGCCGAGCGGGACATGATCAGAAATTCCTCGCCTCCCCAACGCACCAGCACGTCGGACTTGCGCACAACTTTGCCCAAGCGTTCCGCAACCCGCTGCAGCAAGCGATCGCCGGCAGGATGACCGTGGAGGTCGTTTACCTGTTTGAAGAAGTCCACATCTACCATGAGGAAGATCAGATCGCGATGGTCGAGTTTGCGAATGTCGCTACCCCGCGCGCGCTCGTAATTTCGCAGCACCTGGCCGGCTTCCGCCGCAACAATTTCTTCGAGATAGCGGCGGTTCCATACTCCGGTCAAAGGATCGGTGAAGGAAATTTCCTGGAGCTCAAGATTCTTGCGCTGCAGTTCCAGACTGTGCCAACGCAGAGACTGTTCCTTGTTTTCCAATTCGTCTTTCAGTTTGCAAGTCTCGTCAAGACTTTGGCGCGACAGCCGCAGCAAGTGAAGGAGTTCGCGGTCCATCCAGTGCTGTTTTACGAATACAAGCGTGCCCATGAATAGCATTGCCGCGACGGTCAAGTACAGCCGGTAAGAGCGCACTTGTGGCGGAGCGGTTCCTCCAAATTCCGCCCACGCCACCATCAATGGAGTGGAGAAGACCGCCATCATGGCCAGGCGCGCGGTCCACATGCTCTGGCTGTGAGGTGCTTCCTGTTCAGCGGGCTCGTCCGAGGAAGATGCGCGCGCGATGAAACCTACGGCCACGAACCAAGTCATGGCAGCCACCAGCGGAATATCGAAGAGACCGCCGGTGTAGTATTGATGAAAATCAATCGCCACACCCGCGAGGACGGAGCCCAAACAGTAAAACATCGCTGCTTTGAAAAGCTGCCCATAGATGGTACGCCAGTACCCGTGGCTGCGCTTCCAAACCAGTCCTACTCCGACCATGAGAACGATTTGTTCACAGGCGTAAAGCAGGTCGAAGCTGCGGCCGTACACGGCTTCGTTCGGCGAAACGTATTGCCAGGGAATTACGATGAACAGGTAGAGATAAAGCCACCAGGCAAACAACAGGAAGAAGTCCACGGTCACGCGCCGCAGAGAGTGGTCATCGCGTTGAATGTGCGGCTGCACCACCAAGGCCGCCATCATGGGAACGACGTGGAGAAACAGTATTACGTCTCCGACGAAGGGATTCGGGGCGTCCTGGCGCAGAAAGACTTCGAAATAAGTCCACAGAAGCTGCGAGCAGAGCCACATGCCGCAACCCAGTGCCATGAGGCCCCAAAAGAGCCTCGCCTTCTTGTAGGTCGTTTTTACGTTCGCGAGCACGGCCAGAGTTGCGCATAAAAGCAATGCCGATTGCGTAAGATCGCCGAAAGCTGTGAGCCCCATGCCCCGTGGAGCCAGTACCGACACGACGAGGTGTACGCCAACCACCGCGCACACAATTCCCGTCCACCTGCCGGGCTGCTTTATGGAAATCGATCCCACGCTATGAGTGTATGTTCAGGCCGCATCGGTTCGGGTATTACGGAAGTAATCGCGTTCAGGGTATAAATGCGGGCTTCAACCTTCTATCCGACCGCGGCCGCGAATCGTTGAACGAAACGGAAAACATCGCGATACGAGTTGTAAAGCGGCACCGGAGCGACGCGGAAAGTATCCGGTTCTCTCCAGTCGCCCACCACGCCCTCCTCAGCCAGTTGCTCGCAAAGCGCTCGTCCATTCTTGGGGATTCGGATTGAGAGTTGCGCGCCGCGTCTTTCTCTTTCGCGCGGCGTGATGATTGGGAAGTTTGCCGATGCTTTCTGATTGAGCAGGAACTCAAGATAGCCCGTCAGCGACACGCTTTTGCCTCGAAGGCGTTCCATACCAGCTTCGTGAAAAATATCCATCGATGCACGCAACACTGCCGCGCTGACGATCGATGGATTGCTCAACTGCCAGCCATCGGCGCCGGGCATCGGCTGAAACGATGGCCCCATCTCGAACCGTGATTGCTCGTCGTGACCCCACCAGCCCGCGAATCGAGGGAGTCCCCAGGCGCGCGCGTGCCGCTCATGGACAAAACAGCCAGCGATGCATCCCGGACCACCATTCAGATATTTGTAGCTGCACCACACGGCGAAGTCCGGGCCCCACTCATGAAGTTTCAACGGCAAATTGCCTGCAGCATGAGCCAGATCGAAGCCGACGATACAGCCTTGCGCGTGGCCCGCGCGCGTGATGCGCGCCATGTCGAATGCCTGACCGGTGGCGTAGTTCACTCCTCCCAGCATGATCAGCGCTATTTCACTGCCCTCACGCTCGATCAACGAATCGATCTCTTCATCGCGCAGGCAGGATTCGCCCGGCAGCGGCGTCACCTCGATTAGCGAGGTCGCGGGATCAAAACCATGAAATCGAATCTGCGACTGCACGGCGTACTGATCGGAAGGAAACGCTCCACGCTCAACAACAATTTTGTGCCGGCGCTTTGTCGGTCGGTAAAACGAAACCATCATCAGGTGAAGGTTAACGGTGAGCGAATTCATCACGACCACTTCGACAGGCTCCGCTCCGACCAGTTCGGCGGTCTGCTCGGTAAGCAGCCTGTGGTAGGGCATCCACGGGTTCTTTGCCCGGAAGTGGCCCTCTACGCCGAGTTGCGCCCAGTCCTTCAGTTCTTGCTCAATGTAGGCCGACGACGTCTTGGGTTGCAGGCCGAGCGAATGACCGCACAGATAAACGCACTCGCCGCGTTCTGTTCTTGGGAAAAAGAAACGTTCGCGGTAGCCTCGCAGAGGATCGCGTTCGTCCATTGCGATTGCGAAATCCTCACCGGCTTGAAACTCTGGTTGAGTAGGAAGATTCGTCACTGCTGCATCTCCAGAGGAGTGAGATCGCGGCGGATCAACCGGTCCGCTTTGCCCCAGTCAATATCCTCGACGCGATGGATCGACTCGCCGAGTTCCGCTAGCATGCGGTCCTGAACCACGCCGCGAGCCAGAGCGACGGAGTAGGGAATGCGATGAAAGGTCACCATGGAATACTTCGGCACAAAGAGCCGAGGATATTTCGCTTCGAGCGCCAGCTCGATTTTCTTTCGCAGCAGGAATCGCGAGTCGGCAACCCGGTCTCTCATCTCCGTGAAATTTTCGATCGCCATGTCTGCGATGGCATCGGTATTGACCTTGCGCTCGCCTTCGAATTCCGCGAAGACTCCGGGCCAGTCGGCACCGTGCCGGTCGAGCAACTCGACCAAACGGGTGCAGTCTTCGAAGCCGCAATTGATTCCCTGGCCGAAGAAAGGGACGATGGCATGAGCCGCGTCGCCCAGTAGCAAAGCTCTCCCTTCCACATGCCACGGGGAACACTTGATCGTAACCATCGCGCCAGTTGGATTGGCAAAATAGTTGTCGGCCAGGTTCGGCATCAGAGGAACGGTGTCTGGAAAGCGGGACTGAAAAAACCTCATCACGTCGGCTGGCGTGGTCAGGCCGGCAAAGCTGTCTGCGCCTTCGAACGGCAGAAAAAGAATGCAGGCGAATGTGCCGTCGATGTTGGGCAAAGCGATCAGCATGTGATTGCCGCGCGGCCAGATGTGCAGCGCATGAGTCTCCAACCGATGCTCGCCTTCGGGTCCGGCCGGAATCGTCAACTCTTTGTAGCCGTAGTCGAGATACTGCTGAGAAAAGTTGAACCGGTTCAGCTTGAGCATCTCCGCGCGGATCGCCGACGCCGAACCGTCGCAACCGATCACGACGCTAGCTTTCCGGATCGTCTCTTCGCCGGTCCGCTCGTTGCGAACTCGTATCGCGCCGGTCTTTGTGTCGTATCCAGAGCAGCGCTGGTTGTAATGTATAGTTGCGCCCTGTTCCTCTGCGGAATTCATGAGTGCAATGTTCAGCTCTGCCCGCGAAATTGAATTGATGACTTCAGTCTCATTTTTGCCGTAGGGCTGGAAGGTAAGTTCTCCCGCAACCGAATGCATCATCCGTCCTTTCATCGGGATGATGATGCTCCGCATTTGTTCCCACAAACCCGCCTGCTGCAATCCGTGAATGCCGCGGGTCGACAGCGCGAGATTGATCGATCTTCCCGCGCTCATGCGCACAGTTCGCATGTCCGGGCGGCGCTCGTAAATCTCGACCGCGAATCCTCTTTGTCGCAGAAGAATCGCCAGCAGCGGACCGTTGAGTCCGGCACCGATTAGCGTGATCTGTTCGTGTGCAGGTTTCATTATGGAGCTTCGGCAAACCATTTCGACGAGCCGGCTTGAAGAGACAGGCGGCTTACTCGGTCAGCAGCGTCCTGGCCTCCCATAGTTCGGGAAAGAATTTCTTGTCGAGGGTGAGCTTTAAGTAAGAAGAACCGGCGCTGCCCCCGGTGCCCATGCGAATGCCAATGATGCGCTCCACCAGTTGAATGTGCCGCAACCGCCAGCTCACCACCAGTTCGTCGAACTCCGTCAGCCGTTCGCAGACATCGATCCAGTCGCGATGATGATGTTCATCTTTATAGAGTTCGTGGACGGCGCGGGCGCGGGCCTCAAATCGCTCCCTCTCAGTTGCGCCCGGACTGGCTGGCGCGAGTTTACCCATTGCCTGAAGCGCTCCGAAGAATACGTCGCGCAGCGAAGGTTCTTCCAACCGGCGTTTCAGGCTGGCGTAGGCCTCGGGCGTGGGGCGGTGATAGCGAAGCATTTTCTCGTCCTTCAATCCGCATAGAAATTCGATCTCTCGAAATTGCTCGGACTGAAATCCGCTGGCGGGCTCGAGCAGACCGCGGAAGGCCAGGAAATGCGTCGGCAGCATCGTTTCCAGAATTGTGAACTGCTCCACCAACACTCGCGTGATCTCCGTACATCGCCGCAGCAAACGTGCCGCCTCATAGACTTCATCATGCGATTGCGGGGCCTCGCCTGCCCGTTGCAGATTCGCGACCACGGCATCCAGGTCATGCAATAATTCTTTGAACCACAGTTCGTAAGTCTGATGAACAAGAATGAACAGCAACTCATCGTGGTGAGGGGGTACAGACTGCGGCTGTTGCAACTCGAGCAGTTCCGGAACTTTCAGGTACGAGCTGTAGGTGAGCTGTCCCGGCGCGGGCGTGAGCGGCGATGCGACTGTGGCGGCTGATCGCGGCTGATCCTTTGCCGTGTTCGCTTCAGTCGCGAGCCCGAGAAAGCGCACCGCATTTTCACCCAAAAGCTTAGTCTTGGATTCCGGCGGCAGATTGCTTCCGCGAATCAGTGAACCCACTCGCTCTTCGCCCAAAGGAAAAGGATAATCCGAGCCGAGCATCACCCGCTCCACTTCCATCTTCCCCACAAGGAATTGCAGCGCACGCTGGTCGAACACGGCGGAGTCCGCGTAGAAGCGGTTGAGGTAGTAGCTTGGCGGATGCTGGCAGTCGCCGCGCGCTACGGGATGATGATGCCATGCGTTTTCCAGTCGGCCGAGCAGGAACGCGAAACTCCCACCGCCGTGTGCGAAACAGATGCGAAGCGCGCTCGGAAGCCGGTCAAACGCTCCGCTCAAAATCAGCGCTACTACGGAGAGTTGAGTCTCGGCCGGCATGCCGACAGTCCACGGCATCATGTACTTCGGCATCCGGTCGCGTGCAAACATGTCCCACGGATGGACGAGCACTGCCGCACCCTGATCCGCGCAATGCTGCAAAAAAGTAACAATGCCCGGGTCGTCGAGATTCTTTTCTCCAACGTGGTTGCCGATTTGCACTCCGAGGTGCCCAGCCCGCATGCAGCGGCTGAGTTCGTTGCAGGCCGCGTCAATATCTTGCAGCGGCACTTGGCAGAACGATTTCAGCCTGCCTTTACCCCGGCTGCAAAGTTCAAGTGCGGCGTCGTTGAATAATTGCGCGCAATCCAGCGCCTGATCTACCGGACGCTCATACGCGAACAACACTGGCGTCGCACACATGACCTGCATGTCGACGCCGTCTCGATCCATTTCTTGCAACCGGACCTCAGGATCCCAGCAGGCCGAATAAATATGCCGGAAGAACCGGTCGCCCACCATGATGTCGGCTTTCCCCGGCTCGGTGTGTTTAATCCAGGGCCAGTTCGGTGTGCCGAAACGCGCCGCCAGATCGGGCCATGCGTGCGGGAAGAAGTGGTTGTGAATATCGATGACTGGCATTATTCGCCCGGATGAACCGTGCCGCAGTGCCTGCATTTCCGCCGGCTCTCATTCGAATAAAACTGTTCGAACAGAGGAGGGAGATCTTTGACGATGCTCTTCAACTTCACTTCCGCGCGATAGACCAACTGATGGCAGTTCGGGCAGTACCATTCAAAGGCATCCAGAGAGCCCTCGGGGCGCGGCACTTCGACGACCACTCCGATGGTATCGGCCGGACGCTGCGGCGAATGGCGCAGATGTTTGGGCAGAAGAAATATTTCTCCTTCTTTGATCGGCACTTCCAGCGGCGGCTTGCCGGGCGTCTCCATGATGCGAAGCGAAATATTTCCTTTCAACTGATAGAAGAATTCCTCAGTGGGATCGTCGTGATAGTCGCGCCTCTGATTGGGCCCGCCCACCACGGTCACCATCATCTCGCCATCCTCCCACACCTGCGCATTGCCTACTGGAGGCTTCAGCTTCTCTTTGTTCTCTTCGATCCACGCCTGAAAGTTAAAGGCTTTCAGATTCTTGATGGACGCCATCGTGTCTCCTAGCTCAGAGGTTTGTAGGCCCTGGCCGTGATCTCAATCAGCAAGTGCGGGTGCGGCAACTGATGTACGGCCACCGTGGTTCTCGCCGGACCATCGTATCCGAAAAATTCTCCATACACTTCGTTGTAACCGCCGAAATCGTTCATGTTGACCAGGTATGCTGAAATCTCGACCACATTGTTCAAGTCAGCTTCCACACTTTGCAAAATGTCGCGAATATTCTCGATCACAGCACGGGTTTGTGCGCGGATGTCGAGCCGAGTCGTTCCCAAGGAATCGACTTCCGCGCCGGCAATCGTGTTGTCCGCGCGGCGCGCACTGGTGCCGGAGACAAACAGAAATTCGCCAGCCCGCTTTACGTGCGGATACTTGCCGCGCGGCGCCGCCTTTCGCTCGACAACTTTGCTCTCAGTTCCGCTCATCTTTTCCGGCTCGTTCACAACTTAATGCAGATGTTGTTCAGCTCAGAATAGAAATTCAAAGAATGCATGCCGCCTTCGCGGCCAATGCCGGAAAGTCCCGCGCCGCCAAACGGCGTTCGCAGATCGCGCAGGAACCAGCAATTGACCCAGGTGATGCCAACGTTCATTTGTTGCGCTACACGATGGCCGCGCTTCAGATCGCTGGTCCAAATCGAGGCTGCCAGTCCGTATTTCGTGTCATTCGCCATGGCGACGGCTCCTTCTTCGGAATCAAACGGAGCGATATGGCACACCGGGCCAAAGATTTCTTCTTTCACGCAGCGCGCCGACTCCGAAAGGCCAGTATAGATGGTCGGTTGCACGTAGAAGCCGTGGTCGCGATCGTCGCCAAAGTTCGGAATTCCTCCGCCCGTTACGAGCGTTGCCCCTTCTTGCGTGGCCAGACGGTAATAAGAGAGCACTTTCTCACGATGCTGCGCCGAAATCAGCGGACCCAAATCAGCATTCGCATCATTCGGCCAGCCAAGATGCAGGCCCTCCGCTTTCTGCTTCAGCGCTTCCACGAAAGTATCGAGGATTCTGCGTTCTACATAAACGCGCTCCGCACACAAACAGACTTGTCCAGTATTCAGAAACACTGCGTCCGCCAAACCGTTCACGGCGCCTTCAAAATTGCAATCTGCGAATACGATCGCCGAATTCTTTCCGCCTAATTCAAACGAGACCGGCTTCACTGTAGGCGCAACCGCTTTCATGATGGCTGCGCCGGTTTTCGATTCGCCCGTGAATGTGACAGCATCGACCTCGGGATGCTGCGTCATAAATTCTCCGGTTGAGCCTGGTCCAAAGCCATGGACCACGTTGTAGACACCGCTGGGAATCTCCGCGTCCTGCATCGCTTCGGCGAGCAGCGTGGCGGTTGCCGGAGTTTCTTCCGAAGGCTTGACGACCACTGCATTCCCGCAAGCCAGCGCCGGCGCGACTTTCCACGTGAGCAAAAGCAAAGGCAGGTTCCACGGCGTGATCACGCCGATGACTCCTAACGGCTTGCGCACGGCGTAGTTGAGAGCGCCGGATCCGTCGGGAGTTTCCGTCTGAAAAGATTCCAGCCCGGACATTCTCACCAGATCGGCGAAGACGCGGAAATTCGCCGCCGCGCGAGGGACGTCGAGTCGGGAAGCGAGCGAAACTGGCTTGCCGGTGTCGGCGACTTCAGCCTGAACGAAACAATCGAACCGTTTTTCAATCGCGTCCGCGACGCGGTGCAACCGTGCTGCTCTCTCGCGGACTCCGAGACGACCCCATTCTCCGTGCACCGCCCGCCGAGCGGCGTGCACGGCCTCGTTCACCTGTTCTTCATCAGCTTCCGTAACCTGAGCGATCACCGTCCCATCCGCGGGATTCACATCTGCAAACTCACTCTTCCCGTGCACGAAGCGGCCATCGATGTAATTCTGGATTAATTTCACGAGATCCCCGGCGGGCCCCGGCAATCCTAGCAGGATCGTTGGAAGTGAGGCAATCTTTGGAGGCAATCTCTGCGCTAGCTTCCGCGGTGCCGCTGTTCCAGGTAGCGCGGCAAGGCGTCGCGCCAGGAAGGCATTTCAATTTTGAGGGCTCGCAGGCTAGCCGCCGACAAAACTGAATAAGCCGGACGCGGCGCAGGCCGCGCCATCTGCTGACTGCTTACGGGCCGCACAGTTGCACCCAACCCGGCATTGCGGACAATCTCCTGCGCAAATTCAAACCACGTGCAATCGCCCGCGTTGGTCACGTGCACGATTCCGGTCGCGCTCTTTCGGCACAGTTGAATGACAGCTCGCGCCAGATCGACTGCGTAGGTTGGGCAGCCCCGCTGGTCGTCGACTACATCGAGGGCGGGACGGCTTGCCGCGAGCTTCAGAATCGTGTCGGGAAAACATTTCGCGCCAGTTCCGAACAACCATGAGGTTCGCGCGATGCAACACTCCGGCAGCAGTTCGAGCAGCGCGATTTCCGCTTCGGCCTTAGTCCGTCCGTATACGCTCTGCGGGTTGCGTGCGTCGCCGGTCTCATAGGGTGTGGTTTTTCTTCCATCGAAGACGTAATCGGAACTCAAAAACAACAGCCGAGCGCCAACTTCTTTGGCCGCTTTGCCCACATTGATCGCCCCATCGCGGTTCACGGCAAAGGCCAGCTCGGGGTTGCTTTCGCATTCGTCCACGTTGGTGAAGGCAGCGGCCAAGACGATCCACTCGGGGCGCGTTTCCTTCACTGCCTGCAGCACGCGCTGCGCATCGCGGAGGTCCGAATCACGCGAGCTAAGCCCGACAACGAGGTCGTTGCACTGTTCCTGCGCGCTCCATTCCTGCATGAGCGCTTTGCCCAGCAAGCCGGAGGCGCCAAAAATTGTGACTCGCATGGGGGACTTATTCGTAGCACTCGGCATCGCGGAACGCAGAACCACGCTGGTCTTTTGCCGACACGATCGGCTCACCGCCCAGTTCCCAGTTGATCTTTAAATCCGAATCGTTCCAGGCCAGCGTGCGTTCGTGTTCCGGTGCATAGAAATCGGTCGCCTTGTAAAGGACGTGAGCCTTTCCCGAAAGCACCAGAAATCCGTGAGCAAAGCCGACGGGAATCCACAACATCAGTTTGTTCTCACCCGACAGCCGTACGGCTTCCCAGCGGCCAAAGTTCGGAGAACTGCGCCGCATGTCCACCGCGACATCCAGAATTTCTCCATCGACGACGCGCACCAGTTTGCCCTGAGGATGTTTCACCTGATAATGCAAGCCACGAAGAACATTGCGCGACGAACAGGAATGATTGTCCTGCACGAAGTTGTCGACGATTCCCGCCTCGGCCATATTCTGCTGGTTGTAGCTCTCGAAGAAAAAACCACGGTCATCGCCAAACACGCGTGGTTCGAGAATGATTACTCCGGGCAGCGAAGTCGAAATTATCTTGAGCATTCCCATTGCAAGACGATCGCCTGACCCGTTCCTCAGAACACTTTTTCACGAAGGAGTTGAAGCAAGTAAGCGCCGTAACTGTTGTTCTTCATCGACGTGCCAATTTTCTCCACCTGCTCCGCGGTAATGTAGCCGGAGCGGAGGGCGATCTCTTCGGGACATGCCACCATCAGACCCTGCCTCTTTTCGATGGCCTGAATGTAGAGCGACGCATCCATCAACGACTCATGCGTCCCCGTGTCCAGCCACGCCATGCCTCGTCCCATGACCACGACTTCCAACTGACCACGCTCCAGGTATGCCTTGTTCACGTCGGTGATTTCCAACTCGCCTCGTGCACTGGGCTTGAGCGCCTTTGCGACCTGAACCACCTGATCATCGTAAAAATAAAGTCCGGTCACCGCGTAACGCGATTTCGGCTGCTTGGGTTTTTCCTCAATGCTGAGCGCGTGGCCGTCGCCATCAAATTCCACAACGCCGTAACGCTCCGGATCGTTCACGGGATAGGCGAAGACGCGCGCGCCTCGAGTCTTGGTGGCCGCGTCCCGCAAATCCTTGGCCAAGTCGTGCCCGTAGAAAATATTGTCGCCGAGCACCAGGGCGCAAGGGCTGGCGGCAAGGAACGATTCGCCGACTAAAAAAGCCTGCGCGATGCCCTCCGGCTTGGGTTGCACCTTGTATTGCAGGTTGATGCCGAACTGACTTCCGTCACCGAGCAGCGCCTGAAACTTGAGCACGTCTTCCGGAGTAGTAATAAGAAGGATGTCGCGAACTCCCGCCAGCATCAGGGTGCACAGCGGGTAATAGATCATGGGCTTGTTGTAAACGGGAAGCAGGCTCTTGCCCATGGCGTGGGTTACGGGATAGAGCCGTGTTCCCGATCCTCCCGCCAAGATAATGCCCTTGTAACTCGTCGCAGTCGAAGCTTGTGTCATGAATGTCTGTTTGGTGCCGCCGTATTTTAAGAAGAGTAATGGGTCTCAATCCACTGGCGATAGCTTCCGCTGGTTACCTCGCGGACCCACGCTTTATTTTCCAGGTACCAACGCACTGTCTTGCGAATTCCGGTCTCAAAAGTTTCCAGCGGACGCCATCCCAGTTCCCGCTCGATCTTAGTAGCGTCCATAGCATAACGCCGGTCGTGGCCGGGACGGTCTTTCACAAAAGTAATCAGGCTGCGGCGCGGCTCTCCACGGCGTCCCGCCAACTCATCCACAATGTCGCAGATTGTCTGCACGATGTCGATGTTCCGTTTTTCGTTCCATCCGCCGATGTTATAGGTCTGCCCCGCGCGCCCACGCGCCAGCACCGTGGCGATCGCTTCACAGTGATCCTCCACATAAA
>Ga0181525_10001757_pt1 | contig 18232 bp, 17 predicted proteins | sample PEATcosm2014_Bin_48_FD_121100 | JGI IMG/M metagenome (GOLD analysis project Ga0181525, IMG submission 121100) | Peatland microbial communities from MTU Mesocosm Facility, Houghton, MI, USA - PEATcosm2014_Bin06_10_metaG | ecosystem: Environmental > Terrestrial > Soil > Wetlands > Peat | place...
CTACTTCCTGGTGCTGATGTTCTTCGTGGTGCGCACGGTTTTCGGAACGGAGAACGGGACTGCGGTGACCGTGGTGTGCCTGTCGTGGATTCCGGTGGTAGCCGCTTCTTTCCTGTGGGGGCCGCTGCGCTTTCTGTTGGGATGGCTCGCCTCGCCCTTCTTCCTGTTTTTCGCGTACTACTATCTGGGCGGCGAGATCGGCAACCTGGGCGCGGGCTTGCGCAGCGGCCAGAACTTCCGCCGGATGCTGAACGTGTCGGCGCTCAACCCGCACGATGCGGAGGCCCAATATCAGCTCGGATTGATTTACCAGCAGCGCCGCAATTACACCGAAGCCCTGGCTCGGTTCCGGAAAGCGGTTGCGATCGATGCCGGCGAGACCGACGCCCACTTCCAACTGGGACGCATCGCGCGCGAGCAGGGCCGTCTGGCCGACGCGCTGGCGCACTTCCAGACGGTGATGGACCAGAACGACAAGCACAGCCAGAGCGAGATCCTGCGGGAGTTGGGCGCTGTCTATCTGGCCGCGCGGCAGTACAAGCATGCACGAGAGTTTCTGGCGGAGTACATCGAGCGCCGGCCGTACGACCCCGAGGGTCTCTACTATCTGGGCCAGGCGTGGGAGGGACTGGGCAAGAAAAGCGAGGCGCGCGAGGCCTATACGCAGGCGGCGGAAGCTGTCCGAACGGCGCCGCGTTTCCGCCGGCGAGTTGTAGCCAAGTGGAGCCGCCTAGGGCAACGGCAGATTCGGAAGCTGTGACTGCTTCAGGGCCGGTTCCAGCCGTTCCTACTTATACTCCTCTCGCACCCATCAATGCCGCCCAAAGCCGGATAAGGCCGCACTCAGGATCAGATGCCGAGTTGACGGCGAACGTCCGCCAGAGATAGTGCTCCTTCCGCGGCCAGACGTAATCGAGACCTCTCGATCAGTGCAAGGAACTGGGGATTGGAGCCCAGCGACACGGTCTCCAGGTCGGCATTCACCAGTGGAAGGAGGACCGCCACGGGCATTCCGCGTTCCGTGACGACGAGCGCCTCGCCGTCGATGCCACGCGTGCACTCCGCCGGCGTCTGGTTTGCATCGTCCATTTCGACGCTCTTCATAGTTTGATAACCTCCCCACCAATTCGCACTACATCCCGCTGCTTCACGCCGACCGCCAAAATGCCACGGATTCGGCCGACTCTATCTCGTAGTATAGGCGCAAAATCCCGATGCATAGCTCCCAGGGCGCAACCGGATTCGGCCTCATTGGCTTGCGGTTTCTCGTCTCGGATCCAGGCTGATATCCAAGCTGTTCGTCCACAGAATCGAGCACATTTCGCTGCTGGCCTGCATTAAGCGCCCGAAGATGTTCAACCGCCACTGGCGATTACTCGATTCGATATGGCAACGATTTTATGCTACCATCCGGTCCAAGCTCACCCGCCTGCCTGATTTGTCACCGCGCCAATGACGCTCGGCGGCGTCCGATGTGCCGCGGTTGAAACGGCGATCGGAGCATCGTTGGCGAGGACGGCCTGCTGCGGATTTCGTTCCTATGGTGCGGGCACTTCTCCGATTGCTTTGGCGGAGTAGGTCCGGTAAGGCAGTCCCATCGTATAGTCGGCGTTGGCTAGACCAAACGTGGTACCCAAAGCAACAACTGGGCCTCCGCCCGAGTACACCCAATCGTTTGTAGTTCCAGCACCTGCTGCGCCCTCACCCGTGTCGGAGGGAGTGTCAAACTCCACGACTCCTTGACTGGTCTCGACCGCAACTCCGCTCGAATTCACAATCGCAGTGATGAAGCCAAACGTGAAGTTACTGCCGGTCGGCACCGCAATTCCTTCGATCACATCGAACGGAATGGACTGTGGGGTTTGGTCGAGTTTCACCTCGAAACCTTTACCGATACCTACGACAGTATAGACCGTGGCGGCCTCCACGGACTTGTATTCAAACAGCAGCGGTGTGATGTACCCGGAGGTGTTACCAAAGGTTGTGAGACCAAAGAGGTACTGAAAGGCAGCAAGATGCGTTCCAACTGGTAACGAGCCCCCAACGTAAATGTTTAGCTGAGCGACCTCCTGGTCGGTCACAGACCGAGGAGAGGGCGAAGACCCCTCGGCAACCGATGTAGTGGTATCGTCGCCAGCTAGGGCGTATGGCCCAAGGGCGGTAAGCAGACCAAATGAACATACGAGCACGATAGTCTTGCGATTGTGCATCCTATTCCGATCTGTTGAAAGCATCTTTGTTGTCCTGCGAGAAATTTTGCCTCATGACTTTTGGGCATCCTGGGTGGATTGTACCACCCGCACCAGAGCCGCCGTAAACCGCTCAGTTCCGGACAGGGCGCGCAAAATGGTGTGTGATCTCGGCCCGCTGAGCTTTGGCAGGGATGAAGAGCAGATCTTCCTGGGCCGACTCTTCTCGACCCTTGTCCTGGGAGATCGCGCAACACCGCCGTAGCCGCGTTCATGCTCGCAGGGCTTGCGACGGATCGATCCGCGCGGCCCGCCGGGCGGGAATGTAACTGGCGGCCAACGCCACCGCCATCCAAAGCAAAGCGATTCCGATGTAAGTCGCGGGATCGGCCGGACCGACCTGGTAGAGCAGGCCGCGCATCACGCGCGTTAGCGCGAGCGCGCCGCCGATGCCGAGGGCGCTGCCCGTCACGCCGAGGGTCAGCCCCTGGCCCAGCATCAGCCGCATGATATCGCGGTTCTGTGCGCCCAAAGCCCGCCGGATACCCATCTCCCGGGCGCGCTGGACGCCCCAGAACGCAATCGCCCCATAGATTCCAACGGCCGCCAGCAGAAGCGCCACAGCGGCGAACAGGCCTAGCAGCAGCATGGTCAACCGGCGGTTACCGATCGACGATTCAACGATTTCTTCCATGGTGGCGACATTCGAAATCGGTTGATCGCGATCCACCGCCAACACCTGGCTGCGAATGGCCGCCGTGAGCCGCCTGGGATCGGTTTCGGTGCGGGCGACCAAATAGGCTGTCCGGGAACTGTGCATCCGAGGGGTCACATAGAACTCCGGCGTGGCCTCCGCGGCCAGTCCTCCTTCGCGCACGTCGCCCACGACTCCTATGATTTGCATCCAGCCGGACCGGTCCATGCCTTCGCGCATGACCTGGCCGACCAGGGTCTCTCCCCGCGGCGCGAACAAGCGGGCGAAGCTCTCGTTGACTATCGCCACGGGCGGCGCGCCGGAACGATAGTCGCGCTTCTCGAACTCGCGCCCTTGCCGCACCGGAATGCCCAGCAAGCGGAAATATCCCGGGGTGACGCTTTGGATCTGGCACATGGGCTGTTGGCTCACATCGCCTTCGGGCTGGACTCCGACCTGCACATTGGTCCGCAGCAGGACAGACTGCGGGATGGCCAGCGCCAGGGCTGCGCCCCGCACGCCGGCAAGCGAAGCGGTACGGCGCAGCACTTCGTCGAAGAACGCCAGGATTTTCGGATTCGTGTCGTAGCGCGCCGGCGCGAGCGCGATCCTGGCGGTGAAGACGTTGGCCGGCTGCAATCCGGGATTGACGCTGCGCAGCTTGGCCACGCTTTCGAACAGGAGCGCCGCGCCGATCAGCAACACGACCGACAAACCGATCTGGGCGACCACCAGCAGGCCGCGACTGGGCACGGCCCGGTGCGCACGGCTGGCCTGCCCCGCGGTTGCCCCGCTTTCGCGCAGGAGGTTCGCGATGTTCGTAGCCGGCGCTTCGAGCGCAGGCAGGATCCCGGCAAGGATTCCGGTGAGGCAGGAGATCGCCACGCTGAAGGCCAGCACCATGCCGTCCAGCCGGATCTCGGCCGCGCGCGGCAAATTGAATGCGTGCATGCCGGCGATCGCGGCCAATGCGGAACGCGCCAGCAGGATGCCGAGCGCGCCGCCTGCGCAGGCCAGCACCAGGCTCTCGGCCAACGCTTGGGCGATCAGGCGGCTGCGCGGCGCTCCCATGGCTGCGCGCACGGCGAATTCGCGCGCCCGCCAGGCTCTTCGGGTGAGCAGCAGGGCGGCCACGTTGGCGCAGGCAATCAGCAGGACGAAGCCCACCGCGCCGAATAGCATCCAGAGTATGGGGCGCACGTCGGCCACGAGCTGTTCCTTCAGCGGAACCAGGCGAAGCAGGGAGCCGGGGAAGGAATCCATGCGTTCGGGGTTGGCCGCGACATACTGCCGGTTCAAGACGGCGGCTTCGGCGCGAGCCTGTTCCAGAGTGGACTCGGGACGCAGCCGCGCGAAGCCTTTCAGCGTGGTGACGAACGGCCAGAAATGCGCCGGCACCGCGGAGGTTTCCGCCGGCCGGGTTACCCACACATCCAGGCCGGGAACGGGAAACTCAAAGCCGGCGGGCAAGACCCCGACGATGGTGTAGGGAACGGCGTTGAGGATGGCTGCCTTTCCAGCCAGCCTGGGATCCGCGGCGAAACGGCGCTTCCACAGCCGGGAGCTGATCATGGCGACGGGCGGCCCGCCGGGCGTATCTTCCGCCGGAATGAAGGCGCGGCCCAGCGCCGGCCGCACGCCTAGGACGTCCAGAAAATTCGCCGAGACACGGGCTGCCTTGAGCATCTCCGGATCGCCGCCGGAAAGGGCCAGGTCTTCGATGAAGCGCGAGAAGACGCCGACACCGGTAAAGGATCGGGCGGTCTTGCGGAGCTCCTCGTAGCGCAGCGCGGTGAGGCCCCCGGTGGTCGCGGTGCGCCGCGGGTTGTCGACCGACACCTGCACCAAACGGTCCGGATCGCGATAGGGGAGAGGCTTCAGCAGCACCGCGCGGATCACGGAGAACATGGCGGCGTTGCCCCCAATGCCCAGCGCCAGGACGAAGACCGCGGTCGAGAAAAACGCCCGGTTCTGGCGCGCGGTCCGCAGCGCGTAGCGCACATCCAGCCAGAGGTTGTCGAGAAATCTCATGCTGTGCAACAGGTACAGATCGCTATGGGGCGAATGTCTTAATGATTCTACCGCTGCGGGCGTCGCGCAGCGCGACGGTGGCATCCGAAAAAGCCGTCAACAGGCGGCCTTCTCCAGCCCACACGATGGGCCCCTCGCCCTCAAAGGGCGTACGGATTTCGCGCGTGCGCTGGCCGGCCTCGCTGAATATGGCGATCGACGGCGGGGCCCATGCGAAGATTTCTTTGCCCCCGGGGCTCCAGGTAAAGTCGAGGCAGTTGCAGGCGGTGGTCTTCTTGGGTTTGACCGTTTCGGGGTCGAGCACCGCCAGGCTGACTCCGCTCACCGACGCCACCAGCCAGTCCTCGCTGCTCCAACCGACTTTCACCGCGGCGGAATGTCCGCCGGTCTCCAGTTTGGAGGTAGCGATCACGCGGCCGCTGGCGGCTTCCCAGTTCGAAACCTCGCCGTCGTCGGTGGCTACCGTGTAATATTTCTCGGATGGATGCCACACCACATCCGTGATGATGGCGCGCGTTTCCAGCCTATGCTGCCACACCGTGCGCCCTCGGGCGTTGACCAGGAAAATCTCGCGGCCGATGGCCACCAGCATCGAATCGCCCTGCTGCGACCAGCTAAAAGCAGTGATGCCCTTCACCAGCAGCCGGCGCGGCACCAGTACGGTGGAGGCGCCCGAATCCGGATCGTACGAAACGAGGCCGGCGTCGCCCTCCTGTGTGAATGCAAGGCGCCGGCCGGCGGCGCTGAAATGCACTAGCGGCCGGTTCAGGGTGTCTTTCGGCGGAGAAGCGTTGTATACGGTTTTCACCTTCCCCGATTCGAAATCCCAAAGCACCACCTGGCCGCCCCGATAGGCAGCCGCCACCAAGCCTTTCTCTTTGGTAAAGGCGATGGATAAAACGTCGCGCTGCAAATCGGCCGCCGGCATTCGCAGGCTGCAGAATGTCACGGCGGCGGCGAGCAGAACTCGTTTCATAGCTTAGGCTCCGGCGTTGGGAAACAGCATGATCTCACAACAGCGGGATCGAGCGCTGGCCACGCCCGGCGAAATTGGCTAACGGAAACCGTTGCGCCTGCCGATAAGACGACGTGGAATCAATACCGACAGTTGTGGCCATCGTGCGGGACGGCGAAAGTCTGCAGATGATTCAGACTACGCTCGACGCGCAAGGCATGCAGGTGCTGACGGCCGGCGATGCGGTGGAAGGCTGGGATCTGGTCCGCCGCGCCCACGCCGACGCGATCCTGGTGGAAGCCGTGGTAGCCAATGGAACCGGCCTGTTGGAACACATCGCGGACTGGGATCCGGGCGCGCAGATCTTGCTGGTGACGGATCGCTACACGGCGGAATCCGCGGTGGACGGCATCGAGCAGGGAGCGTGCGACTGCCTGAGCAAGCCGCTTTCGGCCGAGACGCTGGGGCGGTCGGTGGGTGAAGTGCTGCACCGGGTGCGCGCGCGCCGCGAAACGCTGGAACTGGATGGGCGGCTGCTCGAAAGTTTTCGCTTCCACGGCATGGTGGGCCGCAGCCCGCAGATGGTGGACACGTTTGCGCGGATCAGGCGGGTGGCGCCGCATTACCGGATAGCCATGATCAGCGGCGCGACCGGCACTGGGAAAGAACTGGTGGCGCACGCGCTGCACGAGCTGAGCCCGGTGGCGGCCCGGCGGTTCGCGGTCTGCAACTGCTCGGCCATCGTGGAGACATTGTTTGAAAGCGAGCTGTTCGGCCACGTGAAAGGCGCATTCACAGGGGCGGCGCAGGATCGCACCGGACTGTTTGAATACGCGCAGGGCGGCACCGTTTTTCTGGACGAGATTGCGGATATGCCGCTGAGCACGCAAAGCAAGCTGCTGCGCGTGGTGCAGAACCAGGAATTGCAACGAGTGGGGTCGTCCGAGGTGCGCAAGGTGGATGTGCGGGTGATCGCGGCCACCAACCGCGATATGCGCGCGCTGGTGGCACAAAACCTGTTTCGCGAGGACCTGTACTACCGCCTGACAATGGTGGAGCTCAAGCTGCCGCGCCTGGCGGAGCGCAAAGAGGATCTGCCCCTGCTGGAGCGGCACTTCGTGGAAAGATTTGCCGCCAGTTATGGCAAGCGGATCGGCGGCATTTCGCGGCGGGCGCAGGCGGTGCTCTCGCGGCACGCCTGGCCGGGCAATGTGCGCGAAGTGGAGAATGTGCTGGGGCATGCCTGCATGCTGACGGATTCGGAGTTCATTGACGTGCGGGACTTGCCCGATTACCTGCAGAGCGGCGCGCCCGGCGAGGCGGCCGCCGAGCCGGAGCTGATGCGGCTGGCGGAACTGGAGCGGCGCTATACGCAGCATGTCCTGGGCCGCGTCGGCGGCAACAAGATGCTCGCCGCGCAGGTCTTGGGGATCAGCCGGGCCACGCTCTACCGGATTCTGAGGGATAGCGCCGGCGAAGCGGGCGCCTCGCCGGTCGATTTCCTGGGGCGGACGGCGGCTGGGGCACGGCTGCGGATTCAGTAGGCGCGGAAGACGCTCAAGGGTTGCACGCTGGCTTGGGGAGGCGAACGAACAAAGCCGACACTGCTGATAGTAAAGTACTTGATTGCGGTTTTCGCGCCCGGACGGAGGCCTTTCGTGGCGGCTGGCCGGGGCTGGGTGCGACGTCATGATTTTGGCGGAACGTGTTGCATTTCGTTGCATGCGATGCATCGGCGGAGGCGCATGGGTCGATCCCGACGGTCGCGCATCGTGTGCCGAGGCGCAACGCGGAATCGCGGAAAGTGTTGCATCGTGCTGCATGTGGTTTGCTGGAGCGCGAGCCGCGCGAAAGACAGACTCGCCATGAGAATAGCATGGCGAGCCGCAGACCCCAGGTTCGCCGACGGCACTGGGTGATTGTTTTCAGACGGTTGGAGGCGTGCTTCGGAGTGTCAACGCCGGATCCCCGCTTCAGGCGCGATAGCCGGCGGCATCCCGCCTGGCCTGCCCCAGAGCGGCGAGCGTTTTGAGAATTGCCGTGACATCAGGGACACGGGCGCGGGTGAAGGTGCGCGCGACGGTTCCGGGCGCGACCGGCGCGTGGGCCTGCGTCAGGTGGTCGCGCACTACCCGGACGCGCTCGGGGAGAGTGGCCGGCCATGGGAGACGACCGACGCGGACTGGCTGTCGCTCCTCCTCCTCCATTTCCAACGAGGTCCGGGGGCCAGCCGTAGGCTTCGGTGACGGCGCGATTCGCGGTATCTTACCCCGCTCTCCGCAGAGCGTCCTCGACGGCTTCGGGGTGTCGTGCGATGACGGTGGGCAGGACCCGCGCCGGACCATCCGGCCGGGTGCGTCCCTGTTCCCAATTCTTCAATGTCGCGGGTTGGAACCCGAATTTGGAGGCGAATTCGGATTGGCTGAGGCCCAGGCGCCGGCGCCCGGCGCGCACGTCGATCAGAGGGGCCTGAACGGTGGTCACCCGTACCGGGACGTCTTCACCGGCCGCCCACGCGATCGCTTCCTTCAAACTGGTAATGATCTCCTGGCCGACAGTGGGCTTGCCGGCAGGAAGAGAGCAAAGGCTTCGTAGCAGACCGGCAGCCTTCCGAAGGGAGAACCCCGTCTCCAGCACTGTCATTGGGAGCCGCTTCCGTCCCCAACTATACGCTAACGGCGGATTGGTGGTCAATGCTAATGCCACGGTTCCGCAGGGGCGGCCTGAGAGGCCGCCGCAGGCCAGGGGCCTGCCCCACTCAGCCGATTTGTTTGGTGCGCACGGCCTGCAGCGGGTGGGTTATCAGCTCTTCCACCGCGGCGACGAAGCGCTGCGTGTGGGGCAATTCGACGTGCACGTCGAAGGCCGGCTCGTCGATCCACTCGGAGTGAATGAACCAGGTCGCGGGACCGCGCATCGATTCATACACATGGATGCGCACGCAGCCGGGCTCGGCGCGGGTGGGCTCCACGACGCGCATCAATTCGTCACGCAGTTGTAACTCTTTTCCAGGCCGGGGCTCGAGGCGGGCGAAGATGTACAGCGGCATAGATCCCAGGATAGCTGAAAACAGGGCAAATATTTCCCTTGACAGATATCACAAATTGCTATATTCTAATTACGATCTGCAATATATGAGGCTAGGCGAAAAACTCCGGTACCTGCGGGAAATCGAAGGCGCGCTGCGGGGCCGCCAGGGCGCGCTGACGCAGGCCGAAGTGGTTCGGCTGCTCAAGAAGGAGTTGCGGGAAACCATCAGTCAGGCGTATCTGTCGCAGATCGAGAGCGGCGCGCGGCCGCACCTGACCAACTCCAGCCGTATGCTGCTGGCGAAGTTTTACAAAGTGCATCCGGGTTACCTGGTGGACGACCCGGAGGGTTACCAGGAAGAGCTGATGTCGGATTTGGGCGCGCTGGAGGACAAGCTGGATCTGTGGCTGATCAACGGCGCGGAGCGATTCCGCAGCGACCAGGAAATGAGCCAGGCGCTGCTGCGCGTGGCGCGGCACGGCGATTCGAGGATGTGCGTGGTGCTGCTGGGCGCGATCCTGGATAACCCGGGTCTCGCCGAGCGGCTGTTGCAGGTATTGAAGCCGCAGGTATTGAAGCCTGCGCCAGCGGCGGCGGAAGCGCCGCCCAAGGCTTTGCCTAAAGTAAGGAGGCGATCGCAATGACGTGGGCGGATTTTTATCTGATCTGTTTTCTGTTGGGCCTGGCGCTGAGCCTGCTGTCGGTGCTGACCGGGAGCGCGCACCTGCACTTGCCGCACATCCACGTGCCACATGTGCCGGGTGTGCACGTACCGCATTTTCACGCGCCGCACGCGGAGGCGGAAGGCGTGCCGTGGCTGAATTTCGGCACGATCACGGCCTTTCTGGCGTGGTTCGGCGGCACAGGCTACCTGCTGGAGCGCTATTACGCGGTCTGGTTCCTGGTGGCGCTGGCGATCGCGCTGCTGAGCGGACTGGGCGGCGCCGCCATCGTGTTCTGGTTCCTGGCCAAGCTGGCCGGGGACGAACAGGCGCTGGACCCCGCGGATTACGAGATGGTCGGCGTGCTGGGCAAGTTGAGCATCCCCATTCGCGAAGGCGGCACCGGCGAGATCGTTTTCTCGCAAGAGGGCGTGCGCCGGGTTTCCGGGGCGCGCAGCGACGATGGCACGGCCATCCCCAAGGGCACGGAAGTGGTGGTCCAGCGGTATGAGAAGGGCATCGCGTATGTGCGGCGTTGGGAGGATATGGAGGAGGAGTCGGAGGTCAGGAGTCAGGAGACGCGAGTCAGGAGTCAGAAGACAGAAGACAGGAGTCAGTAGTCGGAAGAGGAGAGTATGGAGAAGGACATGGTTGTGGTTGTCGTGTTGTTGATGTTACTGGCGATCGTTTTGATCGCCTCGATGTTGGCGCGGCTGTACCGCAAGGCGGGTCCGCACGAAGCCCTGATCGTTTACGGGCGCAAGGGCACGCGCATCGTCAAAGGGCGCGGCACCGTCATCTGGCCGGTGGTGGAGAGCTACAAGAGCCTGTCGCTGGAGCTGATGTCGTTCGACGTCGCGCCGCAGCAGGACCTCTACACGCGGCAAGGCGTGGCGGTCACGGTGGAAGCCGTGGCGCAGATCAAGGTGAAGTCCGATCCGGAATCGATTCAGACTGCCGCCGAGCAGTTTCTGACCAAGACCGATTCGGAGCGCGAGGGCCTGATCCGGCTGGTGATGGAAGGCCACCTGCGGGGCATTATCGGGCAGTTGACGGTGGAAGAGATCGTGAAGCAGCCGGAGATGGTGGGAGACCGCATGCGCTCCACCTGCGCCGACGATATGAACAAGATGGGCCTGGAGGTGATTTCGTTCACCATCAAGGAAGTGCGCGACAAGAACGAATACATCTCCAACATGGGCCGGCCGGATGTGGCGCGGATCAAGCGTGACGCGGATGTGGCCGCCGCCGAAGCCGAGCGCGATACCGCCATTAAGCGCGCCGAAGCCACGCGCGCGGCCGCTGTGGCAACGGCTCAGGCCACCCAGGAGCGGGTATTGGCAGAGACGCTTTCGCAGGCTAAGCAGGCCGAAGCCACGCGCGACCTGGAGATCAAGAAGGCCAACTACAAAGAAACGGCTCAGAAGCAGCAGGCGTCGGCCGACAAGGCTTATGAGATCCAAGCCAACGTCATGCAGCAGCAAGTGATCGCGGAGCAGGTGAAGATCCAGCAGGTGCAGAAGGAGCACGAAGTGGCCGTGCAGGACGCCGAAATCCAGCGCCGCGAACGCGAGTTGATCGCCACCGTGCTGAAGCCTGCCGAGGTGGAGCGCCGGCGCATCGAGACGCTGGCCGAAGCCGAGAAATCGAAACTGGTGATGGAAGCCGACGGTCACGCCGCCGCCATTCGGGCGCAGGGCGAGGCCGAAGCGGAGATCATCTTCAAGAAGGGCGACGCCGAGGCGCGGGCGATGAACGTGAAAGCGGAGGCCTACCAGGAATACAACCAGGCCGCGGTTGTGGACAAGCTCATCACGAGTTTGCCCGAGATCGTGCGCGCGCTGGCCGCGCCGCTGGCCAACGTGGACAAGATCACCATCGTCTCTACGGGCGATGGGCCCGCGGCAGGCATGAATAAGATCACCGGAGACATGGCCGCTATGGCCGCGCAGATTCCCGCGCTGTTTGAGACGCTCTCCGGCATGAAGATGGCGGATCTGTTCTCGAAGGTGAGACAGATTGGGGACAAACCGAAGCCGCCCGAGGCATAGAAGTCAGAAGTCAGAAGTCAGGAGGCATTATGGCACTTTTGGAACGAGTATCGACGTTGGTTCGCGCGAACCTTAACGACCTTATCGACAAGGCCGAAGATCCGGAGAAAATGATCAAGCAGGTGATTCTGGATATGCAGAACCAACTGCTGCAGGTCAAGACACAGGTGGCCATCGCCATCGCCGACCAGCACGTGCTGGAACGCAAGCATCAGGAAAACGAAGAGAAGACCGCGGAATGGGTGCGCAAAGCGGAGATGGCCGTGGACAAGAAGCAGGACGATCTGGCGCGCGTGGCGCTGGAGCGTTCGGTGAGCTACGGCAACATGGGCGAGAGCTTCCGGCAGCAGGTGGCCGATCAGAAGCAGCAGGTGGAGAATCTAAAGTCGGCGCTGCACAAGCTGGAGCAGAAGCTGGCGGAGGCGCAGGCCAAGAAAGACGTTCTGATCGCGCAGCATCGGCGGGCGCGCGCCGCCACCAAGGCCACCGACGCGCAATTCGCCACCAGCGACCATTCCACGGCCGCGACGTTCGACCGGATGAAGGACAAAGTCCGCCACAGCGAGGCCGTGAGCCAGGCGAAGGCGGAGTTGTTCAAGGACGACGCGGAGGAGCAACTGGCTGCGCTCGAAAAGCAGGACCAGATCGAGAAGATGCTGGCGGAGATGAAGGCCAAGCGCGGCTGAGGAGCCCATATGACGCCTCTGGAAATAGCTTTGCTGTTTGCGGTCGCCGCGCTGGTCTACCAGGAAATTTCCTGGCGAGACAAAGCGCGGCGCATCCAAGCGGATTACGAGAAACGCATTTCGACCGAAGTGGCGATGGCGTATGAGACTAGCCTGGCGGACGATGAGACGCCGGTCCGCGCGCTGACCTTTCAAGCGGAGAAGCAAGAGCCGCGGGGGCTGTTCCATGAAGTTACCCGCCACTTGTTTATCGCCATCGCCATGACGGGGGATGCGGTGCAGTACGCCGCCGGCGACTTGAATGAGATCGAGCGGTTCAGCATTCCGCCGGAGATCAAGCGGGCGTTGCTGGAGTTCGTGACGCCCGCGCGGGAGATGGCAGTGGGACGGTGAGCCAAACGCCGATCGCCGGCGCGTGGTTTCTGGGCTTGGGGTTGCGCTGGAGCCGGGGTCGCACGCAGACCTTCTTTGGCTTGGCTCCTATTTTGGGTTTAGCGCAATCTGCATGCCGGGGCTGGCCCCGCGCCTGCGCAGCTTGGGCGTCTACGCTTACCCAAAGCGTCCCACTAGCGGACATTAAGATCCGAAAGTGAGACACGCTGCGGCCTTGACTCGGTGAACTATCTCCAACGTGGGCTTGGCACTCTGGTTGCGGGTTAGAGATAGAACATCATGCGCATCCTCTATCAGGATTTGCGCTATGCCATTCGAGTTCTTCGGAGTAGCCCAGGGTTCACGGCGGTGGCCGTGCTCACCTTGGCGCTGGGCATGGCGGCAAATACCACGGTCTTCGGCTGGATCGACACGCTGCTGGTTCGTCCGTTTCCGGGCGTGGCCGGGGGCGGACGGCTGGCGGCGATCGAAACCGTCTCGCCGAGTGGCGAATATTCCAACACTTCCTATCGCGATTACCGCGATTATCGCGACGGCGTGATGTCCTTTTCCGGGCTGGCGGCTTCCCTGCTGAATGCCTTCAACGTGGGCCCGGCCGACAACCCGCGCCGGATTTTCGGAGAATACGTTTCCGGGAACTACTTCGCGGTGTTGGGCGTGAAGCCGGTGCGGGGGCGCGCGTTCCTGCCCGCGGAGTATGCCGACAATCCGGGCGCGTCTCCGGTGGCGGTGATCAGCTACCGGCTATGGCAGAGCCTGTTCCAGGGAGATCCGCGCGTGGTGGGCAGCACCATCCGCGTGAACCGCTACCAACTGACGGTGGCGGGCATCGCGCCGGAGGAATTCCGCGGCACGATGCCGGGCATGCTGACGGAGATCTGGATCCCGGTGAACATGGCGGGGCTGCTGAACGGCCAAGGCGATTGGATGGTGACAGACCGGACGGCGCGGCAGATGTGGCTGACCGCGCGCTTGCAGCCGGGCGTGACGCTGGAACGGGCCAACGCGGAAGTGGAAGCTTGCGCGCGGCGCCTGGCGCAGGAATCGCCGAAGTCGAACCATGGCTTTCGCGCCAGCCTGATGCCGGTGTGGAAGGCGCACTTCGGAGTGCAATCCACGCTGCTAGCCCCACTGCGGATTCTGATGGCCGTCTGCTTCGTGCTGTTCCTGATTGTGGGCGCGAACGTGGCCAACCTGCAAATGGCGCGCGCCACGGCGCGGCGGCGGGATCTGAGCGTGCGCATGGCCCTGGGCGCGGGCGGCGGGCGCCTGACGCTTCAGTTTCTAACCGAGAGCCTGCTGCTGGCGGCGATGGGCGCGGCGGCGGGAATCCTGCTGGCGGTCTGGCTGGGACGCGCGCTGGTCTGGATGCTGCCGTCCATCGGGTTTCCGGTGGATTTCGATTTCAGCGTGAACCGGGACTTGCTCGGATTCACGGTGCTGTTATGCTGCGCAGGCGCTTTGCTGACCGGCCTGGCACCCGCCCTGCATTCGGCGAGAGGCGATTTGATGGACGCGCTGCGGGAAGGCGGACGGAGCGGCACGCCGAGCGCCGGCCAGAACCGGACCCGCAGTCTCCTGGTGCTTTCGGAGGTGGCGCTGGCGCTGGTGGCGCTGGTGGGCACGGTCCTGTTCGCGCGCCGCTTTCAGAATGCGCGAGCCATCCGGCCGGGCTTCGACACCAGCAACGTCGTGTTTGCGAAATACCACCTCGACACTTTCTGTTCGAATGCCGAACAGAGGGAACAGTTCTGCCTGCGGCTGCGGGACCGGATCAAGGCTCTCGCGGGCATCCGCAACGTGAGCTTCGCGAGCGTGGTGCCGGTGGAGATCGGCAGCGGCCCGTCGTCGAACATCGGCCCGGAAGGATACATTCCCGGCCCGAGCGAGGTCATGAGCGTGTCGAGCGCCACGGTGGCGCCGGGCTTTTTCGACACGCTGCGGATTCCGCTGCTCGAAGGGCGCGATTTCACGGAACGCGACGACCGCGACAGCGCGGCCGTGGCGATTGTCAATCAGACCTTCGCGCGGCGCTACTTCGGAGGCCACACCCCGGTGGGACGGCGGATCCTGATGGACGGGGTGTGGACGACGGCGGTGGGCCTGGCGAGAGACGGCAAATATCACCGGCTGACGGAGCCGGCGACTCCCTACATTTATCTGCCATACCGCCAACGGCACGGGGGCGAGTTCTGGATGGCGTTTTTCATCCGGACGGCGGGGCCGGCGCGCGGGTACTTTGGCGCGATCCGGCGCGAGGCCGCGGCGATCGACCCCAGTGCCGGCACGGCGGAGGTGGTGGAGTTCCAGGACGTGGTGGCCGGCTCGCTCTATGCGCGGAAAGTAGCGGCGGCGCTGCTGGGCGTGCTGGGGGCGGTGTCGGTTCTGCTGGCGGCGCTGGGGATGTACAGCTTGCTGGCGTATGCGGTGAGCCAGCGGGCGCACGAGTTTGGCATCCGCCTGGCGCTGGGCGCGAAGCCGGCGGATGTGGTGCTGCTGGTGCTGCGCCGGGGCATGGCGCTGACGGCGGCGGGCATCGTGGTGGGGTCGGCGCTGGCGATCGCGGCGATGCGGCTGGCGGCGGGGATGCTGGTGGGGGTGAGCCCTGGGGATTCGGCGGCGATTGGAGGCGCGGCGCTGTTCCTGGGAGCGATCGCGCTGGCGGCGAGTTATTTGCCGGCGCGGCGGGCGACGCGGGTGGATCCGATGGTGGCGCTGCGGGAGGTTTGAGGTAGGCCTGGGGCCATGTTCAGTGTGCATCTGCCGTTAGAATGCCGTACCCTGAAGAGGGAGTATGAGTAAACCGACCGAAGCACTCGACTTTGCGATGCTTTACCGAAGGGCCTTTGAGGAATTCGGGCGGGCGGCGTTGTGGAGCAGTAGACCCGTGCCCGACCCGACGCCCGCCGACGCTCTGGCGATCACGCACAGCCTGCGGGTCGACGGGAATTTGCAGGCGCGGCTGCTGGCCGAACAGATTGAGCAGGCGTGCCGTGCCGCTCTTTAAGATTCAAAGCGACATTCTAAGACTTCTGGCTTCGCACCGCGACCCTGAGAGCTACGTAGCGGGGAGTACGCCGCTAAACCTCAACACGCCCCGCTTTTCGGGGGACATCGACATTTTCCACGATCGCGAGGAACGGGTTTTGCAGGCGGCTGAACTGGACGCGGCTTTTTTGGAGGAGCATGGTTACACCTTGCAATGGCTGCGAAGGAGTCCGCTCATTTATGCGGTTTTGGCTGCGCGCGGAGGGGACACCACGAAGCTGGAATGGGTGGCGGATAGCGACTTCCGCTTTTTCCCGACGATCCGCGACGATCAGTTCGGCTATGTTCTGCATCCGGTCGACCTGGCCACCAACAAAGTAGCCGCGGCCTACGGGCGTCGCGAGCCGCGCGACGTGGTGGACCTTGTGACTATCCACGAGCGGATTTTGCCAATGGGCGCCGCTGTGTGGGCGTCGGCCGGCAAGACATTGGGATTCACGCCGGAAGGGATCATCAACGAAATTCGGCGCACGGCGCGCTATACCGAAGCCGACTTTCGGCGGGTGGACAGCGATCCGCCGATTGATCCTGCCGCAACGATGACACGCTTGCGGGATATTCTGGGTGAGGCCGAAGCGTTTGTCACGCGCATGCCTACCGACAAAGCGGGGCTTCTGTTTTTGAAGGACGGTCAGGCGGTGCAGCCCGACCCCGAGCGGCTGCACGAGTATCGGACTCACGCTGGGCAAAGGCGTGGCCAGTGGCCGACTAGTGTGGAGATCTCCGCCGCCATGGTGGATCTTTATAAGAAGCCTCCGACCGCATAGGCACGGCCGGAGGCCGGTTGACAATCGGCCTGCGGGTTGGCAACGTTGGCAACCTGCCCCACATTTTATAGCACCCGGAAGGGCAGGTTGCTTGAGAGCGTGCCGGTGGGGGTTACCACCTGGACTGCCCCGCTGGTCGCGCCGGTGGGCACGGTGGCTGTGATCAGATATTCCGATACCACAGTGAACGCGGCTGCCGTGCCGTTGAAGGTAACGCTGGTCGCGCCGGTCAGATCGCTCCCCAGGATATTGACCACCGCGCCTACCGTCCCGGCGGTGGTCTGCGTTTCCACAAACGGGGGGAGACCTATGGCGAGACTGAAGATAGTGCCGTAGCCGCCGCTGCCCATTGGCCCGCCTTTTTGGGTTGTTCCGTACAGGCTCCCGTTGGTGTCTTGGACCACCGGCGCGTCGGGCATATACCCATCTTTCCCGTCGAAATGGTGCAGCGTCGTGAGCGTCCCGCCCGCGGTGATTTTGAAGACGGTACCATCCAGGTCATCGACCCCACCCGTGTATGTTGTTCCATACAAGTTCCGATCGCTTGCCTGGATGAGCGCGGCCTGGGGTTTTGAGCCGTCCGCGCAGTCGCTCAAGGCGCAGAAACTGTACAGCGTCGTCAAGGTCCCGCTCGGCGTGAGACTGAAAACCGTCCCGAGGCTGTTAGCTCCGCCAAGCCTGGTTGTTCCGTAAAGCTCGCCACCGACAGCCGCGACTAGGCCCTGGGGGTTTGAGCCGTCGTCGCTCTGCGAGCCGAAGCTGTGTAGTGTCGTTAGCGTGCCGCCCGGCGTAATGCTGAAGATGGTGCCCTGGAAGTGGGCCCCGAACGAATGGGCTGCTCCGTAGAAGTCCCCGTTGGCGGCCTGGACCAGACCAGAGGGTGCCGTACCGTCCCTGCACTCAGCGCCGCCGGAGCAGAAGCTGTATAGCGTGGTCAGCGTTCCCCCCGAGGTGATTTTGAAGACCGTGCCGCCGCCAGTGCCGTCGGGCCCGGGGTTGGCCCCGCCGGCCGTGGTGGTCCCGTAGAGGTTCCCGCTCACGCCCTGGACCAGCGCCGCCCCCGGCGACTGGCCGTCCGCGCAGTCGCTCAAGGCGCAGAAGCTGTATAAAGTAGTCAGCGTACCGCTCAGGGTCATGGTGAAGACCGTCCCGCCGGCAAAGGCCCCGCCGGCGCTAGTTGTCCCGTAGAGGTTTCCGTCGGTGGCCTGGATGAGCCCCGATGGGTATTCGCCGTCCGCGCACTCGCTTAAGGCGCAGAAGCTATAAATGGTAGTCAGCGCGCCGCTCGGGGTTATGGCAAAGACCGTTCCACCGCCAAAGGCCCCGCCGGCGCTCGCCCCGTAGAGGTTTCCATCGGTGGCCTGGATGAGCCCGGCCGAGGGGCTGTCGCCGTCATCCAGTCCGGTGAAGCTGTACAGGGAGGTGAAGGTCTGTGCGGACAGGGCCATCGCCGCCGTTGCGCACAGGGCGAGGATTCGTTTCATCGACGCGCTCCTTTGGTGTGAGGGTACCGCAAGGGGCCGATTTGCCGCAAGTTTTATAGTACCCGGAAGGGCAGGTTGCTCGAGAGCGTGCCGGTCGGTGTAACCACCTGGACCGTGCCGGTGGTTGCGCCGCTGGGGACCGTGGTTACGATTAACGATGCCGAGACCACGGTGAACGTAGCCGCGGCGCCGTTAAAGGTGACGCTGGTCGCGCCGGTCAGGTCGGTCCCCAGAATCTTGAC
>Ga0181525_10001758_pt1 | contig 18230 bp, 22 predicted proteins | sample PEATcosm2014_Bin_48_FD_121100 | JGI IMG/M metagenome (GOLD analysis project Ga0181525, IMG submission 121100) | Peatland microbial communities from MTU Mesocosm Facility, Houghton, MI, USA - PEATcosm2014_Bin06_10_metaG | ecosystem: Environmental > Terrestrial > Soil > Wetlands > Peat | place...
CCGCTGCCTCAAACGCCACCTCGCCCGGCGCGTCTGGAAACTCCTACACCAACCCGCCCAACCAGCCGCGCCCACCACCACCATCCACTGCAACACCCCCTACAACAGCTTCACCTTGACATACGAGCAACCAACTCGGCGAATTTGAGCGTAGTTGAGAGTACTTAAAACCCAGTGAGCGCGGGTGAAAGTAGCTCGCCTGCAGGCACTTCTAATCCCAGGGTCGCAGGTTCAAATCCTGCCGGGGGCATTGATCTACGAGTGCGCGATGGACGATTTCCTGCGCGCCCGTTGCCGTCGTGCCAGTGAGATAACGCGGGGTCAGAAAATCACCGCGCAGCTCGCTCGGCTCGCGGGAGACTTGGGTCCTCTCCAGCGGCCACGGAGGGCATTCGCTAGAGGGTGCGGGAGCAGTCCACGGGCCACGTCGCCGGTCACATGCCGGCGGCGTGGCTAGTGGCTACAGGGCGCCTGGCCGCGATGGGACCCGTGACAGCGCCGAACGGAGTCGGCCATTTCAAAGACTCCGAGGGCAACCCGATCGGGCTCGCCGGCGGTCGGAAACCCACCGCGCCCGCCTGACGACCTACTGGCGCTCGACCAGCTCTTTGAAGTTGCGAAGGCCGGCTTGGAGGCCCCTGGCATTCAGGCGTCGAGCGATCAGCGCATCGGCGATCTTGCCCAACACGCCACCCGACAGCGAGTAGTCGAACGTCGTGGTCAGGCGCGTTCCATCACCTTCCGGGGTGAGCTCCCAGCGAGCGCGCCCCGACAACATGCCCTCCATTTGGAAAAGCTGCAACTTGCCGGGCTGGTAGTCGAGAACCGTCTCGGTAATCGGCACGGACAGGCCCGCCGACTTCACCTTGAAGGCGACCTTGCCCCCCGCTTCGGGGTAGCGAGCGGTGATGTCGACCCGGCTCATGCCCGGATACCAGTCCGGCCAGCGGCCGGCATCACTCAACAGCGCCATCGTCTCCTGCGGCGAGGCCTTGATCTCGACACTGCGTTGCACGATCGCCATTGTCGATCTCCCGCCCTCCGTGTTTGCCCACGCTCGCCGCAAGTCTACGTCGCCGCCGAACGTCGCCGGGACTCCAGGAGCCCAAGGTGGTAGCCCGTCTACAGGTCGTTCGACACGGGCCGGTAGCGAAGGTAGACAACGCGACCGCCAAACGTCTGCGTGTCGACCAGCTCCAGCTTGATCATCCCGTCGAGGGGCGGGATGTACGGTGTGCCACCGCCGAGTAGGACCGGGCTGAGGAACAGCCGCCACTCGTCTATCAGGCCCAGTTCCATGCACGCGCGGGCGAGGCCGGCGCCGCCGACTGCGATGTCCTTTCCGGGCTGTTCTTTGAGCCTTGCGACCTCCTCGCCGACCCCCGCCGTGGCCAGCCTGGTGTTGCCAACGACGCCCTCCAGCGTCGTGGAGAACACGACCTTGGGCAGGGCCTTCCAGATCCGGGCGAACTCGGCGTGCTCCTCGGGCAGCGAAGTCTCCTGCGCGGTCTCCCAGTAGAGCATCGTCTCGTAGAGCCGCCGCCCGCAGAGCTGTACGCCCGTCTCCTGTACCTGCCGGGTGTGGAACCGGAACAACTCCTCGTCCGGCATCGACCAATCGATCGCGCCGTCCGGTCCAGCGATGAAGCCGTCCAGCGACACGGTCATCGGGTAGATCAGCCTGCGCATCAGAATCTCCCTCGGCCGGCGTCCAATTATTCCGTGGGACAACAGGGGCTGCTTGATGCGACTCGCGGCGTCAGCCGTGTACCCCGCGGGCCAGGAAATTCTCCTCCCAGATCGACGGTGTGAACGCGATGCCGGGCCGCCCACCAACGGCGAGGACCATCGTGCCGGCCTCGAGTGCGACCGCTTCACGCACCAGTGCCGGGTCGAGCACCGCGACAACGCCGGCGTGGGGGACATCGACGGAGGTGCCGTCCACGGTGAAGCGCGCCGCCCCGCGGACCACGACGTAAATCTCCTCCGAGCCACCTGGGTCATCGTCTCCGGCGAGCTCGTCGTGGCGCTCGATGACCAGGTCGCCGGCCTGCTCGGCGACGTACGCGTTCGTTCCGAAGGCGGTGATCCCCAGCTCACGCCGCAGCGGCTTCCAGTCCGGAAGCGGCTCGTCCGGGAAGCGGATCGTGTCGACCTCGTCGAGGTGCATCACGCGATAACCGGGCTTCATCGGGCGACTGTACACCGGCGCGCCGGCGTCGCACAAACGGCCTTGAGCTCTCGGCGCGACAGCAGCGGTTACGCCGAAACGGGGCTGCTGGTGGGGATGATCGCTCTAAAGCGGTGGGACTTGTGCGACTACCTGAGCACCGTCGTGATACAGGTGATCCTGGTCGCTGCAGCCGGCGTCGAAGACGAACTGCATGCTGTCGCTTCGGACCCCGTTGTAGCTGGCGTACATGGTTATGTGTCCGGTCGTCCCGACCGCGCACGCGGGATCGGTGCTCGCCGTGACCGTCAAGGAGGTCTTGATGAGGTTCCCCTCGTAGCCCCACATCTCCGCGACGTGGGAGTGGTAGCTGATGTGCGGCCCGACCTGGATCGCGATCACGCTCGCAGGAGCGTGAGCCTGTTGGCAGATCCTGCCGGAGATCCAGTTCGTGTCCAAATTGACGTCTCCCCAGCCCCACGCGAAACCGCTTCCCCCTCCGGGGAACTTCTGTGAAGCGTGGAAGCCCCACGGCGGGATGCCGCTGCCCGGCGGGATTCCACTGCCCGTGTAGTTCTTGTAGTGGGCGCAGTCCGGCAGCGGAGCTCCGTGCGCCGAAGCGATCGCGGTCGGCGAGCCCACTGTCAGAGCAAGACACACAATGGGAATCAAGCCCACCAGGCGAAATATGCGGACGCGCGATAGGCGAGCCGGTGTACGTCGAGTGACGGGGCGCTCGGTCATCGCTGCTCCATTGGTCAAGGGTTGGCGCTGCTCTCCGATCCGCTAGCGCATGCTCGACCGGTTGTTATGTATCGACCGCCGCCGACCTCGAAGTTAGGTGGCGGATCCGCTTCTGGACGGTCGGGCAGTAGCGGCAGAGCGCGACGGCCGCTCTGGACACGCGTCGCTGTCGTCTAACGCGGAACGACAGTCTGCGGGCGCGACCAGCAGCCCGTCGCTCGCACGAGCTGCAGACGCGCACTGTGCGCTGTCTATCCGAGAAGGATTGCGCGAGACAGATACCTCGCTACGCTCGCGGCGTGAGCGAGCTCGCGTTTCCTGACCCGCTGCTGCGAGCGCGCGACATCTTGCTGCGACCGTGGAGCGCGGCGGACGTGCCGGCGATCGTGGCTGCCTGCCAGGACCCGACGATTCCCGCGTACATGGCGCACATCCCCAGTCCCTATAGCGACGTGGACGCGATCAGCTGGTTGAACAGCCAGGAACCAAACTGGATCGCCGGAACACGCCTCGAGCTTGCCGTCGCCGATCCGGCCGACGAGCGGCTGCTCGGTGCGATCGGTGCATCTGACGTCGACATGACGCAGCTCACGGCCAGCGTCGGCTACTGGCTCGCGCTCGATGCGCGCGGCCACGGGCACGCGACGAGCGCGCTGCGACTGTTCGCCCGCTGGCTGTTCGACGAGCTCGGACTGGCGCGGCTCGAGCTCACGACCGACCCGCAGAACATTGCATCCCAGCGCGTAGCTGAGCGCTGCGGCTTTCGCCAGGAGGGCTACCTACGCTCGCATCTGCGCTTCATCTACACCACCGGGGAGCGCCGCGACTCGCTCATCTGGGGCCTGCTCTGCCCGGCGAACTTATCTGACCGGGTCGCGATGCTCTCCGGCCCCCTCCTCGTCCGAACGCGGCAGGTCTTGGACCGGTACGGATTGGCACGGAGCTGCGGGCAGCAAAGCAGTCCTAAACTGCGGTTGTTTCTGTGCGCTACCCGGCGAACCCGGTGGCGAACGCTAGAGTGGTGGTTCGGGTCGAGGGTCAGTTTGACCAACGCGGGCTCAGCGTTCCGCGGTCGCTGTATCGCAGCGTCCTGTGCGTCTTGCCGTAGAGACGCGCGGTCGGCAACAGCGATGGTCACAGAGACCTAAGGGCTCGGCGGCTCGGTGGTCGCGAGTTGGTCGCGGAATTACCCCAACTGGCGCGTGTCGTCGACGCGCTCGGAACTCCACATGGAGGGATGAACAGGCATGGCCTCAAGCGGCAAGAAGAAGACAACGATGGCGAAGCTCATGCGTGAAAGCAGACTCCGCGAGCGTCGACTGGATAAGCAGGCAAAAAAAGACGCGCGGAAGCAGATGCCTGCAGATCACGCTGACGCGCTGGGCGACACGCTGGACAACGACGACCTGGACAACGACGACAGTGAGGCAGTGCTGCCCGGTGCCGGGCAGCCCGCTCCCGCAACTGTCGCTCAGGCGCTCGCCGACGCCTGATCGGCTCCTACGCGGTCGAGCAGCCAGCCACTGCGTTCACAGGGACGCTCGAGGCGACCGATCCCGCCCGGCAATTGGGCAACTGGGAAAGGCCGCCTCCGTTCGCGTCATGAAGCACGCCTGCGGGGTCATACGCGAGGTCGGTTGCGATCCCGCGATCGCGTAACCCCTCGGCGATGTCGCGGGCGAGCTCTGCGTGATCCTCGACCACCAACACGCGCACCACCGCATCGTGCACCACCACGCATCACAACTGCTTCCCCGCTGTGTTGCACTCGTGTAACCGGCTGGCGGATACCACTTGCGTCATGCCCAAGATCACTTCGCCGTTGCGACTGACAGCAGCTTCGATCGCCGCCGCGGCGATGATCGCGGCCTGCGGCTCCAACTCGCCGAGCTCGGCAAGCTCGAGCGCCCAGCTGACCCAGACTCAACGACAGCAAGAGCAGCGGGATGCGGTTAGGTTCGCCAGCTGCATGCGCTCCCACGGGGTGCCGAATTTTCCCGATCCGACGGTCGCCCCGGTCGCGTTCAAGAACGCGCTCGGGGAAGCCATCACGTCGCCCGAAGGCCAGACGGGGGTGACGGTCTGCCAGCACCTGTTGCCGGGTGGCAGGGTCGGCACGGGCAGCCAGAGCTCGGCGAACAGTCCTGCGCAGGCAACGGCGTTGTTGGAGTTCGCCCACTGCTTGCGCAGCCACGGGTTCGCCAACTTCCCCGATCCGAACAGTAGCGGCGCAATCACCCACGAGATGCTTGCCGCCGACGGGATAAACCTGCGACAGCCCGGACTGCTGGCGGCCGCCGACACTTGCGTCAGCGCCACCCACGGAGTCCTCACCAAGGCCGACGTGGCGCGCTTCGCGGCGGGCAATTAGACCGCATTCAGCGCGTCAGCGGCTGCATCGCCGTCGGGGTCCGCGCTCCCAGAGGACCGATCTCATCAAGGCCCTTGCAGGCGAGCAAGAAAAGTGATATCAATTTCGTATCACTTTTCGGCAAGGGAGCACAAGATGAGCAACGTCGAATCACCGACCGGCATTGAGCCGGTCGGGCATCAGGGAGCAAGGGTCGAGATCGTGCAGCGCCCCGCCCTAGGTGTCAGCGGATGGCTGGGGGTGCTGGTGCTTGCTGGGTCGATCTGGGCTGCGGTGGAGGCGGCAAATCACGATCGCGGATTGCTGTGGTTGCCGATCCTCGTCGCGGTGCTTGTCATCACCTCGCTCGTGATCGTCACGCCGGGGCAGACGTCGGTCGTGCAGTTCTTCGGTCGCTACATCGGGACGATCCGGCGCGCGGGATTCTGGTGGGTGCTGCCGCTGACGGTGCGCCGCAGCGTCAGTGTCCGGGTGCGCAACTTCGAGACCGGCCACCTGAAGGTCAACGACGCCGACGGCAACCCGGTCGAGATCGCGGCGATCGTCGTCTGGCAGGTCGCCGACACCGCCAAGTCGACCTACGCCGTTGACAGATACCTCGACTTCGTATCGATCCAGGCAGAGTCCGCTCTGCGCCACGTTGCGACAAGCCATCCCTATGAAGACACCACGGGATCCGGAACGTCGTTGCGGGGCTCCACCGACGCAGTCGCCGAGCAGCTCGCCAGTGAGGTCGCGGCGCGGGTCGTCATCGCTGGGGTCGAGATCGTCGAGGTGCGGATCTCCCACCTCGCATACGCCCCCGAGATCGCCCAGGCGATGCTCCGCCGCCAGCAGGCCAACGCCGTAGTCGCCGCTCGCTCACGGATCGTCGAAGGCGCTGTCGGGATGGTCGAGATGGCGCTCAACCAGCTGAACGAGAAAGGCGTCGTCTCGCTCGACGAGGAGCGGACAGCAAGCATGGTCAGCAACCTGATGGTCGTGCTCTGCGGCGACCAGCCGGCCTCGCCGATCGTGAACGCGGGTTCGCTCTATACGTGAGCGAACGACGACAGGTACTGCTCCGCCTCGACCCGGCCGTCCACGACGCACTGATCCGCTGGGCAAGCGACGAGTTCCGTAGCGTCAACGCCCAGGTCGAGGTGCTGCTGCGTCAGGCGCTCACCGGTGCCGGGCGGATGCCCAAGCACGCGGAGCCACTACCCAGACGAGGGCGACCCCCGTCAGGCCGCAAGCGCTAGATCGCCGGTGCCGCGTTGTACTGCTCGTCGGTGACGTGCTCACCCCAGGTGACGACGCGGCCCTCCTCGTCGGCCTGTTGCATCGCGAGGTGGGTCATGAAGCGGTTGGGAGCCGCGCCGTGCCAGTGGTTCTCGCCGGGCTCGAAGAAGACGCGGTCGCCGGGCCGTATCACCTCGATCGAGCCGCCGTGGCGCTGGCAGACGCCGATTCCCTCGGTGACGAAGATCGTCTGGCCGTTGGGGTGGGTATGCCACGCGGTCCGCGCCCCGGGCGTGAAGTGGACGCTGCTTGCAGCAATGCGCGACGCCCCTGACGGCGCCGCGACAGGGTCGATGAAGACGGATCCCGTGAACCAGTCGCTTGGCCCGGGATTGGTCTCGGCGGAATTTCTCGTGATCTGCATCGTGATCTCCTTGGCTTAAACGGAGTTGTCCGGAGCTCGCTCGCCTCGCCGACGCGCAGACCGTCGCAGCCATCGGCGCGCTCGGCTCAGCTCAGCTCCGCTCGAGCCGGGGCGCTGCGATCTGCTCGATCAGTAGCTTGATCGCCGCGGCGATCGGGATCGCGACGAGGGCGCCGATGATCCCCAGCAGGGCGCCGCCGATGATCGTTGCGACGACCGTCACGAGTCCTGGCACGTCGACGGTCCGCTTCATCACGCGCGGGGTCAGCACGTAGTCCTCGATGAAGCGATAGACGAAGTAGAAGATCGCCGTTGCGATCGCGACGCCGAGGCCCTGGGTGAGGCCGACGAGCGCGACGATGATGCCGCCGATCGTCGAGCCGATGACCGGGATCAGGTCGAGCAGCGCGACGAGGATCCCCAGCAGCAGGGCGTAGGGGATACCCCAGGCAAGCGCCCAGACCCAGGTGCCGAAACCGGCGATGAACGACGTCAGGATGTTGCCGAGGACGTAGCCGCCGACGCGGTCGAGGATCTCGTCGGTCAGCAACACCATCCGGGCGCGCCGGCTCTTCGGCGCCAGCAGGTAGATGCCGTGACGCACGCGCGGCAGATCGGCGAGCAGGTAGACAGTGACGAGGACGACGATGATGACCGATCCGAGCAGGTCGAGGACCACCTTGCCGACGCCGATCACCTCGCCGACCGACGTCCCGTCGCCGCGCAGCAGTCGCTGGATGTCGCGCTCGATGTGGTACTTGGCGTTCAGCTTGCCCAGCTGCGTACCGGGCTTGTTCAGCTGGTGCAGGTAGTGGGGGATCGCGTTCGCGAAGTGGCTCGCCTGCGTCGCGATGACCGGCACGGCGAGCGCGACGAAGCCGGCGAAGACGCCGAGCGAGGCGATGATCACGACGCTGACGGCAATCCAGCGGCGCAGCCCGCGGCGGTAGAGCCAGCGAACGGCCGGGTCGAGGCCGACGGCGAGGAAGAACGCGAGCCCCAACAGAACGAGGACCTGCTCGGCCTCGACGACGATGTAGGCGAGGACGAACGCGCAGGCGACACCGGCCGCACCGAAGAAGCCGATCAGGAACGGGCTGCTGCGATCGAACGGCTTGCCGAGGACCCCGTATTCGTTCTCGTCCGAGGCGTCGGCCTGGGCCTCGGCTCGCGCGCGAATCTCCTCGAGCGCCTCTTCGCTGTCGCCTTCGATGCCCTCGGTGACGCTTTCCCCCGGCTTCGGTCGCCTCACCGCCCGCAGGCTAGACGGTTGCGGCCCGTCCCGCGACCGCCGCCGGGCCGGAGCGCTGATACGTTTGCCCGCGCAACTGAAATCGCCGGGGGGAAGGCAGCCCGATGTCCAAGGCAGTCCAGTTCGCTGAGTACGGCCCGCCGGAGGTCTTGAAGCTCGTCGATGTCCCCGACCCGCAGGCCGGCCCGGGCCAGGTCCGCGTCGTCATGTGCGCCGCCGGCGTGAACCCCGTCGAGTACAAGATCCGCAGCGGCTTCATGGCCGCGCGGCGCAAGATCGAGCTGCCCGCCGGACTCGGCTCGGAGTTCGCCGGCGTCGTCGATCAGCTCGGCGAGGGCGTCACCGAGCTCGCTGTCGGCGACGAGGTGCTCGGGTTCTCGCAGTCACCGGCCTATGCCGAGCTCGTGCTCGCCGACCCGGCGCAGCTAGCGCGCAAGCCCTCGCATGTCGATTGGGAGCACGCCGGCGGGATCTCGATCGGCGCGAGGACCTCCTACACCGTGCTCGCGATGCTCGACCTCAAGGCCGGCGAGACGCTGCTGATCCACGCCGCCGCCGGCGGCGTCGGCATCGTCGCGACGCAGATCGCCCACGCGCGCGGGGCCCGCGTGATCGGGACAGCGCGCGAGGACAACCACGAGTTCCTGCGCTCGATCGGGGCCGAGCCCGTTACCTACGGCGAGGGGCTCGCCGAGCGCGTGCGCGCGATCTCCCCCGACGGCGTCGACGCCGTCCTCGACGCGTCCGGGCGCGGCGAGCTGCCGGTCTCGATCGAGCTCGCCGGCGGGCCGCAGCACGTCGTGACGATCGCCGCCTACGACTCGGCCGACTACGGCGTCGCCTTCGCCGGTCCCGACCAGGCAGCGAAATTCGACCCGCAGCTGGCGATCGGCGAGGCCGTCGCCCTGCTGGATGCCGGCAGGCTCCAGATGCCGGTCTGGAAGACCTACCCGCTCGCTGACGCCGCGGCCGCGCACGCCGAGAGCGAGCAAGCCCACCTACGTGGCAAGATCATCCTGCTGCCAAGCTGATCCACCGACCCAGGAGAGCCGATGTCAACCCCGCCCGCAGATCCCAACGCCGCAGTGATCGAGGAGTTCCGCGCCAACGCCGGCAAGGTCGGCGGCTTCTTCGAGGGCATGGATATGGTGCTCGTGCACCACACCGGGGCGAAGTCGGGCACCGAGCGCGTCAACCCGCTCGCCTATCTCCCCGTCGACGACGGCTACGCGGTATTCGCCTCGAAGGCCGGCGCGCCCGATAACCCCGCCTGGTACTACAACCTCCTGGCGCGCCCCGAGACCAAGATCGAGGTCGGGGTCGAGCAGCTCGACGTCGTCGCGCATGAGCTGAAAGGCGAGGAGCGCGACAGGACCTACGCGAAGATGTCGGAGTTGCGCCCGCAGTTCGCCGAATATGAGCAGAAGACCGACCGCGTGATCCCGGTCGTCCTTTTGAAGCCGGTCTGAGCGGTACGCCGTCGCGGCGTTGACATAACGCGCTGGCGGCGCGCCATGTCGTCGCAAGGCCACGATTAACGGGCCTAAATGCCATGTCTAAAGCTCAACTAGACGGTTAGACCAGTGCCGGCACTATAGGGTTCCAGAACATGGCTCTGATCAAGATCAGCGCACCGTTTTGCCGCGAGCTCGCGCGGGTCATCCCCGAGCGCCCGTTCTCGCTCGAGTTCTGGGATGGCGGCAAGCTCCCGGCGAGCGAGCCCGACGCGCCGACCTTCTACGTCCGCCGCGCCTCGGCGATCGCCCACGCACTGCGCGCCCCCGGACCGCTCGGCCTCGGTCGCGCCTACGTCGAGGGCTCGCTCGAGTGCGACGATCTCGACAAGGCGTTCATCGTCGTCGACGACTGGGTGCCGCCGGCGATCTCCAACAAGGACAAGCTCAGGCTGCTCGCGACGCTTGCCCTCGCCGCGACCCCGGCGGGGATCCCACGCCGCCCCGCCAGCGAGCTGATCCTCAAGGGCGAGCGCCACTCGCCGGCCCGTGACGCCGCCGCGGTTCGCTACCACTACGACGTCGGCAACGAGTTCTTCGCGCTGTTCCTCGACGAGTCGATGACCTACAGCTGCGCCGTCTTCTCACGCGGCGCGACCTCGCTCGAGGAGGCCCAGCGCGTCAAGCTCGAGCTGATCGCGACAAAGCTCGAGCTGCAGCAGGGCCAGCGCGTGCTCGACGTCGGCTGCGGCTGGGGCAGCTTCGCGATCCACGCCGCGCGCAACCACGGCGTCAACGTCACGGGGATCACGCTGTCGCCCTCACAGGCCGAGCTCGCGCGCCAGCGCGTCGCCGAGGCCGGCCTCCAGGACCAGATCGAGATCCGGCTCGCCGACTACCGCGAGCTCGCCGACGAGCCGTTCGACGCGATCTCGAGCATCGGCATGGCCGAGCATGTCGGCGAGTCGCAGATCGACACCTACGCCCAGGCGCTCTACCGCGTGCTCAAGCCCGGCGGGCTCGTCCTCAACCACGCGATCAGCCTGATGCGCCCCGAGGAGGACCCGACGGCCGACAAGTTCACGATGCGCTACGTCTTCCCCGACGGCCACCCGCTGCTGCTCTCGCGCACCCAGCAGGCATTCGAGAACGCGCGCTTCATCACCGAGCACGTCGAGGGCTTCATGAAGGACTACGCCGACACGCTGCGCGCCTGGCACGACAACCTCGACCAACACCTCGAGGAGGGCGAGCGCCTCGCGGGGATCGAGCGCCTGCGGATCTGGCGCCTCTACCTGCGCGCCGCGCGCCACGGCTTCGACGTCGGCTACACCGCCGTCTACCAGCTGAAGGCCCGCAAGCCCCTCTAGCTGTACCGGGGGGCGCATGCCTGTGCCCCGAACGGGGTACGCCCCCCGGCCGGTCGGCGCATGCGCCGACCGGGCCCTCGGGGCATGCCCCGAGGGCTTCGCTCCAGCTGTTCAAGGCAGCTCGAGGATGGTCTCCTCGATCTCGGCGCCCCGTCCCGGCGCGTACGACAGCTCGGTCCCGACCGCATGAAAGCCAGCCTTCTCAAGGACTCGTAGCGACCCGGCGTTGTCGCTCGAAGCACGGGCTCGGATCGGCCGAAGCGAGATCTCCTCGAGCAGCAGGCCGAGCGCCCGCGTTGCGATCCCCTGCCCCCAGCAACCTCGATCGATCCAGTAGGTGACCTCGGTCGCTCCCTCCGAGGGGTAGCTCGCGATAGTGCCGACGAGCTGAGAATCGCGGACGATCGCGCGAAGCCGGTTCTCGGAGGAGGACATGACCGTTGCCATATGGGCGTCGAAGGCGCCGCGATCGTTCGGGTCTTCAGCCGTGAACGCCGCCAGGCGGACCGATTCCGGGTCGCGCATCTGCTCGAAGATCGCGTCGAGATCCGAAGCTTCCACTGGACGAAGCGCAAACTGCGACATGCAGACCGGTCAACTGGGCCTGGAGTAGACCGCGCGCCACCACAGCTCTGCAAGCACGCGCACGGACTCGTTCGCGTCGCCGCCGCCGATCACGACCTCGCGCACGATCTGGCCCTCGACCATCGCCAGCAACGCCCGCGAGGACGTCCCTGCGGGGATGTCGTCGGGGGCAAGGCCGCGCTGCTGGTCGGCGCGGATCCGCCGCGCGGCGGCGTTTCGCAGCCGCAGGATGTAGGGCTCCCACTCGGGCGGCAGGCGGTCCATCTGGCCCGACAGGCGCGCCGCGAGCAGCAGCACCGAGGCGTGCTCGTGGACCGCGGCGACAGTCTGCGCGAGCGCGCGGTGGATGTCGCGGCGCGCGTCGCCCTCGCCGACGAAGTAAGGCTCTGCGGCGGCGTACATGTCCGAGAAGGCAAGCTGGATCAGGCGGTCGATCACGGCGCGCTTGTTCGGGAAGTAGAAGTAGACGGCGGTGCGGCTGACAAACGCGCGCTTGGCGATGCCGTCGATCGTGATCCGCTCGTAGGGCTCCTCGCGCAGCGCCGCGCGCGCGGCCTCGAGGATCGACTCCTCGGTCGCGTTGCGCGAGTGCTGCTCGTTGCCGCGGGCGCCGCCACCGCCGACTACGTGAAGTGCGCGCTCGGCCACCCCGTCAGGGTAGCTGGCGCGCTCACAGGGCTTTCGCGAGCTCCTCGTCGCCGGCCATCAGGTCGAAGCGGTCTAAGCGGTCGTGAACGCGAGGCAGGCGTTCTGCCCGCCGAAGCCGAACGAGTTGGACAGCGCCAGCTTGATCCCGGGGGCTTCGCGCGCGCCCTCGGTGACGTAGTCGAGGTCGCAGTCGGGGTCGGGCTCCTCGTAGTTGATCGTCGGCGGCATGATCCCGCGGCGCAACGTCTCGACGCAGACCACCGCCTCGGTCGCGCCGGCGGCGCCAAGCAGGTGACCGATCGCCGATTTCGTCGAGGAGACCGGCGGTGCGTCGGCGCCGAACAGCTCGCGGATCGCGAGCGTCTCGATCCTGTCGTTGAACGGGGTGCCGGTGCCGTGGGCCGAGATGAAGTCGACGTCGCCGGGGCTCGCGCCGGCATCCTCGAGCGCCCCGCGCATCGCGACACCGGCGCCGAAGCCGTTCTCGTCGGGCTGGACCATGTCGAAGGCGTCGTTGGAGGCGCCGTAGCCGACGACGCGGCCGAGGACCTTGGCCTTGCGAGCGAGCGCGTGCTCCTCGCGCTCGAGCACCAGGACGCCGGCGCCTTCGCCCATCACGAAGCCGTCGCGGCGGGCGTCGAACGGGCGCGACTGGCCGTCGCTCGAGAGCGCGCCCATCCGCTTGAACGCAGCGATACAGAGGCTCGTCAGCGCCGCCTCGGTGCCGCCGGCGAGGACGACGTCGGCGGTGCCGCGCTCGATCATCCGCAGCCCCTCGCCGATCGCGTGCGAGCCGGTTGCGCAGGCCGAGGCGACCGAGAAGCCGGGGCCGTGCAGACCGAGCGCGATCGCGACGTGGCCGGCGGCGGCGTTCGGCATCATCATCGGCACGAAATTGGGGGAGACGCCGCGCTCGCCGCGCTCGAGAAAGGACGTGCACTGCTCCTGCAGCGTGTTCAGCCCGCCGACGCCGGTGCCGAGGATGACGGCGACGCGGTCGGGGTCGCAGTCGGAGACGCCGGCCTCGGCCGCGGCCTCTAGTGCCGCAACGAGTCCGAACTGGGTGAAGCGGTCCATCCGCCGCGCGGCGCGCGGGTCCAGCGAGCGCTCCGGGTCGAAGTCGCGGCAGGCCGACAGGCCCTCGAAGATCCCCGAGCGCCCGGCGATCAGCGCGTCGAAGAACGCGTCGGCGCCCTCGCCGAGCGACGTGACGACGCCGCGACCGGTGATCGCGACGCTCACGCGCTTGCCGGCTCGTTTGCGAGCGACAACGTCAGGCGCACCGCGTCACCGACACCGGCGATCGAGCGCAGCTCGCCGTCGGCGATCTTGACGCCGAAGCGGTCCTCGAGCGCGGTGACGAGCTCGACAAGCTCGAGCGAGTCGATGTCGAGGTCGCGCCATTCGGTCTCCATCGTCGCCTCGGCGGCGCCCGGCACCTTGAGCTCGGCGAGCTCGGCGCGGACCCCTTCGAGAACCTGCTCCTCTGTGACGGCTGCCATCTGCTGCTCCTTTGGTTGGTTGCCTGCTAGGCCGCGAGCGCGGCCCCGTCCTTCCACGATGCAAGGCCGGCGCCCCAGACGAAGCCGGCGCCGAACGCGACCATCCCGACGAGCGCGCCAGGCTCGAGCAGTCCGGCACGCTCGGCGGCGGCAAGCCCGAGTGGGATCGACGCCGCCGAGGTGTTTGCAGTCCACTCGACGTTGAACGAGACGCGCTCGTGCGGAACACCAACCGCGTCAGCGACGGCGCTGACGATCCGCGCGTTTGCCTGGTGGGCGACGAACAGGTCGATCTCCGATGCGTCGACCCCGAGCCGCCCGAGCAGCCGCTCGGTCGCCTCGGTCATCCTCGCGACGGCGTGGCGGTAGACCTCCTGGCCCGCCATCCGCAGCAGCCGCTCGTCGCGCTGCGCGTAGAGCAGCTCGGCAAGCGTCGCGTCGTAGCCGAACTCGAAGCCGGCGATCCCACGCCCCTCGTTGATCGGGCCGACGAGCGCCGCGGCGGCGCCGTCGCCGAACAGCACCGCGGTGCCGCGGTCCTCGTGGTCGGTGATCCGCGACAGCGCCTCGGCGCCGACGACGAGCACGTTGCTCGCGCGGCCGCTCTCGACAAGCGCGGCGGCGTGGTCGAGGCCGTAGAGGAAGCCGGTGCAGGCGGCGTTGAGATCGACGACGGCGGCGTGCTCGGCGCCGAGCCGGGCGGCAACGGCGGGGGCCAGTCCGGGGGTCAGCTGGTCGGGCGTGATCGTCGCGATCAGTAGGTGGTCGACTTCGCCGGCCTGCCTGCCGGCATCGGCGAGTGCGGCTTCGCAGGCTTTTGCGGCGAGCTCGGCCAGCGTCTCGTCGCCCTGGAGCCAGTGGCGCTCGCGGATCCCGGTGCGCCTGACAATCCACTCGTCGCTCGTGTCGAGCCGCGCTTCGAGGTCGGCGTTCGTCACGACCTGGGCTGGGAGGGCGTCGCCGATGCCAAGAATTCCTGGCTTCACGAGACGGGGATCGTCCGCTTGACAAGCCCGGTGAGGATCTGACCCGGGCCGAGCTCGATGTACTCCTGGACGCCGAGCGCGTGGAACGCGAGCAGCGTCTCGCGCCAGCGCACCGGGCGCAGCAGGTTCTCCGCCAGCTCACGCCGCGGGTCGACGAACGGCGCGACGCTGCCGTTCGAGTACACGGGGATCCGCGGTTCGCGAAATGCGGTGCGCTGGAGCGCCGCCTGGAGGCGCTCGGCGGCGGGCGCCATCAGCGGCGAGTGGAAGGCGCCGCTGACGTCGAGGCGCTGCGCCCGCGCACCGGTCTCGGCCTTGGCGCGCTCCTCGGCCTGCTCGAGCGCCGGGACGGCACCGGCGAGCACTATCTGGCCGGGGGAGTTGTCGTTGGCGACGATCAGATCGAGGCTTGCGGCGAGCTCCCTGATCGCCTCGGGGTCGCCCTTCAGCAAGACCGTCATGCCGCTCGGGGTCAGCGCCGCCGCGGCGGCCATCGCGCTGGCGCGCTCGTCGACAAGCGCCAGCGCCGGCTCGAAGTCGACGGCGCCGGCAGCGACCAGCGCGGCGTATTCGCCGAGCGAGTGGCCGGCGGCGACGATCCCATCGGGCTGGTCGAGCTGCCAGCGCGCGACCGAGCAGAGGAAGACGGCCGGCTGCTGGTAGCGCGTGCCCTCGGCGAGACGCGCGAACGGGTCGTAGTCGAGCAGCTCGAGGCCGCGCGCGATCGCCGGCGCGTCGCGGACCTCGTCGGCCATCCCTTCCTTGTGGCTTCCCTGACCGGGGAAGATGAGCGCGGCGAGGGCCATCCCACTCCAGCAGACCCGATTTCGACGTGCTGGTTGCAGAGGTTTGACGCGCCGGGCGGAAGTGTCAACTTGGAGCGTCGCTCAAAAAGACGTGTGCGCCAGGTGCTTTCTGCCGAGTCGGCCCCGCGGGCTGGCCCACTGTGGCGACTTGTTTCTCGACGCTCGCCGGTGGCCCCTAGGCGAGATTGCGCCCGGGAAAGGCGTAGTACACGGCTGCAATCCCGCACAGCGCGAGGCTCGCGGTCGAGTCGACCCAGGCGATCGCGATCGCCGCGACATAGACGACCAACCCGAGCCCATTGCGGCGGATCAGGTAGCCGACGTGGGGGCCGGTGATCCACTCACCGAAGAGCTTCGCGTGCGTCGCCCAGAGGTTTGTGGCGAAGAACGCGATCCCCATCGCGAGCAGCGCGGCGGCGTAGGCGGTGGCCGCCACCCGCTGGTCGGCGCTCGAGTGGAAGTGACTCGCCAGCAGCCCCGTGGGGAAAGGGATCAGCGTCACGAACATCAGCAGCACGAGGTTCAGCAGCATCAGCGTGCGGTCGGTGCGCACGATTCGCTCGAACTGCGCGTGATGGTTCATCCAGATGATCCCGATCGTCAGGAAGCTGACGACGTAGGTCGCGTAGTGAGGCCACTCGTCGAGCAGGCCATGCGCCAGGCGTCCGGGCGCTGCCGGGACGTGCAGACCGAGGACCAACAGCGTCGCGGCGACCGCGAAGACCCCGTCACTGAACGCTTCGATGCGGGCTGTGGATTGCTCTGGTCGCGCCATCTGTCCGGACGCTAGCGGCCCAACCGGCATAATCGATCGAGATGGCCGGACCGAGCAGCGCAGCCGTCGTCGGCGCATTCGAGCGCGCCCCGTCCGCGTTCCGCGAGTGGGTCGAGATCACCGAACCCGGCCGCTACCACCTCTACGTCGCCTCGGCCTGCCCGTGGTGTCACCGCACGATGATCGTGCGCGGCCTCAAAGGGCTCGAGGACGTCGTCGGGATCTCGCACGTCGATCCGATCCGCGATCAGCGCGGCTGGGCGTTCACCGGCGGCCTCTACACCGACGAGATCGAGGGGATGCGCTTTCTCTCGGAGGCCTATGTCCGCACCGCGCCCGACTACGCCGGCCACGTCAGCGCGCCGGTGCTGTGGGATCGCGAGCAGCGGCGGATCGTCAACAACGAGTCGAGCGAGATCATCCGGATGTTCAACGCGAGCCCGCTCGCGAGCGGCCCCGACCTCTATCCGGCCGGGCTGCGCGAAGCGATCGACGACGTCAACGGGCGCGTCTACGAGACTGTCAACAACGGCGTCTATAGGAGCGGCTTCGCGCGCAGCCAGGCCGCCTACGAAAGCGCCGTCAGCGCGCTGTTCGACTCGCTCGACTGGCTCGAGCAACTGCTCTCCGAGCGCCGCTACCTGCTTGGTGACGAGCTGACCGAAGCCGACTGGCGCCTCTTTCCGACGCTCGTTCGCTTTGACCCGGTCTACGTCGGCCACTTCAAGTGCAACCTGCGGCGGATCGTCGACTACCCGGCGCTGTGGGGCTACACGCGCGAGCTCTACCAGTTCCCCGGGGTCAGCGAGACGGTGGCGCTCGACGAGATCAAGCGCCACTACTACATGACGCACGCCTCGATCAACCCGTCGCGGATCGTGCCGGTCGGGCCCGCGATCGACTTCACCTCGCCGCACGGCCGCGGGCACTAGAACGTCCGCTCGCGTAGGGTGGGTGGCCGTGTACCACGTCGAGATCCGCGAGTCAGTCTTCCACGTCACCCACGCCTACAACGTCGATGCAGCGCGTCTGCACGCGACTGTCCTGAACCCGTGGGCCCGCGGCGAGATCTTCGAGCTCGCCGGGCGCGAGTGGATTCCCCAGCGCTCGAAGCTGACGATCCTCGAAGGCGACGAGCTGCCGCTGCACATGCTCTCGATGAATCGCGGCTGGAACAACGCACGGCGCAAAGGCAAGGACGTGACCGCCGAGCTCCTCCAAGACGCGAAGTCGAAGGTCGTTGCGCCGACGATCGATCCCTTCAGCCAGGGCGTGCTGGTTGGCGACATCCTCGCGCGCACCGCGAGCGGACCGCTGTCGCTCGCGGCGGTCTGGGATCGGGCCGAGGCCGCCGCTCCCAAAGGATCGTCGGGCGAATGGCTCACGCTCGCCCAGACCTCGCTGTCGCAGCTGCTCTCCGAGGACCGTGTCGTGCTCTGCCGCGGCGCCGACGGCGACGCGATCACCGAGGAAGAGGTCGAGTCCCTGCTGCGCGCACGCGATGCGTGGAGCACCGACCCCGCCACCGCGCTGTTCGTTCGCGCCGCTTGAGCGCGGCGGCGCACCCCGCCATCTAGACTGCCTAACCGCCTGGTGGGCGTAGCTCAGTTGGTAGAGCTCCGGGTTGTGGTCCCGGCGGCCGCGGGTTCGAGTCCCGTCGCTCACCCTCGAAGTTCCTGCAGATCGGCTTGTTTGTCGTCTGGGACTGAGCGAATCCCATGGACCAATTTGTGGCGGGAAACGCTCACGGCGCGCGGCGGGCGCGTCAAATCGCCAGTAATCCGGGGCCTGCTGCCGCCGGGATCCATGGTGCGGGCGCTCCCGCTGTTGCCTGGTCGTTGAGGCGCTCTCGACACCGGGCGCACGACAAGGTAACTTGTGGTGGTGGGCGTGGATTTGATCATCGCCGAGAGCGCCCGCAA
>Ga0181525_10001759_pt1 | contig 18227 bp, 15 predicted proteins | sample PEATcosm2014_Bin_48_FD_121100 | JGI IMG/M metagenome (GOLD analysis project Ga0181525, IMG submission 121100) | Peatland microbial communities from MTU Mesocosm Facility, Houghton, MI, USA - PEATcosm2014_Bin06_10_metaG | ecosystem: Environmental > Terrestrial > Soil > Wetlands > Peat | place...
CGCACGCGCCGCGGCGGCTGAGCCGCGTGTCTGGTCGCTGGGCGACTCGAAGAAGCGCACGCGCCGCGGCGGCTGAGCCGCGTGTCTGGTCGCTGGGCGACTCGAAGAAGCGCACGCGCCGCGCGCCTGGTCGCCAGGCGACCGCCTGTGCGTGGCGCGCACGGGCGATGAGACGCGTTTAAATTTTCTAAATATTTCTCCCTCCGTGCGGTTATGCTCATCCCGTTTCAAGGGCGGGCCTCCCCGTTGGCCCGAAAGACAGAGCCGCTCAGGCATCTGCGCGGCTCAGGAGAGGAGCCATAAATGGAAGGATCAGGCGGCTCGTCGTCGTGGACTCCCGCGAACCCGGCACCGCTGGGCCTCGCGGCATTTGCGATGACGACGTTTGTTCTATCGATGATGAACGCCAACTTCGTGAGCGGCGGAGACACGTCGGTTGTGCTCGGTCTCGCTCTCGCCTACGGCGGCATCACCCAGCTACTCGCGGGAATGTGGGAATTCCGCGCCGGTAACACGTTCGGGGCGGTTGCATTCTCCTCGTACGGAGCGTTCTGGATCTCGTTCTGGTTGTTGCTCACGTTCAACGTTGGCAGCCTTGCGAACGCTGATCATGCGATCTCGCTGTACCTGTGGGCATGGGCGATCTTCACCGCCTACATGACGATCGGTGCGATCAAGGTGAGCGGGGCGGTGCTCGTGGTTTTCGTCCTGCTGACGGCCACGTTCATCTTCCTGGCGATCGGCTTCAACGATCTACCCGCAACCGGCGTCGACACGATGCACAAGATCGGTGGCTATCTCGGCATCCTGACGGCTATCGCAGCGTGGTATGCCTCGTTCGGAGCCGTCGTGAACAGCACGTTCGGCAAGGTGATCGTGCCATTGTTCCCAGCTAGAAGGCAGTAACCACACGGAAGCACGGCCATGCCCGGCGGCGCGCGACAAGCGCGCCGCCGGCACCGGCCGCCCCGACTGCAAAGTGAGGTGAGTGGAGATGGCGACTGAGCAATCTCAGTCCGACACAAGCGACATCGAGCTCGAGCACGAGCTCGCGTCGCTTCTGGACATCGAGCGGTTCGCGCCCTCGGCGGAGTTCGTCAAGCGGGCGTTGCTGAGCGATCCGAAGATCTATGAAGAGGCCGACAAGGATTGGCAAGGATGGTGGGTAAAGCAGGCCGAGGAGCTCCACTGGTTCAAGAAGTGGGACAAGGTCCTCGACGACTCCAATCCGCCGTTTTACAAGTGGTTCGTCGGTGGTCAGCTGAACGTTTCTTACAACTGCCTCGACCGCCATGTCGAGGCCGGCCGCGGCGACCGCGTCGCCTTCAACTGGCTCGGTGAGGACGGCTCCGAGCGCAAGGTCACCTACGCCGACCTGCTGGCCGACGTGGAGCGCTTTGCCAACGCGCTGAAGAACCTCGGTATCAAGAAGGGCGACGTCGTCGGGATCTACCTGCCGATGATCCCCGAGGTGGCAGTCGCGATGCTCGCCTGTGCCCGCATCGGTGCGCCGCACAACGTCGTCTTCGGCGGCTTCTCGCCGGAGGCGGTTCGTGAGCGGATGGAGTTCTCCGAGGCAAAGGCACTGATCACCGTCGACGGCGCCTCGCGCAAGGGCACGATCGCGCCGATCAAGCAGGCGGTCGATCTCGTGATGGGCGAGCTCGACTCACTCGAGCACATCATCGTGATCGCCTCGAAGGGGACCGAGTGCGAGATGCGCGCCGGGCGCGACGTCTGGTACCACGAGATCCTCGAGGCGGCCGACGCGAAGTGCCCGGCCGAGCCGATGGACGCGGAGGATCCGCTGTACATCCTCTACACGAGCGGATCGACAGCCAAGCCGAAGGGGATCCTGCATACCTCGGGCGGCTATCTGACGGGCGCCACAGCGACCCACCGCTACGTCTTCGACCTCCATCCGGAGGACGACGTCTACTGGTGCGCCGCCGACGTCGGCTGGGTAACCGGCCACTCATACATCGTCTACGGTCCGCTCGGAAACGGGGCGACCTGCGTGATGTACGAGGGGGCACCCGACTATCCGCACAAGGGGATCTGGTGGGAGATCATCCAGCGCTATGGCGTGACGATCTTCTACACCGCGCCGACGGCGATCCGCGCCTGCATCAAGTGGGGCGCCGACTACCCGCGCAAGTTCGACCTCAGCTCGCTGCGCCTGCTGGGGTCTGTCGGCGAGCCGATCAACCCGAAGGCCTGGCTCTGGTACCACAAGATCATCGGCGGCGAGCGCTGCCCGATCGTCGATACCTGGTGGCAGACCGAGACCGGCGCGATCATGATCACGCCGCTCCCGGGCATCACCGAGACAAAGCCGGGGTCGGCGACGACGCCGTTCCCGGGGATCCTCGCGGACGTCGTCGACGAGCACGAGGGCAAGACGATCGAGGAGGGGCAGGGTCTGCTCGTCCTCAAGCGCCCCTGGCCGTCGATGCTGCGGACGCTGTACAAGGACGACGAGCGCTTCGTTGACACCTACTTCAAGCGCTTCGGCAAGGAGACCTACCTCGTCGGGGACGCCGCGATGCGCGACAAGGACGGCTACATCTGGGTGATCGGCCGCATCGACGACGTCGTCAACGTCTCGGGCCACCGCCTCTCGACCGCCGAGGTCGAGTCGGCGATCGTCGCCCACGAGTCGGTGGCGGAGGCCGCGGTGATTGGTCAGTCCGACGAGCTGACCGGCCAGGCGATCTGCGCCTTCGTCACGCTCCAGGGCACGATTGAAGGCACCGAGGAGGTCGAGGCCGGGATACGCGAGACGGTCTCGCAGCGGATCGGCAAGTTCGCCAGGCCCAAACGGATCATCTGGGCCGATGACCTGCCGAAGACGCGCTCCGGCAAGATCATGCGCCGGCTGCTGCGCGACATCGCCGAAGGCCGCGCGCTGGGCGACGTCACGACGCTGCGCGACCCGAGCGTGGTCGAGTTGCTCGGCCAGGCGATCGCGTCGGCGCCGGAAGAGGAGTAGCGGACTGGCGAAGCTGGCGCTCCCGTCGTGGGAGCGCCAGCTTCGCGTCTGCCTCAGACCTTGCGGTAGGTCGGCACCCAGCTGCCGTCCTGCTGGCGCGCAAAGTCCTGGAAGAGGAAGGGGGCTTCGCGCACGACGATCTCGGCGATCGTGTCGAAGACGAGCCGCAGCTCTTCCTCGGCGCCGGGGTCGGTCCGCATCTCGATCACATGGCGCAGCGTGCGAACGTTGGCCGTCCAGACAATGTCGGTCGAAAGCCCGATCGGGGCGAGGCGGCGCAGAGCCGAGGTCGCCTCCTTCTTAACGTGGAACGGGACCCCGTCCTCGTCGAGGCCGAGCTGCTCGGCCGCCTCGCGCTGGAACTCCTCGAGCTGCTCGACGATCGCCAGCACGCGCTCGCGCACCGGCTCGAGTGCGGGGGGCACGCGGAAGCCGATGTCGGTCAATCGCACATAGCGCAGGCTCTCCTGGCTGAAGGCCGAGCCGGCGCGGTGCCTGACGAGCTCATGGGTCAACACTCTTGAACAGTTGCGCAGCGCGAAGCTGAAATTCGCGTGCTCGAGCACGCTGCCATGGGCGCTTTTGAGGATGTTCTCGAGGTAGGCGCGGCGATCGGTGCGCACGCGCGTGACGTTGACGTTGAGCCCGGGCTCCCAGCTGCGATAGCAGGCGCGACCACAGAACTCGACGAGCAGCTCGGCGCTGTTCGGCGCGCCGCCAGACTCCTCGAGCTGGCGCTCCAGCCAGGACTCGCCGCCGACGTCCTCGAGGTAGCCGCGGATCCCGTCGAGGTCGACCGCCGGGCGCGCGATCAGGAAGACAGTGGGCTTTGTCTCGTGCATGGGCGGGCGATCGTAGCGACCGCTTCGGCGGCCTCGCTAGAGCGCGCCGCTGAGTGTGTGCGCGGAGTGCTGGACGAGATCGAACAGCGGCTGCGGCACGATCCCGAAGAACACCGTTGCCGCCGCGAAGACGATCGCGACGAACGTCAGCTCGAGCTGCTGACCGGCAGCGACGTCGGCCTCCGGCGAGCCCCCGGCAATGATCGGCACGCCGACGGCGGTGGCGATGCTCGGGCCGGGCGCAGGACGCATCCAGACCGCTGCGATCACTCGCAGGTAGTAGGCGAGGGAGATCATCGAGCCGACGACGAGCACGATTGCAAGCCAGGTGTAGCCACCGCTGACAAGGGCGGAGATCAGGAAGAACTTGCCGATGAAGCCGGCGGTCGCGGGAATGCCGGCGAGCGCGAGCATCGCGATCGTCAACGGCCAGGCGAGCCACGGGCTCTCGGCCCCAAGGCCGGCGACGGCGTCGATGTCATCGCCGTACGGTGTCGCGCGCTCACGCGCGATGATCACGGCGAAGGCGGCGATGTTCATCAGCAAGTAGACGATCAGGTAGAGCAGCGTCGCCCGGGCGCCGAGCTCGGTAGCCACCGTCACGCCGGCGAGGATGTAGCCGGCCTGCGCGACCGATGAATAGGCCAGCATCCGCTTGAGCGAGGCCTGTCCCAGCGCGCCGACGTTGCCGACGATGATCGTGATCGTCGCCAGCGCCGCAAGCGCCGGCTTCCAGTTGCTGCGCTCGCCGATCAGCATCACGTCGAGTACGCGTAGCAGCACACCGAACGCCGCGGCCTTCGTCGCGACTGCCATGAATGCCGTGACCGGCGTCGGTGCGCCTTCGTATACGTCGGGCGTCCACTGGTGGAACGGCGCGATCGAGGCCTTGAAGCAGAGCCCGACGAGGACCAGCGCGACGCCCGTCAGCAGCAGCGTGTCCGAGCTGTGGCCGTGGCTGATCGAGGCGGCGATCGCGCTGAAGTCGGTCGCCCCCGTCGCGCCGTAGATCAGCGCCAGCCCGTAGACAAGGGTCGCAGAGCCGACAGAGCCGATGATCAGGTACTTGAGGCCTGATTCGAGCGAGGCGGCGCGGTGCATCTCGGTCGCGCAGAGCACATAGAGCGGGATCGAGAGCAGCTCGAGACCGATGAACAGCGTGATGATGTTCTGCGCGGCAACGAGAACGAACATGCCCGCGATCGAGCCGAGCATCAACGCATAGAAGTCGCCGTGGGCCGACACGCGCGGTGCCAGCCCGCGCCAGGAGAGCAGCGTTGCCGCGATTCCGGCGCCGGCGAACAGCAGCGTCATGATCAGCGCCAGGTCATCGATCGCCAGGGCTCCGCTGATCGCTGCGACGTGCGTATGCCACTGCCAGAGCGTCAACCCGATCGTCGCCCCGAGGCTCAGCACGGTCAGCGCAGGCACGACCTGCTCGCGGATGAAGCGCGGGCGCAGGAGCCCGACGAGCAACACGATCACCGATCCGCCGATCAGCGCCTCGAGCGGCGACAGCGCAGCCCAGTTGATGTGCGGTCCGTGGAGCTGCGCAGCGGCGGCAATCATTTCTTGATGGCCCCCGCGAGCGTGTCGTAGGTCTGCGTCAGCGCCTTCTCGTGCGCGATCGCCGCCGTGACTGACTTCTCACTGCGCCCCAGCTGCAGCTGCGGGTACACGGCGAATAGCGCGATCGCCGCGAGGAAAGGCGCGAGGACGAGCCCGTAGCGCAAGCTGATCTCGCGCGACTGCACCTGCGGGCCGACGCGGTTGTGCATCGCGCGGATGAAGACCCGCAGCGCGTAGACACTCGCCATCACAACGCCGGTGAAGGCGATGATCGAGAAGACCATCTTGGTCTTGAATAGACCGAGCAGGATCAGAAATTCACCGACGAAGTTGCCAGACCCCGGCATCGCCAGTGTCGCGAATGTGACGATCAGGAAGCACGTCGCCAGGATCGGCGCTCGCGTCGCGATACCGCCCATGTCGCGGATGTCGTCCGAGCCGCCGGCGCGTGCCGCAAGCAGGCCGATGATCAGGAACAGCGGCGCGACGACTATGCCGTGGTTGACCATCTGCAGTACCGCGCCCTGGGCCCCTTGATCGGCGAACGCGAAGATCCCGAGCGTGATGAAGCCGAGCTGGGCAATCGAGGAGTAGCCAGCGATCAGCCGCGCGTTTGTCTGCGTGAAGGCCATCGCCGAGCCGTAGATCACCGACGCAAGCGAGATCAGCAGGATCGGCGTCTGGAAGTGGACCGATGCAGCCGGCATCGTCGGCAGAACGATCCGCAGGAAGCCGTAGGCGCCGACCTTGGAGAGCACTCCGCTGAAGACCGCGAGCACCTCGACCGGCATTTCGCGGTAGGCGTCGGGCATCCAGCCGTGCAGCGGGAACGCCGGCATCTTCACCAGGAACGCCGCCGCGAACAGCAGGAAGATCCATTCCTGCGTGCCCTTGTGCAGCGGCGATGCGGCGAGCGTCGAAAGGGCGAAGCTGATCGGGTGCCCGGTGTGCTCGGATGTGAGGACCGCGAGCGCGATCGCGCCCGCCAGCATCAGTAGCGAGCCGACGAATGTGTAGAGCACGAGCTTCAGCGTCGCTGCAATCCGGTTCGGGCCGCCCCAGACCCCGAGCAGCAGGTAGAACGGGATCAGCATCAGGTCGAAGAACGCGACGAACAGCGCCAGGTCCTGCGCCAGGAACGTGCCGAGCACCGCAGACTCGGCCAGCGCGAACAGCAGGAAGAAGACGCGCGAGCGCTCCCAGTCGCGCAGGTTCGCGGCGGCGATCGCGAGCACGAAGGAGAACGTCGTCATCGCGACGAGGAACAGGTTCAGGCCGTCGAGGCCAAGCGAGTAGTGGATCCCGAGCGAGCGGATCCAGTCGACGTTGGTCACGTGCGTGAGACGCGTGCTGTGACCGCTGTAGCCCGCGATCAGTCCGATCGTGATGCCGAGCGAGCCAAGCGCGCCGCCGAGCGCGAGCAGGCCGGCGACACGCCGCGCCGGGATCAGCGCGCCGACGAGAGCGGCGGCGGCGGGGAGCCAGATCAGGATCGAGAGCATCAGGTCGAGATCAGGAAGTAGAGGGCGATGCCGGCGAGGCCGATGACGACGAACGCGACGTAGTAGCGGACGAAGCCGCTCTCGGCCGAGCGGACCGCCGCCGAGCCGGCGCGGACGACGCCGGTCGTGCCGCCGACGAGCGTGCCGTTGACGAACAGCCGCTCGAACGTCCCCTGGGCGAAGCGTCCGAACCAGGCTGCCGGGCGTACGACGAGAGCGTCGATCAGCTCATCGAAGTACCACTTGTTGACGAACAGGCGATCGAGGAAGCCGAAGCGCTTCGCGACGGCCGGGGCGATCCCGGGCCGCACGACCCAGACGTAGTAGGCGATCCCGATGCCGGCGAGGCCGACCACGGTCCCGAGCACGAGGCCGAAGTAGAGCAGCCCGTTCGAGGGGTGCAGGTGGATCGTCGAGTCGGCGAAGGTCGGGGCGAGGAACTTGTCGAGCCAGCTCGTCGTCTTCGGGATCCCGACGATGCCGCCGATCACGGCGAGCAGCGCGAGCAGGCTCATCGCGATCCGCATCGGCGCGGCGCGCTCGGCGATCGCGTGGACCGGGCCTGGGAAGCCGACGCCGGTGTCCTCGACCTCGCCGTTTGCGGGGTTCGTCGGCTGCTCGGGGTGGAAGACGTGGCCGTGCTCGATCAGCTCGCTGGCCTCCGCGCATGGCTCTCCGAGGAAGGCGCGGAAGATCATTCGGAACGTGTAGATCGCTGTCAGCAGCGCGCCGGCGTAGCCCGCCACGTACAGCGCCCAGTACCAGCCGCCGCGGCTACCTATCTGCAGCAGGATGTCGTCCTTCGAGAAGAAGCCGGCGAACGGGGGAATCCCGGACAGCGCGAGGCCGCCGACGACGAAGCAGAAGAAGGTGAACGGCAGCGCCTTGCGCATCCCTGACATCCGATCGAGCGACTGGTTGCCGCCCATCGCGCCGATCAGTGAGCCCGCTGCCATGAACAGCAGCGCCTTGAAGAAGGCGTGGGTCATCAGGTGGAACAGGCCTGCCGTGTAGGCGCCGGCCGAGACGCCCATGATCATGTAGCCGATCTGGGACATCGTCGAGTAGGCGATGACGCGCTTGATGTCGACGGCGGCAAGGCCGATCGTCCCCGCCACAAGCAGCGTCACCGCGCCGACGATCGCCCCGACATCCTCAGCCGCCGGAGCAAGCTGGAACAGCGGATGCATCCGTGCGATCAGGTAGACGCCCGCCGTGACCATCGTCGCCGCATGGATCAGCGCGCTGACCGGGGTCGGACCCTCCATCGCATCCGGGAGCCAGGTGTGCAGCGGAATCTGCGCGGACTTTGCGAAGGCGCCAACCAGCAGCAGCAGACAGCCGGCCGTTATCCCGCCGCTGCCCTTCGCGAAGACGTGCGGGGCGGCATGAAACGTCGTCAGGAAGTCGAGACTGTGAGTCCCACGGAAGATGAAGAAGGTTCCGAGGACGAGGCCGACATCGCCGACGACGTTGATTACGAATGCCTTGATCCCGGCCTTTGTCGCCGTCGTGCGCCGGTACCAGAAGCTGATCAGCAGGTAGGAGGCGGCGCCGACGAAGGCCCAGCCGACGATCAGCAGCAGGAAGTTGCCTGCCAGGACGAGCAGCAGCATCGAGAAGACGAAGAAGTTGAGGTAGGCGAAGAAGCGAACGTAGCCTTCGTCGCCCTCGAGATAGCTGACCGAGTAGAGGTGGATCAGCGTCGAGACACCGGCGACAACGAGGATCATCAGGACCGACAGCGGGTCGACGAGGATCGACGCGTTTGCGTTGACGCCGACCGTGTGGGTGATGCTCCAAAGTGACGAGGTGAGCTCGCGATGCGTCGGGCTCTGCGCCTGCAGCTCGATGAAGGCGACGATCGCGAACGCAAACGAGACGGCGATCGCCGCGGTACCGATCCAGCCCGCGGTCTTGCCCGGCAACAGCTTGAAGCCAAACGCGGTGATCATCGTGCCGAGCAGCGGCGCTGCAAGCACGAGCCAGCCGGCGGTGGTGGCGCTCATCCGCGCAGCTCCCGCATCGCGTCGACGTCGGCGGGCAGGCGGTGGCGGTGCATCGCGACGATCACGCCGAGGCCGACGGTCACCTCGCAGGCAGCGACGACCATCACGATCAGCGCGAAGATCTGGCCGGCGTTGTTGCCCCACATCTTCGAGAAGCCGATCAGCGCGAGGTTCGCGGCGTTCAGCATCAGCTCGAGGCAGAGCAGGATCACGAGCGGGTTACGCCGGATCAGGACGCCGGCCGCGCCGATCACGAAGATGATCGCCGAGACCGCGAGATACCAGGCGATCGTCATGTTGGACGCTCCTGCCGCTCAGCCGCGTGCGACGCGCTCAGCGAGTCGGGGTGGCCGAAGCCCTCAGCAAGCGTGCCGGTGTAATAGGGCCGCGGCCGCATGAAGTCGGCGACGCTGATCCGCGCCGGATCCTCGACGCCGTCCTCGAGGCCACCGCGTCGGCGAGCGAGCGTCACCGCCCCGACGGCAGCGAGCAGCAATAGGTAGGACGCGATCTCGAACGGCGCCAGGAATTTCGTCAGGAACAGCGCGCCGATCCGCTCGGGGTTCCCGAAGCCCGCCGCCGTGTGCGCGCCGGTAGTTCCGATCGCCTTGAGCCCCGAGCCGAGCACCGCGATGAAGAGCTCGATCACAAGCGCGGCGCCGCAGGCGAAGGCGCCGAGCGTCCCGGCGCGGCCGGGGCCCTGGCCGGTCGTCAGGTTCTGGCCGCCGATGTAGGAGACGACGAAGACGTATAGGACCATCACGGCGCCGGCGTAGACGACGACCTGGGCCGCGGCGACGAACTCGGCTTGCAGCAGCATGAACAGGACAGCGAGCGAGATCAGGTGGACGACCAGCGCGAGGACGCTGTAGAAGGGGTCCTTCAGCATGATCACGCCGATCGCGCCGGCGAGCGTGCCGGTGGCGGCGATGAAGAAGATCAGGTAGGACATCAGGCGCGGTGTTTACTCGCCCTCAGCGCGCAACGGCGAGGAGTCGACCGGCTCGGCGAGCAGCATCTCCTTGGTGAAGATCAGGTCGCCGCGGTTGTAGTCCGAGAGTTCGTAATCGTGGCCCATCGTGATCGCATCGAACGGGCAGGCGACCTCGCAGTAGCCGCAGAAGATGCAGCGGCTCATGTTGATCTCATAGACAGCGGCGTAGCGCTCGCCGGCCGAGACGCGGACCTCGGGCGTGTTCTCGGCGGCGACGACGCGGATGCAGTCAGACGGGCAGGCAGCGGCGCAAAGCGAGCAGCCGACGCACTTCTCGAGACCGGACTCCTCGAAGCGGTGGAGCTTGTGGCGACCGCGAAAGCGCGGGTAGACGGCGACCTTCTGCTCCGGGTACTGGATCGTGTTGACGCCCTCGATCACGCGCGCAAACGTCGTCTTCAGGCCGCGCAGCGTCTCGCCGAAGGCGCGGTAGGCGCCGCCGGCGCCGCCCGGTTCGGGCGCGCGCTGGACTTCGATTTGATCCTCGCCCGGACTCCAGGACGCGGCGCTCATTTGTGCACCGCCACGACGACGATCGCGGTCACCAGCAGGTTCAGTGTCGCCAGCGGCAGCAGGACCTTCCAGCCGAAGCTCATCAGCTGGTCGTAGCGCAGGCGCGGCAGCGTCGCGCGGATCCAGACGAAGAAGATCACGAACAGCGTCATCTTGATCAGCACGACGAACGGATCGGTCCACGCCCACTGACCGTGCCAGCCGGGGATCATCCAGCCGCCGAGAAACAGCGTCGTCGCGACACCGGAGACGACGACGACGTTCAGGTATTCGGCGAAGTAATAGGAGGCAAAGCGCCCGCCGCCGTACTCGGTGTTGTAGCCACCGACGAGCTCGGCGTCGGCCTCGGCGAGGTCGAACGGCGCGCGGTTCGTCTCGGCGAAGGCTGCGACCATGAAGATGATGAAGCCCGCGAGCTGGGGCACGATGTACCACATGCCCCGCTGGGCATGGACGATCCCGGTCAGCGACAGCGTTCCGGCGGTGATCAACACGCCGACCAGCGCCAGGCCCTGAGAGACCTCGTAGGAGATCAGCTGCGCGGCCGCGCGCATCGCGCCGAGGAACGAGTACTTCGAGCCCGAGGCCCAGCCGCCGAGCATCAGCCCGTAGAAAGCGATCGCGCTGAGGGCGAAGATGTAGAGCGGGCCGATCGAGACGTCGATGCCATACAGGCCGACGCGGGTCCCGAAGATGTGTGGCGCGTCGCCGAACGGGATGATCGCGAAGGTCGCGACCGCCGTCATGATCGAGATGACCGGCGCGATGATGTAAAGCGGCCCGACCGACGTCGTCGGTCGTGACTGCTCCTTGCCGAGCAGTTTGAGGATGTCGGCGAGCGGCTGGATCAAGCCGTAGGGCCCGACGCGGTTGGGCCCGTAGCGCCCCTGGAACCGGCCGAGCAGCTTGCGCTCGCCGAGCAGCACGAGCGGCACGATCTGCAGGCCGACTGCGAAGACGATGATCCCCTTGATGATCTGGATCCACCAGGGCTCGTAGTAGTCGACGATCGCGAGGCTCATATGGCGCTCGGCTCGCTTCGCTTTGCCTCGCTGAGCTCCTCGGCCGCCGCGGCCGCCTCGGCGGCGGCAAGCAGCTCCGCTGCCTCGGCTTCGACGCTGGCGACCGTACGGATGCTGACGTGCGGGCCGTTCAGCACGTTGGCGCCCTCCTCCTCGAGGCTGCGCTCGAGGAACGCGGTTCCGCCCGGGGCCGCGTCGCGCAGGAAGACCCGCGCGCGCACGCTCCGCTCGTCGTCGCTGACGAAGACGTCCTCGTCGTGGCGCAGCCCGAGCTTGGCGGCATCGCGCGGGGCGAGCTCGACGCGCTGGCGCGGCGCGAGGAACGACAGCGCCGGCGCTGCGGAAACCTCCGGCCAGGCCCAGATCGAGCGGTAGCTCCCGAGCAGGAGCTTGCCGCGTGCGCCGCTCGGCGCGCGCCGCAGCTTCGGCGCCTCGGCGCGGTCGGTCGCGGCCGCGAACTCCCGGCCGGCGGGCAGCTCCTGCCAGCGCAGACCGTGGCCGGCGAGTCGCTCGAGCGTCAGATCGCCGTAGAAGCTGACCTCGGCGAACAGCTCGCTGCTCAGCGCCGCGCCGCTCGATGGCGCGGCGCCGCCGCCCAGCCGCTCGGCGAGCTCTGCCAGCACGCGCCATTCCGAGCGCACCTCGCCGGCATGGCCGACTGCGGGACGCAGGCGCTGGACGCGGCCGTCGGGGTGGGTGATCGTGCCCTCCTTCTCGGCGCTCGACTCGGTCGGGAAGATCACCGTCGCGTGCTCGCGCAGGCCCTTCGTGAGGAACGAAGCGTGGGCGATCACGGTTGTCGCGTGCTCCAGCGCGCTGTCCCAGGCGGCGGCGTCAGGGTAGGAGAGCAGCGGGTCGACTCCCAGCAGGTAGACGGCGGCGAGCTCGCCCGAGGCGAGCGACTTCGCGATCCCCGGCGCGTCAAGGCCTCCCGTCAGCTTCGGTTCGCTGAAACCAGGCCCCGCGTTCGGCAGCACGCCGGCCTCGCGCAGGCCGCGGCCGTTTGAGTCGCGCGGGATCCCAATCAGCCCAGCGCCGCTATTCCCTGCGAGCCCAAGCGCATCGGCCAGCGCAACCAGAGCGCCGGCGTCGGCTTCGAGCAGCTGCTCGCGATAGACGATCACGACCTCCGGCCCGGCATCCGTCAGCGCCTGCGCCAGCGCCTCCACCTGATCGACATCCACTCCAGCGGCCTTCGCTGCTGCCTCGACCGGCGCCTGGCCGAGTGCTGCAACCAGCGCCCGCACAAACTCGGCCGAGCGATCCGGCGCGAAGCGAAGCTTCGCCGCCGCGCGCGCATCCAATGCACTCGGTCGCGCACTCGCGACGATCGCCTTGACGCCGTTGCGCCGGACGCCCTTGCGGATCCGCAATTCGAGGATCGGCGCGTCGTCGACCGGCTCACAGTCGAGCACGAGCACGGCGTGCGCGAACTCGATGTCTGCAACCGTTGCAGCGAGCGCCGGATCGCTCAGCGCCTGCCAATGGGCGAGGCTGACTGCGTCGCCAGCGCTGGAGGCCAGGTGCGGCGAGCCCAGCGCGTCGCGCAGCAGGCGCCCGAGCAGCAGGCCCTCCTCGTTTGTCGCGCCGCCGCCGGCGAGTGCCGCGCTGTTCGCGCCGGCGCGGCGCAGCCCGCTGACCGCCTCGGCGAAGGCGCGCTCCCAGCTGACGCTCCGCAGGACGCCGCCGTCGCGGATCATCGGCTCGGTGATCCGCTCGTCGACGTGCATCGCCTGGTAGGCGAAGCGGCCCTTGTCGCAGAGCCAGCCGTCGTCGACCTCGTGGTGCTCGCGCGTCAGGACGCGCAGGACCCGCTCGTCGCGCACCGTCACGGTCGTGTTGCACTGCGACGGGCACAGCGTGCAGATCGAGCCTGCGCCCTCGATGTCCCAGGGTCGCGCGCGGAAGCGGTAGGGGCGCGAGGTGAGCGCACCGACTGGGCAGAGCTCGATGATGTTGCCGGAGAACGGCGCGACGTACGGATGGCCGTCGAAGGTGCCCACGAACGAGTGCTCGCCGCGCTCGAGCAGCACCAGCTGGTAGTCCTCGGCGACCTCCTGCGAATAGCGCACGCAGCGGTAGCAGAGGATGCAGCGCTCCCGGTCGATCGCGATCAGCGGCGAGAGTTCGAGTGGCTTGCGGAAGTGACGCTTGGGGTCGACGAAGCGCGAATGGCCGCTGCCCCAGCCATAGGTGATGTCCTGGAGTGGGCACTCGCCGCCCTTGTCGCAGACCGGGCAGTCGAGCGGGTGGTTGATCAGCAGGAACTCGACGACCGCCTGCTGGGCGACCTTCGCCCGCTCCGAGCGGGTGTGGACGACCATCCCGTCTTTGACCGCGGTCGAGCAGCCGGTCTGGAGCTTGGGCATCCCCTCGATCTCGACCAGGCACATGCGGCAGGCGCCGACCGGCTGGCCGAGTTTCGGCTCGTAACAGAAGACGGGGATCTCGACGTCACCGAGCTTTGCGGCGTCGACAAGCATCATGTTCTCGGGCGCCTGAACCTCGCGGCCGTCGATCGAGAAGGTGATCGTTTTGGGGCTGGGCCGCGGCACTAGCTGACGCTCGCCAATTGGCGGGACTGGATGTGGGCCTCGAACTCGTCACGGAACTTGGCGATCATCGAGCCGATCGGCATCGCCATCGCGTCACCGAGCACGCACAGGCAGTTACCGATGATGTGCTCCTGGACCGAGGCCATGATGTCGAGGTCCATCGGCGTCGCCTCGCCGGTGTCGATCCGCTCGAGCATCCGCACGGTCCAGTTGGTGCCCTCGCGGCAGGGAGTGCATTTGCCGCATGATTCGTGGCGGTAGAACTTCGCAGTCTTCAGCGCTACGTCGAGTACCGGCGTCTTGTCGTCGATCACGATGATCGCCCCCGAGCCGAGCATCGAGCCGGCCTTCGCGAGGCTGTCGAAGTCGTAGGGGAGGTCGAGATCGTCGGCCGTCAGCACCGGCGAGCTCGAGCCGCCCGGGAACCACATCTTCACCTTGCGCCCCTTTGGCGGCCCGCCCGCGAGGTCAAAGATGATCTCCCGCGATGGGATTCCCAGCTCGATCTCGTAGTTTCCGGGGCGCTGGACGTGGCCGGAGACCGACACGACCTTCGTCCCGGAGGAGCCCGAGACGCCGAGCTTGGCGTACTCCTTAGCGCCCATCGTGATGATGTGCGGCATCGTCATCAGCGTCTCGACGTTGTTGATCAGCGTCGGGCCCTGGTAGAGGCCCTGGAGTGCAGGGAACGGCGGCTTCAACCGCGGGTTGCCGCGCTTGCCCTCGAGTGAGTCGAGCAGCCCGGTTTCCTCGCCGCAGATGTACGCGCCGGCACCGCGATGCAGCACGAGCGACAGCGACAGCTCCGAGCCGAGGATGCGATCACCGATGTAACCGGCCTTGCGCGCCTGGGCGATCGCCGCGTCGAGGATCCGCGCCTGCTCCTCGTACTCGCCGCGAATGTAGATGAAGGCGTGGTTCGCGCCGCCGGCGTGGGCCGCGATGACGATGCCTTCGATCAGCATGTGCGGGCTCTTCTGCATCAGCTCGCGGTCCTTGAAGGTGCCCGGCTCGGACTCGTCCGCGTTGCAGACGAGGTACTTGTCCATGTCGCCCTTCGGCAGGAACGAGGCCTTGCGCCCGGCCGGGAATCCGGCGCCACCGCGTCCGCGCAGGCCGGAGGCCTCGAGCTCGGCGACCAGCTCGTCCTGTGTCATCGCGAGCGCCGTGCGCAGCGCCTTGTAACCGCCGCGCCGCTCATAGACGGCGATGTCGCTGAGCTGCGGCTCGTCGATGTCCTTCAGCAGGATCGCGTCGGTCACTTGCTCTCCCCCTCGGGGATCTCGGAGGCGGCGGTCGGTCGCAGCGCGAGCGCCAGATCCGCCAGGACCTCACTGCCCTCGCGCAGGTCCTTCACCAGCCGCTTCGCGTCGCCCTTGCCGAGCGGGCCGTAATAGATGTGGTCGACCGAGACCATCGGCGCGATGTCACACGCCCCAAGGCACTCGAAATGGCGCACCGTGATGTCGCGCTGACCGCCGACCTCGGCCTCGATCTCCGCCAGCAGCTCGTCGGCGCCGCGCAGCGAGCACGAGATGTTGGTGCAGACATAGACGAGGTGCTCACCCGCGGGCTCGAGCTCGAACATGTCGTAGAACGTCGCAACCGACGTCAGGTAGCCGGGCGTGACCCGCATCACGCAGGCGGCCTCGAGGATCGCCCGCGGCGAGCACCAGCCGTGGTGGCGCTGTGCTGCGGCGAGCGCCGGCAACGCTGCCGAGTGGCGGTCCGGATATAGCGCCATCGACGCCTCGATCTCCGCCCGCAGCTCCGCCGGCACATCGACCAGCGCCGGATCGGGAACCTCCGCCGGATCCTTCTCGAGATCCGCGGGCTCATCCCAACCCGGCGTCCGCGACCCATCCCGCGTGCGCGAAATCGCCACCCCAGCATGCTCCTGCCGGTACTCAAACCCCGGCCCGCCACTAAACGAAGTCATGCCAAGACTCCCTTACCGGCGCAGCGGTCAGCGTCACGCCTCTTCCAGGCGAGGACAGCTGGCCAAAGGCCAGATTCCGCAGCCGTCATCTGTCGATTCCGCCGAGGATCGGATCGAGCATCGCGAGCGTCGCGATCAGGTCGGCGATGTAGCTGCCGCGGGTCATCGGACCCGTCGCCTGCAGGTTGACGAAGCTCGGGTCGCGCATATGGACGCGCGCCGGCTTGGCCGAGCCGTCTGAGCGGACGAAGCAGCCGAGCTCGCCGCGCGGGGATTCGATCGGGAAGTAGACCTCACCCGGCGGCGGGCGGAAGCCCTCGGTGACGAGCTTGAAGTGGTGGATCAGCGCCTCCATCGAGGTCGCGAGCTCGTGGCGCGGCGGCAACGCGATCTTGCGATCGGTCGTGATGTGCGGTCCTTCCGGCAGACCGTCGAGCGCCTGCTCGATGATCTTGACCGACTCCTTCATCTCGGCGACCCGCACCGCGTAGCGGTCGTAGTTGTCGCCGACCGTGCCAACGGGGATCTTGAAGTTGAAGTCCTCGTAGGAGGAGTAGGGCGCCGCCTTGCGCAGATCCCAGGGGTTGCCGGCGGCGCGCAGCAGCGGGCCCGTGACGCCGAGCGCGAGCAGCGACTGCTCGTCCAGCGGGCAGGTGTGGCGCAGGCGCTGGAGCAGGATCTCGTTGCGCATCAGCAGGTCGTTGTACTGGTCGACCCGCCCCGGCATGATCGCGATGAACTCGCGCACCTTCTCGGCAAAGCCGACCGGAATGTCCTCGATCACGCCGCCGACCTGGAAGTAGCGCGTGTGCATCCGCTGTCCGGATGACTGCTCGAACAGGTCGAGGATCATCTCGCGCTCGCGGAAGCAGTACCAGAACATCGACATCGCACCGAGGTCGAGCGCGCTGGTGCCGAGCCAGACGAGGTGGGACATGATTCGGTTGAGCTCGAGGTGGATCACGCGCAGGTACTGGGCGCGCTTGGGCACCTCGCACTCGAACAGGGTCTCGACGGCGCCGCAGAAGGCCATCGCGTTGAAGTAGTAGGAGAGGTAATCCATCCGCTCGATCACGGGGATCACCTTCCAGTAGGCCTTGTCCTCGGCGGTCTTCTCGATCCCCGTGTGGACGTAGCCGATGATCGGACGGATATCGCGGACGACCTCGGCCTCGAGCGTCACGAGCAGGCGCAGCACACCGTGCGTCGCCGGATGGTGTGGCCCGATGTTGAGCGTCAGCAGCTCCGCGCTGACCGGCCCGCTGCGCTGGGCCGCGATCTGCTCCTCGAGCGGCGACAGCGTGATCGAGTCCTCCATCCGGCGGTAGTCGGCCTTGGCAGACATCAGCGCGTCCAGCCCGGCGAGGTCGCGTCGTTGTGCGTGAACAGGACCGGCTCGCCGCCGATCGGAAAGTCTCGCCGCTGCGGATGGCCCTCGTAGTCCTCGGGCATCAGGATCCGCCGCAGGTCGGGGTGCCCTTCGAACTCGACCCCGAACATGTCGTAGACCTCGCGCTCCTGATGGTTGGCGGTGGGCCAGTCATCGGTCACCGACTCGACCACGGCCTCGGCCAGCGGCACGCGTAGCTTGACCGCGATCCGGTCGACCTTGCTCATGTCGAGAAGCTGGTAGTGGACGCCGAGGCGTGGCTCGTGTGGGTAGTAGTCGACACCGTGCACGCTCATCAGCGCGCGGTAGCCGTGCTGGTCGCGCAGCAGGCCAAGCACCGCGCGCACAGAAGCCGGATCGACGTGCAGGCTCGCCTGGTCGCGGAAGAACTCCGTCTCCAGGACGCTTCCCGGTATCGCGTCCCCGAGCTGTGTGGCGATCAGCTCGAGCCCGACTTGGTCAGGCACCGGCGCTCTCCGCTGGCGGCTCGAAGCCGGTCAGGACCTCCTCGGTCCCGTCTGCCCCATAGCGCTCGCGCCAGCTGAGGTCAGGGTCGTCCTGGATCATCTTGCGGAGCTTGAGGATGCCGTGCATCAGCGCCTCGGGTCGGGGCGGACAGCCGGGGACGTGGATGTCGACCGGCATGAACTTGTCGGCTGGCACGATCGCGTAGTTGTTGAAGACCCCCATCGAGGACGAGCAGGCGCCCATTGCGATCGCCCACTTTGGCTCGAGCATCTGGTCATAGATCCGCCGCACCACCGGCGCCATCTTGATCGAGACGCGCCCGGACAGGATCAGCAGGTCGGCCTGCCGCGGGGAGGCCCGAAAGGCCTCGAAGCCGAACCGTGCGACGTCGACTCGCGCGGCGACGATCGACATCATCTCGATCGCGCAGCA
>Ga0181525_10001760_pt1 | contig 18227 bp, 14 predicted proteins | sample PEATcosm2014_Bin_48_FD_121100 | JGI IMG/M metagenome (GOLD analysis project Ga0181525, IMG submission 121100) | Peatland microbial communities from MTU Mesocosm Facility, Houghton, MI, USA - PEATcosm2014_Bin06_10_metaG | ecosystem: Environmental > Terrestrial > Soil > Wetlands > Peat | place...
ATATGTTCTACCTGGCAACTCTTGGCCCCGGCAGCTTTGCCTACGTGCAGGGACCACTTCCATCCGGGCTGATAGGTGGCGCGTCCGATGGTCATTCCACCGATCTGAACCAGTTCAAATTTTCCTTTTTCAAAAGTGCGGATTTCGTCGGGGCGGTCAAGGCGCTTCAGAATCACTTCATGCATGGGTTTGTCCTCGCGGTTTCGGTGAGCATTCGTCGCTAGCGGAAGGAGCCAAGATTTTCGGAACTGCACCGTAACTTAATAATCGACAGAGGATGGGAAGCAAGGTGCTTTAATTTCAATTGGTGGAAATGGTGAAGTTGACCGTGATCTTAGCCTGAGTCTCGACGGCTTCGTTGCCCTGGAAGTGGGGTTTGAAGTGCCATTGACGAACGGCGTCTTCGGCGGCGCCGGCGAGGATGTGAGGACCGCTGACCAGCCGCAAATTCTGGATGATTCCGTCGCGGCCAATCATGGCCTGGAGAATCACCGAGCCCTGCACTTTCATCTGCCGGGCCAGAAGCGGATAGCTGGGTTTCACCGGTCGGGTGACGATCTCCGATGCGTTGGCGGACATCTGCACGCGTTCGGCGGCATCGCTGGTCAAGCGGGCGGCGTTGTCGGTGTCAGAAGCGTTGCCGGTGACCGCGTCGGGCGCGGGCTCGGGCGAGGTGCCTGGTTGCAAATCTACGTGCACCGAATTGCTGCCCGGGCGGACGGTGCGGTGGTTGTCGCCGGCGACGACTTCGACCTCCAAGGGCGGCAAGACCGTGCGACTGATGGCAACCGGTGGCGGATCGGAATCTGCGGTCGCCGGAGTTGCGGCCTGGGCTGTGGCTTGGTTTTGTGGCTTGGCAGCCGAGGCTCGATTTGCGCTCATCGCGGATTGCCGGGTCGAGTTGGCGGCCAGGGGAGAACGATCAGTGCGGGAGGATGCGAGGCGGGAGCGAGTGGCGGAAGCCCGATTCGTGGAAGCCCGATCAGTGGAAGCCCGATCGGTGGATACACGATCGGCTTGGGAATGGTTGGGGGCAAGCCGCTGAGCGGGAGGGCGGTTCACGGCAGAATGATCGGGAGCTGAACTCTGCTCCGGTTGGCCGGATTCGGTTTCCGCCGTATCATCCGGGAACCAGAAATCGCGGTCGTGCCATAGAACGATGCCTAGAGCCAGCAGGAGCAGACAGAGAGAGCCCAGCATCAAGCTCCGCTGCTTGTTATCTTCGAGGGCAGGCGTCGGGGTCTCCAGGTAGTCGCGTTGCGCTTTCGGTGCGATGGTCTTTAACTCCAAATCGGGCATGCGAAACCTAGACCCTCCTGGGGGAGGCTCAGTCGACAGTATGCCTCGAAAAGCCGCGAAATACCAGCAAAAGGTAGCACGGCACGGGCGGCCCGAAAGCGCCATTATTTGCGCATTTTGGGCTAAAAATGGCTCATTTGGGCCCTTGACACAAAGCGCGAAACTTCCAAGGGGCTGACGAATCCCATCTCTTGAACTTTAGCGTGGGCCACGGGTCGGAAAAGCGTCCATGGGAAGCTGGTTTATGGGAACATCGTCCAATCGCGACCGGGAAAATCATGGATCATGGATGAAGAGATGAGCGATCGAGAGATGAGCGGCGAAACGAGCGATGGCAAGATGGGCGAGCAGAAGGCGAACGAAGCTAAAATCGAAGACCCCGCCAGCGAAAAGCGCGCCGGGGAACAGAGCAAGGGCGCGGATGACGAGCCTGAGGCCGAGGCTGAGAAGCCCGGGCTGGGCGATGACCGCAAGAGTGGAAACAGAATTGACGAAAAGAAGTTTCGGCAAATTGGGCGCCGCGAATTGCTGAAGCTTGCCCCGGTGCTGGCGCTGGGGGCGTTCGCCATTCCAGGGTTGCAGGAGGGGTTGCTGAAGAAGGGGCTGGGTTTCAGCGACTGGGCTTCGGCGCGGCTGTTTCGCTCGGGCCATCGGGCGCCAGAGTTCGACCCTACGGAGCTGACGCCGTTCGCGAAATTTCCCATCAACGGCTATGACGTGGACGATCCTGGCGTGAACTTGGAGAATTGGACGCTGACCGTGAGCGGGGCGGTGCAGAAGCCCGGGGAATACACTCTGGCACAGGTCGAGGCGCTACCGCGCTACCGGCAGAACACGCGGCATGTTTGCGTCGAGGGCTGGGACGTGATTGGACGCTTCGGCGGGGCGCGGCTTGCGGATTTTTTGCAAATGGTGGGCGCCGATCCCGCGGCGCGTTTCATCACGGTGAACTGCGCCGACGATTACTACGAATCGCTGGACATGGCGACGGCGCTGCATCCGCAGACCCTGTTGTGCTACGAGATGTACGAGCAGCCGCTCACACGCCAGCACGGCGCGCCTTTACGTTTGACCATTCCCACCAAGGTCGGATACAAGCAGGCGAAGTATTTGGTTGATCTGAAAGTGACGAATGTGCTCGACCGGGTCGGGTACTGGGAAGACCAGGGCTATTCCTGGTTTTACGGTTTGTAAGAGTTCCCGGGCGATGAGAACGGCGCAACTTTTTGCCCTGCCACTTTGTGGCGCAACCACTTTTCGAACAAGCACTTTGCGTACGAGGGGTTTGCAACAACCCAGGAGGGCAAATGATCGGTGCAATCGGTGCCGTGGTCGAGGTGGTTCAAGGCAAGGTCAACGGCGGTGAAAACGGCGATAAAGAAGAAGCGCCGAAAGTGGTGGCGCGGGCGGTCTACGAGCATCCGCTGGTGGTGCGGCTCTGTCATTGGCTCAACCTGGTCTCGTTGTTTGTGATGGTGGGGAGCGGGCTGCAGATTTTCCGCGCCTTTCCCAGTTTTGGGGCGAAGATTCCGCAGAAAGATTTGCTGCACTGGCCGAAGGCGTTCGCCATCGGCGGGTGGCTCGGCGGCGCGCTCGAGTGGCACCTTACCTTCATGTGGATCTACATTGGGACCGGGGTGGTTTATCTTGGCTATCAAATTCTCGGCGGCAATTACAAACAGGTGTTGTTCACCCGCCGGGACGTCCCAGGGGTGTGGCCGATGGTGAAGCATTATTTCTTTTTTGGGCCCCGGCCGCCGGCGCGCGAGGCTTACAACCCGCTGCAGAAGCAGGCTTACACCTCGGCGATTGGCCTCGGAGTTTTGTCGGTGCTCACCGGGCTGGTGGTTTGGAAGCCGGTTCAGTTCTCCTGGCTGGGGTGGATGATGGGAGGGTTTCATTGGGCACGGATCTGGCACTTCTCGGTGATGTGGGCAATTTTGTTTTTTGTGCTGGGACATCTGGTGATGGTGATTTTGCATGGCTGGAATAACTTTGTGTCCATGCTGACGGGGTGGAAGAAAGATCCCGAATACTGAGGGATGATCGGGGAAGAGGCTTGGGCTGATGCGCTTCGGCGGCGCGAAAGCGCCGTCGGGCTGGGCTCGACGGAGAGCCGAGGCGGCTGTCCCCGCGCGATCGCGAGTCATAGCGGAAGAAGAATGGTTCTCACCGACAGCGTGAACGATCCGGAGCAGGCCAGCGGCAAGCGTGAGCGGGAGCTGATTGCCAGCGTGCAGGGCGGGCAGCGTGAATTGTTTTATGAGCTGGTGCGGCCTTACGAACGGAGAGTTTACGCGGCGGCGCTGGCGATTCTGCGCAACCAAGAGGATGCGGAGGATGCGGCGCAGGAAGCGATGTTGAAAGCGTTCGCAAATATCCGGAAGTTCCGGGCGGAGGCGCGCTTCAGCACGTGGTTGATCCAGATCACGGTGAACGAGGCGCTGATGCGGAGGCGAAGGGGGCGAACCGTGGTCATGGAAGGCATCGACAATCGTCACTCTGGCCGAGGCAATGAGGAGAGCGAATATGCACCGCGTGATTTCGCCGACTGGCGCGAGATTCCTTCAGAAGCGCTGGAACGCAAGGAGGTAAGACAGAGGCTGGCGGAGGCTCTGGCGACGCTCGATCAAAAGTACCGGCAGGTCTTTGTGCTGCGCGATGTGGAGCACCTGAACATTCAGGAGACCGCGGAGGCGCTGGGGATTTCCGTGGCATCGGTGAAGACGCGGTTATTGCGGGCGCGACTGATGCTGCGCGATCTGCTGGCCGCGGGATGGGAGCAGGGCTGGTTCAGCCGGTTGCCATTCGAGAAGGGGACCAAGCCATGGTAATCAGCTGCGAACAAGTGTGGCGGGAGATTTCCAATTACATAGACGGAGAACTGGACGCCACGCTGCGCTCGGCGATGGAGGAGCATTTTCAGGGCTGCAAGCGCTGCGCTTCGGTGCTCGCCGGGACGCAGAATGTGGTCAAGCTCTATGGGGATGAACGAATGCTGGAGGTGCCGGCGGGCTTCAGCCAGCGTCTGGAAAAACGACTGGAAGAGCGACTGACGCCGGCAGTGGCGCGGAAGGCGCGGCCATGGTCGAGTTGGTCGGCGTGGCTGGTTCCGGCGGCGGCGATGGTTTTGATCGCTGCAGCCGTGCTGCTGATGAATTCGCTCACTTTCAGGAACTTTGTCAAATCGCAGCATGCTGAGCCCGGCAATCACGTTCCTCCCGACCTGGTGGTGGTGGTTTCGGACGGATCGAAGCTGTTTCATGCGCCCGGATGCCCTTTCATTCACGACAAAGCATCCGAGCGGACGATGACGGCGAAAGAGGCGACGCGGGAAGGATATGCGCCTTGCACGCGGTGTCTGCGGCAGTACTTGAAGACCGGGCTGAGCCGGGGGAGCGGCGCCGAGTCCGCGATCGCCGAAGCCGATGACGAGCGGGAGGAAGTGCTCGATGTAGCGGGACATTAGTTGGGATTTTTGACGGCGCGGCTGAAGCCGCGCCCTTTCCGACCAAGCGCTTTCAACCAGCGCTTTCAAAACCATGGCTTGCAAGACAAGAGCCCTTTTCGGGCAAATTCTCCGAGCAAACTCTTCCCATCAAAGTTGAGACTCAGCAGGCGAGTTGATCGCGGGAGATTTTCAGGCCGCTAAGATTGCCGAGCGCGGTTACGGCGACTGATTCGGTTTTGAAAAACTCCTGGGCGAGAGACTGCAGATCTTCGGCGGTCACGGCTTCGATTTTTTCGACGAGTTCGTCGAGATCCTGGAAGTGGTCGAAATACATTTCCTGCCGGGCCAGGTTCGACATGCGGGCGGTGCTCGACTCGAGCGAGAGCATCAGGCTGCCTTTGAGCTGGTCTTTGGAGCGGCGGAGTTCTTCTTCCGGGACCGGCTGGTTTTTCAGATTGCGAAATTCGCTTACCACCGATTGCACCACTTTCGCGGCCGAGGCTAGCGAGGTGCCGGCGTAGACTGCCATGCATCCGGTGTCGCGATAGGGGTTAAGATCGCTGTAGATGGAGTAGGCCAGACCCTGGCGCTCGCGGATATTCTGAAACAGGCGCGAACTCATGCCGCCGCCGAGCAGGGTATTGAGTATATAGCCGGCGTGGCGCTTCTCGTGCGCGATGGGATAGGCCGGAACTCCGATGCAGAGCTGGACTTGCTCGAGCGCCTTCTTGTTGCGCAATACGATGCGGGGCACGATCTTGGGCGCGGGCTGGTGGAAGCCGTTCTGCGCCGGCTTGAGGTGCTCGAAGTGTTTGACCACGAGATCGACGAATTGATCGTGGTCGAGATGTCCGGCGGCGGCTACCACGATATTGCCGGGGGCGAAGCGGTGGGTATAGGTCTCGAGCACGGTCTGGCGCTCGAATTTCTTTACCGTTTCTTTGGTGCCGAGGATGGGCTTGCCGAGAGGATGGTCTTTCCAGAAGTTCTGGGTGAAGATTTCGTGGACGAGGTAGTCGGGATTGTCCTCATCCATCTTGATCTCTTCGAGGATGACACCGCGTTCGCGGGTGATGTCCTCGGCATCGAATGTAGGATGAAGCACGAGATCGGTGAGAATCTCAAGCGCGATGGGAACGTTTTCGTCGAGCACCTTGACGTTGAAGCAGATGCATTCCTTGGAAGTGAAGGCGTCCATGTTGCCGCCGATGGAGTCGACCTGGCGGGCGATCTCTTCAGCGGTACGGTGCTTGGTGCCTTTGAAGACCATATGCTCGATGAAGTGAGAGATGCCGTTCGATTGCGGAGCCTCGTCGCGAGAGCCGGTTTCGAGCCAAATGCCGATGGAGGCGGAGCGGATGTGCTCCATCTGTTCGGTGATGACGGTGAGGCCGTGAGGCAACACCTGGCGGCGAATGTTGCGAACTTCTTTTACCATGTCGATGCGCAGGGGAAACCGTCCCCGGAAAGCACCTTACTATTCTTACACATTTGAAGGGTTGGGTGGTGGGCGGGCGTATCGCTGAGCTTAGTTGTGTAGAATCAGTTTGTTAATGCGGTTTTATTCATGTTTGTCATGCACCTGGGGCCGGGGGCTCCATGAGCTGCTGCATCATTTTCTTGCTGCTGGCCTGCTCCGCAGGTCACGAGGGCGGGTGAATGGCTCGGGGTCGCGATATCAAAATTCCTTGACGAATGGCTAAGGCTTTGACGACTTCGCTGCTGGGTAGGAATCGGGAGGAGATCTCCGCTTTGGTGAGCCAGGCGGGAGAGCCGGGATATCGTGCCGAGCAGATTGTGGAGGCGGTGTACCGGCAGCGGGTGGACGGGTTGGAGGAGATTTCGACTTTGCCGTTCGAGTTTCGAGAGAAGTTGGCGGCGAGCGGGTTGACCGTCGGGGCAGCGAGGATCGAGAAGAAGTTTGTGTCGGTGGATGGGACGGTGCGGTATTTGATCGGGTTTGGCGATGGGCAGAGCGTGGAAACGGTTTGGATGCCGGAGGGGGATGGAGGGGAAGCTGGGGATGGGTCCGAGGCCGGGGAAGAGGCTGAGGTCTTCAGCTTGGATACCTCGGGGGCTAAAGCCCAATTTCAAAGGGCGGGTTTTGATGCAGGCCCGCAAGGCCTGCTCCACCCTCGTCGAAAACCGAGACCGGGCCGATCGACCATTTGCATTTCGAGCCAGGTGGGCTGTGCGGTGGATTGCCAGTTTTGTCTGACGGCGTTGCTCGGGGTGAAGCGCAACCTTACGGCGGGCGAGATTGTGGGGCAGGTTTGCGCTGTGTTGAAGGATCAGCGGGTTTCGCCGCCGGAGGATCGGGTCAATCTGGTTTTCATGGGGATGGGGGAGCCGTTTTTGAATTATGAGAATTTCGTGAAGGCGGCGCGGTTGCTGGTGGAGTGCGTGGGCATTGCGGAGCGGCGGATGACGGTGTCGACGGCGGGGGTTGTGCCCCGGATTCGCGACTTTGGCGAGGAGAGGATCCGGCCGAAGCTGGCGATTTCGTTGAATGCGCCGAATGATGCGCTGCGCACCCGGCTGATGCCGCTGAACAAGAAATGGAATCTGGAAATGCTGATGGGAGCGGCGAGGGCGTTTCCGCTGCGCACGCGGGAGTGGATCACCTTCGAGTATGTGCTGCTCGGCGGGGTGAACGATCATCCGGAGGATGCCCGGGAAGCGGCCGAGTTGCTGCGCGGGCTGCGCTGCAAGGTGAATCTGATCGCGCTGAATCCGGGGCCGGGGATCGACTTTACGACTCCTGGCGCGGAGCGAGTGGCGGGGTTTCAGGAGATTTTGCGGACGGCGGGAATTCCGGCGTTCGTGAGGCGGCCGCGGGGCCGGGATATCTACGCCGCTTGCGGTCAACTCAAGCGAACGGTTGAGATCGCCACATCACCGGAACCCCGGCCGGAGCCGAGTTCGTCGCTTTATCCGTTGCCGGAGGAATGACGGGAACTTCGATGCGAATCGTGGTCCCCGTGGTGCGATCCTGGCGCCAGAGAATTCTTCCTCGATGTTGCCGCAGGATTCCCTGACAGGCGCTGAGACCCAGGCCAGAAAGAGGCTTGGCGAAATCGAGATCGGGCGGAATGTTGCCCAGAACATTCCCTTCCCCGGTGGCGAGCGCGGCGGTAGCAGCGTCGGAGATTTCAATGCCGACCAGACCATTGTCGAGTCGCGTGGCGATGGTGAGAGTGCGGTTGCCGACCTCGTCGACGACGTGCAAGGCATTGCTGAGGGTTTGCACGCAGACCTGAAGCAGTTGGTTGGAATCGCCCATCACCGGAGGCAAATCCGCCTGCAGTTCGGTACGCAGCTCGATTTTATTGCTTTGCCACTGGGCTTGCGAGAGTTTGATGGCGGTCCGCATGATGGTGTTGAGATCCACCGGAGCCATGGTGGCGGGGCCTTGTCTGGCGAAGCTCAGCAGGCTGGCCACCAGGGACTTGGTGCGGCGCACTTGCTGGCCGATTCTAGCCGCCAGTTCTTGCTGTCCAGGGGCGAGCGACGTGGTGAGAAGAAGGTCGGAATAGCCGAGCATGGCGGTGATGGGGTTATTGAGTTCATGCGCGGCACCGCCCACCAGTTGGCCGATGGAGGCCAGTTTTTCGGACTCCATGATTTGCGCCTGCAGGCGCTTCAGGTTCGCCAGGGACTCCTGGGACTGGTTCAGCAAGCGGAGCAGTTCGCGGTCGAGTAATCGCTGGCGCAGGAACACCATGATCCCCATCAGAAGGGCAGCTGCCAGGGTCAAGACCAGGCGGAACGAACGGATGCGAGCCGGCATCGAGGCGTCGCCCAGAGCCCAGGCGGCAAACAGGGGAAGAGAAAAAACCGTGATCATCCCGAGCCTGGCCAACCAGATGCCGTGGGAGGTGGAAGTTTTGCGGGCGGCGGCCTCCGGTTCATGGGCGGTGGTCCACAGGCCGATCACGGTGATCCACGCCATGGAGACGGCGAGAGGAATGTCGTAGAGACTGCCGCTGTAATAAATGTTGCGGCCGAGAGCCCAATTGGCCATGTAGGAACTGGCGGCGTAGGTGAGGCTGGCGCCGAAAAGACTGCAGTAGAAGATTCTCCAGCCGCCTTTGCTGCTCATCCCGGCGACGAAGAGGGCGCTCAGGAAGGCAAGTTTTTCGCTGAGATAGAGGGAATTCAAATTGTGGTTGTAAGCCATGGTGTCGACGACAACGTATTGCCAGGGAATGACAACCAAAACATACAGGTACATCCACCAAACCAGCATGAGGGCAAAGTCGAGGGTTCGAAGCCGTGGGGAATAGTCATCCGGGGGAGCGTGCGGGCGAAGCGCCAGAGCCGCCATCAAGGGCACGATATGCAGAAAGATGATTGCGTCGGCGGCACACAGGTCGGGGACCTCGCTGCGGAGCCAGACTTCGTAGTAAGTCCAGAAAAGCTGGTAGGAAAGCCAAAAGAAAATTCCGGTGGCGATGAGCATCCAGAAAAGCCGCAATCGCCCGTGCGACCGCAGCGCCAGCGGAATCAGGGAAAGGGCGCCGGAAAGCAGGAGCAGGCACTGCATGATGTCGCTGAGGGCGGTGAGGCGAAAGGAGTGAGGAAGAATCAGGGCAGCCAGAACTAGGGTCGCCAGACAGGCTGCGGCCCCCGCGGTCCAAAGCTTGGAGTAGCTGCGCAAAAAAGGATTATTCCTTGCGATCAATTTTAGACGTTTGAAGGTAGGGGCGCGGATGACCGAAGTAACCGGCTGATCCGCCGAACCCGACCGGGGAACCGCTCGAGAAAGTGCGTGGCCGGAAAGTATTGCTTGCTCTTAATGTTTCTTATCAATAATATGCGGGCATTCCGGAAACTGTGAATCCATCCGCAATCCGGCGGTGAGAGAATTGTTGCAGGCTGACCGATTGCAGGCTGAAATCCAGAATCGATTTTGGGGGAAATCCCAGATTCAATCCGACCCGAGTGAGATCCGGCGGATTGAGCGATGGCTGGCGACTGCCCGGGTGTTTCTGGCGGTTTCCGCGCTCGCTGCCATTTACATGGACCCTACGCAGTTCGGGCGTTCCCCGGTGGCCTACGGACTGATGGGTCTTTATCTGATCCATGGCGTGCTGGTGATGTCTTTGTTGCGCAGGAGGCAGCAGTCGACGGCAGCCTTTCGACTGCTGGTGCATTCGGCCGATATTGTATGGCCGGCGTTTATCTCGATTTTCGCCGAAGGACCCCGGAGCCCGTTTTTCCTCTTTTTCTTTTTTGTGTTGGCCGCCTCGGCGTATCGCTGGGGGTTGTGGGCAACGCTAAGCACGGCTGCGGCCGAGGTGGTTTTGCTGTGGATGGAGAGCTTTCTGCTGCTGCATGTGTGGGTGGTGCGCGAGGACAGCCTGCCCTGGCATCTGCTGGAGGGGCTGCGGGTGAACGTGAATGAATTTGAGCCCAAGCGTCTGTTCATGCTCTCGGTTTACCTGCTGGTGATGGGGCTGCTCTTGGGGTATCTGGCGGAGCAGCAGAAACACCTGCGCGCCGAAAAGGCGGTCGTGACCCGGATGCTGGCGAAGGTGCGAGTGGAAGCGGGGCTGACGGGCACGCTGCAGCAGATTTTCAAGGAAGTCGCGTCCATGTACGGAGCGGCGCAGTTGCTGGTGGCTTCGCAGGAAATTCACAGCCATCGCAGCTTTCTGGGGGAGTTGCGCAATGTGAATGGGACGCCCGGCGAGTTCGTGTGGCTCGATTCGGGCCCGCGTGAGGCGAAAAATTATCTGGAGGATTTTCCCGGAGAAGTTTGCTACGCCGCCAACGCCGGCGGTCGCTGGTCGGTGACCGCGCTCGGCGGCGAGGGCAATGCGCTCGCTTCACCATCGACCGAGGCTGTGCTTCGAGTGACCGAACGCCGACCCTGCAGATCCTTGATTGCGCTATCCTTCGTATTCGGAACGGAGTGGAGAGGGCGCGTCTTTTTGTTCGATCCCTCGTGGAAGGGAGAGGTGCAGGAAGAGTTGCGCTTTCTGCTCGACCTGGTGCGCCAGGTGGGCCCTGCGGTCTATAACGTTTACCTGCTGCACCGGCTGCGGCGCCGGGCGGGGGCGGCGGAGCGGGCGCGCTTCGCGCGCGAGCTCCACGATGGCGCGGTGCAGTCGCTGATCGCGGTGGAGATGCAGGTGGATGTGCTGCGGCGGCAGGCGGAGACGACTCCGGCGGTGGTCGGAGGGGAGCTGGGAAGAATCCAGGGCCTGTTGCGGGAAGAAGTTCTGAAACTGAGAGAACTGATGCAGCAGATGAAGTCGATCGATGTGGACGATCGAAGATTCCTCAACGTGGTCGTCGATACCGTGGAGAGGTTTCAAAGGGAGACGGGGATTTCGGCGCGCTTTTTGAGCGACATCGAGAAACTGCAGATGCCGGAGAAGGTTTGCCGGGAGATGCTGCGGATCGTGCAGGAAGGGCTGGTCAACGTGCGCAAGCACAGCGGTGCGAAACATGCCCTGGTGCGTTTGAGCTCGACTTCGAGCCAGTGGAGTCTGACGCTGGAAGATGATGGCAAGGGTTTTCCCTTTTCTGGCCGCCTGACTGAGCAGCAGCTGGATGAGTTGGGCAAGGGACCGGTGATCATCAGAGAAAGAGTCGGTTTGATTGCGGGCGCACTCACGGTAGAATCAAATCCCGGTCTGGGGACGCGGCTCGAAATCAAAGTTCCGCGGGGCGGAGAAGGTTTGGATGAACTTTAAAAAGGCACAGCCGGTTCGCATTGTAATCGCCGACGACCATCCCATCTTCCGGGATGGGCTGCGCCGGCTTCTCGAAGCGGAGCCGGATTTGAAGGTGCTGGGCGAAGCCTCCGACGGAGCCGAGGCGGTGCGACTGGCGCGGCAGTTGAAGCCCGATATTCTTCTGCTGGATCTGGCGATGCCCAAGCATCCCGGGCTCGAAGCCTTGCGGGATTTGAGCGCGGGCGTGAGTTCGACACCGGTGCGCGTGATTCTGCTGACGGCGGCGGCGGAGAAGAGCCAGATTGTCGAGGCTCTGCAGTTGGGCGCGCGCGGAGTGGTGCTGAAAGATTCGGCCACGCAACTGTTGTTGAAGGCGATCCACACGGTGATGTCCGGGGAATACTGGGTGGGAAGAGAGAGCGTCTCGAACCTGGTGCAGTACCTGCGAACGCTGGTGCAGTCCTCGAGCGATGAAGCGCGGCAAAAGAAGTTTGGCCTGACCCCGCGCGAGCTGGAGATTGTGGCTGCGGTGGTGGCGGGATACTCGAACAAAGAGATTGCGGAATATTTCAAGATCAGCGAAGACACGGTGAAGCACCATCTCAGCAATATCTTCGACAAGCTTGGCGTGTCCACGCGCCTGGAGTTGGCGCTGTTTGCGGTAAACCAGTCCCTGCCCTTAAAAAGCATTGTTTGAAGGCAAAAAGCGTTCGTTTCTGGCCAGACGTGATAGCACTTACGTGCTATTGGCGGCGGGAACCGCAGAAATTATCATTGCGTTGATCCAAAACCAGCCTCGGGAACAGAAATCGATCGGTCACCGAAGTTGTGACCATTCCCCATGTTCGGATAAGAGGGGGCGGTTAAGACGAACCTCAAAGGAGAATGGAGCCCGTGGCTATGATTGTAAAAAAGCTTTGGAACGAGTTTGGTAAAGATGAAAGCGGTCAGGATATTGCCGAGTACGCAGTGATGCTGGCGGTGATCCTGGTGATCGTGGTGGGCACGGTCCGGCTGATCGGATCGAACGCCAACAACGTGTTTTCTCAGGTCGGCAGCTCCATACAGTAGCCACCGCGGGAAGATTTGATCGAAGAAGAGTTTGACGCGATCCAATTTGATCGCGATCCAGTTTGACGCCATCCAGGAAGAGATTAACCTCAGCGGTTTGATGTCGAAGGAAAAGGGCTCGCCCACTGGCGAGCCCTTTGTCTTGTCGTGAAGTTCATTCGTGAAGTTCAGTCGTGAAGTTCAGACCCGGTTCCAGCCAACTTGACTGCTCAGGGCCGATTACTTCGGATTGGGCGCAGTGAGTGCGACCTTATCGCTTGCCGGACTTGACAGTCTGGTGAGATAGGGGAAGAAAGGGGCGATCTCGAACGGCATCTTTTCGCGAGCCGAGGCCAGCGCGACTGGCTTCGCCTTCGCCATTTCGACCTGGTCAGACCAGGGATCAAGCCGGATGCGTCCTCCCAGAGGAAGCGCAGCAATTTGATCGGAGCGTTTAGGATCCAGGTCGGGTGCGGAAGCCAGCAGCGCCGACATTCGAAGGCTCTTGCCGCCAGCCAGACTGTTGCCCAGATGGGGGCGGATCAAGTTGGGCAGATCGGGAGCGTTCTGCTGCAAGGCCTTGAGGAACAAGCCGGCGTTTCCCAGCTTGTCTTTGTAGGGAGAGTTCTTCAGCAGTTCGATCGCCTTGGCGTCGGCGGCATCTTCGTCGGCCGGCCGGCGTTTGAAGTCAAAGCGCTGGAAGGAATCTTCATCGGGGAAAAACAGGCGGTCGTTGAAGGCCAGCTTGGTGTCGAAGGTGTGTCCCAGAACGATGTGGCTGAGTTCGTGAGCCAGGATCATGGCAAGAGAGGCTTCGTCGGGCAGGACGTCGACGAGGCCGCGACTGATCACGATGGTGTGTCCAATGGTGAAGGACTCGAGCGGAGAGGTGAGCAGGACACGGCAGCGTACGTCGGACTGCAGATCGATGTTGTTGGTGACCAGCAGATTGTTGACTACGGTCAAAAGGATCTTATCCACCTCGCCGGAGGGCGCGAGCAAGCCGATTTTCTCGAGGCGCTCGAGGGCGTTGTCTTCGGCCTGGCGCTCCCACATGCGCGCCGCGACTACGGGGCTGGGGTCGGCGGTGGCTTCGCTTTGATCCTTCACCGAGGCAGGAGAGTCGACCAGAATCTCAGTGAACTCGGAATTCCTGTTGAGCGCTTTCAGGTCGTATCCCCAGAGCCGGGTCTGGGCGCGAAAGTGCAGAGCCCGACCAAGATTGGTCTTCAGATCTGATTCTTCACTGTAGATATAAGCCGGCAACCAGGCGCCGGGACGCATGTTCAGGCGCCAACTGTCGAAGTGCAGATAGTAGCTGGTTTTGGGATGGGGATAGTAGGTGCCATTGAAGCGGACGACGTTGTAGTCCTGATCTTCGACCCAGATGCGCCCGAGGAAGCGTCCGGGCGGGGCATTCGGCTTGGGCTGGACATCGATCACCAGACAACGCAGATCTCCGAGAAACTCCCGGCGAACGAAGGTGAAGTCGTAATATTTTTTCTGGAAATCGGTATCGAGCACGACCATCTGGGCAAAGCCCAAAGGCAGGAAGTGCATGGCGTAAAGACCGGTGAGGTGGTTCAGCATGCGATGGCCGAAGCCGGGCTGTCCCACGAATGAGGTGTCTTCGGGAGCATCGCTCATGTCGAGGCGGCCGAGGAAGTACTGGTCTTTGACGGTTTCGGAATTTCCGCTGCTGTCGGTTTTGAGATCCTGGAGATAGGTCTCGACCATGGGCCGCATGTGGCGCATCTGGGCGATGAACAGATGCTCTTTCTCGATGACGCGGTCCATGACGTCGTTGAAGGATGCGGGTGGGGGAGACGAAACAGCATCCAGGCTTCGCGCCGCGCCTGAGGCAGCGGCGGATGGGGCGCCCGCAGCCTGGGGTGAGGCAGATGCGGCATCCTGCGCCAGCACCGGCAAAGATGACACACAAAGCAGAAAAACGGAAAGCGAACCGGACCACAAAATGCGCATAAAAACCTTCGGAGAGTGAGTTGAGCAACGACCAGTCAAGCAAAAAGCCGGTTAAGCCAACTGAAAAATAATATGCAAGACCACGGTAGAGTCGGCTGGTTGACCGTCTCTGATCGCGGGTTTGAAGTGAATCTGTTGCGCCGCCTTGACGGCGTTGTCGTCGAGGCCGTGACCCAATCCTCGCACCACCCTTAAAACGCGAAGGTTGCCCGAGGCCTGCAGCGTGACCTCCAGCAGGACTTCACCTTCAATCCGCAGCTTGCGAGCCTCTGGGCTATAACTGGGGACCGGTTTGGAGAGGATTTCCGCGGGTACTGCCCGCGCTGCCAACCCTTCCGGAGGGTGAGAGTGCGCCGCAGGCGGGGCTGAAACCTCGGCGTCGCCGAAGCCGCTGGCCTGAACCGTAGCGGCGGAAGAGCGTGAGCGAGCGTCGGCGATGGCGGTGCCGTTGCCGAAGCCAGCGCTGGTGACAACGCCCGGCGTGCCCCTCGAGCCGCCGGTTCCGTTGCCGGAGACGGGTCCTGAGGGCAAATCAAAAGATCCAAGGGCAGCAATCGTGACTGCCTTGCTCTGATTGGCCTTGGCCGGGAGTCCGTTGGGATCGCCGAAGCCGCCGGTCTGCACCTCGGCGGGAGCGCGCGCCATGGTAGCCGGGGCGGAACTGCCGGTAGAAAATACATTCGTCTTCACCACCTCCCGGGGAATTACGGGAGCGGAGTTCGGCGGAAGCGGCCTTCGGGGCGCGACGCTGACCTCGGGAGCTGGACCTTCTTCTTCGATCTCAGTGGTGGGATGCGGCCGCGGAGACGGCAGACGCAGAGTTGCGACGGGCGGATCGAGACGCGCGACCACCGCCGGCTGCTTGAGCGGAGGTTGCGGCTGAAGATTCACCGGAACCGGAGTGCTCACCAGCTGAACCGAATTGTAATTATGCTGAGGAGCCGAAAACACCGCGGGATAGAGCAGGCGAACCCACAAAACAGCTGCCACCAGAAGTGCCTGAGTTCCCGTGCTGAAGACGAATTCCGTCCAGGGCGCTCTCCTGCTGGGCAGCATGGAAAACAGAGTTTCTTGCGAGGCGGAATCACTCATATCCGGGTCCACTCGTGTAGTTGAAACCAGTTCGGGGTTAGAAGTTTCTCAGCCCGGCGAGCGATGGTGGTCCGGCAACCGAGAAAAAGAGGTTCTTGGTCCCACATACCCCGGATCAAAATCTGCACGGCAAAGGCCACTTTGGCGGCAACCTGGGAACTCTATCCTGTTGATGCTTCAATCACTTGCATTTGCTCTGCCGGCAAAGGGGAGGAGCCGAGCGAGAAAGAGAAAAATATTACACCTGGAGCCAGCCTTTTTCTTCGGGTAAAAGGGGCACAACACTGTAGAACTCCCAATCGTTTCTCGCGAACCGGAACCTCAAGCGAAAATCCGCCAAGAACGTTGCACTTTTTCGGCCCCTTAACGCTCCATCGGCACTTTCGACTCAACCCTGTCAGCAGCGCACGACTTTGGGACTGTCGATGCCCTTGGTAGCGTTGCGGGTATCGACGACCAGCTGTGCTTCGCTGACGATGCGGCGGTAGTCGTAGTCGGAATGATCGGTGACGATGACGATGCAATCGTACTGCGCCAGGTTTTCGAGCTCGGAGCGCTTCATTTGCAAATCGTACTTGCGGCCCTTGCCAATGAAAGGGAAGTAAGGATCGTGGTAGCTGACCTTGGCCCCCTCTTTCTGCAAGAGTTCGATGATGGTGAGGGCGGGAGACTCGCGCAAATCGTCGATATCTTTCTTGTAGGCGACGCCCAGGATCAGAATATGAGATCCGTTCACCGATTTCTTGTGGCCATTCAAGGCTCCGCCGATGCTGGCGAGCACGTGATAGGGCATGTGAGTATTGATCTCGCCTGCCAACTCGATAAAGCGGGTGCGGAAGTCCCATTCCTTGGCCTTCCATGAAAGGTAGAAGGGATCGACCGGAATGCAGTGTCCACCCAAGCCGGGCCCGGGATAGAAGGGGTGGAAGCCGAAGGGCTTGGTGGAGGCGGCCTCGATGATTTCCCAAATGTCCAATCCCATGCGCAGGCAGAGCAGCTTGAGTTCGTTGACCAGGGCGATGTTGACGCAGCGGTAGATATTTTCGAGCAGCTTGGTCATCTCGGCTGCAGCCGGGGAGGAGACCGGAATGGTGCGCGCGAAGATGGATCCGTAAAGCTCGCCGGCCAACTGCGAGGCCAGAGGATTCACTCCGCCGACGACCTTGGGTATGTCGCGGCGGGCAACGGTGGTGTTGCCGGGATCTTCACGCTCCGGAGAGAAGGCTACAAAGAATTCCTTTTCGGTGCGCCCGGAACCACGCGCCGCCTTCAGTCCAAGTTTGTTCTCGGCCTCGAGAATTGGAACCATTACCTCTTCGGTTGTGCCCGGGTAGGTGGTGCTTTCGAGAACCACCAGCTGGCCGGGTTGCAGGTGAGGAGCCAGGGCGTGCGTGGTGTCGGTGATGAAACTGAGGTCGGGTTCGTGGTAGGGGTTGAGAGGAGTGGGGACGCAAATGATGATGGCGTCCATTTGCTCCAAGCGGGCGTAGTCAGCGGTGGCGGAGAAGCCCTTGGTCTGGGCGGCCCGGATCTCTTCCTGGCGGATACGGAAGATATAGGATTTGCCCTGAGCGAGGGTTTCGACCTTGCGGGGGTCGATATCGAAACCGGTGACGGCAAACTTTTGTTCGCTGAACAGCAGGGCGAGGGGCAGTCCCACATAGCCGAGGCCGATGATACCGACTCGCGCCTGCCGTTGCTGAATCTTCTTCTTTAGGGGATGGTTTTCTGATTGCGATGTTTGGTCATCGATGCTTCGGGGATCGGTATTGGACGGAAGATTTCTGGATTGAGCAATCTTGGATTGAACAATCCCGGATTGAGCAACCTTGGATTGGACAATCTTGCTTTGAACAATCTTGCTTTGAACAACCTTTGAAGGAACAACTTTTGATGCACCGGCCTTCGGGGGAGCATTGTCGGATCGAACATTCTTACGTTGAACATTCGAACGAATTGCGGCAGAGTGATTTGTCATCGTCGCGAGTAACTCTTTTCTGGCTGTAGGGATTACGTTTTTCGATTCTAGCACGCAGTTGCGGGATGACTCGGCAGCAGGGCGCCGGCTCGATAGACAATTTTATTTTAATCGTCCGGTATTGGGAGTTCACAGTGGAAATCTACGGTGGGAACCAATGAAGGCACAGGGCAAAACGAACCGGGGCTGGTGGCTGCTGGTGATTCTGGGGGGAGCGTTCGCCTGGTGGTTGGCATGGAAGGCCGGCGGGTTTCTGTTGCGGGACGAGCCACGGCCGTCCGATGTGATCCTGGTGCTGGCGGGGGAGACGGACCGGCGTCCGGAGCGCGCGCTCGAACTCTTGGGAAAAGGATACGGGCGGCGGGTCATGCTGGATGTTCCGAACCATGCGGATTTTTACGGCTTCTCACTCATGGACCTGGCAGAGAGCTACGTGCGCGGTGCGCCCCAGGCAGCAGCGATCACGATTTGTCCGATCGATGGGCTGTCGACCAGGGACGAGTCGAAGGACGCGGAGCGATGCCTAACGAAAGACGGCGGCAAGAGTGTATTGATCGTGACCTCGGATTTCCACACGCGGCGCGCCCTGAGCATCTTCCGCCGCGAAGTTCCCGGACACGATTACTCCATCGCGGCGGCGCGCGACGAAGTGCAGTTTGGCGTTCGCTGGTGGACGCACCGCCAATGG
>Ga0181525_10001761_pt1 | contig 18223 bp, 14 predicted proteins | sample PEATcosm2014_Bin_48_FD_121100 | JGI IMG/M metagenome (GOLD analysis project Ga0181525, IMG submission 121100) | Peatland microbial communities from MTU Mesocosm Facility, Houghton, MI, USA - PEATcosm2014_Bin06_10_metaG | ecosystem: Environmental > Terrestrial > Soil > Wetlands > Peat | place...
CCCAAGCCGCTGGAGAAAGTGGCATCCGGCGGCGAGATCTCGCGCATCGCGCTGGCGCTGAAGACCTGCCTGGCCGCGCCCAGGAGTCGGCCCGGCGAAGCCGCGCCGCCGCGCACGCTGGTCTTCGATGAGGTGGATGCAGGGATCGGCGGCAGCGCCGCGGAAGGCGTCGGACGGCGTCTGAAGAAGCTAGCCGCCGCGAACCAGGTGTTGTGTGTCACGCACCTGGCGCAGATCGCGGCATTCGCCGACCATCACTATTGCGTGGAGAAGCGCGAGAGCGAGGGCCGGACCGTGGCCGGGATCGAGGAACTGGACCGCGCCGGCCGCACACGCGAGGTCGGGCGGATGCTATCGGGGCAGGAGTTGACGCCGGAGGCGCTGAAGCACGCCGAGCGATTGATTAAGAGCGCGGGTTGAAGCGAGTCCGGGTCAGCTTGGTCGGCCTGCCGCAGGTTGTCGGATTCCCGCCAGAAGCGGTACCATAATCGGGAAACCATATGAAACCCCGAAGTCCGAGAGCAGCGATCGTTCCGGCAGATGAAAGGCGGCGCTCCGCGAACGATCCCCAACCCCAACCCGGCATCCCCGAGTGGCTCGAAGAGGTTCGCCTAAGGGTGGAGCAAGAGGCGCCGATCATGCAGGCGTTGATGCGGCGGGCGATTAATGCCGTCATGACGCTTGCGGCGCTGTCCGAAGATTCCGTTGTTGAGGCGGCCGCGGCGCCTACCGATCTAGCGGCGCTGGTGCGCGCGCTGAGATCCGACGAGTTGCTTGAAGACCTTAGCCGAGCCGAGCCGTTGGCGCCGGCGTTCATCAGGGGAATTGAGGCGCGGCACAGGCTAATTGAGAAGCACGGCGGGACCTTGACGGCGGAGCAAGTCGCGCAGATGATTGGTATCTCGCGGCAGGGTGTCGAGAAACGCAGACAGGCAGGAAAGCTGGTAGCGCTTGCGACGGGCCGGCACGGCTACCGCTACCCGGTTTGGCAGTTCTCGGATTCCGGAACTCTGCCGGGGCTGGAGGAAGTCCTCGGAGTCTTGGCGTCTCACGACGAATGGATGCAGACGCTGTTTTTTGTCAGCAACAATCCGCGTTTGGGCGATCGCACGCCGACCGACCTTCTCCGGGCAGGCGAGTTGACTCCCGTGCTCGATGCCGCGCAGATGTATGGGGAGCAGGGGCTTGCGTGAGCCTCGATGCGATGCCGTCTCCATCCGCAAATGTGGGGGAGATCTGCGTCAGTGTCGTTGAATTGCCAGGCCCATTTTTCCGAACGCACGGTCTCAGGCGAAGCCCTTTGTCGGCTGGGAATACCGGGCTCAACCGGTTCGACGCCCCGGACGCCTCGTATGCGGTCCTATACCTTGGCTGCGACGCGCACTGCGCATTTGTCGAAACTTTCATGCATGCCACCGGGACTCGAACGATTACTACGGCGGCGCTAAAGGATAGAGCGTTGTCCCAACTCAAGCCGAGGAAGCCCTTGCGCTTGATCGATCTTTCCGCACCGGGAGCGCTAGTCCGCATGGGGGTCGACTCCCGATTATTTGCCGGCGAATATAAACGGGCGCAATTATGGTCCAAGGCGCTGCACGGCCATCCGGTCAAAGCGCATGGCCTGTTGTATCCCAGTTGCCTTGACCCATCCAGACGGGCGGTAGCACTGTTTCTCGATCGGCCCGCTCAGTTCGCTGAGTTGAGCCGCCAAAGCTGGTACGCTCCCGGATCTCAACGTATCCTTCTCGCCGAGATAGCCGGACAATACAAAATCGAACTGATCGAAAGTGAGTTCGTCGCCTCGCGCAAGCCGGTGCGGCAGCAGACGATGTTCTAACTGCCGGCGGCCTGCCCGCCACTACGGCGCCTCACCGTCCTGCAACCGGCCCTCGATATCGTCCAGAACGCCGTCGCAATCGCCAATGCTGCCGATCACGTAATGCGCGCCCGCGTCCGCCAACCGCTGGCGCGCTTCCTGGACCAGCGCCTGCCGCTCCCCAGCACCCAGTGCCCGCAGCTCCGCTTCCGTGAGGCCCACTTCGTTCCCCGTCTCGACCACCGCAATGGTCCAGACGCCCGCGTTAAGCCCCTCCTGCACATCGCTCACCGTATCGCCGATCTTGACGCAAGCTTCCATCGCATCCACCTGCAGCAGCATCGCGTTTCGATAACACATCCACGGACGCGGCCGCCCTCCGCCGGCTTCCTCCGGGCAAACGGTGGCGTCGGGCGTGTAACCCTGCGCGATGGCATTCCGCAGCACGATGTCCAGCATGGGCCGCGTGTATCCAGTGGTGGTCCCGATCTTCATGCCTCGCGCGCGCAGCCGGGCGAGCGTCCCGGTCATGCCCGGTATCAGCTCGGAGTGCCGGTCCAGGCAGGCAAGCTGCCGTGGAATGAAGTCCTGAAACAGAGCGGCCACATCCTGTTCCGCGGGCGCGTTCCCATGCCGCTCGAGCCACGCGGCCTGCACGCGCGGAATGGCGGAGATCGCGCGGATCTGGTCAATCTTCAGCAGGCCCATGTGCCGCCGGATTTCGGCTATGCCAATGGGCACGCCGCGCTCGGCGAAGAGTTCATCGAGCACCACCGTTGGCGCCTGGCAGCCGAAATCCACCGTGGTGCCGGCCCAATCCAGGATGGCGGCTTGCAGAGGGCCGCGATACGCCGGCCGCTTCACGCGCGGGTATGACATACCAGATCATCTTAGCGAAGACGGTCCAAGTTAAGGCGTTACCATCGTATAGAGGAGCGCTCAAGGTGGTCACCTGGTTCCCATCCGCATCCAAATGGGTGCTATTCGTCCTAATTCTGAATCTCGGATTTCCCGCTTCAGGAAGCGACCCGGCTTCGGCCCCATGCCAGGTTCAAGTGGCTGCGAACGAAGTGGTCGTTTCCGCAACGGAGTGGTATGAGGTCGCTCAACACGTGCTGCCGGCGGGCGTTGTTGAAAATCCTGGCGTATGGCCGTACTTTGCCTGGAGCGACACGCCGTTAGGCCTTACGCCCACGCGCGATGGAACGGGTTATCTCTTCTTTGGCAGCGACGGAGGCGACCATCCGTTTGACGGTCAATTGACTGAACGGGCCGGCTCCATAACGGTCTCGCGCGGCACATTAGATCACCCGTTGGGCCAACCCGCGGGCGATCCCAACCCGCCGCCGCACGAATTCCTGTTGCCCGAGAGCGCCAATTTACCAGCCACCATGGATTACGTCGGAGGCGGGCCTGTCTACCGGGTGCCAGCCGGAGAACCGGGCGCTGGAAGTCTGCTGATCGTGTATCATGCGGAGCAACCCGCCAATCCGTTTTGGTCCTGGCTGGGTCTGGCGAAGTCGGCCGACGAGGGGTTGACGTGGCAGGACCTCGGATTAATCGTCAGCGGACCTCAGCCGTACGTTGCCCAGGGCGCGCTCGACATTGGAGACGGAAACCTGCTGGTGGTCACCGACGCCGCCACCTCCCAGAAATATTTCTACATCTACTTCCCCGAACATTGTTGGAACACCAGCACCGCATTTTGTGACGGCTACACCAATTTATCCGTAGCCAGGGCGCCGTATGAAGCGCTTCTCACGGCGGCGCTTCTGGACGGCTTCACGACGGTCCCACCATTATTCCACAAGTATTATGACGGCCAATGGGATGAGCCGGGCATGGGGGGAAAAGCCGGCGAATTATTTCCAGGCGCGACCGGTGAGTCCGATGGAGATCCCCAAGTGGCATGGAGCGCTTATCGGAATCGCTTTGTGGCAATCATCGATAATAGTCAATATATTGCCTACGGCGAATCCGCGGACGGGCTTCAGTGGCCCCCCATGCAGGCCATAATCGGCACAAGCCCCGAGACGCCCGTGTATGCCTATGCCAACGCGGTCGGCCTGGGGCCTGACACCGGCATCCTCGGCGATACTTTCTACAGTTACTATACCGAGTGGCCCACCGGTGAATCCTGGAATCCAGCCACCATAAACCGTCTCACTATTACGTATTTGTCGTGCTCTCAAGCCGAGGTCAAATAATTGCCGCCGCGTTCCGGTTACTTGGCCGCCGGAACCACGTCGTAAGGCCGCATCATCTCGTTGTCCTCGTGCTCCAGCACATGGCAATGCCACACATAGCGGCCCGCATACCCTTCGAACCGGACAATGATGCGCGTCACCATCTTTGGATCCGCCCGTACCGTGTCCTTCCAACCGGCCTCTTCGGGCGCGGGCGGCGTGGCGGCGCCGGTATATCGCACTTGACCCGCCGACAGGTATGAGAATACCTCGAACCGCCGCCGGTCCAGGATCTGAAATCGCACCAGATGCAGGTGGATCGGGTGCGAATCATCCGTGGTGTTGATCAGCGTCCAAATCTCCACCGTGTCCAGGGTCGGGTTCTCCGTCACCGGCATGCTCCAATGCGCGCCGTTCAGCAGCATCACCATGGGGTCGCCGCCCGCGTCGCGATTTTCGATCAGCGCCAGCATCCGGGTTTTTACCGCCGCCGCTTCGGGTATCTTGGGAACCGGCCGCAATGCCGCGGGCAGCGCCGTATCCGCCGCCGTCCCCTGCCCGACGCGGAACTGCATCATCGGTACAAAATCGTTGTTCAGCACGATCTGCCGGCTCTGCCCGCCCGCGAAGTCTACAATCAGATCGGCCCGTTCAGCGGGCGCCAGCAGCAGGCTCGTCAGCGGCACGGGAGCGGGCAGCAGGCCCTGATCGGTGCCGATCTGGTGAAACGTCTGCCCGTTGGAAAAAACGAGGTGCAGGAATCGGCCATTGCAGGCGTTCAGCACCCGGAACCGGTATTTTCGCGGTTCGACGTTCAGGTACGGAAACAGCGCGCCGTTCACCAGGAAGGCATTGCCAAAGACCTCCGGCACCCAGGGCTTGCCGGGCACGCCCGACACCGGATAGTCGAGCTGGCCGTCTTTTCTCAAGAAGCGGTCGCAAATCACCAGCGGCATTTCGAACGGGCCTGCTGGAAGCCTGAGCCCGTCTTCGAAAGCGTCCCGCACGATGAACGCGCCGAACAATCCGGCATAAGTATTCAGCCGGTTGATGCCCATGGTGTGATCGTGATACCAGAGCATCGCGCCTCCCTGATGGTTGGGGTAGTAGCAAATCGCCGATTTGCCCGGCACGTACCAATCCTCCGGATAGCCGTCGCTCGAGGGCGGCGCCTTGGCGCCATGCAGGTGCACCACGCCGCGCACCTCCGGCTTGCCGGCATCGGCCCCATGCAGCGTATGGTCGATGGGAAGAAAGTGTCTGGCGGGCAGATCGTTCACCCACTCCACCAAGACCCCTTCGCCGCTACGGGCCTCGAAGGTGGGGCCGGGCGAACCCGATCCGAAGCCCCACATCTGCGTGGCTGGTAGATCGCGGTGCAGTTTGCGCTCGATCTGCCGCATGGCCAACCGGTAGTAGGGGATTTTACGGGAGGGGTCGTCCGGCGCCGGCTTGAAACCGGAATTGTGAATCGTCTCCGGGATGGGCAGAGGGTCTACGAACTTAGCCAGAGAATTCGGGTCGAGGGCCGTCGCGGGCAAAGCCACGCTGTTCGCCGATGCCACCGCGCCCGCCGCGCACTGCAGCAGCTTTCGGCGAGTAATGTGCATGTCTACAGACTATACGAAAGCCAGGGGGGAAGGGGGACGCGCACGCACGCCCCCCGGTACCCAGGGAGCTACGGCTTGCGGGCGGGGGCCCGCTTTGGAAGTGGTTGTGCGGCATTGAGATTGAGGAAGCTGGCCGACGTTTGGTTGGTTACCAGGCCGCTGCCCGGATCGAGCATGTACGCGCCTGGATTTCGCATCGTCGTGAAGTCCAGCATGCTGCCCAGCGAGTTGGCCAGCACATCGAAAGAGCCTTGGCCGAGCCGCTGCCCGTTCAGCCAATTATCTTCGATGAAACGCAGAATCGAAGTTTGGTCGGTCACCGAATGATCCACGAAGTTACTCTTGGCCCAAGGCGAAATCACCAGCAGCGGCAAGCGCGGACCGTATCCGCATCGCCCCTGCGCGTTCGCCGTAGCGGATGCGACTCCCGGCAGCGCGGTCTTTCCGTTCCCGCAGGAGGCCGCGCCCAGAATCGCGTCGGCCGCGCTCGCGGACTGGTTCACCAACGGTCCAATCTGGTGATCGTACCAGCCGTCGGAGTCGTCATAAGCGATGATGACCGCGGTTTCAGGCCATGCCGCCAGACTCTGCAGATAATTGATCGTGTTCACCACGAATTCCTGCTCGTCCAAAGGATCGGAATAGCCTGGGTGCCCATCCTGGAAACCCGGGGCCTTCAAGAAGCTGACCGCCGGAAAATTCCCCGCATTGATCGCTGTGTAGAAATCGCTCATGTCGTACTGATGGTTGGCGGCGTCCCCGGCCTGCCCGATAGTCGCCGCGGACGTGGGACGGGTATGCATCGGGTTCGCGGTCGATGCGTAATACTGGAACGGCTGGTGGTGCGGGATGTAATCGTTTTTCTTCGTTCCCGTGACTAGCGAAGTAGTGCTCCGCGTGCAGCCGGTGCTGCCGTTGGGATTGGTCACCGTCAGATCGAAACCGCCCTCGAACCAACCCCAGCTCACGCCCGCCGCGTTCAGCAGGGTTCCGATATTCGCTCCACTCATGCTGAACACTTCGCCCGTCGAGGTGGAGCAAACATCGCCGGCCGGGTCCGCGTCGCCGATATTGGTGAGCCCGCCGGAGCCGTCGTCGATCATCGCGCCCGTTCCATTCAAATTGCCGGTGACTCCGTTATTCTGCCCGGAGATAAGGTTGATCGCGCCAACCGTGGAAGGACCGAAAGTCGTGCCGTAGGAGTTGTCGCTCATGGCGTAGCGTTGCGCGTAATTCCAGAACCCGGTGACCGTGTTGCCGTCGTAGTAGCCCATCACCAGGCCCGTGGTGGAGAATATCGGCGAACCGCTGGGCGGCGGACCGGCCGTGCCCGTGGACATTGGAAACAGATCCATCAGCCCGCCGTGGAAAGCCACTTGCTCGGGGGTATAGTCGTGGTCCATGTCCGCCGTGGCTGCTTGCGAGCGCGACAGCCGGAACGGATTCATGGCGCCGGTCCCGTTGAGGGTGTTCAGCGCGTTGGGGTTGTTGTTCATCAGTGCGGCCGTCAGTCCATTTACGCTGGGGGTGCCCGGAAGCGGATAGAACGACGGCTCACCTTCCGGGTTCACAGCGTAAGGATAGGTGCCAAAATAATGGTCGAAGGAAACGTTTTCCTGAAAGATCACGACCACATGCTTAATCGGGGTCGAGGTGCCTAAGGTGGGCGGCGCCGTCTGCGCGAGGCTGGTGGCAGGAATGCCCAGCAGCAGCCCGGCTGCCAATGTTTCAATTACGAACGTCACGTCGAATCTTCGCATGCTTTTCCTCTCCTGGACAGACAATCGCCCCAGTTTATAAAAGTGCGTTTTACGATTTGATGACAGTTCGGTGAATAATTGGTCTCTTGGCCCGGGGTGTGCAGGCTTGTAGCTTACGCTTCCCGCACTGGGGTTCACGCTGCCCCACTTGGGCTATGGCCTACTTCGTGTCGGAGCAAGCGGCGCTCAGCCACTTGCCGGTGCCATTGACAGTCATGTTCATGGGATGGCCGTCCGCGGTTCCGCTGGACACCATGTTGAACTTCATGGATTCCGCGCTGAGCGCCTCGGCCACAATGGTGCTGGTGGTCTTGTTATCAGGATCGTTACATTCCACTCTAGCCTCGAATTTGCTGCTTGAGGAACTGGTTACCGTGGTCTTGCAGGACTTTGCCGCATGGGTGGGATTGAAATTAGCCAGGTCCTCTTTCTTGAGGCAACTCCTGTTCACCGTGGGCTTCCCGGAGCCTATATTGCCCGCATTTTTCATGGCTGCCTCGACCCTGGCCCGTTGATCGGGCGGAAGCTTGGCCAGTTGCTCGGGCGGGATCTGCGGCATCTGCTGCGGCATTTGCGGCATGCCTGCCATCTTCATGGTTACGCTGTATTCCCATTCGCCAACCTTGAGATTCAACGGTGTGGGGTCGGCCGCGCGCACCAGGGCGGCGCCGGCAAGGGATAAAGCAAAGACAAGTTTCATGAGGTTTCTCCTGTCAGCCGGTGATTTTCATCGGCTGTCCCGTTACGTTTTAGGTGACGAACGGATTATAGCAGGCCTTACGCTCCTGGCTGGGAGTCCTGCAGTGCCATGGGTGTGCGACACAAAAATCGAGCGCTGTGAAAAACTCAAAGAAAACCGCTAGATCCTAGCGTACGTGTCCTTCAGGCCGGCGACTGTCGCGCACCCCAGTGCCATGTTCCCAAATCGGTTAGCGCCCCCTACATACTGTAGTTAGCCACAACTCGCGCCACTTTGCCGCTGGCTGACAACTCCATGAACTCTGCGGTGCGTGTCCCCTTTTGATTCTTATAGTAAAGCACGGCGCTGCTTACGCCCCAGAGCACGTCCTCAAGATGAAAGTAGAGGTCAGGGTAGGCTTCCAGCCCGAGCTGAAAATACGCTCTCACGTTCGCCTTTCCGGCCACCTTACCGTCGGCCGTACCCAACAACTGGGCGGCAGCCGGAGATGTCAGTTCAATTTCGTCTTCATAATGCGCGATGATTGCGTCCAGATCGTGCGCGTTCCACGCGGCAACCCAATGGTTGGCCAAATTCCAGGCCGTATCTCTATTCATTGGCTCTTCTCCATTAACCTCGACGGTCCTGTTTTCCCCGGCCGGTACGGCAAGGTCGTGCTATTCACTCGTGCCGCAGCGCCCTCACTGGCTCCACCGCCGCTGCCCGGCGCGCGGGGAGGAAGGCGGCCAGCAGCCCTGTCAGTGCGACAGCCAGACCCGACAAGCCCAGGACACTCGGATCGAGCGACGACACACCGTGTAGCATGCCTTTCAGCAGGCGGTCGCCCGCCAGGGACCCGGCCGAACCAAGGACCAGTCCGGCCGCCACCAGCAGCATCGCCTGCTTAAGTACCATCGAGAGCACCGCCTGGCGGCTGGCGCCAAGGGCGATGCGCACGCCGATCTCCCGCGTGCGGCGGGTCACCGAGTAAGCCATAACTCCGTAGAGGCCGACCGTCGTCAGCAGAAGTGCAATTCCGGCGAAGCAACCGAGCAACAGTGTGTGGAAGCGCGGCTGGGCGATTTGCGCCGAGAGCCAGTCATCCATGGTCCTGACCTGAAACACGGGCACCAGCGGGTCGAGTGCGGAGACCTGCGCGCGCATCGACGATTCCAGAGTGCGCGGCGGGACAGAAGTGCGCACCATCATCACCGGCGCCTGCCACACAAGTTGCCGGTAAGGAAAGTAGTAGATGGGCTGAGGCTCGGCATCCAGCGCAAATAGCTTGGCACTGCCAACTATGCCCACGATTTCGTGGATGGATTCTTTCGTCTCGCCGGGACCCGTGGCGCCCGGCGTGATGCGCTTGCCAATCGCGTTCTCGCCGGGGAAGAACTTCTCGGCGAACGCCTTGTTCACGATCAGGACGCGTGGAGCCTGGGCATCGTCATGCTGGTTGAAAAGACGCCCTTTGAGCAGCGGAATGCCCGCCGTGGGGAAGTAGCCCGGGGTGGCGAAGGCCATGCGCGCGGAAGGACGGCTCGAAGGTCCCTCGGGGCGCTCCTCAATATTGAACGAGACGGTGGCGTTGTCGCCACCTAGCGGCAGAGGCCACACGCCGGCCGCCGACTGCACCCCGGGCAATATCCGGACGCGCTCCAGCAATTGATCGTAGAAGACCACCTGCCGCGTGGCGTTGTATTGCGCGTCCGGGAGGTTGAACCAAAAAGTCAGGAGATGGTCCGGCTTCAGGCCCAGATCGCCTTTTTCCAGATGGAGAAAGCTGGCCATCAGCAACCCGGCGCCGCTTACCAGAATCAGGCCCAGCGCCACTTGGACCACCACCAGCGCGCCCCGGGTGCGGTCGTGCCGCCGGGAATTGCCCCGGGTTCCCTCGCTCAGCGAACCCGTCAGATCGGTCCGGGATGCCTGCAAGGCCGGCGCGGCTCCAAAAACAATGCTGGTGAGCAGCACCAGGATTAGCGAAAACGCGAACACCCGCCCGTCCATGCCGGCCTGCGCCAGTCGCGGGATGCTCTCGCCACCAACGCGAAGCACGACGCTCAGCGCGTATGCCGCGACCACCGTTCCGGCTGCCCCGCCGAGCATCGCCAGCAGCACGCTCTCGGTGAGAAGTTGGCGCAGGACGCGCCTGCGGCTGGCGCCCAGCGCCGCTCGCAGCGACATTTCGCGTCCGCGGGCGACCGTGCGCGCCAGCAGCAGGTTGGCGATGTTGGCGCAGGCGATCAGGAGCACCAGCCCGACCGCGCCCAGAAGGATGAGTAGCGGTTCGCGAGAGCTCCCCACCAGCGTTTCGAGCGCAGGCTGCACGAACGACTGACGGGTGTTGGAGTTGGTATCCGGGTACTGCTTGGCGAGCGCCTGCGCGATCGCGTTCAGATCGGCGCCGGCCTGCTCGATGCGAACTCCAGGCTTGAGCCGGCCGAGGGCGGCGGTCAACAAATGCGCGCCGTGCTGCTCCGTAATCGGCTCATCGCCAGGCGGAGCTTCTTTATCCCCAGCGATGGTGGTCCATAGCTGGATGTGGGGCGCATTGACGGGAAATGCGAATCCGGCGGGAGCCACCCCGACGACGGTGTACGGTTTCCGGTCGAGCGTAATGCTGCGTCCCAGGATGCCGCGGTCGGCTCCGAATTGCCGCTGCCAAAACTCATGGCTCAGCACCACGACGTGCGTGCCGGAAACCTCCTCGGACGGCAAAAAGCCGCGCCCCAACTGGGGCCGGATGCCGAGCGCCGGGAACAGGTCCCAGGTGACCATTTCGCCGTCGATCTGCTGCGGTTCTCCGGCGCCGGTCAGCACCAGGTTGGTATCGCGCCCGGTGATCAAATGCTGAAACGAATGATTCCGCGCGCGGAGATCGAAGAAGTCCGGATAAGAAAGCGAGCCGGGGACGGGTGCCCCGCGCGTGTTCATTGCCTTTACGGTGACGAGACGCTCCGGTGCGGGATACGGCAGCGGCTTCAGCAGCACGGCGTTCACCACGCTGAAGACGGCGGTATTAGCCCCGATGCCCAGTGCCAGGGTAAGCACGGCCGCGGCGGCAAAGCCGGGCGAGTTCCGTAACTGCCGGAAAGCGTAGCGAAGGTCCTGCGCGAGGATCGACATGGTGTTCGCGGAATGCATGCTGGGTTCCAATGCGTCCGCATTGACACGTCAAGGGTTAGCACGACTGCGGCAGGCGGGCCTGTTCGGAATCGGACGAAGATGTTTGCGTACGGGAATACGGGCGCTGCCGGCGGCCGCTCTATAGCGCCAGTTCCTTGTGATACATCATATCCTTGACGTCGAATTTGGTCTTGATCTCCAACTTGCCCAGTTGCGTCGTGAAGCTGACTTCCTTGTCCTGGGGCGTCAACTGCAGCACTTCGTGCGAGAACCCGAATAACAGCACGTTGGTCTCAAACCCGGCCGATCCCGGCTGCACCGTGCCCGGCTGCGCTGGGGGCTTGCCCTTCGGCTCGAGGTAGGTCAGGTTCTTGATACGCTCAAGCACGTCCTGGCTGGGCCCTTTTGCGCCCGAGGTGCCGGAATCGCCGTCATCCGAGCGCTGGCTATCCCCCGTGACGATCGGTATGCCGCTCACGCTAATAACGTAGTCGTTTGCCAAACCATCCGGAATAGGAGATTTCAGTGCTTCCTGAATCGGCTTGGCGCTGACCCAGCGCACCACGCCGTGGTACTGGATCGGCGCTGGACCACCCATGCCACCGCCGCGCCGGCCACGGCCCATCCCGCCGCCGCCCATCCCGCCACCGCCCATTCCGCCGCCGGGGTATCCGGCCCCGCTGCCGTTGCCGCCGCTGCTGCCCGATTGGCGCAGCGAGACGGTGACCGATTTGGCCCAAGGCGACTTGGTCTTCAACTTTTCAATTTCATCGCTCGACCACTGCGACGGATCTTTCTTATTCCAGAATTCCGATTCGCCGGCATACAGGCGAAACCAGGACTGCGCGCCGGCTCCGGAAGCCAGCACCAGGAGTCCGCGGCGGGTGAGACGGCATGTTTGAGCCATAGCAGGGATGTCCTAACCTCCGTGAGACGTCGCCTGAAGCCCCCAAGGTTGCAATCTTAACTATGGTTATGAGGGAATTAATGCCTTCGTTCGCTGGCCCGCGAAGCGCGGACTCTACGGCGTCCGCGCCGCGATGCCAAGCCGGCCACGAATTCCTGTGCGGGAGCCGCCATCACAAGCTCGCTCAGCGGCAGGGAAGCAGGCTCCGGTAGCCTTCCGGCAAGGTCCGCAAAAGGCCGCTCGCACAGACTTCGTATGGCATACCAGCCAGCCAACACGCCGAAAATCCGCGGATCGGCAACCGGCAAGCGGAGCGCGATTACCTCGAATTTCCGGAAGCCTTGGGTGGGCAGCTTCCGTCCATCGATGGCTGCGCTCACGCCGCGCGCCGGTTCCTCGCTCTGCAAGTACGCTCTGGTCTGCATCAGCAGGCGGTCTTCCGTCTCCCGGTGCCGCGCCTTTTCCATCTGGCGCCGCGCCATCAGGTAGCCCACGGGACATCCTACGGTTCCCATCGCCAGCACAATCCCCACCATGATTCGGTCGTGACGAAACGTCAGAACCGCTAGCATCGTCGCCGCCAGCACCAGAAACGAGCCTTTTCGCATGAGTCGCGTTGTCTTCCCGGATTGCCCTTTGAATGCAGCGTCTGAAGTCAATACTGGCACTTGTCCCCTCACCAGCAATTCTACGGGCTGGGTGCCAAGGCGGCGGGTTCCACCAGTACGGGTTAAAGTACCCGGCAGGCCCAGCGCAAGGCTGCCTGTTAACGCATCGAGTTAACGAAGCGCCAGGGCGCCGGACTGGACGACGGCAGGAATATCTCTTGACATGCTATGCTGTGTGCGATACAGTGTGTGTAGTACAGTATGCGTCGTACGGTATACAGATGAACGAAAGTCCCTTCGAAAACTTGCGGCTCGAGCTGCGGCGCGGCTCCCTGGTGCTGGCGGTTCTGGCGCAGTTGCGCGTGGAACATTATGGATACACGCTACGCAAGGCCTTGGCGGATGAGGGGTTGGAGATGGATGAAAGCACGCTCTATCCGCTGCTGCGGCGGTTGGAGACTCAGGGCCTTTTGGCCAGCGAATGGCGCGAGGAAGACAAGCGCAACAAGCGGTTTTACCGGCTGTCGAAAGAGGGCAAGGTGGTCCTCAAGCAATTATTGGAAGAATGGCGTGGGATGGGCGAGTCCCTCGACCGGATCCTGCGCGAGGTGAAAGTGTGAATTTGCTGAGTCGATATCTGCAGGCGGTGGCGCGGCTGTTGCCAAAAGCGCGGCGCCACGACATCATTGAAGAGCTGCGCAGCAATATTCTGGCGCGGATGGAGGATCGGGCGGAGGAGCTCGGGCATCCTTTGACCGAAGATCTTCAGGCGGAGATCCTGCGGCGCCACGGGAATCCCACGCTGGTTGCCGGGCGCTATCGCGAGGGCAATCTGGGGCTGGCGTTCGGGCGGCAGCTGATCGGACCGGAGCTATTTCCGTTCTACAAGAACGTATTGATGCTGAATCTCTCCATTACGCTGGTGATCGTCGGCATCGTGTCTTTGACCGTTGGGCGGGCGGCGTTCCCGGGAATCTTATTACCCCTGGTGCTGCAAGTGATGGTCATCACGCTGATTTTTGCGCTCCTGGATCGATACAAAGGTGCGGTGTTGGACAAATGGGATCCACGGAAGCTTCCGGCTTTGAAACCGAATGCGGACGGCTACGGTCCCAATGCACGCAGCATTTTTGAGTTCATCTGCCTCGCGTTGGGAACGGTCTGGCTGGCCCTGACGCCGCAGTGGCCTTACCTGATGTTGGGTCCTGGCGCTCTGTATCTTCCGGCTCTCGAACTGAAGTTCTGGCCGCGGTGGCCCCTGTTTTACGGGGCGATAGTCGCGCTACTCTGTGCGGAGTTGGTGCTGCGCTTCTTTACTCTGTTCCGATGGCTGCCACGGCGGCGGGCTCAAATCTTGGATCTCGTGCTTAGAGGCATCGGGGTGTCAGTCGGCGTACTGCTTTATCTGCAGGGTCCGCATTATGTGAGTTCGCGGTATCCGGAGGTCGCCGCATGGGCGAATCTCACTTTTGGAGTGTCAATCGCTGTCGCGATTGCGATTCATGCGTGGCGAGCCGGTTGGCTCCTGTTTTCGCTATGGCGCGTGCGTGAGCGGATGCTGCCTGCGGGACAGCACTAGCCGGTCCCCCTTTCAACTCCTGCCCCGAGCATGCGAAATTTGGAATATGGACATCAATCGTTTCACTGAAAAACTCCAGGAGGCGATCCGGGCGGCCCAAAGCAAAGCCACCCGCTACGCCCATCAACAGCTCGACGTCGAGCATCTCTTTGCCGCCCTGCTCGAACAGGAGGGCGGACTAGCCGGCTCCATCCTGTCGCGCGCGGGCATCAACGTCGACACCCTGCGCCCGCGCCTCGAGCAGGAACTCGACCGCCTGCCGAAGGTCTCCGGCCCCTCCGGCGCGCCCGATCAGATCTTCGTCACCGCGCGCTTGAACAAGCTCCTAACCCAGGCCGAAGACGAAGCTAAGAAGCTCAAGGATGAATACATCTCCGTCGAGCATGTGCTGCTCGCCCTCACCGAAGACAGCGGCTTCAGTGGACGCCTTCTGCGCGATTTCGGAGCATCCCGCGAGCGGCTGATGCAGGCGCTGCGCGAAGTGCGCGGCAGCCAGCGCGTTACGTCGCAGAATCCCGAGGCCACCTACGAGGCCCTCGAACGCTACGGCCGGGACCTCACCAAGCTGGCGGGCCAGGGCAAGCTCGACCCCGTGATCGGCCGCGACGAGGAGATCCGGCGCGTCATCCAGGTGCTGTCGCGGCGCACCAAGAACAATCCCGTGCTGATCGGCGAACCGGGCGTCGGCAAGACCGCCATCGTGGAAGGTCTTGCCCTGCGCATCGTGCGCGGCGACGTGCCCGAAGGCCTGAAGAACCGCCGCATCGTTTCCCTCGATATGGGCGCGCTCATCGCGGGCGCCAAGTTTCGCGGCGAGTTTGAAGAGCGGCTGAAGGCGGTTTTGAAAGAGGTGCAGGAGGCCGCCGGCGACATCATCCTGTTCATCGACGAGCTGCACACGGTGGTGGGCGCGGGCAAGGCCGAAGGGTCCATGGATGCCGGCAATCTGCTGAAGCCCATGCTGGCGCGCGGCGAGCTGCACTGCATCGGCGCCACCACGCTCGATGAATATCGCAAGAACATCGAAAAAGACGCGGCACTGGAGCGGCGTTTCCAGCCGGTGCGGGTGGACCAGCCTTCGGTCGAAGACACCATCTCGATCTTGCGCGGCCTGAAGGAACGGTACGAAGTGCATCACGGCGTGCGCATCAAGGATTCGGCGCTGGTGGCCGCGGCGATCTTGTCGAATCGCTACATCACGGACCGGTTCCTGCCCGATAAAGCCATCGACCTGGTGGACGAGGCGGCGGCCAAGCTGCGCACCGAGATCGACTCCATGCCGGCGGAGTTGGACGAGATCCTGCGGCGCACCATGCAGCTTGAAATCGAGCGCTCGGCCTTGAAAAAGGAGAAGGACGCCGCCTCGCGCGACCGCTTGAAGAAGCTCGAAAAGGAACTCGGGAACCTGAAGGCCGAAGGCGACGCTCTAAAGGCGCGCTGGCAGGCCGAGAAGCAGGCGGTCGCTGGTTTGCGCGCCCTGCGCGAGCAGATCGAGCAGACCAAAGTTGAAATAGAGAAGGCTGAACGCGCCTACGATCTGAATCGGGCGGCCGAACTGAAGTATGGCAACCTGGCGGAGCTCGAGAAGCGGTTGCAAGCGGAATCGGAGAGGTTCACGAAGAAGCAGACGCAGTCGCCGCTGATCAAAGAAGAGGTGGGCGAGGAAGATATCGCGGAGGTAGTCAGCCGCTGGACGGGCGTGCCGGTGACCAAGCTGTTGGAAGGCGAGATGCAGAAGCTGCTGCATCTGGAGGATGAGCTGCACCAGCGCGTAATCGGGCAGGATGAAGCGGTCATGGCGGTGGCTGAGGCGGTGATTCGCGCGCGCTCCGGATTGAAGGACCCGAACCGGCCCATCGGCAGCTTCATTTTCCTGGGACCTACGGGGGTGGGCAAGACCGAGCTGGCGCGGGCCTTGGCGCAGTTTCTGTTCGACGACGAACACGCCATGATTCGCATCGACATGTCGGAGTATCAGGAGAAACACACGGTGGCGCGGCTGATCGGCGCGCCTCCCGGATACGTGGGGTATGAAGAAGGCGGCCAACTGACCGAGGCGGTGCGGCGGCGGCCCTACGCGGTAGTGCTGTTCGACGAGATCGAGAAGGCGCACCACGATGTGTTCAACGTAATGCTGCAGGTGCTCGACGACGGGCGCCTCACGGATGGACAGGGGCGCACGGTGGACTTCCGCAACACCATCGCGATCATGACTTCCAATATCGGCAGCGCGCGCATCCTGGAGTATCGCGGCGGATTTGAAGGCGAGGGATACGAACGGATGAAGGAAGCCGTGCTGGAGGAGATGCGGCGCCATTTCCGGCCGGAGTTTCTCAATCGCGTGGATGAGGTGATCGTGTTCCACGCGCTGGCCGAGGAGCATTTGAAACAGATCGTGGAGATTCAGTTGGAGCGGGTGCGCGCGCGGCTGGCGGACCGGCACATCACGCTGGCGCTCACCGACGCGGCGCGGCTGAACCTGGTGCGCACCGGCTTCGATCCGCACTACGGCGCACGTCCGCTGAAGCGCGCGATTCAGAAGAAGGTGGAAACGCCGCTCGGCCGGATGATTTTGAAGGGCGAGGTGCGGGATGGGCAGCATCTTGTCGTGGATGTCGATCCGCAGGGCGACCTGACATTCGCGCCCGCGGCGGAAAAGGCGGCGCGGCAGGGTTAGCTGACGCCGGCATTCATTAAGGGTTACCTATCGGGTACCAGAACTACCAAGCTATTCGTGCGCCGGATCGCTGGCTATACTGCTTGAGATAGGAGCATTTTGAAATGAAGAGAGCTTGGAGCCGCGCCTCCGGCAGTGTCGCAATATTAATAACCTTAGTTTTACCGCACGCGTCGCCCGCACAGAGTCCCGCAGCGGTGCTGACGGGACAATATAACGATTCCCGGACGGGCGCCAATTTATCGGAAACCACGCTCACGCCGGCCAACGTAAAGTCCAGCACGTTTGGGTTGCTGTTCACTCAACCGGTGGATGCCAGCATTTTCGCGCAGCCGCTTTATGTTCCAAACCTGACCATCAATGGCGCCATTCACAACGCTGTATTCGTGGCGACGTTAAACAACTCGGTCTACGCATTCGACGCGGATAGCTCACTGCCGCTGTGGCACACATCGCTCGGCACGCCAGTCACGCTGGGAAGCTCCTCGGAGCCCACCGTCGGGATTCTGAGCACACCGGTGATCGATACCGGCCTGGCAACCATGTTCGTGGTGACGTTCACCGACGAAAGCGGGACATACGTTTACCGGCTGCACGCGCTTAATCTCCTGACCGGAGTCGAAATTACCAATATCGTCGTGCAGGGCGCGGTGCCGGGTACCGGCGACGAGTCGCAGGCTACGCCTTGCGTTTCCTGGAACGGCGGAGTGGTCCAGCCGCCCTGCATTCCGTTCAAGGCCAACGAAGTGTTACAGCGTCCGGCGCTGCTCGAAGGCCCTACCGCCGCCACCATCTACGCGGCGTTCGGCACCCTTAGCGGATCGGAACTGACCAGCCCCTACCACGGCTGGGTGATCGGTTACGCATACGCGGCGGGCGCGTTCACCCAGAGGATGATCTTCAATACCTCGACGTCGGCGGCGCAGACGGGGCCGGCGTGTTCCGCCCCCGCGAATCAATGCGGCCACGGCGCCGGAATCTGGATGTCGGGCCGCGGTCCGGCACTCGATTCCACGGGAGTCTACGTGGTGACGGGCAATGGCGGGTACGGGGGCACAGGGACCGGCAATTGGGGAGAATCGGCGTTGCGGTTGAACGATGTCGGGGTGGTCGAGGATTATTTCACGCCAGCCAACTTCGCCACCTTGAATGCCGACGACCTGGACCTGAGCAGCGGCGGTCAGATCCTGTTCACCAGTACAAACCAGACCGCGCAGAACCTGATGCTGGTAGGCGGCAAGACCGGGGCCGTGTCCGTGATGAACCGGGCGA
>Ga0181525_10001762_pt1 | contig 18211 bp, 9 predicted proteins | sample PEATcosm2014_Bin_48_FD_121100 | JGI IMG/M metagenome (GOLD analysis project Ga0181525, IMG submission 121100) | Peatland microbial communities from MTU Mesocosm Facility, Houghton, MI, USA - PEATcosm2014_Bin06_10_metaG | ecosystem: Environmental > Terrestrial > Soil > Wetlands > Peat | place...
CTGGATCGACAAAACGCGCATCGGCATCTGCGGATGGGGGTACGGTGGATTTCTGGCGCTTCATGGAATGCTCGACCGTCCGCTGCTTTTCAAAGCTGGGTTTGCCGGTTCACCTATCACCGATTGGCATCTTGTTGACGCTGTCTTTACGGAGCGCTACCTTGAGAACCCGGTGCGCAATCAGGACGGCTGGCTATCATCATCTCCTTTGGAAAATGCCAAGTATCTCCATGCACCTCTCCTGCTTGCGCAAGCGACACTGGACGAGAGCGTGCATCAGGAAAATGCCCTGAAGTTGCTTGATGAGCTTTTAGACAAGGGAAAATATGCCGACATATTGCTGTTTCCCGACCGCCGGGACTTATTCGATGATTACGGAGCGCGTTATACCCTTTTTCAGCGACTTACAGATTTCTTCGTCAAGAATCTATAAGTTGAGACGGTCGCGCACTGGCGAAGTTTGTATCTAATCACGATCACGAGCACGAGCACTGGCGGTCCGCGCGTCCCACTGAATGCCCAGGCTCATCATGAGGGTACAGGCAATCCAGATCAGAGTCACTAGCATGACTCCTTTTACGGTGTGGTAGAGAACTGCATCGGCGGCGTGCTGGGAAATGACCTCAACACACCAGCAACTCAGAGCGAGAATTGCACCGCAAGCAGCTACGGACGCACCAGCTCTGCCGCGAAGGCGCGCAATAGCCAGCATCATTCCGATTGTTGCTGCCGCCCCTAAAATGCCCAGTGCCGCAAACTGAGGGCCGCTTCTCTGGGCATACAGATTCCGCGTGATCGCCTCTGCTTGGAGCAGGTCGTGCAGCCGCCAGCGCCCTTCCATCCAAATATCTAAAAATAGTCCCGCATTCAGCATCGCCAGAGATGCGGCAAGCCGTCGCGGTCGCGTGGTCCCAATACGTCTGGCCCATGCAATGGCACACAGCATTGCGGCAAAGAGATAGGCTACAAGCCCGATCATCCGAGTCGGGTTCGACAATCCGGAGAAAATATTCATTGCATAAGGTAGTATCAACGGGCCCTAGTTGTTCGGTTTTGGCAAGACCGGCGGGGATTGCCGCGAGATAACTGGCATTGTCATTCCGGTGTAAGTGGGCATACCAACCAATTGTGCTTGTTGCACAACCAGTGGCCGGGTAAGTTCCATCTCCAACGTGGTGCCCTGCGGAAAGACAATATCGCTGCCGCGCGTGAACAGAGTGGTAATCACTCCTACCGTCGCTCCCGCGCCCGCACCGATGCCAGCCCCCATGCCGACATTTCCCGTTCCCAATCCCACCAGACTGCCAACACCTGCTCCCTCTCCGGTATTATTGGCAATCCTTTGGGCGTCCCGCCCCTTGGTTCCAGCTTGTTCAACGGTTCCTTCGGCATTATTAACTTTTGCGCCACTAGAGCCGGGGACATTGTCGAGTGAACCGGGAATGGCAATCTCCACGCCGTTGGGAAAAATGATCGAAGTAAGGTGCATTTGAAGGTGCGCTCGTCCCTTCACCTTACCCGGCCGCTGAACGCTGTCAATCGTTCCCTTAACATAGATGCTCGCCGGGATCACCACCGCGCCGTTCACGACTACAGGAAATTCCGACGTTAGATACACCGAGTCACCAGGCCTTGCAACGTTGGTATTGATTTCATGCTTGAGTGAAAGCAACAACTTGGTTCCAGCAGGAACCGTGTAGGCCTTCATTCCGTTTTCCGTAGCCGGAGTAGCTGCGGGATCGCCAGCTGCTGAACCTGCAGCGCCGGGTTCCTGTGCAAGAAGGCCAGAAACCAAACCAGCCAGAAGAATTAGATACAGTGCAGAGCGACGAGCCATTCGACACCTCCTGTGCCTCCCAACATCCATAACTCATAGATGGTCAAATACGCCGTTACGATGCTTTTTGGTAAACAAAAGATTCCTTCTACACAACTTCGACATGTTTCCAGATTCCTTGAAAGCATTCATTACTCAGGCGAAGCAGGAGTTATCCTTATTCGCCAAATGCAATCCGCACTCCAAAACGAACGCTGCGCGGGATTCCCAGGGTGAGCAGGGGGGTGCGGCCCACTTGGATGGAGCGATCGAATAGATTCTCACCTGAGGCAAAGATGGTCGCGTGCTGGCCGAAGTCATGTTCGGCAAAGGAATCAAGGCGGAAGTAGCCGCTTAGAAGAAGTGAATTGAGATCATTGTCGAATTGCCGCCCACTCATGCGTCCTTGCACGCTCAGTAGGCCAATGCGTCGCTGGGTCAGCCGAACTTGCGCGGTGGCCATATTGTGAGGAACTTCTGGAATCCAGAGACCGACGAGGCTCGGCTCTGGGCTGGGCAGTTGCGGCGGTGGTTTAAATTTGGTTACAGTGGCATTCGCATACTGCCAGCCGCCGATAAGAAAGATCCAGAATGCGGGCTGGGCAGCATAGTCGAGTGATATGCCCCGGCTCTCGATCTGTCCAAGATTCTCTCTTTTCGAAAGGTTTGTACTGATTGTGAGGGCTGTGATCGGGCGATTTACTTGAGTCCAGAAGTAACTGGCGCGCAGGCTGGAACCATAACGGTGGAGATCGGTCTGGAAGCCCGTCTCCCAGCCTGTCGCACGCTCCGAACGCAGGCCGGCGTTTGGCTCAGTGATTTGCTGGCCAACCTGGCCGGTGCGGTATAGCTCATTCTCAGTTGGGGCGCGGTAAGCGCGAAAGCCAGAGGCATTCACAACCAGCGACGAAGTAAGACGGCGCACCAGCCCCAGCCGAGGGTCGAAGACTGTCTCGGAGAGGGTGGGGAGCGGCGTGGTCGGGGCAGGGTACTGGCGCGGATCGAAGTTACTGAAATGGTCGATGCGGCCGCCTGCACTGAGGGTCCAATTGCGTGGCGTTACGAGCGCTTCGCTATAAACGCCGGTTTGACGCTGGTGGGCAGAGGTGTTGAGCACTCCGCCCGCTCCAGTATCCAGGTCTTCCGCGCGAATATCGCGGGTATCGGCTCCTGCAACCAGAAGCGCATGGTTGCCGAATGACTGGCGCCAACTTGCCTGCGCGCCCAGTTCATCGGCTGGATCAAAACCAAAGCGAGTAAGTTTCTCGGAGTCTCGGTTTACGGCAATGTTGGAAAAAGTTTGGCGGTAGTGCTGGTTGCCGCCAAAAACGCGCAAAGATAGATGGTTCCAATCCATCCCACTCGCGCCCCGCCAAAGGCGCGTGCCGTTATACTGCTGGGGAGTGCCGTTATGGCGAATCTCATTGAAAGCATTTCCGCGCAGAAAGACCCGACCACCGCTGCTTAACCCGCGTTCGGCTTCGATCAAAGCGTTCTGAGCGTGAAGATTTGAGGGTTGATCAATAGGGCCGCGCAGGGAGGGAGCGATGAGCGTGTAGCCGTCGGTGGCAATTGCTCCGCCTGCGACAATGCCAGACCATGAGCCGGCTTTCGCAGTTGCCAGCATCGAGTCATCAATGAGGCTTTGGGAACCACCGCCTAGAGATAGCCGCAAGCCCCTAGTCTGCGGACGCACGGATATGACGCTGATAACGCCGCCAATGGCACTCGATCCATATAAGTCGGACGCGCCCCCGCGCACGTCTTCAACCGAGCCAACAACCAACTCGGGAAGTTCCTCCCAGTGAATCCAGCTTCCATACGGATCATTGAGGGGAACATTGTCGAAAACCACCAAGGAACGGCTGGCGGCAGTCGATCCCAGCCCACGCAGCGAAACTCCCTCCGTGGTGGGGTTGGCAACCAGCGAACTGGAGCGCCGGTACAACTCGAATCCGGAGATCTGGCGCAGCTTGTCGTCAAGCGCCGTGGCCGCCGACTGATTAAGTTGCTGGCTGTCGAGGACACGTGTGCTGGCTGGGCTGTCCGAGCTATCGAGAGGTGTACGGTACGCGGTGACGACAATGGATTCCAGAGGTTGATCGAGAATAACCTGAAAGGGCGTACTGGATGGGACCGCCACACTGACAGGCACATAATGTCCGGCCGCCACCTGGATACGAGTGACACCGGCGGGCAAAGCGAAACTGCCGTTGGGCTCGCTGATGGCCAGAATATGACCCGCCGCATCAGTGACTTTCGCTCCGGCGACCGGCTTTCCATGGATATCAACGACCTTGCCCGACAAAGCGTCGTGAGCAAGCGGATCAGCAATCCCGTTCACCACGCCAAGAAATAGAAGTATGACACAAAATTTCAAATGAATGCAATGACCTCGGCACGAAAACAAACGGGTAAATGAGAGACCCGCGGCAAGGGCGCTCGCGGCAGGCTTCGCAATCTTCGTCCCACCTGACGGCGAGGCGAAGTTGACTCTAAGGCGCAAGGCGTTGAACAGAATCATAAATCAAAGTATCCAGCGAGAATGAAACAGCATTGCGAGATTGCCCAGAAAACGGATTTCAGCCATGCTGTTTGAGGTTGGAGATATGAGATGCCCACTTCCAAGGCTTCCTTGCGAACACTCAATTAGCATGGTAGTCGACCGTCAGTTTGCAAGACTCTGAACCGTCGTCTGTCCAAGCCAGGCTATTCAACCCCGAAGTATCGGCAAACTGGACCCTTTGCACAACTACCGTTTCACCTGCGCGGTGAATGTCCACCGATGCGGGCTCCAACTCCCAGAGAAATACTTTCTTCTTGCCGGCGTCCAGGCCATTGCTATAGATCAGGTCTTCCGGGTATAGCAGAGAGGAGCCGCTGGAATCAAGCACTGACAAACTGAATCCCACAGTCATGATTCGTTGGCCTGCGTTGTTGGCAAAACTGACCATGAGCTCCGGTTTCGACGGCCCTCCCTGATGGCTATAGATGAGCTCAACCCGGTCAATCAAGACGGGGCACTTATGCGAAGGTGTTTCAGGATTCGCTCGCGCCACGCAGCACCCCAGAAACAACGTAAGCACCGGCAATAAACTTTTCGCTCTCATAAGTTGTCTGTCACCATTCCGTTCCTGCGCTCCCCCTATTTCCTTGAATTACTGTTTACAGCAGAACGGATAAGTTGTCAATCATGAGATCACCGCCTCGATCTGCCACAATCAAATCAAAATAGGGCGCGTCATCTTCGCTCCTGCCATTTTGAGCAGTGCAATGTAAATTCAAGAAACCCACTTCATCTAACTTCGTGAAAGGGTAAGACTTCATCCTTTGTTTCAAAGAACCGCGAGAACTTCTCAACAAAGAATCTTGCTCGATTCGGTCTGCATCGAACATTCAGTTGTCCCTGTTTGGCCAATAATATAACCAAGTCGAGGTTAGAGATCATTGAAGAGTCTGTTCTTTCTTCTGCTGCTTGGAGTGGGTTCCCTGTGGGGACAGGCCGATTTTGGCAATATACGCTTGAGAATTACCGATTCTACCGGAGCGGCGATTAGCGCCACGGTAGAATTAACCTGCTCAGGCAATCGCTATGATAAGTTCTTTAGCAGCGATTACGCCGGTAATGCTTTGATTCAGCAGATCCCCTACGGCGCTTGTCGGATACAGGTTCGGCGGGCAGGATTTGCGGCCTTTTCTGGCAGAGTTACAATCAACTCGGCTTTGCCGATCGACGAGGCCATTCAACTTAGAGTGGCAACGCAAGTCACTCAGATCAAGGTGACCGCGCCCGATACTCTGCTTGATCCCTATCGTCCTTCTTCGGTCATGCGGATCGGCGCGAAAGAGATTCAGCAGCGTCCCGCGCCTTTGCCGGGACGATCTATTCAGGATCTTGTAAACTCTCAGCCCGGATGGCTCTACGAAGGCAACGCGGTTCTCCATCCTCGAGGCTCCGAATTCCAAACGCAGTTTGTGATCGACGGTATTCCGCTCACCGATAACCGCTCTCCCAGCTTCGGCCCAGAAATTGTGGCGGACGAACTGGATTCGATGCGCATTTGCACCGCCGGGTTTTCTGCTGAATACGGCAGAAAACTGGGCGGGGTTATTGAACTGAACACACGGCAACATACGGAGCCAGGGCTGCACGGACAACTCGTCCTCTTGGGAGGAAGCTATGATACCGCCTCCTCTTACGGCCAGTTGCAGGACGCGTGGGGCAAAAACGACCTTGATGTAAGCGCTTCGGACAGCATGACAAGTCACTATCTCAATCCGGTTGTTCCCGAGAACTACACCAACAAAGGCACCATCGGGGACTACTCCGCCAAATATGAACGACAGCTCGATGAAAACGATCATCTCAGCTTGAGCGTGCGCCACGAATTCTCCCGTTTTCTGATTCCCAATGAACTTTTGCAGGAAGAGGCCGGTCAAATCCAGAATGGGGACAACTTCGAGACGATGGGAACATTCAATTACCAACACATCGTCTCGCCAAACAGTCTGCTCACTCTCGCCGGAATGGTTCGGGACAACGCCAACGACCTCTATTCCAACCGGAATTCGACGCCGATTATAGCTTTTCAGCACAATGACTTTCGCGAAGGCTATTTCAAGGGAACGTTTACCCTTCATCGCGGGCTTCATGAGATCAAGGCCGGCGTCGAGTCGGATGCGATCTTACTGCATGAAAACTTCAGCTACACAATCACCGATCCAACACAATTCGATTCCGGAACGCCAACCTCCCTTGGTCCGTTTTTGGAGAGCCGCCCAGACCTTGAGCAATCCGCTTTTATCGAAGACCTCATTCATCTTGGAAAATGGACAACAAAAGCCGGCCTGCGCTGGGACCACTATCAGCTCCTGCTCAACAAAAACGTACTCAGTCCGCGCCTCTCCATCGGACGCTATCTGCCTTCGATGAAGATGGTGGTTCACGCCTCCTTTGATCGAATCTTTCAGACCCCTTCGTTTGAAAACATCTTGATTACAAGCTCTCAATGGATCAAGCAGATCGATCGTTCGGTCGTACACTTGCCGGTTCAGCCATCCGCAGGAAATTATTACGAAATCGGCCTCACGGAAGGCTTTACAGATCATCTGCGCTTAAACGTTAATAACTATCGGCGCGACGCCAGAAACTACGCCGATGACGAGCAGCTTCTGAACACCGGTGTCAGCTATCCCATCGCCTTCGACAAGGCTGTCATTTATGGCGCCGAGGGCAAGTTGGAGGCCGTTCAAATGAAAAAACTGAATGGCTTTGTCAGTTATTCCTATATGGTCGGCAACGCATGGTTCCCAGTTGCCGGCGGACTCTTCCTTGGAGAGGACGCGAGCGCTGCGCTCTCTCAACGCTCCGGCCATTTTCCCGACTCCCAGGACCAACGCAATAGTGTAAGAACCCGCCTGGCATACCAACTCGCAACGCATCTCTGGTTTGCTGCCGGAGCGACTTACGGATCGGGGCTGCCATTCGATTATCAGGGAACGGAGTCGGAAGCCCTCGCCGAGTACGGATCGGACGTGATTAGCCGTCTCAACTTTTCCCGCGGACGTGTCCGACCTATGTTGGATATGAATTCCTCCGCCGGAATCGATATTTACAAGCACGACAATACTAACATCCGACTTCAAATTGATAGTGATAATCTGAACAATCGCCTCAATGTCATTGACTTTGGAGGCCTTTTTTCAGGCAATGCCGTGGGACCGGCGCGCAGCATCCTCGGCCGCATAGTCGCGGACTTCTAACCAATTTCCAGAGCGAAAGACAAATGGATTGTGGTTCTATCAAGATCCAGATTAAATTGGCTCGGGTGTTACTCGGGCTATGGAGGTATCATCCCGCTGACTAGCCATTTTCTCCTTTAGAGAGAGAAACGCACGCTCGAATGTGTAGAAGGAAAGCGTGGCGACCATCAATGTGCCGCACACACCCACCATTGCCAACAAGACATCAGCCTCAAGCGGCGGTGCGTGGGGCGCTATCCGAATACATATCCATTGAAAAACGCCATAGAGCAAGAGGTGGTAAACATAAATGCCATAACTGATCTTGCCTAGCCAACGCAGCACGGCGTTCTCAAAGACAGATCGAATGGCGCCCGGCTCCAGGCATTGAGCTATTAGAGTACTGAATAGAATACTAAACACTGCGATACCAAGCGTTGACCACAGCGGATCCATAAGGGACAAAGTCGGTCTCGCTACTACCAAAACTACCAAGGCGGCAAACGATCCCCAAAAGACCCATCGCGCAATTCGCAAAATCCGTGCGATACTCTCATGAGCGCCACGCAGGGCAAGGGCCAAAAAGCTCCCGGCGCAAAGCTCTCCGGCGCGAGAAAGAAGAAAGTGGTGAGGCCATAGCCAGGACCAACCCGATCCTACGGCGATCAGTCTGAACGCGAATGACAAAATCCAGATTACTACGCAGACCTTCATCGCGCTCTTCCGGTTTTTTGCCAATGCCAAAAGCAGGAATGGCCAGATGAGATAGAATTGCTCCTCGACAGCGAGACTCCAAAAGTGGACCAATGCCGATTGCAACGGAAAGCCAAACATCTCTCTCCAAAGCCATGGTATATCCGACAAGTAAAGAATGTCGATTCCGATCTTTGCTGTTGCCTTCCACGACGAACCCATCGCCAATGCTACCGCAGTGACGGCAGCCAGAACCATATAATACAATGGAAATATTCGCAGAGATCGACGGATATAGAAGTTGCGCCACCAGTACGCGCGTCCAAGACTGTCCCAAAGAATTCCGGTAATCAGAAAACCGGAAAGCGCAAAAAATAACGAAACTCCCGCCCAACCCAAAAATGCTGCGTGATCCATTACCCGAAGAACGGATGTGCCCAATTGTTCGTTGGGGTGATAATGAAGCGCAAAGACCGCCGCAACGGCAAGACCGCGCAAACCGTCTAGAGCCGGAATATGCCCCTTCATTCCAGAAAAGCACCGTGTCTCTGATGAAATATTGCTCAATGTCGAGCCTCGTCTGCGATCAAGTGGTGAGATGAAAACCCATTTCAATTCTCATGGAATCATGTTGTCCATGCATTGTGCAAACGAACCGGCGCCAGAATGTCAATACAACAATTGTCTAAATGAAAGAAAGTGAGCAACTTCAGGCAAGTCTATCCTAATAAGTGGACGCTCGTTTTCGCAACGGATCATTTCACCGAGGCGAAGAAGATTCATTTTTAACTTTTGGTCAATGAATGCCGATCGAATTTTTTTGTCCAAGATTTTGTAAAAAGTAAGTATTGCATTGGGCAGGGGTATTGTGATTTTATTAACGCATCTGTAGCACAGAAGAGAATTACCCTTTTCCCCTGGACGCTAGGCGGTAGCTGGACGACCTTGATTTTGATCTGGCACGTGATCTGTGCATCATAGGCTTGAATATGCAGGCCGTTGGCCATAGAGTCCAGGCGTTCTGGATTTTTGTGGTGAGTTCGTATGTCTTTTGATGCACTTGTAGCATGCCTTGAACCAAAATTGACAATATGCAGGATCGCAGGCGAGTTTGCCAAGTAGAATTTCCACTTATGGCCCTCCAGCAGTATTCACTGACTGTGCGGCAGTTTATGCAGGCTTGCGCGACCTGCACGACGAGTTGACTAATGATATCAAGAGGTGGAGTTGCAAATTGACATCTTTAATTTGCAACAATCGTAGTATCCGAGGTACCTAAACGGTAGTGCATTGACCGGTGATGCTGACATTTAACGCGAAGATCGAAATGCGGTTGAAACAATCATATGTGTTTGAACAGTTGACGCGACGGAGCAAAGAACGGAACTTCCGGCGATAGGGCGAGATGTTGTTGCAAAAAGCTGCAGCTGCACTGGAGGAAAGGAACTTGAAGAGACTTCAATGGATTGTGCTAAATTCCCGTTTTATGCTTGAGCCAGCAAACTTCGGTATAATTTCTTTTGCGGGAAGCATTAGCGATAAAGTGGGACAAATGAATACGGGTACTCTGAAAGTGCATCACAGGCATCGCCACAGCCCCAGTCGTGGACACGATCCGGTGTCTGGCCGACGACCGATTGAAGTCTCGCTCCCCTTTTCCCGATTCCGAGCAATCAAATGCTTATCAGCGCATTGGCATGATGACAGAAGTGCAACTAATTGAACCACTTTGGCAGAACCGTCAACGTTTCAGCGACCTTTTTACGATATTCAAGGATCCGACAAAAACATGCGGGGGAATCGACTGTGATAAGCATCACTGCCTTGAAGATTATTGCGTCGCAAGATGCAATCAAGCATTCGAAGAATCCGAAAGGCTCTGATCGAAGACGGTCGACGGCGCTGCAGCGCAACCGGCCTATCCACCAGGCGAGAGTGCGGTTATAACGCATGGAGCGTAAAGACGCTAGAAGATCGGCTCCGCTCCATCTCGACTCCAGGGGTACTTTGATTGTTTGTATTTTTGAAGTTCGCTTCTGCGACCTGTACGACAAGCTAGACTAGGTCGCGCTTATGCACGACATTGAAGGCTCCTCATTGCCGAGGAGGTCCAGTCATGAGCCTTGTATTGGAGAGAATGCAGCGATGGACATTTTTTGTAGATCTTGATAGCGTCCTTTATGCAGTAAGGTGTTACGACAGTCGGCATTAGGACGCATCAGCGGCTTTGGTGGTCTGAGTTATAGAGACCGATTTGGTTGACATTACTGTATGGCTTTTGCCAAACAATGATTCTCTGTGGATTATCTCCTCTGCGATTGCCTTGGCTTAAAACTCAATGACCCGCGTGCGTTAGGACGTGGCCAAGCAATCTCTGCGCGGCCTGCAACGTCACTGAACGAACCACTAGGAAGATGCCTTGCTATGTGCATCCGCAGCCCGCTTTCGTGCGGTCCCAATCCAGGAGCAGTATCCATGAAAAGGTATGCGTCTTATACCATCGCAGTTTTTGCATCCGGTATTCTGGCTTTTCTTTCTTCTTCCGTTGTAGCACAGACTCTGTCGCTCAACGACGGTTCCATCTTACGGAACAACCCGCATCGCATGGGGGTAAACATAGGGGCCATTGACTATTGGGATAATGGCCAGATTCTCAAGAACCTGATCGGATCAAGCAATCCGGGGTTTGAGCCGTTGCAGGATCGGCAGATATGGGCCTTGGGCACGGCGGGAACAACTACCACGTTCACCATCCCTGATATATACGATGGAGTGCCGGCAAACTACTGGGAAGGCGGAAGCTTTACCGTAGTTGAAGTGCAATCGGGCGGGTCCGAACTTGGATGCACCGGCACCATTGCATCGAACACCGGTCCCAATTATCCAGTTCAGGGCGTGACTACTTGGGTGTCTCCAGTCATCACGACATCCACTGCTTGCAGTGCCCCGTTCAGCGTGGGCGACATCATTGTCTTGAGCAAGTCGACATTTCCAACGCCTGAGTCATGGTGGGAATCCGGTGGGCGGGGAGGAACTTCCGGAACAGTTACAGGAGGCGCTCAACTGCTTTCGGATACTACCGACCTTTGCACTAACTGCGGCACTCAAGCCTTGAACATGAACGCTTTGGCAAGTGGATCTGCCGCAACCGCGGCTTGGTATTTTGATAGCGAGAGCACCGATAATATTTTTGTTTTAATGAATGGCACATACCAACTTTCATTCTGGGCAAAATTGGCCTCCGGCACTCCAGTGCTGACCGCTTCGGCCAATCGAGGTTCGCTGGGAGGATTCAACTGCGGTACTTACACGCCGACATTGACTTCGACCTGGACCCAATACACATGGACATGCACGGCAGCTGAAACAGCGGCAACGACGCCGTCTGCGGCCAACGTATCATTGAAGGTTACGGGGGGATCGGTTTATCTGGACAATGTGAGCTTCGAGAAGACATCTGGCAATTCCAGCAACACTACGGTACTTCGGGATGAGGTCATTCAGACGCTGCAAAATTACTTTGGTCCATCGATAGGCAACAATCCAGGAATGTTTCGCTACTGGGTGAACCAAAACGGGGAGACATTGAACAACTGGACTCAGCCCTACTATGCGCATGCGCCAACCAGTGGGGGAACAGGATATTTTGTCGGGCCGGGCGGAGCAGGATCTGAGAATCTTTCGCTTGAGGACTATCTTGTTATCTGCCAATTTCTCAATGCACAGCCGTATCTGGAAGTCCCGGTGACCTTTTCCGCGGCCGAGGCACAGGAACTTATCGAGTTTCTCGCCAGCCCATCGAGCACAATCTATGGAGCGCGGCGAGCAGCTCTCGGTCAAGAGGAGCCTTGGACCGACGCCTTCACACAGATTCACCTTTCTTTCTGCAATGAGTGCTGGAACGGCCAGTCATTTGCCGGCCAGTCTCTGGCCATGCGCAGTACAGGACCCAATTACGAGTATTACTACGACTACAGTGTGCGTGCCCGGGATATCTTTGCCGCAATGCGCGCCGACAGCTATTACTCGCAAACTTCCTTCGATCTGGTAATGAATGCGCAGACGGCTGTCAATTACACAATGGACACAGCGATTGCAAGAGCTCATCCTGATTCCATCGAAATTGAGGATTATACCTATGGCAATGTGAACAATTTCAGTTCGGATTCCGCTCTTTGGCAGCCGGCGATGATCGATCCGTGGGAGAAGGTGACAAATCCCACCGATATTGCTAACTTTTACCAGTCAGTCCATGATTATCAATCGCAGACAACTTGTGGATCCACAGGAACGGCAACTTGCAACGTCAACATTTACGAGTGGGGCCAGGGCACAATCGGCAGCGTGATCGTCTCTGGCGTAACCCCAAGTACAAACATTATCGACCAGACGCATCTGGACTACATCAATGCCGGAGCCGGCGAGGGCGTCGTGATGGCCCTGCAGCCCCTTCTCAACATGCAGTATTACGGCATCGGGCCGCAATCGTTCTTTTCGTTGAGTGAATACAAGAATGGCGGCATGAATGGTTTAACCACGAAACTATGGGGTAACACTGTCGACATGGGCGGAGCAACCAATAACGTACGCCCGACATTTTTGGGAGTTCAGCTAGTGAACCAGTCGATCATCGGCCCCATGTACGCATGTCCGATTACCAACAACCTGACTTATAACTTCGCTGGTTCGATGAATGGAATCGAAGTGAATGCGCCTTCGGCTGGCATTCCGACGCCGATTGAGATGCCGTCGATGAGCACTGTTCCTTATCTCTACGCCTTCTGTTTTGAAAACGCAACCAAGAGGTCACTGGTATTGATCAACACAGATCTTGCCAACAGCCACACAATAAGCTTTGGGGGAACTAATCCTCCCTACCAAACGGTCTCCCAGAGACAATTAGCACCAGCCGCGCTGGACGACATGAATGAAGCACCGACCGGAACCGCGACAAATCATACACTGGCCGCCGTTTCGATTGAGACTTCCTCTCTTTCAACCCCAAGTTCGATAATCCTGCCCCCATATTCAGTGACTGCACTAGATTATACGGCGCAGGGCTTAGCGGCCGCTGCGATGCCAACCTTTAGCCCAGCGGGCGGCACGTACACAACATCGCAATCTGTGACCATCAGCGACACAACAGCCGGGGCAACCATCTATTACACCACTAACGGCTCCACTCCAACAACCGCGTCCAGTGCTTACAGTGGCCCTATCACGGTGAGTGCCGCGGAAACGCTGAATGCGATTGCGGTGGCTACGGGCTACGGCAATAGTCCGGCGGCATCAGCGGCATACGCCATCGATCCACTGTTGCCTATGCCCACATTCTCGATTGCAACCGGCAGCTACTCGACCACGCAGTCGGTAACAATCAGCGATTCACAAGCGGGCGCCATTTTCTACTACACTACCAATGGAACCACGCCAACAATCTCATCGACGAAGTACACGGGCGCGATCACAGTAAGTGCCACAGAGTCGATTGAGGCCATTGCTGTCGCAACGGGATATACCAATAGTCAGGTAGCGACAGTGACATATGCTATCGCTCCTGCACTACCCGCGCCGGTCTTTTCGCCTGCACCAGGAACGTACACATCGGCTCAGTCAGTGACCATCAGTGATGCGACTGCGGGTGCGTTGATTTACTATACCGTTGACGGCACAACGCCTACCACTTCTTCTACTCGATACGCTGGCGCAATTTGGCAGTGTGAAACGCAAACGCTGCGGGCCATCGCAGTTGAGACGGGATATACCAACAGCCCTATAACAACGGCGAATTACACCATAGCTCCCGTGTTGCCTACACCTACGTTCAGCCCAACCGGTGGTGGAGCTTGGGCCACATTTGCTACACCACCGACAGTGACCATCAGCGATTCGCTAACCGGTACAACTTTCTACTACACCACCAACGGCACCACGCCCACAACTTCGTCGACCTTGTATACGGGACCGTTTACCGTAAGTACAACGGAGACGGTTCAGGCGATCGCGGCTGAGGCTGGCTATACCAATAGCGCTGTTGCTTCGATGTTGTACACCGTCGCTTCTTCTACACTACCGACGCCGACCTTCTCTCCCGCGGCTGGTAGCTTTACGGCAGTACAAACAGTAACCATTGGCGACTCGACAGCTGGGACCACCATTTACTACACGACTAACGGAACCACGCCCACGACTTCGTCGACCAAGTACACCGGCGTGATCACGGTGAGCGCAACTGAAACGTTGGAAGCTATCGCTGTTGAAACGGGCCAAACCAATAGTGCGGTCGCGACAGCGGCTTACACCATCAACTCGACGACAGTACCTGCACCAATATTCTCGCCAGCAGCCGGAACTTATACGGCTGCGCAAACGGTGACCATCAGCGACTCAACGGCGGGGGCAACCATCTATTACACCACAAATGGCACCACGCCCACGACTTCGTCGACCAAGTATACTGGCGCGATCACGGTGAGTGCCACTGAAACGCTGGAAGCTATCGCTGTTGCGACGGGCCAAACCAATAGCGCGGCTGAGACAGCGGCTTACACCATCACCTCGGTGGTGTCCACACCTGCCTTCTCTCCCGCGGCTGGAAGCTATACGGCGGCGCAAACGGTGACCATCAGCGACTCAACGGCGGGAACCACCATTTACTACACTACCAACGGTACACCACCCACTACTTCGTCAACCAAGTACAGCGGCGCGATCACGGTGAGTGCCACTGAAACGCTGGAAGCTATCGCTGTTGCGACGGGCCAAACCAATAGCGCGGCTGCGACAGCGGCTTACACCATCACCCCGGTGGCGGCTGCGCCCACCTTCTCGCCGGCGCCCGGAACCTATACGTCAGCGAAGTCGGTAACGATCAGCGATACAACGTCGGGCGCATTAATTTACTACACAACGAATGGCACCACGCCTACTACCTCTTCTACACTGTACACTGGCGCGATCTGGCAGAGTACAACACAGACTCTCAATGCCATCGCCGTTGCAACTGGCTACAACAATAGCCCTGTAACTACGGCTGCTTACACCATAGCCCCTGTGCTGCCCGCGCCGACATTCAGTCTGGCGGGCGGCTCTGCCGCTTATACTTCGGTTCAGACGGTGACGATCAGCGAGTCCATAGCGGGTACCACCATCTACTACACCACCAACGGCGCCACGCCCACAACCTCGTCTACCGTATACACCGGCGCTATCACCGTGAGCACGACAGAGACAATCAATGCCATGGCTGTTGCATCGGGCTATACCAATAGCTCTGTTGCCTCCGTACTGTACACCATTGCTTCTACAACGCTGCCGACGCCAATCTTCTCTCTCGCGTCCGGAACCTATGCAGGAGCGCAGACGGTGACAATCGGCGATTCAACGGCTGGAACAACCATCTACTACACCACCAGCGGCACCACGCCCACGACCTCGTCTACTAAATACAGCAGTGCAATCACGGTGAGTGCAACAGAGACACTGGAAGCTATCGCTGTCGAGTCGGGCCAAACCAATAGCCCGGTAGCAACAGCTTCTTACACCATCACACCGGTGGTGCCCGCTCCCGCTTTCTCACCGGTGTCCGGAACCTATACATCAGCGCAGTCTGTTACCATCACCGATACGGCTACGAGTGCAATGATCTACTACACCACCGATGGAACCACGCCCACAACATCGTCGACCCTGTACAGAGGCGCGATCTGGCAGAGTGCAACACAAACTCTAAAGGCTATTGCGGTCGAGACAGGCTATGCAAACAGCCCAGTGACAACGGCGGCTTACACCATAGCTCCAGTGCTACCAGCCCCAATATTCAGTTTAGCCGGTGGTCCCGCGGCTTATGCCACTGCGCAGACGGTAACAATCAGTGAGTCCTTAGCAGGCGCAACGATTTACTACACCACTAACGGAACCACGCCTACAACATCGTCTACGGCGTACACAGGCGCGATCACAGTGAGCACGACGGAGACGATTAATGCCATCGCCATCGCGTCGGGCTATACCAATAGCGCCGTAACTTCAGTGTTGTACACTATCGCTGTCCAGACAAGTCAGACAAAGGGCCTTGTCACCACAGCAGCCAGGTAAGCGGTTAAGCATTGATTCTCGACAAAGTGAACCACTTGTTTGACGAGATAGATACTCATTCTGTGGCTGGTATAACGCTTAATCGTTAGGAGTTCCCAGCCGGAATGAACGGCACAAATAACACAAACCTATCGTAGGCGGTATGTAAACCAGTAGTTTACATACCGCTTGCCTTTTAACTGCTGGACATCTATGTGTGCACGGTCAGCAGGGGAATCTCTCTCTCTGTCAGGACAGCTGCCAAATCGGAGCGCAGGCTATCCTCTGAGCAATTCTCGGTTCCGAGCCGACGTCCGTTTTCGCTTAGCCTCGCAAGCTCATCTGGATTTGTCCAGAGTTCCGCAATTGCTTGAGCCAGACTATCGGCGGAAAACGGTTTGCATAGCACGCCGTTATGGCCGTTCACTACGTAATCGGATATCCCAGTGGAATCTGTTGAAACGATCGCCTTTGCTAAATGCATTGCACAAACCAGTGTTACGTGGCCGCAGGGTACAGTCGAGCCGGACAACGGCAAGACAGTAAATTCAGAGTAATACAGAATATTCATTGTTTGTGGAAACGGTTCATTCACTAGTACTTTCACATTTTCAGGAACATCGAGGCCATTCAGGCTTTCAGGGCGTACGACAAGTACAAACGAGATATTAGGCAGCTTCCGGCTTGCTTCAAGCAGCGTCCGATAATCCCGCCCATTGCCCCCAATGGAAGAGATATACCTGCCGGACTGCAAGGGAAATGCCGGGGATATAACAGGAACTCCGATGCTCCATAGCCGCAATCGCATGCGGTCCATCGGAATATCGAAGTGTCGGCTGTATAGAGTGCGTTCCATGGAGGAGTGCACGGAAAACTGCGTGATTTGCCTAAATGCATATCGCATCAACCGGCACCGGAACTCATTGGGAAGTTCAGCAAAGTTGAAGGAATCAACATAATGGTCAACGCGTATCCGCAGAAGTCGGCAAAACAGCGCACACAAGAACGAAGCACGCGGATCGTGTGTGATTAGAAGCTTTGCCCCCCCCCTGGACGCTCTCGTCACCGCCTGAAGACTGGCACGAATCATACCAATGTTGGGCTTGCAGATAAGTCTTTCCAAAAGATATACGGGGCGATCATCATAAAAGACCCACTCTGCTCCCTGCCCAGTCAGGCTAGGCCCTAACGAACGCCAGCCTTCCGCAAATCCCGGAGAGCAACAAACAATCAACGGTCTTTTCATAGCTTCCCTATCTCTGCTTTTTCGTCGACTAGTCATGGCTTAATCGCGCCCACAAAAGCGACTTAGTATTCCAGACAACATCACCTAGGAGATATGTTAGAAGAGCGCAACGAATCAAGATAGGGATCGATTGCCGAGGCTATCCATGGCGAAATCTTCTCGATCCCGAAGCGGTTGAAATGGCCGCCGTCTGCATAGAATTGAGCATCATCGCTAAATTGCTGCGCGTCAAGTAACGGTCCAAGCCTCTCGTACGCGGCGTGGTCATACTGCCAGGGTCTGCTCGAGTAGAAAGGTAGATGCACAAAAACCACGAAAGCCCCGTGCTGTTTCGCCAAAGCAGCGATGCGCGCCGTGTACTCCGGCTCAAGTGGCTCATTCAGCGTATACCATGCAGAAGGCTGAACCCAATATCCATCGGTATTACCGAGTCCAGCCTTCAATTCCGCAGCTTCATTTTTCAGCTTTTGCATTGGAGCGACCAAACCACGATCAATCAACCTGCCCCTCGGAATTCGAAAACTTTTGGTACTGTCGAAATCTGTTCCGAGATAGTCCTTGCGCATTACAAGGCTCTTCCCAAACCAAGACGGGACGATGCTTTGGACAAAGTAACTCATCTGCCGGTAGGGAAGGTA
>Ga0181525_10001763_pt1 | contig 18203 bp, 12 predicted proteins | sample PEATcosm2014_Bin_48_FD_121100 | JGI IMG/M metagenome (GOLD analysis project Ga0181525, IMG submission 121100) | Peatland microbial communities from MTU Mesocosm Facility, Houghton, MI, USA - PEATcosm2014_Bin06_10_metaG | ecosystem: Environmental > Terrestrial > Soil > Wetlands > Peat | place...
ACACGACCCCATGACTGGCGCCGTTTGCGTTCCTTCCTGAATCGACGTCGATCGACCCCACGCCATGATTGTCAGTAATCCTAATGTTGGCCGTCGGCCCGTACGCAAACACCGCATCGCCGGTCCCATCCGTGGCAAAGCGATTCTTATCGATTGCCGCATTCGACGTCTGATTCAATTGCAAGCCCGATTGTTCGCCAATGTGGATGATTTCGCCGTTTTGCAGAGTAAACCCCGACGATTTCGTGACCATCATACCGGGGCCTGACTTCATGTTCGCAAAATCGAACGTGCATCCGTCGAATACAACGCTGTTGCCTGTGACGCGAACCCCGCTTGACGACTCTGTGGGTTGAAGGATAGCTCCAGGCTCGCAATTGAGTATCACATTCGAGGTTGCGATGACGAGTGGACCTAAGCGATACGTGCCTGCTGGAACCACCAACTTTGCCCCTGTCTTTCCGGCTACAGCCGTAAGTGCATTACGAAAGCAGCTTTCATCGAATGCGCCTGGGTTCGAACAGTAGGCAGTGACCTTCGGGGCGGCATTCGAAGTGCCGACGTTCTGCGCACTCACACAGTTGGACAGGGTCACGCTCAACACGCCCACGACCATCAAAAGGGCGCCTCTCGAAATACGCTTCATCGTCGCTGCCATAACTTTTCTCCTTCTTTGAACTTTGAGGGCGTCCCCAAGGCTTAAGATGCCCGGTTCGAGGGATGGATCCGCACTAAAGTGCGGTGCTTCTGCGAGCGCAGGGGATGGGAACGGACGCAAGTGGGATCGCGAGCGGAGGCGAATGGGTATATATTGATTGGCAACCAAAAGGCAAGATGGAAATCCCGGTTGGATACGACTTGCATGCCAGTCGCACCACTGCTTGAACAACGCGGCTTCAAACAAGTCTCCTTTGATGGCTTGGTATCGTGGTGGGCTGGATCCCGCGATGCCGACCGCCTGCGCCATCGAGTATTAGCAGTGTTGCTTCTACTTGTGTGTTTTGCGGTGGCGATCGTTGGAGTCCCGGTTCTGCAGAATTTCGGTCACGATATCTTCGTGTCGCTGGACGGCGGCTGGCGCGTTCTCCACGGGCAGCGGCCCGGAGTGGACTTTTACAGTCAGATGGGTCCAGCCTATTACCTGTTGCACGCAACAGGACTTTGGCTGGCCGGCGGCGACGCGCGCGGCTTAGGATACGGTAGCGTCCTTGCGACTTCGCTGATTAGTTTCTGGGCGTTTTTCCTGCTTCGATCGCGCATGAGGCCCGCGCCGTTTTTTGTCGCATGCCTTTTCCTGGCGCTACTCGCAGCCGCCCCATTTCCGCTCGGCTTCCATTTTTATCAAGCCGCTTTTTGCATGAAGCACAACCGCTATGGTTATGCCTTGACGGCTCTGGTCATGCTCGAGTCCTTCCTTCCGCAGGAGGCCAGCAGTCGCAAGCAGTATCTCCTTGGCGGTTTCTCGACCGGGTTGGCCTGCGCACTACTGCTATTTCTGAAGATCAGCTACGGATTCGTGGCGTTGACCTTTGCGGCCGTCTCGTTGCTACTTTGTTCCGGCGCGCGCAACCGTCTGGCAGGAATGGTGGCGGGATTCGCAGCGTTTAGCGCTCCCATGATGGCCTATTTGCGCTTTGACCTGGCCTCGCAGGTCCACCAGTACCAGTTACTGGCCAGGGTGCAAAGCCACAGGATCAGCTTTTCTTCGGTGATTAGTGAGCTTTACCACGAACGGCTCGAGTTTGGGCTGGTGCTTATGATGGCCGCGCTCGTGTGCCTGTTGCCTGGGGTTTCGCTTCGCCGTAAATTCACCTTGTCGCTGATCGTGACGATGGCGGCAGGGGCAAGCACGCTGCTCCTGCTCACGAACACGCAGGTCTACGGCCTGCCTCCGTTAAGTGCGGCCGCGCTGCTGCTCTTGAACGAAGTAACTGTCGCGATCCTGGAAGCTCCTGTGCTTCCGCAGGCCGCCCCGCTGCTGGCCATGGGTTTACTCGCTGTCGGATTGCCAATGTGCAACGATGCGGCGGGTCTTGCAGCTGCCCTGGAGCACAAGCTTCTGCCCGGAATACCAACCTATCACTTTCGCGAGGCGCCTCTGGCATCCATCTCGTTCGCCGATTGCGTAACGCCGTGCGCGTCGAACGACAATGGCCAGAACTTTGTCCGGTACACCGAAGAAGGCATCGCGCTGGTTCAGACTTACGGACGACCTGGTGAATCCGTACAGGGCATGGGCACGAGCAATCCGTTTTCGTTCGCGACGCAGCGCCCTCCCGCCCATGGTGGCGCGGTGAACCTCAGCCCTACCAACATTGCCCCGTCTGCCATGCCGCCGAAGAAACTCCTGATTGGGGACGTAGACCTCCTTCTGGTGCCGAAATTCCCGGCAAGCGATAGACAAACTCTGGCCGCGGTCTTGCAATCGTACCCCGAGCTGCTCGGTTCCGAATATCTCCAGGTTGCGGAGTCGCCAAATTGGACTCTGTACCGGCGAGCGAATTGACGGTCAAGGAAGAAATGATGCATTCGGTGCACGCACTGCTGGAGGCGGAAGGGGCTCTGCCGTCGAACGCCGAGGAGCTCAAATGACGAAATATTCGATCGTCGTTCCCTTTCACAACGAAGAGGAAAACGTGACGATCCTGTATGCGCGGCTCAAGCAGGTCATTGCGCAAGTGGATGACTCCTTCGAGCTGGTTCTCGTCGACGACGGCTCCAGCGACCGCACGTTCAAGCTTCTGGAGGAGATTGTCGCCGTCGACAGCCGCGTCCTGATCGTCAAGCTCCGCCGTAACTTCGGCCAGACCTCGGCTTTGGCGGCGGGCTTCGACCATGCATCCGGCGAATTCATCCTGGCCATGGACGGCGACCTGCAGCACGACCCCAACGACATTCCGGCCTTTCTTGAAAAGCTCGAAGAGGGCTACGACGTCGTCTCCGGTTGGCGCGAAGTGCGCACGGACAACTTCATATTGCGCCGCATTCCGTCAGCCTGCGCTAACTGGCTGATGGCCCGGCTGTCCGGTGTCGCCATCCACGACTTCGGCACCACCTTCAAGGCCTATCGCCGAGAAGTCATCCGAAGCATTCCGCTCTACGGCGAGATGCATCGCTTCATTCCCGCGCTCGCCAGTTGGTATGGTGCGTCCATCTGCGAGATACCCATCCACACCGTGAACCGTGAGCGCGGCAAGAGCCATTACGGCCTTGCCCGCACCTTCCGGGTCTTCTTTGACTTGATGACCATTCGCTTCCTGCTCAAGTACATGACCCGCCCGCTGCACTTCTTTGGCGGATTCGGCATCCTGGGTATCCTCACCGGCGGTGCCATGGCATTCACGCTGCTGGCCATTAAGCTCTTTAATCCGCACATCGATGTGATGAATCAGCACAGCCCCATGTTCGTTATCGCTTCTGTGCTTATCGTCGCGGGTATTCAGATGCTGGCCATCGGCATGCTCGGCGAACTGCAAGTGCGCCACTACTTCAGCAGCCAGCGTCCCACGTCCTATGCCGTGGACCGCGTCGTGCGCCCTCAGCATCTATCGCATCCTTGAGACTGCTGAGGCTCTGGTATCTCCAGTTTATAAATATATTTACATGGTTTAGTTAGTACGTACTTACTTCACTCCTGCAACCTAGGTTACGTTCCCCGCCGAGCATCGGTAACCCATTTGGTAAGTAATCACCCCGAGTAAGTAGTTTCGAGCAAATTTTCGATTACTTCTGCACCGAAAAAGCGTTACAGGTGTTCGGCGCTAAGTCTAATAGTGCCATTCACTTACAAGCATCCTCGCCGTAGGCTTTAACTAGATCGACGATACCGCGAGGATGCAATGTTGAAGCTTACTCTTTCACCGAAGCAAGTAGTTCTGAGTTCCGCCATGTTGCCTGTTCTGTTTCTGCTCCAAGGGTGCTCTGGATCAATGTCCACGGCTGCCGTTCAGTCCAGTCAGTCCGCTCCGACCACCACCACGGCTCTGAGCCCGTCGACCGCCAGCATTCAGGCGTGGCAGGAATTACAGTTCTCCGTCTCCGGTGATGGTGCCGGCGAGCAGTGCACGTGGCAGTCATCGCAGCCCTCAGTGCTCACCAGCCTCGGCAGCGGTCAATTCCAGGGGGGTACAGCAGGCACCGCGCAGGTTTCCGTTAACTGCGGATCCTCCACGGCGACTGCATCGGTCACCGTCACCGCACAACAGGCATCCGGCCCCATTCAGATCACTAGCGGCGGCACCTACTCTGGCAATTGGACCAGCACCGATCCCAACACGGCCGCAGTCACCATCAAAACCGACCAGCCGGTTGTGCTTCAGGACTCCGTGATTTCCAGCCGCGGTCCGCTTGTTACCGTGAGCGGCGTCAGTACGGGCGCAAACGTGACCATCCAGAACGTTACGGGAACGGCCCTCGATCCCGAAGTCTCTGGAGGCCAGCGGGGTGCTTTTCTGAACGCAACCAAGGTGACGTCACTGGTCGTCAAGAACTGTTCGATGATCGGCGTCAGCTTCGGGATTAAGCTTGGCGCTACTTCGCCGTCCACTCTCGAAATTACCAATAACTATGCCAGCAATCTTGAAGACCGCGCGAGCGACGGACAAGGCGGCTTTTTAGCGAGTCGGCCGAGCCTGGGACACTTCATCATCTTGAATGGAGTATCTGCACCTGAGGGCGCTCAAATCGCGTGGAATCAGATCGTGCAGACAATTGGTCAGAGCTCTACGGAAGACGTCATCAATATCTATAACAGCCAGGGATCCGTAGGGCATCCCATCTCGGTGCACGATAACTATATGGAGGGCGCTTCATCGCCCGTCGTGACCGGCCACTACACCGGCACCGCAATGATTACTGACGGTCCCGGAACGAATGGCTCCTCGCCTTCCGCTTTTGTGCAATTTGAAAACAACCAGGTGGTTGCTACCGCGGGAACTGGCGTGGGTATTGCTGCCGGCCACGACGTCACGGCCACGGGGAATCGCATTGTCTCCTGCGGAATGACGAGTTCGGGATCCTGGTATGCGTGGGGAGCGAATGCGGTTGTCATTTGGAACTACTATGCGAGCACGCAATTCTATAACAATACAATTACCACCACTGCCGGTGGGATGGTCGGGCCTAACTCGAACAATGCACCAACGGCATACGATCAATGGGTAAACCCACCGGATAGCACCGATGCCGGTGTTTCCGCGGCAGGCAATGACTTTACTAACCCCTGCCTCACGTCGTCAGGTGTAAATCTGCAAGCCGAAAACACGGAGCGGACCTTCTGGTCATCCAAAATAACTGCCGCGGGCGTGCTGGTCGGCGATCAGCATATGAATTAATCGATTCAGCAATACCAGCAAAAAAATACGGCGGACCGATGCAAGGATGGGAGAGATCTTTGCAGTCGAGTCCGCCGTTGCTTATTAGCGAGTTGGAACGCCCGTTTCCAGCGAGGAACGCATCACCGATGCCACTTCCTGCCAAGTCAGCAGCTGGGAAAGATCAGGCGGAAATACCCCGCCCTCGAACACCTTCATCAAGGCCGCGTCGAAGCTTTCAGGAGACATCGGATCGAAGATATTCGCTTCGCTGACGATTTCCGGCGCGCAGCCCGCGTATCGGGAGCACAGCGCGGGCGTTCCCGCCCATAGTGCCTCGTTTACTACCAGGCCCCATACGTCCTGCAGTGTAGGAAACACAAAAACATCTGCGCTTCTGAGGATTTCATTCAAAGCTTGCTGCGACTGATTGGGCAAAATCTCAAAGTGCTCGATGCCGTTGGCCTTGGCCAGATCGAGCAATTTGTCCTTCTCAGGCCCCTGGCCGACAACCGCCAGCGTAAACTTCTTCTCGCGCGCCGCCAGGCGTCCGCAGGCCTCAATAAGCTTATCCAGGCCTTTTCTCTGAATCAGCTGGCTCACAGTAAGAATCACGGGACGCGGATCGTTCGCGAACCAAGCCGACTGCCCCTGAGGAACAGTTTGAAATGTCTCATGCGGTACGCAGTTCTGAATCTGCAGAATCTGCTCGCGCGGAGTCCCCAGCGATTCCAGGTACTCCGTAGTAGTCATGCCATAACTAATCCATCGGCTGACGTGCCGCACAAGAAAGCGCCTTAAGCGTGCTCGCAGTCCATCGAGATTGCGTTCCGACTGCATAGTGCCGCCCCACCACACCCACACCGGAACACGCGCTAGTTTTCCGTAGAGGATTGCGATGATGGTGCGCACTCCCATCTCGTTGGAGATGACCACGTCCGGCCGGAACCGTAGTAACCAATAAATCAGTCCTAGATTCAGATGAACGTAAGAAGTATCTGTAACCCCGTCGACACCGCACTTCTTGCGCAGTGGGATCTGCAAGGTAAAAGCCTTGCGCACCTTGAGGCTTGGAGGCAGACTAACCGCCCACTCCCGGTTCGCCTCGTTGCCTCCATGCAGCACTAGCGTGTCAAAGTGATCCGCGAGAGAAGACAAGATCGGCACCCGGTAAGGAGCGACGATGTTCAACAGAATGGCGAGTTTCTTTCTCTTTGTCACTTCGCTTCGCTCTTCCTTGCGCGGATCTCTGCGCGCGCCGACTCGTAGATCCCCATGAGCTGGCTGTAATTGGCGTCAGCTGTATATTTGCTTTCAAACTCCAAGCGGGCATTGTGCCGCATCGCTCTCAGTTCGTCCGGGTGTGCAATGGCCCAACCGACTGTGGCCGCCAACGCCTCACTGGATCCAGCGGTGAAGAGCTTTCCTGTCTCTCCGTCTCTCACCAGTTCCGCCAAGGCTCCCAGGCGGGATGCAAACACGGGCAGCCCCACAGCAAACGCCTCCATCGCCACTAAGCCAAAAGTTTCATACGAGCTATTGGGGATCACCTGGAATGCCGCATCCGCCATGAGTTGCAACACCTCCTCATGACAGCGCGGCCCAAGCCATTCCACATCTGGAAGCGTGGCAACCGCCCGCTGCACCATCGGTGCCAGAGGTCCATCGCCCACAATCTTCAGCGGCACTCTTACCTTTAATTGCCTCCATGCATCAAGAAGCGTATCCAAGCCCTTTTCCTGCGAGAATCTGCCCGCAAAAAGCGCGTAGCTCCCATTGCCATTTCCAATTCCAGGGTCTTGGCTCAGGAAATTCGGTTTCACCGCTATTCTTTCCGCAGGCAGACCTCCCTCGATGAACTTATTGCGCGCAAACTCGGTGGGCGTAATAAATCGGGACACTGTGCGCGTCCAGGTTCCCGCCGCCCGATGGATCGTAAGCATATTGGCCACAGCAGCGCTCGCCGTTCGACTTTCGCGATAACATGCATGCGCGACTGCTGGCCACGGAACCATAGCTCGCGTGCAGTCCTCGCAGACCTTTCCTTCCCGAAACAGTGTTGCTCCCGGGCATAGTAGACGGTAGTTATGGAGCGTCTGCACGACCGGCACCCCCGCCTTGCGGCACGCATAATGCACGGAAGGCGACAACTGAGGGAAAAAGTTGTGAATGTGGGCTACATCCGGATGAAACTCATCGATAAGCTTGCCCATGCCGCGCGCGGATGAAAAAGAATACACGCAATCAAAGGCCGCTTTGGCTGCTGCCGTCCATCGTACGATCGCATCGTTATTCTCCTCAACTATTTCCACTTCATGACCACGTGCCCGCAGCAGCGCCGTCTCGGCGTGAAGCACACGGTCTTCGCCGCCCGACTGTTGATATCGGTTATGAATTATCACAATGCGCATGAGGTCTGAATGTCTGGGAGGAAGTTGCGTTGCGGACTCTGCAGCCGGCGCGAATTCGCGGGAGCGCTATTCACGCCTTGATGGCAGCTTCCGGCAAATATCCGTAGTCCAGCAAGTTTGTCCTTGGATCGTTGAGAAGGAGTTTCTGATCGAGAATCTGCAGCAGGCTCTCGGGCAGCGGATCGCCAACTCCCATCGCCGTTCCCGGAAACAGCGCAGAACCAGTGGCGTTCGCGTCATGTGGGGCACTCGAGTCACTCATTTCAGGCGTCCACGGAGCGTGCTGCGGTCCAATGTGCCCCCACAGCGAATAGTTTCCGCGATCGAGCGAGAGTTGAGGTTCGTACCAAAGGTAGGGCCCGCCGGAAAGGAAGCTTGCAGCCAAACTGTAAGAAGAGACGGAACACACCCGAAGATCGGCTTGAGCCATCAGCAGCAGATCGCTGCATTCGGTTAGTCCCTGTTGCCGCATCTGGCCGGGGTTGAACCGTCGCACGGCTTCATCGAACTCGGGACCGCGACGATCTGTGAAAAACCAGAACTGTATTCGATCCCCAAATTGCTTCCTCAGCTCTTCGCACGCCCACAAATACCATTCGCCCGGAATGAAGATATTGAACCTTCCGCGAACGTCCTCGCCGGATACTGTCGAGTTGAAGCCATCCCTGGCAAATCGCATGTGAACGGCGACGAAAAGCTTGCGGCGGTCGAGCGTCGATACAACTTGATATGCATTCCGCAGCGCATCGCGGCTGCTCAACAGCTTCGCAAGCAGAAATCCGCGTGCGTTGCGGATCGCCGGATACCCTCCCCACATGCCCTCAACGCTGACAACATAGGAAGACTTTGCTTTGAGCTCCTGCGCCGTCGCCCATTTTCGAATCGCGGCCCCGAAATCGATCTCCCCGGTCGCGCGATACTCGCTTTCTGTGAAAGCGTGATGGGGAAGATGCGTGAGCGTCTCCTCGGCCAGAAAATCCAGCCGCGAGGTGCCGAAATTCCGATGGTATTTACGTTGATTCAAGCCCCAGGAAGGGCCGATCAGGCGCGCGTCCAGAACCTGGCTGGCAATCCATCCCTTGGCCCACGGAAACATTTCGTTCCCCAGCCCGCCGCCGCGCCGCCCGTGTCTTTTTGCTACGACTAACCGCATCCTTAAATATCCTGGCTTTCACATGTGTTTGCCCGACAATACATTTCCGCACTCGTTTCGCCGGCAAAGCACGACTTGGCTCTCAAGAGTTTTCCTGCAATGTTGGCACAATCGGTGCTCGGCCCACTCCCACCTGGCGATTCAACTGTTTGACATAGGCACTCGGTAAATGCGCCGCGTAATTGCACAGAAAGCGCACTGCCTGATGGCCGAAGATCAGGTTCCCTGCGTACCACACCGACCACGCGAGAGCAATTCCGCAGAAACCGAACAGGATGGCAAGACGTTGAGCAGTTCCGAGGTGCGCCAAGCGCAGCAAGTGGTCGGCGCACCATGCCAAGCCGCCGAAACACGCAGAGAACGCAACCCTCCTGGCCACAAGGAGCAACGCATCCAGCCACGCTATCTTCAGAAGCCGAAATAGGAACCCCGCAATCATCGTTAACCTGATCAACACCACTCCAAAGAGGGCCCAGGCAAGAGCGAGAAGCGAATAATGTGTTGCCGCGAAGAATGCACACGCAGCAATGGCGCAACTCGCGGCCTGCGGCCAAAATTCAAGATCGGGCCGCCCCAGCCCGCATAGAATCGGACCAAAAAGACAGTGGACGCCATAAAACGGCATCGCCAGCGCGAGGGGAACCATCAGGGGTATCAATGCGACCCACTTGCCGCCGTACAGGCCCAACATCACAGTGTCGGGAGTTAGCGCGAATGTCGCATAGGCTGCTCCCAGAACTCCGAAAACGATTCCCATAACCGCGAGGCTCAGGTCGCGCATCAGTTCGCGTTTCTCCTGCACCCGCGCGGTGGAGGACAGAAGTACAGACTGCAGTCCGTTTACGACGGTGTTCACCGGCTGGTACGCAAAGTTGGAGCCGCGCCCGTAGAGCCCCAGCGCAACAGGTCCAAGCCTCGAAGCCGCGATGTTATCAAGATTCGAGTGCCCCCAGTTGACAACGTTATTGGCAATCATCGTGCCGCCAAACAAAGAAATGGAGCGCTCCGGAAGCGCAAAGATGGGTATGAGTGAGTGCTTGGCTCCCCTATGAAGCAGGAGAGTATTGACCACGCATTGCGCAATGCAGGCGCACACAAGGCTCCACACTCCGGCTCCGTGGAACGCCATCGGAATTCCGATGACAATATATCCAAAGAGGTAACTCGTAAGATATGCGAATTGGACTGCCTTGAAGCGCATCTCCCGGCGCAAGAGCGCTGCTGAAACCAGCCCCGTCGATTGGATCGCAATCAGGAACGACATCACTTGAATCACGTGGACTGCCGACGCATCGTGAAACAGGCGTGCGAACCACGGCGCACAGAGGTACACAAGGCCGGTCGTACATGCGCCAATTCCAACCTGCCAGGTGAATGTGATGCGAATGTCGCGGTCGCTCAGGGCCGATCGCTGGATCAATGCCTGGCTGAAACCGCCGTCGACAAACAGATTGAGGAAACCATAAATGGTCATGGCTATGATGATCTGACCAAACGGTTTGGGGCCAAGAATGCGTGCCAGAACCACACTGATCGCAAGTGAGCAAAGGCTTGCGCCAATGCCGCCGACGTAGTTCCACCGTATGCCCGCCAGCGCGGACGAGGCGATCGTATGGGGTCTCACAGTCAACTTATACCTCGTAATGCATGGTACGTTTCACTCAATTGCGGTCAGGAATCTGCGCCAGCTGCGCGCGATCAAGATGCAGGACGCGACTCGCGGCGAGTAGCGCCAGCTCCGTCGTGCGACAGCACGCTCGACACGACGGTCTGCACAAAGGGCGAGAACGCATAGTACATTGCACGCCAGCCATAGTGGCGGCTTGTAAAGAGGAACCACTCTTTAACCGGAATCCCCTTGGGCGATAACAAATGTTTCCACCGCTTCCTCAGAGACAGTGAAGAGTCGCGCCAGGTTCCTGCCTTGGAATTTGATGCGCACTCGCCAAAATAGCCCGGCGCCACCATCACCTGAAAACCGGCGCGTTTGGCGCGCAATGCGTAGTCAAGATCTCCGAACTGGTGGCGGAATCGCTTATCGAGATTTCCAACAGCGTTTGCAATTTCTCGAGGAATCAACACAACGTTTCCGTTCATCGCGTCGCAGGAGATGGCCAGGCACTCGTGAGGCGGAATCTTCTCGAACCGAATAACAGCTCCATGCACGTGCTTCATGATGCCGCCATAAGTGTGTTCGCCCGTTTGCGGCGAGACGGTGCTTCCCACGGCGATAACGGGCCTCTCGGCTTCGACCCTCATTTGTGCACATGCTACGAGCCGCGCAATGGCACCGTTATAGAGCACGGTATCGTCGTTCAAAAGAACGTACGCGTCAAGCGATTCCTGAAGCGCGACCGCAAATGCCATTCGCATGCCGCCGTTCCAAAACAACGTGCCGTCCCCTTTCAGGACCCGAATCTCCGGGAATGCTGACTGCACTACATCAGCGGTACCATCCGTAGAACCGTCGTCAACCAGGAACACCTGCAATGTAAAGTCGGCCGCGCGCTGCTGACGAGTGAGTGCGGCCAGCGACCTCAACGTCGATTCGCACCGGTTAAACGATGTCATGAGCACGGCGATGCGGCGGATTGGCATTGAATTCTCGCTCTCTACGCCGCGCTGCCCGCAATGGAGGTTACTTGCCATTGGCTTTCGGCAAGCTGGTAGGCGTCTACTCTCTGGGCGCTTAAACTGCTTAGGAACGCATTCGCAATGGCGATAAGCGCATAAGAATGCGGTTGAATGCCATAGGTCACACCGTATAGGAGCGTAATAAGTGTTATTACTGTCCATGCGGACGTTGTAGGGTACGCGGCGAACGGAAAGTGCCTTCCCAGCTTCCACAATCGCAACAACGGGCGGAGCAAGAAACAAAAGATCAACAGGGTGCCGACAAGGCCCACACGCAGATACTCCTGCACATACTCGCTGTGCGGGGCTACGCTGGTAATTTCGTAAGATACCGGATCGACTCTCCAATAACCTCCGCCCATGCTTTTTCCGACCGCTACCGTTAGGGGCGTTTGCTCGCTATCGAAGAGAAGATCTTTCCAACCATTCAATCGCCAGGAAAGCGTATCGAAATTTGTGGCTGATGTGGAGAACTGTTCCTCCGAAACCAGGCCGTTTACGCTCTTTCCGTATGTCGCGAGGCCAATCACCATCAAAGCCGCGAGGGCCGCTGCCGGAAGCAGCCGCAAGAAGAGTTTCTTGTCTAGCGGCAGAAAAGCCAGTGCGCCCACCAGCAACATCATCCACACTGTGCGGTGACGGAGATAGACCGCAACGCATAAGAAGGCAATGGGAATGATGGGGCGCACGAGACCAGTAGATTTGTGGCGAAAGACCGCGAGAGAAAGAAACCCGCAGACTGCGATGGCCGCCGCAGCGCCTGCAGCCAGATATCTCCCATCCAGACCCAGCACATCCGACTGCTCCATGGCATTCAATCCAATCGGCAAGCCCGCTGCGGCCAGACCGGCAGCAATGCAGAGTGCAGCTCCGAAATAGAGATAGGCAAGCGTGTATTTGCGGAGTGCCCTTGGATCCGCGGGAACAGTGACAAAATACAGCATCGCCGTCAAAGGCCCAATGAATCCGCGCGACTCATTCGCCGCTGCAAAGAATCCATTTGCCGCAATACCGCGCCCAAAACTCATCGCAAAAAGAAGGAGATAGCCAAGACACAGAAGGGTCATCACGTTGATCCTTCTGATGTGTTGAAAGGAGCGAAATAGCCCGGCAAAAAGCAGACAAATTGAAATCGCATCGAGCGGATCGAGATGGATTCCGCCAATAAGGCGGTTATTCAATCCGAATGCAAAGTCTATGAACTCGCCCGCGAGTAGGCTGACCAGCCCGATGAATGGCCATCGAAAAAGAACATACACGTACGCCAGTACCAGTACGAGTGCGGCGCATGCGAGAGGATACATCATGGTGTTTTAGTTGGCAGTCGATTGAATCTGAGTCATGAGTTGAGATTCGTTAAGTGAATTGGTAAATGGGAGAGGGCTAAATCCGTGCCGTAGACTCCGCTAAAGACGCTAAGCCGCGGAACGTTTGTATCCGTTGGTTCCGGTTAAAATCTTCTGGTAGATCTCTTCGTACTGCTTAAAGACCACGTCGCCACTGAATCGCTGCAGCGCAGACTCGAACGCGCGGGCGCCCAGTTTCTGTCGCCGATCGGAATCGGCGGCAAGGAGCGCAAGCGCATTGGCAATCTCGCTTGGGGATCGCACATCCACGAGCTCGCCCGCACGCCCGTACTCAAGTAGCGCGGGGACTGCTCCGGAGTGTTTGCCTCCCACCACCGGCAGGCCGAGCGCCATGGCTTCCGCAATCGCCATGCCGAACGACTCTTCAAGTGCGGGGTGCAAAAGCACGTCTGCTTCCTGCGCAAGGCGCCGCAGAAGATCCCTGTTTGGCGCCGGTCCCGCGAACTCCACCCCGGCAGTTAGATCATTTTGCCGAGCCCACGTCTCCGCCGGCCCACCCGGTGCATAGTCATGCCCGAACAGAAGTAGGCGCGCATCCGGCACAGACCGACGAAGAATCTCAAAAGCCTTCAGAGCAGCCGGCCCGTTCTTCAGGCCCTTCCAGCCGGTCAAAACAGATGCCACAGTGAAAGGGCCTTGGTGCGGATGTTCCTGGCGGGCGCGTCCCAGTTCAAAATCCTCGGGCGAAAGTGCATTGGGCACAATCGCGATATGCCGTTTGTAGCGCAGATAACGGCGAATGTGTACCGCTGTGTCCTGGGAAACCGCAGTGAGGTAAGGAGCGCGACAAGCCACGCGCCAGGCCATGCATAGACGCATGAATCGATAGGCACTTGGTAAATACTGCAGAGTTCGGAGGGGCGCATCATGCGCGGTTACCAGGACGGGCTGCCCGCTATCCAGCGCCGCCAAGGCAAATTCATAGGTCCAGTTCGCATGAATGATATCGCAAGGATCAGCCTTCATCATCTCAACCAGGTCACGGCGTTCCAGCGCGAAGAAATCTCGCGCTCTGCCATGAGCGCGTTGACGCCCGATATGAATCGTGAGCCGGTCTCCGAAATAACTTTGCGGTTCCGTGATTCCCGGCGCGTGCGTGAACAACACCACGCGATGTCCGCGCGCAAGCAGTTGCGACGTCCACAGGGACATGGGCGGGAATTCGTATCCTGAAGGCATGGTTTGCCCATTGTGAACATGGTCAGCTAGTAAATGCAGCGAAGCTGGCCCGGCAAATCCGATCTTCATGATGCCACCAAAGCCGATGGAGCAAATTCTTCGACCAGCGGTTTCAAGACGCGGCAAGGATTACCCGCCGCGATCACGTTGGCCGGAATGCTTTTGGTGACGACGGAGCCGGCGCCGATGACGGAATTCGCGCCGATAACAACGCCCTTTAGAATCAGACTATTCATTCCGATAAATACATTTTCTTGGATTGTGACGGGGGCAACTGCTACATCGGCGTGGGAGTAACGCCGCCCTTCAGGCACGATGGGATGGAAGTCAGTGTCGGCTATAACCACATTTGCCCCAAGCAGCGTGCCTTCCCCGATCGTGACTGACTGTGCCGAGCAGATCGCTCCGCCGCTCATCCCGACATCATTTCCAATGACAATTTTGGCTCCAGGCGATAACGTCCTGAGAACAACGGGATGATTTACGCCAAGTGCCGTTTTCGTACTGACAGAACACAGCACAACTCGATTCCCGATCTGAATCGTAGAGCCCTGAACCCGGCTTACAATTGGCCGGCCCCAAAGGGTGACGTTGGCCCCTACCTCCACGCCCAAGCTCCGCAAACTCAGTTTCGCAATCTGGGCGGCGAGCATAGATGCTATCTTGTCGATGATTCGCGAAATGATTTTCATTGTTTGCAGCTGCTCACGAGCAACGTTTCCATTCCAGAGTGTGATTACGGCGCGCGATAAATGGCGGCCGAAGTTGCTGCGCTCAGAACATTGGAGCTGCTAATCAGAACGGCCTTCCACGTGCTTACTGGCACATACAGCGCGTCGTTCGCCAGAAGCTGAACCGGAGCAGCTCCACCGGTTTCCATTGCCGAAAGCGGAACCTTGAACTGCACATATCCATCTACCTGCCGGCGCACGATCACAGCCCATTTTGCCGAGGCCTGCAGCGTGATTCCCCCGGCAAGAGAAACCGCCTGAATGACGCTCAGCGAGCCGCCATTCACCATCAGGTATCCTCCCGGACGAGTTACCGCACCAAGCACATAAATGATTCCCGCGCGGTGCACCAGGACCGTATCTCCCGGTTCCACTAAAGTGTTTTGCAACGTCGACGAATCACCGGCCTGTGTATAGATGACGTGCCTGCTTGTAACATCGCCGCTCTCGCTGGTGTGCTGAATCTCGATGTCATCGTTGGCCGAGATGGTTTCGCCTCCGGCCAATGCAATTACGTCCTCGAGGGATTCCGGAGCTAGCAACGGCAACCGCCCCGGATTAAGCACCTCACCGAGCACGGACACGGACTTGGATGAATATTGCAGGACATTGATTGTTACCTGGGGATCCTTCAGGATCCTCTTGTCGATAAGTACCCTTGCAATCGCTGCCTGCGCCTCCGGTACCGTGTCGCCCTCAAGGTGGACGCTGCCGGCAAGAGGCACTGTTACCGATCCCTTCGCATCGATGCGCAGCTCTGTCGACATTTCTGGAACGTCGTAGACGTCCATCTGGAGAAGATATCCCGGCGACAGGCGGAGCTTTTCGAAACCCTCCGGGACAGGCATCAATCCGGCTTCATTCGAGGTTGCCGACCGTCGAGCCGCGGTGCTGGAGGTCTCTGCGATGTTCGCCGTGATAGCGGAGGGAGACTGCTGACCTTTGACCTCCGCGGATGCTAACATGCACAGCAGAACGACAAGGAGCATAACTGAGCGAAGCATCGGCTTCGGGATGTTATTTTTAGCCTTCAACATGTTTCTCACTCTCTTTCCCGTAATAGCCGTATCCCGAGTACGATGACGAGCTCGAGCTCAGGGCATTCACCACAATTCCCAGAGGTGACGCTCCGGGCGTTCGCATGATCGATAACATTCGCTGTAGAGCTCGCTTCGTGGTCTTCTTACAGCGCACGACCGCGATAACGCCGTCGGTGCGCAATGCAAGCAGCTGAGCATCTGTCACCAAAAGAATCGGGGGACTGTCGATGAAGATGTAGTCGAAATGCATCTTCAGTTCGTCAAGCAGATCGACGAAGCGCTTTGACCCGACCAACTCCGACGGGTTGGGCGGACTTGGTCCTGCTGGTAGCAGGAAGAGCGTATCGATGCCGGGGTACGGATGCAGAGCCTTTTCAAATGGCATGCCGCTGGTGAGGCAATTGCTCAGGCCGGCATTGTTGGCGCAGTGAAAGTAGTCCTGGGCCCGTGAGTGGCGCATATCGGCATCGACATATAGAACCTTGTCTCCCTGAGCGGCAAACGCCGCGGCCGTGTTCAGGCAAGTTGTAGATTTGCCTTCGCCGGGCGAGCCGCTCATCACGAGGATGACCTTTGGCGGCTTTTCCGCCTTGCTCAGCAACAGAGCGGTTCGCAGCGATCGATACGCCTCGGCAATGTGAGAACGGGGCGCGCGCAGGAGCCAGGATGTTTCTTTCGGGTCGCCAAGATCTTGAGATCGCGAAGCAAGTCCGTACCGGCTCATCGCGCCTTGCTTCTGATTGAAGTCGGGAATGGCTCCGAGGACAGGCAACGAACTGATCTGTTCGGCCTGCTCAAGACTCACTATGGAATCATCGAAGTAATCCCAAAGAAAAGCGGCAATAAGCCCCAGCACAAGTCCAAGCATGCCGCCCACGCCGAGAAGGAGCCGCCCTCTCGGAGAGGATGGATGCGATGAAACACGCGCCGGGTTCACAAGGGTGACGTTGGACGCCTTGATTCCCGCGGTAACACTGGCCTCTTCCAGCTTGGTATAGAGGTCCTGATAGATCTGACGGCTCGACAATGCCTCTTCCTGGAGCAAAACCAGCTGGTCGGCCTTTGCCGAGACCGTATTCACATCCTGTTCCTGCTTGCTCACCTGGTCCTGAATACCTTGCTCGGCAAGCGTGGATAGCGCCAGATTGTTTTTGACCAGAGTGCGAATTCGCGCGAGCTCTTGCGTGATTTGCACATCCAGAGCCTGCTCTTCATTGCGCAGTTGCGTTATGGCGGGGTTCATATCGCCATACTTCACGCTGGATGCGGCCATCTGCATCTTCAGTTGCGCTTGTTGCTGGCGGAGTTGCTGCAGAAGCGTCAGGTCCGAACTGCCCGGCGCCAGTGGGGAATTCGGTCCAAGGCTACTCGCCAACGCAGTTGACCCGATTCCCATAACGACATCGGGATCCTGCGTTTCGGTCAATCGGTAGGCAGCCTCATTCGCAATGCGTGCAACCTCCGCATTCGTCAAATCGCGATTGAGTTCCAATAAGCGCTCGAGCGGAACATTATCCGACGATGGCACCGCCGCCGTTTCGCCCGGCTTTTCGCTGACGGGAGATAACGTCATCCCTGTCAGGCCAGATTCCCGCTGGAACTGATCGACCTTGGCCTGGCTCGCTGCGACTCGATCCTTCAGGTCTGCCAGCTGATTGGTCAACCACGAAGAAGCTCTCGACGACGCCTCGTACCGCGTCTCCGTGTATTCATTGATGTACGCTTCAACCACTGCATTGGCAATGGCGGTGCTTCGTGCCGCGTCGGTGTCTGTGTAAGTAATGTCGATCAGACGGGTGCCTTTAACCAGCGAGACGCGCAATCTCGACCGAAACATCTGCAGAATGCGATCACGCCGGAACGGCGCCTTATCCAGCGGCAATCCATGCTCCTGTGCCAGACCTGCATTCTTTCTATCGTCACCCGCAGGTACCGCATAGGGAGGAATCTGCTCGAGCCCCAGCCGTTCAATAACGCTCAGCGCGGTGTTATCGCTCTGAATCACTGACTCCTCAGTCAGCAGCTGCATGTTGATCTCATTGTCCCCGGTGATGCCGGATGCCATTCCCGACAGATCGGCCATCCCTAACTCGCTGCTGTTCTCTTTGTTGATCTCGATGGTCGCGGTTGAGCTGTACTGCCTCTGCGAAAGGAAGAGAACCACTGCAGCCAGGAGGATACCCACTGCAAACGCGGCGATAATAATGCCCTTTCGCCGTCCGAAAATGAGCACCAGATCCCGGAGCTCCAAATCATAGTTGTGCGGCGTGGAGCCCGCGAACGTGCCCGGGGGGGTAAAGCCTAATTGTGATGGTGAAGACGCGTTAGACGACATGAGACTTAGTTCCCTTTCGATCAACTGGCTCGCCGGAGTGA
>Ga0181525_10001765_pt1 | contig 18187 bp, 15 predicted proteins | sample PEATcosm2014_Bin_48_FD_121100 | JGI IMG/M metagenome (GOLD analysis project Ga0181525, IMG submission 121100) | Peatland microbial communities from MTU Mesocosm Facility, Houghton, MI, USA - PEATcosm2014_Bin06_10_metaG | ecosystem: Environmental > Terrestrial > Soil > Wetlands > Peat | place...
GAAATACAGACATGCGACCCGATAGTCACCGGCGCGAGATTGTCGATCCAGAGGCCTTCGCCCAACCAGCAAAAGTCTCCGACGACTACATACCAGGGAAACTTGACCCTGATACCCGGCTTAATGTACACTCCCTTGCCGATCTTCGCGCCGAACAACCGGAGCACCGCGCACTTCAACGCCGATACGGGAACATAGTATGAGCGGAGCAAAGGCAGTCCGAAGAAATACCAAAGCGCCTGTACTAACACGGAGCGGCCCCTTAGATACTCGCTGTTGTCGGGCTGCGATAAGTCGACTCTGCCGTACATGGCGTTCTCCTCAAAAGTTCCGCCGGAAGCGGTTGCCGCGTCACCACCGAACGCAGGGTTGCGCCGATTCGATCCCCACATGTCTCCCAGGAATAGCCCGCGGCCAGCCTGCGGGCGTTATTTCCCATTTCCCGGCGGAGCGCGGAATCGGCGAGCAATTGCAGGATTCCTTTCGCAAACACGTCGGGCTCGCTGGCGAGCGCCAACCCGGCGTTGTGCCTGGTGACTTCGGAGGCATAATTGATCGAATCGCTGACAATAGATGCAACTCCCGCCGCCATTGCCTCAAACAAGGCGTGACAGAAGTTCTCGGTGTGCGAGGGCATGACGAACAGGTCGGCGTCGGCCAGGGCCTCCAGCTTGGAGGGTAAGTCGGTGATCGGTCCTGTCAGGACGGTTTCACCGGCAACGCCAAACTCCCGAAGCCAACCCGCCACGGTTTGATCGAACGACACAGGATCGGGCGGTCCCACCAGGGCCAGACGCGCGTCCGGCATGGATTTCAGCACTTGCGCGAATGCGCCGATCAACAGCCGGAGGTTCTTGACCGCCGCCAGCCTCCCGAGGTAAAGAATCAGCGGGCCGCTATGGTCATCCAAATATCGCGCACGGAATCGGCCTCGTTCCGGAAGCGTTTCGAAGCTATTAAGAGCTATGCCATGCGGAATCACAACCGTCTGCAACGTGGAGTCGACCGAGTAAACCTCCTGACGCTCGCCATCCCCCGTGCAGATAATCGCGGATGCTCCTTTCAGCATGCGCCGGGCGATGAGCGTGTCGTAGATCCGTTTCTTCCGCCGGCCGATCTGGCGCATGAATGGCGCCAGGACACCGTGCGGCCATAGCACGTACGGCTTCCGCCACAACCGCGCCAGCAGGTAGCCTGCCAGCACCGGGAAGGAATAGACCGAATGCAGCGCCACGGCGTCGGCGCGGCGAACATAGCGGCCGACCCGCCACAGGATCGATGGCGCAAACGCATACTTACCCCAAGACCGCAGACTTACGATACCGAACGATCCGCGCCCGATACTCTTCCCGGCGGCGCTCTCAACGTCGGCTTGAACCATGGATTCGTATCCGGGAGTTGGCGGCCCTCCGCACACGAGCACCACGCGTACGCCGCCGGCGGCAAGATTCAGGCCGATTTTCGGGACGCAGCCGATGCCGACCCCGCCAGGGCGGGGCCAAGCGCCTTCCACAAAGTTGAAGATCCTCATGACACTCTCCGAATGCCGGCGTTCGCGACCGGCGCCGCTTGGAACATCGAGCCTTCCGTAGCTGGAGCGCCGGCCACGGCTTCATACAACGAGGCAAATTGGCGGGCTATGGCGGCCGCGGAGTAACTGCGTATGTTCTCGAAGCCGCGACTGACCAGGCTGGTCCGGTACTCGGGATCGGCTATGATTCTGGCGATACCTTCGCGTATGGCCGGAATGCTGTGAGGGTTCACCAGGCAGGCGGCCTGGCCGGCCACGTCCGACATGGGAGGCAGATTGCTGGTTATTACGGGCCGTCCCACTGCGTTCGCTTCTAAGATCGGCAGCCCAAATCCTTCGTAAGTGGAGACGAAAGACACAATATCCGCTTGGGCATAAGCCTTCAGCAGGTCCGCTTCCGAAATGTCGACGCTATTCCGGTAGGGAACGGCGCATTGCTCCAACAGCGATTGTTGTTTGCCTGAGAGCTGCCCCACCACGTGCAGCTCACAGGGTTGGCCTTGGAGCGCTTGAATCAACGACTCGAGGTTCTTGTTCGGCTTGGCGCCAATCTGCAGAATCACCGGCCGTTCCGCGTTAAAGTTTTTGGGAACGTGACAGAAGCCGGCCGGCAAGCAGTCGGGTATGACCACCAATTTGGGGACAGCCCAGGGAAACAGGTCGCCCAGCTCTCGCGCGATCTGCGTGGAGATGCTGGTGATGTACCGGCAGCGCCGGAAGGGCATGGTAAAGTAGACCGCGCGGAACAGCGCGGCACGCAGTCCGCGCAGCCGGTACAGGCGGTCGAAATCGTGCACGGTTACAATGGTTCGATCGCCGGGAAGCGCCATGGCTGCGAAGCTGATATCTCCGGTAATGTGATTCACGGTGGACCGGTGCATGCCGGCGTAGGCCAGGCAAAAGAGCCGCCGCCATAGACCCTGGGCGTGCAGCGGAGGCGCGATCATCCGCGCTTCGATTCGCTCCGGCATGGCCGCCTGGATGGTCTGAAAGACCTTCTCGATGCTGTAATAGCCCGTGTGCCTGGCACGAGAGAACATCGCCACCGAGAGCGGCGTTTTGTTTAGAGTCTCTAGCATCTGGATAGCGCCAGTCCTTTGTTTTCGTCCTGGGCGGCCCGCGTGCCGAGGAGTTTCACCACCAGAAACAGCAAAATAGCGAGCCGGATAAAGACGACTGAATTCACCACGGGTTCGGCCTCCAAGGCGTGAACGAGGCCCGGCATAAGCACCGCGTAGGCTAGAATCCGGATGCCGTTGCGCGTCCCCGGGGCGCACGCGAGATACAACAACTGGAAGACGATCCCGATTCCAAAAAGACCCACCACCACTCCAACGATGTTGAAGTTTTGATATAAGTCGGAGATCACGTGCATGGAAGTGAATCCGCCTGGCGGAACACCGAGATAGTCGCGCTCAAAATCGTCGGTCGGAATGTAGATCGGCTTGTCCTTCCATACCTGTCTCGGCACGAAGGTTTGCTCGGGAATAGTGAGATACGATTCGCCGAAACCGAACGGCCGGCGATCCGGCGTATACTTCATGACCAGCGCGAGAGCGTCGACGCCGAATTGCCGCTGCATCAGGGATTCCAATGCGGATTTCTGCAGGCCGTCCGTGCGATCGGACGTGAAATAGTCAAAGGCGTAGGAAACCCGGCTTAGAAGGTCTGTGAAGCTGGTGGGAGCTCCTCCCGATTCGCCGATAATCACAAACCGGTACGCGTTCAACGCGCCAAAGGCCAGGAAAGCGCAAGGTATTCCCAACAGGACCGCATGGCGCAAGCGGAGACGCCGCCTGAGATAGTGATACACGAGCCCGGCCTGCAGCAGCGGTTCCAAAAGGTACTGTTTGCCGCCGGTATAAGCTAAGCGCACAGTCAGGAGCACAATGGCCAGCCCGGCCACCGCCCAGATAGTCACTTGATTCGTTTTGCGTTGCTTGCGCATCACCGCAATACACACCGCCACCCAGCCGCAATCGAGCAGCGACCCTAGAACCACGGCTATCCCCGGCATCGGATCTTCGTGGAAGCGGCGCCCGGCCTCCTCGCCGACGGCGCCCACTACAAAAGCGTCGTGACGGAAGAGATACAACCAAGCCGCGAATCCGGCAATCAGCAGCAGGCCAATGCGAACTCCCGGCGCCGTTCGCGGCCAAGCCAGCCGGCTTTCCGGAAGCCTGGCCAGGATGCGCTTAGCGATGTTCGAATAGTAGCCGGCGGTAAACGCGACGTAACCCAGGCTGGCACACCAAAGAGCCGCGGGAAGGTAGTCGTCGTAGAAGAAGAAACCCAGGCGCGGAACACCCGCCCACCCGAGTACATAGATGGCTCTGAAAGCAAAGTACAGGATGAAATAAGCAGCCACCAGATTGACTGGTTCGAAGAGATCCTGATGGCGGCTCAATGCCAGTTCGGCCAGGCGTTGGCCGGCCAGCCCGAGCAATACGGCTATGGGAACAGCCTGATAGGCCCGCAAGTCGAACAACGCCAGCAGCACCGGAACGAGTGTGGTGGTCAGGCCCAGAACCAGCAGCAGGCGGCGCGCCAGGCTCGAGTTGGCCGGCGCAGGCGCCTGGATGCCCGGCAGTCTGAGTGGATATATGGTTTGAGTGGACATCTGTGTGTTGGGCTTGGTTAAGCGGCCATGGCCGCTTGCAACGCCTGCCGCATGCGGGCGGTGAGTCCGTATCCGGACTTCAGACATCGCTCGCGACCCGCCTTGGCGATGCGTTCGCGCGCGGAGCCGTGACTTAGGTAATACAGAATTTTGTCGCGGCACTCCTCGGGAGTCGCAAAAAACTCCGCCTCCTTGCCTTCCTCATAGAACCGCTGATGAGACTCTGTGCGCTCGGTAAGAAAGAAAGCCCCGCATGCCGGCACCTCGAACGTGCGAATGGTCCAATCATCCCGGTTTGAGTGCGAAACAAAACCGAGGGCGATCTCGGATCCACAAACGACCCGCCGGTAAGCGTCGCCTTCCGCGGGTGGATGCAACAGCTCCCGCCGGGTCCAATACAGTTTCGTGCGGTTCCAGCGCGCGCCAAAAATATGGACATCCAGCTTGAACTGGCGGGTCAGCCGATCCAGTACGCCTACGCGGTAGTCCAATGAGGTGCCAATGAACACTACCTGAAACGCGCTGCTGGGCCGCGGAGACTCGGGGTAAAACAGCTCTTCGCAATATCCGTCGGTAAAGAGTTCCACCCGTTTAGCCCCTCTGGCGCTGTATTCCTGGATATCCGCCGGGCGCTTCACAAGGTGCATGTCATAGTAAGGAATAGCTTCGAAAAACCGTCCCCAACCGTATGCCGCATAGGTTCTGTCCGCAAAAGGATTGTCGTGCTGGAAGGACACCACCTGAGCGGATGGCATGTCCCGCTTAATTTGGGAAATGGTCTCGGCCTTGATCAAGCGCGGCCATTCGAGCCAGATCAGGTCGGGCCGGTGTGCCAGGGCAGTCCCCAGAACCGCCGAGCTGGCCTCCGCCGCTTTGCCGTCGAGAGTCCGCTCGTAACGTGTGGCGCGCAGGATTCTTTTCTGGACGGAGTCCCAGGAATTCTCGCGATGGGTGCGCTCCAGCCGCACCGGCACCACGTCGTGACCGAGCGTCTCAAGCGCCCGCATGCGCTGCCATCCAGTGCGGGAGGGCTTATCAATGATGCCTGCAAACAGTATCTTCATATAGGCTGCTTGGCGCGGGCGCCTACGCGCGCGTCCGCACGGCTCTTAAACTGGCGCCGAACTGATCGATGAGATCGGGAAGTCCGAACAGGAGCGAAGTGCAGACCACTAATGCTGCCGCCACTAGAGCCATCGATAGAAAGAAGGTGGAGAGATTACTGACCGCAAGGGCCCGCTCAAGCGGCACAAACACCGCGAGTGCCGCTAAACCGGATAAACAAAGCTTCCAGAGACTCCCGTATGTAAGCGCCGGAACCACTTCCCGGTTTTCCGAATGCATCAGCGCCATCTGCACGATTTCAACCGCGGCCCAGGCTACCGCTATCCCCACGCCGCCCGCAAACCGCGCAGCCGGCACCGAACTGACCGCGAATACCACATAAGTGAACAGGCACAACATGGCGGACCGGATGTGACGGTTAGTGGCGTACTGCAGGTCGAGCCGCGTATCTTTGCCTATCACCACAATCGTGCAGAGCATCATGGCCGCGTAAAGAGGCGCGGAAAACATATCGCTCCGGCGCGTCCACAGCGCCAGGATCCTAGGCGCCGCGATGAAGGCCAGCGCCGACGCGACGATGCCCGCGGTAAAGGAAAGCCGCTCGCACATGGAGTACATCCGTCTTAAGCGCGGCCATTCCTGGAGACCGGCGAGGCGAGTGATTTCCGGGCGTATGGCATAGCGGAACGTCGCTATGCCCTGCCGCACCATGCCATACATACCGCGACAGATGGAGAAAACCACCACGGCCTGTTTCCCTACTGTCTGATTCAGCACCAGGATAGGCACTTGAAAGAGCAGGAACTGGTTCAAGGTGAAAGAGCCGAACCAAAGACTTGGCTTGAGTACTTCCTTCGCGGTTTGCGAATCCCAATAACGCATTGTGGGAAATACCCGCGGCTCCAGGCGACGGAGATCCGCCAGGCTGAAGACGGTCATCACCACAAAGGACGCCAACTGCGGCAGGGGCAGCCACCATAGCGGCGCGTGTCTGAGCACCAGCGTGTAAGTGCCCGCAAAATGCAGGAATTTCTGAATCTGTCCCCAGTTTTCCGCACGGTGCGGATAGCCGATGGACCGCAGTACGCCGTTAAGCTGGCCCCATAGGATGCCCACGAGCACTTGCAGCACCAGGCATATGGCGATCGTCGACGCCACGTTCCGCGGCATGGATAGCCCCAGGGCTCGATTGAGCGGGACCAGCCATATTAAGCCGCCTGCCAGGAGCAGGCCAGTCACGACCACAGCCACTGAAATCCGCAATCCTACGGACTGCAGTTGCCGCAACCTGGGAAGGTTGCCCGCAAAGTATTCGAGCGATAATTGGTTGGTGATGAACGCCTGCATACCGAAGTCAAGTGACAGTAGCCAGGAGGCGCCGGCGGATAGCGCCAGCCACTCTCCGTAGCGCGTGACCCCATAGGACGCCAGGAACGCCGGCGGCAGCAGCACCTGGTTGAGCACCAACGCGAGCTGGCCGCCCGCCACGGCAGACGTGGTTTTAGCGACACGACGAATCGTGGATGTCAAAGCCGCTGTCATATTGTCTGGTGTAAGTGGACCCGGTACTAGCTGGCCTTATAGTATTTGTAGTATCGGCCGTAGTAACCGTAGTAGTGATAGGTGTCGCTGATATCTTTCGTGGCTTCGTTGAGAACCAGCCCCACCACATTGGCGCGAACTCTCTGCAGAGTATTCACGACGGATGCCACAGCCTTACGATTGGTATGGCCGGCCTTGGCCACGATGACCACGCCTTCAACCGCTGCCGCCATCTGCAGCGGCTCGGAGAATCCAAGCAGAGGCGGGGCATCGATGATGATCAGATCGTAGGCGCCCGCGGCTTCTTCCAGGATGCGCGGCAGCGCGGCGCCAATCAGGTCGGCGGCGCGGCGGTTGGTATGTCCCGAAGGCAGAATATCCAGTTCCGGCAGATAATCGATCTTCACCAGCTTCTCCCGCCACTGCAGGCCGTTCATCAGCGCGGCCGCCAAGCCCGACTGGGCCTCGATATTCAGCTTGCTCGAGACGCCCGGACGGCGGAGGTCGCCATCGATCAACAGCGTCTTGTGCTTCTGTTGAGCGTGCGCAATCGCCAAATGCACGGCAATCGTGGTTTTGCCCTCCGAAGGCGACGCGCTGGTGACCATGAGAGAGTTCAGCCGGCGGTCGAAGGATCCTAGCAGAATAGAGTTGCGCAGCGTGCGCACGGCCTCTTCGAAGCCGGTTACGTTATAACCGGTCTTCTGGTCGTCGGAGTCCGCACTCTTCCGGATCATCGCAGTGGCCGGCTGTTCCGACTGTGCAATCACCAGACGGCGGCGCCACGGCTTGACCAATGGAAGGCTGCCGAGCACGTCGGTCTGCAGCAGCGTGGCAATCCGCTCGGGGTCGCGGATGGTGCCATCCAGCACATCGCTGAGTACGGCGATGCTCACGGCCAATAGCGTGGAAAACAGAAACGCCAGCAGCAGATTCAGGGGCATGTTGGGAAAAACCGGCTTGATGGCCGGGCGCGCCGAATCCGCAATGCGAATCGAGTTGCTTTGGAATCCCGCATTGATACCGGCCTCCTTGATCTTGCGCACTAATTCTTCGTAGAGGCTCTTGTCCGCTTCGGCTTCGCGCTTCAAGGAATTGTATTCGAAAGACCGGGCATTCAATCTATCGAATTCAGCCTTGGTCTCGCTGACCGCTTTTTGCAGCATGGCCTCTCGATTGACGGATTCATGGTACTCAACCTCCACGCGCTGCGCGGCATTCTCCCGTGCCGAGCGGAGTTGCCGGCTGACTTCCTGAACCTGCGCCGCGGCTTTCTTGTACTCGGGATGATTGGCGCCGTAATGCTCTTTGGCCTCGACGAACTTCTGCTGGGCCTCGTCCAGTTTCTCCGCCAGCACCTTGAGCGGCTCGCCCTGGGTGGACACCTGGGCCGCTTCCAGAGTGCCGCTGCGCACTGATTTCCAAGTGGACTCCTTGCGCACGCGGTCGGTCTGGGCGTTGGTGTATTCCGTGTTGAGCTGCAGCAGGCGCGCCGAGAGGATGCTGGTCTTCTCCTCCGGGTTGATCACGTTCAGTTCGCGCTCGAATCGCGCCAGAGCCGCGGAAGACCCCTCCATCTTGCCCTTCAGTTCTTCCAGCTGTCTCTCCATGAAGGATGACAGAGAGGCCGCCGATCGGAAGCGGATGTTATAAGTGTGCTCGACAAACGAGTGAGCTACCGCGTTGGCCACGTCGGCGGCCAAGCGCGGGTCGGGCGAGCGGTAGCTGATCAGGAGCAGGTAAGTATTGGGCGGCCGAGTTACTTTTAGTTTCTTCAGCAGCACGGGGGCGTCCGTCTCGGATAATGCGGGTCTCTGGGGAGTTATCTCGGAGCTCTCCTTTTCCAGGTCCAGCAGATGAAACTTTTCAGCCACCGGGCGCAGGACCGAATCCGATTGGATGAGCTTGATCTGCGTGGCCAGGAACTGGTCCGAATCGTTCAGCGGCGCACGCAAAGCCTCCTGGCCGATAATGCTGGTAGGCATCTGCCGGTCCACATCGATAGTGGCGGACGATTCATAGATCGGCGTCAACCGCGTGGAGACGATGAGCGTGGCTATGACGGTCGCGCATACGAAGGATAGGATCTTCCAACGGTGACGGCGCAGAATCCATAGATAGTGGGTCAGAGGTACGGAAGAATTGTCCGACTCTACGTCGCAGCCATAGGACGTGGCCCGAAAAGTTTCCGCGGGAACTGGCACGGGGGAAGGGACCTTGTCCGCCGCCTCCGGTAGCTGTGTGTTAAATATTGGCATGGCGTCCTCTATTTCACGATTCCGTAAATCGCGGCCGTGGTCGCGCCGCTGGCGAACAGCAGAAACTTCTCCAGGGCGGTCATAGCGGTCCGCCGCCCGGTATTGTCGGGAACGTACAATATGTCGTTTGCCAGGAGAGCCACATCCGGCGCCTTGCGCTGCATGATCCTGGTCAGCTCGATGGGAATCTCGTTCTTTTTTCCCTCCGGTCCCGCCTCGCGGCGGTAAATGTAGGCCTGTTTGGAGGCATAGGAATCCAGCCCCTCGGCCAGCGCCAGGACCTTCAAGACGCTGGTTTGTGCGGCGTCCTGAACCGGGAAGGCGCCGGGCTTTTTGACGTTCCCCACCACGTACACCTTGCCGGACTCGGGAATTCGGATTTCCTCGCCGCCGCTCAGCGGGATGTTCATCTCCGGGTCCGCGGCTTCGAACAGGCCTCGCACCGGGATGCGCTGAACCAACCCCGCGGCTGAAGAACTGCCCGCGTCCGTCCGGCTGACCAGAATTTCCGGCCCGGCCTCCGGGCTCAGGCCGCCAGCCCTGGTGATGGCATCGAGCAGGGTGACTCTCCCGACCGCCTGGAACCGGATCGGCTGCTTCACCGCTCCCGCCACCGAGATGGGCCGCGATTCATATTCGGCCACCGTGACGGTGACAAATGGATCAACGATGAGTTGTTCCGCTTGCAGCGCCTTGACAATCGCCGCCTCCAGTTCCGCCGGCATCAGACCCGCCGCCTTGATGCGCCCGGAGAGCATCGGCATGCGGATGAATCCATCGGCGTCCACGCGCACGGTGCGCGTGAGTTCGGGCGCATCGTAGACCGAAACGGCGATCAAGTCGCTCGCGCCAATCCGTTGCGCGGGTAAATTCGCGCCCTCTTCGGGCATTGGCGCGGTCTTCGTCTGGGCGAGAGCCGGAACCACACCCAGGGACAGGAGTGCAAGCCACACTCCCGCGGCCCTGGACTGATTCAAGCTGTGCCGGTTGTCATAATCAGTACCCAATACCCTCACGGTTTTTTCTCCTGTAGCGCGCGAAGCGCCTCGATGATTGAAGATCGCAACTGTCTGATTTCGCGTTGGACTCGTTCGAGCGGCGACATCGTTTCTCCATCGGCCGTCGAACGCAGCGCAGCCAGAATCTCGGAACGGGTGAACTCGGAAATGTTCCGGGCCCCGCGAAGATCGCAGGCGAGCTTCAAATTACGGAACTCGTCTTGCGTCAGACGGAATACCACCACACGGTCTCGCGGACTCGCTCGCATCTTAATTCTCTACGCAACTAATGACTGGTTTCTGTGGTCCCAACGTTCCGGGAGTACCGGAGAGGTCAGCGAACGTTCTACGTCAACGCAAACTGAGCGCTGCAAGATTTCCACATTTACTACTACCCGTAAAGCATCCTTTTCGCGGTATAGAATGCCCTCTAATCCCGCCAGCGGACCGCCTGCGATGCGGACCCTCTGACCGACACGGACATAGGGGCCGCCACAAGCCGGAAGTCCGGATCTCACGATCGTGCGGATGCCCTCGATCTCCTCGGCCAGAATCGTCGCGGGGCCGCTGCCAAAGCTCACAAACGACACCACGCCCGGGGTACCCAAGACCGCGAGGCGGCTGTGATAGTCGCACCGGCAGAATACGTAACCTGGGAACAGCGGCACTTCCATAGACTTCACGCGGTCCGACCACTGCCGCCGGCAATGCGCTACGGGAAGGAAGGCTTCGATACTTCGGCCGCGCAAGCCTTCCGCCACCGCTTTTTCGCGCCGGCTCCTGACAACCAGCGCAAACCACTGCATCGAACTGTCTGTCCCACCAAATTGAGAGATCATTTGGACACAGCTATCGCCGTTGGGGTCCCATCGGGCCTTTAACTATTCATTTGAAACCGCGCGGCTTTAATAGGATTAACTTCTAACTAATTGCCGCGTCTTTAACCTCGAACGTATTGAACGTTAGCATACGCCTAGTGTACAAAGCAATCGCTAACAAAAGGTAACTCAGGCAGTCACTCCCAGAGGACAAAGACCGGCCGCGTGGCGTATTAAGTGTCTATAAATACTTGCCTTAAGTGTCGAAGCGTATTGGCGGATGGCTTGCGGCGTCGCGCCTGGAGCCGTCGATCGTTCTGCAAGAAATTCGGTTTGGAGCGTGTCCCGGTTAACTGTTGTAATACATCAAAACATTGGCAGCCTTTTGCTGCGCTAATGTTATGAGAATTCCATGCGACGGCCTGGAGGCGGCCATCTGGCCGCCTTGTTGATACGTGAGCGGGATAGGAGACTAACGGCTGGTTGCCGGCTGACTTTGTGACTGGCCGGGTAATGCATGGACGACGGCTAATCCGACCAGGCTTCCGGTGACTGCCACGCCACCGACGATGGCCACAATGGCGGCACTGGAAAGCCCGGCGCCCGCAGCGGCAGCGCTGGCGCAGCCGCCCTTGGCAATGCGTTTGACGCTGTCGACATAGACGATCTGAGAAGTGCCCGGAGCAGACGGGGCGGCAGTATCGGCCGTGCCTGTGACTTCAACTTGATTGCCAACTTCTTTCTCGATGCCGGATCCCCGCAGCTCCTCCCTGACGCCGGTCGTGCGATCGGCAAGGATGAACTTTCCGCCGGCTTCCGTCAGACAGCCGGACACCTTGGTCACGGAGGTGCTGGCAGGCTGTGGTTCAAATGCCAGCTCGTTGCCCGGCTCCAGCGCGGCAACCAAAACGTTGTCGCGGTTAACCACTCGAACCCCGCCCTGGTAGGCCGCCACGATAACGCGGCTCGAATCGGTCACCTGGACACGGGCCACGCCGGCCTTGGTTTCAGAAGAGATCTGGAGCCCTCCGGCTTCGATCCGGTAATTGGACGACTCCAGCTGCCCGATGCCTCTTTCCAGCACCAGGCGCGAATCGAAAACTCGGGCGCGCGTGTCGGATGCCAGACGCACGTGAGATCCGTTCCGAAGCTGCAGTTGCGTGGAAGACTGGCCGGTTTCCACTAAATTTCCAGCAAATAGCGTCGCATTATCCCAAATCAATGAATGATCCACGCGAAAGCTCCCGTCAGCGACGATGACGCCAATCGCCGGCGTGGATCCGAATAAGGGCAACATCGACACGGAGAGTGTCAAGCTCAGCATGCCTCGAATTGTTGTGTACATCATAATTGGCTCCAGTATGGATAAATAGGCCCCGGAGTGTCAATAGCTTTTGACCCGCCAGCGGGGAGCGGCCGGTGTGGCCGAATGTTTGCCGCCATTTAGGAGATCCAAGCGAGTGATAATAGGCGGGCAACTGCTATCGATAGTAAAGTCTGGTATACCGAAGATAGCGCAATCAATATGGCCTGTAAGATGGCCTGGCGAACGCCGCGGGGCACCAAGACCGGCAGACACCTTTGAAGAACTACTGCAAGGGTTCGTGCAGTAGCGATTTGATGAGGTCTGGTAGGGTAGCCCTTTTTGCACCGCCTGCCTCCGGGCTAGCGCAAAATCCGCTTCCGGAACCCGAAGGGAGATGACTTGTGCCGGCATTTTGGCTCTGGACGCCGCGATCCGCTCCCGCAGCTTCTCCGGGGTAGGCACCTGCGCCGCGCCTTTCTCCACGGCCGCGGCGAGTTCCTGGTCGTGGACTTCCGGTTCTCGTACCACTACGCGGCTTCTTCCGCTTCGCAAGCGAAGGCCGGTACTGCGCGCTTGTTTTGCTTGCTCAAGGTTTTCTCTCCGGAAACAGCTTCTTGAAGGTGGCACTCGCCGGAAACGCGGTCACGGCGCGAATCTTAACGGCAGAGTGCCGGAACCCGCCCAAAAATCGGAACTGGTGCCCCACATCGCCATCTCAGGCCGCTTCGGAAACCTGAACGGGTAGCTGTTTGCCGAGGGCCCGGAAGGCGGCGTCCAACTGGTCGAGCCGGGAAGCATGCCGGAGATCTTGCAGGCGATCCACCTGAGGCAGATGGCAGTTCAGTCGACGGGCGCGTTCAGCCTTGCTGATTTTGGCGGTCCGCATGGCGGTATAGAGGGCCACAGCTTGGCCTCTGTCAATGCCGGCAAGGTAACGAATTTCCCTTTGTTGGTGGGGCGAGGCACCGGAATCTCGCGGTGGAGGTCGATAGAGCACATGACCGCCGTTCCAGGTGCTGTCGGAGCACATCGTCGGTTAGAAAAGCTGGCAGGAAAACGCCGCGGCATTCCTGGAAACGTGCCACGGACTGAGCGTACCGGCGGCGCTGGAACGGTCGCGCTCCGGAAATGGAGGCCACGTTTGGATTTTCTTCGCGCGCTCATTTCCTGCGGCAACCGTGCGGAAGCTCGGGAGCCTGATTCTTACGAGAACTATGGATCGCCGCCATCAGATAGGCATGGACTCATACGACCGGTCTTCCCGAATCAGGACACGATGCCAAAGGGCGGTTTCGGCAAGGTGTTCAAGAAATACTCGCAGATGAAGCTCCAGATGAAGCGCGAGGCGCTGACCAAGCTCAACCGCAAGGCCAGCGAATTAACCACTCCAAACAATTCTGATACGGAGCAACGCGCTTAATGGGGTTTTGATACAGTTTTAATACGTTTTAGGGTTTTGAGGACCCGGCAGGAAATGAAGCTCATATGCAAAATAGCTGTTTCAGCAGCGCTTGAATGGTGGGCGCGACAGGACTCGAACCTGTGACCTCCTGCGTGTGAAGCAGGCGCTCTAACCAACTGAGCTACGCGCCCGAATGGCGGGGTACTCTCCGATTCTAAACCACCGCGCCCTCAATTCGCCACCGGCGGAGCCGGCACCGCCGGCGGAGCGCCGCGATCGCGCAACGCCGCCAGCGACTCCTCGAAAACCTGGGCGAAAAAATCCCGCGACGACGGCGAACAGCCAATGTGCATCGTCTGTTTCCCCGGCGGCTCCTCGATAAATCCTAACGCGCCGCTCCACCCCAAGTCGTCCAGCACGAACTGCAGGCACTTCCACTCGTCCGGCGGAAGGCCGGACAGCGCCAGGTCGAATACCTGGCCGCTCGAGTGGTCCATCGTCCGCGCCCCAGGCGTCGCGTCCGCCGCGCCCGCCTCGGGCTTGGGCAGCACCAGGGCGGTAGCTTCCAGCGGCACGAACCCATTGCCCGGGCGCAGGGCCGCATACAGGCGGCGGGTTTCGAACGCAATGTACGCCAGCGTTCCAATGGTCGAAGGCAGCGCCTTCGCGCGCCACGCGTCTGCCGCGCCATTCTCCGCCGGCAGCGCGGGCGCATCCACCCGGTAACCGAGGAATTCCGGGGCGTCCGGAGCGCTGGTCAGCTTGCTCCCCTCCTGGTTGCGGATCGAATCCACGGTGCCGTAAGTCAAATCTTGCGGCTGCAGCCAGACCGACAGCCGGTCCGGCGCTCTCTGCGCGGGCGACGCCGGATATCTGTATTCCGCGGCCAAATCCCGAAACTCGGCCGGCGAGTCCCGATACATATGCAACAACTGCTCCGCCCGCATCACGCGGAACCAATACGTGGGCGAGTAGTCGCGATCCATCTGCGCGTGAACCGCATCGCACAGCTGGCGATTCCACACCGGGCTGCAGCCGAAGAAGACCTTGGCCACGCTGGCGGGCGGATCGTTCAACCCGCTCGCGTTTTTCGCCATGGCGCGAAAATCGGCCACGCAGCCTTCGCCGCAGTGGTAGGCCCAGATGGCCCAGTCGCGGCCGCCGTAGCGTTGCTCCATTCCGGCCAGGTACATGGCCGCGGCGGGAATGGCCTTCTCGGGTTTCAAACGGTCGTCGCGCACCATCGCCGTGTACGCGTCCCGGGTGCGCACCGTGCGATACACCAGCTTGCCCTTCTTGTTTCGCACCGCGGTCTTCGTCTTGGTCACGCGATAGCGCGTCGCATAAACGACCCGCAACCCCATGCGCCTGCCCGTAGCTTCGGCCATCTGCAAAATGCCGCGCGGACCTGCCGGGCTCTCCGCATTCGCCACTCCCCAGCTTTCTATATATGCCATCGCCTGCAGCACCGATGCCGGAAAGCCGCTCTTGCGCTCGGCATCCCGGAACAGCCGCTGCAAACCGGAACCGTAGATGCGCTCGGCGCCCTGCACCGCCATCGGCTCGCGCATAATGCCGAAGGTCTGCGATTGGATCATGGCCTCCGTGCGCCGCTCGAGCGTCTGGTCCGCAAGCGTCTGTCGATCGATGCCGATGCCCGGCAGCCTGTGCGTGGGCGCGAAGAAATCGGGCCCGGCGGTCGCCGCGGGCGGCGCAGCTATCAGGGCAACAGCCAGCGCGGCCAGGCATCGGTTCAAGCGGAATATCATTTTGCCGACCACGGGTGCAGCCCTAGCTCCATGTGCAGCCGCAGGCTCTCGATCCATACCGGGCCGCGGTCGTGATTGAACGCCAGGTTGTTGTCGTGCTGCAGGTCGAACGTGGCGAAGAATCCGGGGAACAGCCGGGCGCTGTAGTAGCTCTCCCAAACGTATTCCGGCGCGTAATTCAACCGCCCGTCTCCGATCAGAAAATCGAGGCCGCCTTGCGCCAGGTAGACCGCATGCACGCCGGAAATGCCGCTGGCCGTGAAGGCGGTGGCGGCCACATCGTCCTTCCGCTTCCACTTCGTGCCCTTCACCGATACCCCGCCGCTAGCCAGCCGGTCGATGGCCGTAAAAGCGAAATCCTGCGTCTTGCCGTCGTTCCACCCCAGGCGCATAAAGAACCCCACATCGTGCGTGACCTCCTGCTCCAGGTTCACGCCGGTCCCATATTTCAGCGCTCCATAGTGTTTGACGGCATCCACATTGGGTGTCGTTCCAGTCTCTTCACCCAGGCTGATGGCGTCCGCGTAGCTGCCTGAATGCGTGTGATTGAAATACTCCAGCAGCCGGATGGTTCCCGGATGGCTGCCCAACGCGTACCGCCGCTCGCCTTCAAACACGGTGCCCAGATCCACCAACAGGCGCCGGTCGAAGCGTCCCCCGTTGGCCACTTTGGGCTCGGCGGCGCTGGCATATCGCCAACTCCAGTTGCGCGTGTGCAGCTCATGGACCCAGCCCCACGTATAGCCGCGCGTGTCCGCCGGATAGTCCCAGGCGCCGTTGTACATTATGGCCCACGTCATGAACTGCGATCGCGGGTCGTGCGTGTAAGCATTGTTGTCGAAGAAGTCGGTGAGCGAGAAACGGCCGGCCGTGATGGTGTAGCGCACCATCGGGCGCTCGCCCGCCAGTTGGTTGTCATCGCTCTCCACGTGTTCCTTTTCCGATCCGAAGCCGAAGTCGTAGCTAAGATACAGCCGCGCAATATATGGCTTGGGCGTAGCCGTGGCCACGCGCGGTAACTCGCCGTTGGATGGGTTCGCTAATCCATCCACGCCGCTGAATCCACGCCCGCCGGCGATCTCCGGGTCGAAGACGAACTGCAGGTTAGGCGCCGGCCGCGCAGCGAAGAAAAGCGTGGTGGTCAGAGAGACGTCGTTTTCGCGATAATCCTGCAGGCTGAGCGGTCCGGTGTAAGGAGCATTGAAGGTGCCGTGCGTCTGGCCGATGGACGTAGCCTGATAATACAGGTCCCAGTTTTCCGACGCCGGAGCATCCGGCGACTGAGCCATCAACCGCCAACTGAACGACAAAGCGGTAACCAAAGCGATTCGCACCCTCATGCAGATCTTCCAATCTAGCAGGCCAGTGGGGCAGGCGCCCACGCCTGCGGACCGGCGCCCTCGCCGGTCCACCGGCCGCAGGCCGGCAGTGCCGGTTAATGCTAGTCTCAAGAAATGCACTCTCCATCGCGAGCTGTACTCATTGCCGTTGCCGCCTTCGCCATAGCTCTCTCGGCGCCGGTCTACGCCCAACCCGCCCCGGCCGGCAAGACCGCTGAGCAGGCCTTTAAGAACATTCAAGCCCTCAACGGCACGCCCGCCGACCAGGTCTTTCCTTCCATGCAATTCATCGCCGCGTCCCTCGGAGTGGAATGCGACTTCTGCCACGTGCAGGGCAAGTTCGAGGCCGACGACAAGCCGGCCAAGAAGACCGCGCGCAAGATGATCGCCATGACGCTGGCCATCAATAAAGACAGCTTCGACGGCCACAAGGAAGTGACCTGCTATACCTGCCATCGCGGCGGCCACGACCCTGTGGGCACGCCGCCGGTCCTGACCAGCGACGCGCAACCCGAGCACCACGAGCCGCCCGCCGCCTCCGCCGCCGCGGCGCCGACTGCCGATCAGATCCTCGAAAAATACGTCGCGGCAATAGGCGGCGCCGAAGCGCTCCACAAGATCACCAGCCGCATATCGAAAGGTAACATCTCGTTTGCCGGTCACGACACTCCCATCGAACTATTCGCCAAAGCTCCGGATAAGCGCATGTCCGTGTCGCATGCGGCGTCGGGCGACAGCATCACCGCTTTCGACGGGCACGGCGGATGGCTCGGCGGGGGCGCGGGGCACGCCGCCCGCGACATGTCCGGGCAGGAAGCCGAAGCCGCCCGGCTGGACGCCGATTTCTACTTCGCCACGCACATCAAGGAAATCTTCACCGGATTCCGCGTGGGTCGTCCCGATACCATCGGCGACACCCCGGCATATACGTTGATCTGCATGCGCCAGGGCCAACCGCCGGTGCGGCTCTACTTCGACCAGTCGTCCGGCTTGCTGCTGCGCCAGGTGCGCTATACCGACACGCCCATCGGCCGCAACCCCACCCAGATCGACTACGCCGATTATCGCGATGTGGACGGCGTGAAGGTGCCGTTTCGCTGGACGCTGGCGCGGGTCAACGGACGCTTCACCATTCAGATCCAGGAAGCCAAGCAAAACGTGCCCATCGACGACGCCAAGTTTTCAAAGCCGTAACGACTCTGCTGGCCGGAACGCGAATGCGCTTGGAGGACGGGGTTCACCCCGCGCGGGGCTTCAGCGTGTGCCTTAAAGGGTCAGATTTACCAGTGGGGGAAGGACCCACTCGAATAGTTGATGGTTAGATTCGATAGCTGGCGAGCGGCTTGGTCGGGAAACTGGCCAGGCCGGAACCCTCGCGACAAAGTCCACGGAAAGGTGGGCGAGCAACTTGGCAGGCCGTAACGCGTGTGAAGCGTGAGCAGGCCTCGAGAGACGCAATGTGGTGCCGACCCGGCGCTGAAGCGGGGAAGGCCGAGCCCATCCGGAAATCCGGCGCTGGAACGCGCAAAACCGATAAC
>Ga0181525_10001766_pt1 | contig 18186 bp, 4 predicted proteins | sample PEATcosm2014_Bin_48_FD_121100 | JGI IMG/M metagenome (GOLD analysis project Ga0181525, IMG submission 121100) | Peatland microbial communities from MTU Mesocosm Facility, Houghton, MI, USA - PEATcosm2014_Bin06_10_metaG | ecosystem: Environmental > Terrestrial > Soil > Wetlands > Peat | place...
CTCGGCAAAACGCGGACTAACGTAGCGGCCCCCGCTCAGGATCTTCTTAATTGCCTGCGCAAGCTCTTCCGGAGCGCTATCTTTGTTGATGTAGGCGGCCGCGCCGGCCCGCAGGCAGCGCACTGCGTACTGATCCTCCGGCTGCACGCTCAGGATGATCACGGGCACACGCGGATAATCGCGCTTTACGTCGCGCAATACGTCCAGCCCGCTTCGCCCCGGCATATTGATGTCGAGCACAAGCACGCTGGCCGGGGACGAAGCCAGGCGGCTTAGCGCCTCATCCCCGCTGGCGGCCTCGGAGAAGCGCGCAGCGGGAATTGCCTCAGCGAGAATCTCCTTGAGCCCGCGACGCACAACGGCGTGGTCATCTGCTATCAGAATGTGCATGATCCTCCCGATTGTCGCTTGGGGCGCGCATGGGCACGCGAACTGTCACCGTGGTTCCCTTGCCGGGAGAACTCGATACCTGCACGTCGCCGCCGCAAGCCTTGGCTCGTTCCTTCATTCCCAGGACTCCCAGCGAAGCCGCAGCTTCGGATTCATGGAAGCCCTTTCCAGCGTCGCGGACGACCAGCAGGAGATCTTCATCCTGCGTACTTAATGAAGCGCTGACCGATTGTGCTTCGGCATGCCGGGCAACGTTGGTCAGGCACTCCTGGAAGATCCGGAAGATTGCGGTGGACAGGTCGCCGTCCAGATGCAATTCAGCAGGGGGGATAGAGACCTTGCAGGCGATTCCGGTTCGAGAAGCAAACTCGTGTGCCTGCCACTCGATAGCCGCGGCCAGGCCCAGGTCGTCGAGGATTCCCGGCCGCAAGCCGCTGCAGATCGCACGCACCGACCGGACACCGTCGTTGACCAGTTCGATCGACCCCTTCAGCCGGTCGTGAACCTCTTTCTGGGTGTTGGGCAGATGGCGTACCGCCCATGCCATATCCATCTTGATGGCGGTCAGAATCTGCCCGATCTGGTCGTGTAGGTCGCGGGCAACCATCTTGCGTTCCTCTTCGCGAGCCTGCTGCAGACGTTTTGCCAGGGCTTGCAGTTGTTCGCGTTGCAGAGCCAGCTTCTCGTTTCTTAGCAGCGCCGCCTCAGCCTCTTTGCGCCTGGTCGTGTCTTCGCTGAAGATCACGATGCCGCCAACCTGGCCATCGGCGTGGCTCCATGGCCGAATCTCCCATCGGATCCATTGCGCCGAGCCGTCGGCTCTCTCAAAGCGGTCGTCATCCCCGGTCAGCACTTCACCGGCCAGTCCGCGGCGGTGAGCATCCTTCCATTGCTCGGGGATCTCCGGGAAGACATCATAGTGCGAGACGCCACTAAGGTCGCGATCGCCGAGATTGTAGTCCGCTCTCCAGCGGCGGCTTGCATGCAGATAGCGCATTTCGTGGTCGAACATTGCCAGCGCGGCCGGAGCGTGCTCGGCAAAGAGGCCTAGCAGTTCTTCACTCTCCCGCAACACTTCCTCGGCCTTGGCGTGGGCGGCTCGCAGGCGGAGCGTTTGAATGCCAAACTCAAGGTCTCCCGCCAGTTCCTTGAGCAGCTCGACCTCGCCCTCTGAAAAGGCATCCGGTTCACGTGAGTAGATGGTCAACGCGCCCCAGGCCTTGTCCCGATCCATGAGAGGAATCACCAGCGAGGAGGCATAGCCGCGCTTGATGGCATCCACGCGCCAGGGTGCAAATGCTGGATCGGTCAGCATATTCCGGCACATCGATGGCTGGCCTGTGCGGATGGCCGTGCCCGTGGGACCGCGGCCACACTCGCTCTCGTCCCATGTGATTCTAAGCGTCTCCAAGTACCCTTCTTCAAAACCCGAGTATGCGACCGGACGGACAGTCTTCTCATCGTCGTCCTCGGCAACGCCGATCCAAACCATTGCGTGGCCGCAATCAGTTGTGATAATGCGGCAGACCTCTTCGAGAAATGCCGGCTCATCGGTGGCGTGCAAGATCGCCTGGTCGCTGTTGCTGCGCGCATTCAGCGTGCGGTTGAGCTTTTTGAGCTGATCCTCGGCTTGCAGACGCTCGCTGATGTCGGTGTTCGTTCCGAACCACCGAATCACTTTGCCGTTAAGATCCTTGACGGGCATCACCCTTGTCAGGAAGGGGCGAAAGGCGCCGTCGGCACCGCGAAGGGGAAAGACCATGTCGAATAGATCCCCCGTTTCGATCGAGAGCTTCCAGCGTTCCATGACCTGCGGCAGAACATCCGGGTCGTGAACGGACTGCCAGCCCCAGCCTTCCATCTGTTCCGAAGTGGTACCGGTATATTGATACCAGCGCTCGTTGTACCAGAAGAGCCCTCCATCGGCGTTGGCCATCCAGCACAATTGGGGAATCGCATTGGCGAGATTGCGGAACTGCGCCTCGCTTGCGCGCAGCGCGTCCTGGGCCCGCTTGTAGTCGCTGAAATCGTTGAAGACGATCGCCACACGCCGCTGTTCCGGCTCTCCCACGCGATAGGCGTGAACGTCGTAAACGCGATTGAGCGCTTTGGCTTCGTTCATGAAATGCTGAGCTTCGCCGGTTAATGCGATTCGCCCGTAGATTTCGAACCAATGCTCCTCATGCTCCGGGGCAAGGTCGCGCATCCGCTTCCCCACGGCGTCATGCAGGCCGGTTTGATTCTCAAAGGCGGCGTTTGCCTCCAGGAAGCGGTAGTCCTCGGGCTTCCCGTCCGCGTCAAAAAGAACCTCGATGACGCAGAAACCCTCATTCATTGAGTTGAAGAGGTTGCGGTAGCGCTTTTCGCTCTCTTGCAGAGCCCCTTCCATCCGCTTACGCTCGGTAATGTCGACCGATATGGCGCAGACCGCATACGGCTTGCCGCTGGCATCGACCAGCGGGAACTTGCTGGCCAGGAATGTGTGCTCAATACCGTCGGCCAGCAATGCCACCTCTTCCATCTGTATTGGCTTGCCTGTCGTTAGAACCTGCCGGTCGTGTTCGCGATAAGTTTCGGCCCGCTCCCTGGTTAGGATGTCGAAGTCGGTCTTTCCTCGCACTTCGTCCCGCGTGATGCCCAGCATCTGCTCAAACCGGGAGTTAACGGTTATAAAACGCCCGTCAAGATCCTTCAGAAACACAATCGTATCCGGCGCTCCGTCGATAATCGCCTGAAGCTGCTTCTGGCTGCTTCGCAGCGCTTCTTCGGATCGCTTGCGCTCGGTAATGTCGTGGATGGTGATGAACCCGCCGGTCACGTTCCCTGAGGAATTGCGGAGAAGACACCCGTTGTAGCTTGCGTCGAACTCGTGCCCCGTATCGATCCGCTGAGCGTGCAGGACCTGGTTTTCGAGGCGGCCTTCCTGGAAAACACGCGACATTGGCCATTCGTCGGGCGAAAGAGGCCGGCCCTGTTCGTCCCACCCTTTCCACGCGGCTTTCAGCAGTTCAGCTTCGAGCGGCTCGCCCGATTTCGCCTCCAACGCGTGGATACGAAGCGAGGCCGGGTTTTGATAGATCGCGTTCCCCTTCGGGTCGAAGAGCATCAGTCCTTCAGACATACTCTCCACAACGGAGCGGAATCGTCCCTCGCTTTCCTGCTTCATGTCCTCGATATCGGTGCAGGTGCCGAACCATCGGAGGACGCATCCCGAAGCATCGCGCATGGGCTCCCCGCGAATCAGAAACCGGCGGTAGCTGCCGTCTGCCGCCCGCAAACGGCTCTCGATGCTATATTCTCCGCCGGTTTCGACGGCTTTATTCCAGGCCTCCCATGCGGGCTGCTTGTCGTCTGGGTGGAAAGGCGTGTTCCAGCCTCTTCCATAGCTTTCTTCCAGAGTCAGCCCGGTGTAATCCACCCATCTCTGATTGAAGTAAGTATTCAAGCCATCAGGCATGCATATCCATACCATCTGCGGCACAAAGTTAGACAAGGTGACGAAGGAGTTTTTGCTATCCTCTTCAGCGCGCTTGCGCTCGGTGATGTCGCGCGCGGTGCCAAGATAGGTATTCGCGTCAAGCGGGACGAAAGTGGCGATATAGTCGCGGCCGTTCTCGGGGCTATGAACCTCACGGGTCAGTGTCTTGCCACTGTCCATGGCCTCCTGAACGGCATCCCGATGCTCGGCCTCCCAGGTTGCACCGAAGAACTCATTGAATGCCTTCCCGCGCAGTTCGTCCATGGACGCCGCTCCCACCGTGCGCAGGAATGCCGGATTCGCGTCGATCAATCGCCGTCCCGAGACCCGGCCGCGATCGTCGCGTTCCACCTCATAAAGCGTGACCATCTCCTGGATGCCTTCGAACAAGCCCCGGTACTTGACCTCGCTCTCGCGCAGAGCCTCCTCGGCCTGAAATTTTGAAACCGCTGTGGCCAGATGCCCGGCCAGCCTCTCCCACAAGAGAATGGACTGGGCCGAGAATCGACCCTTGCGACGATCATTCAGCTGAACTAGCCCAAACCGCTCTTCGCCGACATAGATTGGAAGCAGCGCCACCGATTCGTAGCCCGCTCGACTGCACCGGTTGCGCGCACTCAAAGGCAGATCGCCCTCTTTGGCGCTGGCAACCAGATCCCCGGTGCTGCCGGTCCAGAAACTCCCCTGCGTTGTGTAGAACGGCTTCGAGGATTCAACTTGTCCGCGGATCACATTGCCGCACAGGCACTCGAGGACCGGTTTGCCCGCACTGTCCCGCTTGACTCCGCCGGAAGCCTCCCGGACGCAGAGTTTGGTCTCCAGGCGGACAAACTCCCTGGAAAAACCCCTCGCTTCAAAGTAAGGATAATCGTCCCCATCGCGCATCCGGATGCCGACCGCCTCGCAACCGGATCGCTTCTGGAAGAAGGCCGCGGCCCTCTCAAGCAGATCCCTGGAACCACGACTTTGATTCACCATTCCGAGGAAGTCGATTGCAATCTGGCGCTCTTCCTCGGCCCGTTTAGCCTCCGTGATGTCGCGAGAGGTCACCACCGACCCGATGATCGTGCCGTCGCTGTCGCGGATTGGGCTGAAGGAAAGGCTGCCGATCCAGGACTCGCCGGTGTCTTTGCGCAGTAATGTGTATTCGGCGCCTACCGCAGTCTCGCCCCGCAGCGCCCGCTGGCTCGCCCACTTTTCGCGTGGCAACGGCTCGCCGCTCGGCAGGAACACATCGAAGTTGCCGGCAAATTCGGTAAAGCTCCTGGCGCACTCTGCCTTGCTTTTGAACCTGTAGAACTTGGCATAAGCTTCATTGAATTCCACAAACCGGCCCTCGGCGTCGGTAATAATCACCGAGTCAGCCATGGCGGCCAGCGCCGCCTCAAGCTTCGCCCTGCTCTCTCGCAGAGCCTCTTCTTTCCGCTTGACCTCGGTGATGTCCGTGTGCACCCACATCCGGCCGTAAAGTTTCCCATCGACGGTCAACGGGACAAAATCCCGTATGAACAAGCACCCGTTCTGAATGGGCAGTTCTTCGCTCAATACAAGTTGTCCCTGTTTGACAATCTCCCGGACGCGAAGAGTGGCCTGCTCGGGGTTTTCGTAAGCAGTGTCGATCTTCGCGATCACCTTCTCGGAGTCGAAGTTTGCAATCAGATCGGCGGGAGTCTCCGTCAATCGGAAGAGGTCGCAGAATGCCTGATTGACGAATTCGATCCGGCCCTCATTCGTCACCAGCAAAATGCCCGAGGAAAGATTGGAGAGAATCGTATAGAAGCGCTGCAGCGTGGCGCGCAGGACAGTCTCTGCCTGCCTGCGCTCGGTGACATCGTGGAAGACGAGCACCACGCCGGAGATCTTGCCTTCGCTGTCTTGAATGGGCGCCGCACTGTCCGCGATGGGAATTTCCCGGCCATCTCTTCGCAGCAACGCCGTATGATTGGCCAATTCGACAACGCGCCCCTCCGTCAGCACGCGGCTCACGATATCCTCCGCCGGAAGCCGGGTCTGCTCGTTGATGGTCTGGAAGACGTTCTGGACCGGTTGGCCCAGGGCCTCCTCGGATTGCCAGCCGGTGAGGGCGGCGGCAGCCGGATTGAGGAAGGTGACCCGGCCTTGATTGTCGGTGGCCATCACGGCATCGCCAATGCTGGTCAGCGTTGTCGCCCACCGCCGCTCGCTTTCGGCCAACGCCCGGCCCGATTCTTCGAAGGTGGCGGCAATGATCTCCATGCGCCGGAAGGTGAAGATCATGAGCCCCGAACCGATTCCCAGGCCGAGAAGAATGCAGATGGTCTCTACAAGGCGCCAATCGCGATGCGCCGTGCGATTCCGCTGATCGAGGAGGAGCTCCTCGACGCTCTGAAATCCGGCGATCTCGTTCCGGATCTCATCCACTTCTGTCTTCCCGGCCAGATTCATTTTGAGGTTGGCGTAGTCCCCGCCTTTGCGGCGCAAGACGATCATCTGTTCGGCATAGCCTTGCCAGTGATGAAGACTTTCGTGCAGCCCTTCCAATCGTTTCTGCTGTTGGGGGTTGTCTGCAACCAGGCTGTACAACGTCTGGTATTCGGAATCCAGAATTGTCGAGGCATCACGATACGGCTTGAGAAACGCTTCTTCGCCCGTGAGCAGATAACCGCGTTCGCCGGTTTCCATATCGACCGTCAGCCTGAGCAGCCGTCGAGATTGAGCCATCACTTGGTCCGTGTGATCCACCCATTGCATCGAGGTGTGCAAGTCGTAGGCTGCCCAAAGCGCGGCTCCGGCAAGGATCAACGCGGCAATGAAGGGAACCATGACTGTTCGGCGAAGCAAGGCTCGGAATTTCTTCTGATCCAAACTCGGGAATCTGGACTCGCGCCCGGCTGCACCGGATTCCTGGTGGATCGGGTTGGCTTCAGACGATACCGGCGAACCATTCCTCGTGCGCAGCGACTCCAGCACGCCAAGGAATCGCAGACGCTCCGCGAGGATCGCCTCCGGCAAATATTGCGCTTCCTCCACCTTCCTGCGCTCGCCCCGGACGGCTTCCTTGAATCTGAGAGCTTCCTGCTTCCCCCGGCTTCGGTGGACCAGTTCAGCGACAACGGAAACCGTAACTCCCGAGACACAGAAGATTGTCAGGCCAACGATGTCGGAGGTTGAGTGAATCGCGAACTGCCCTACCGGCGGGAGCAGAAAATAATCTGCCAGCAGCGCGGAAAGCGCCGTGGCCAGGATGCCGGTCCATATATCGCCAAGCACTGCCGCTAGAAATACGACTGGATAGAAGGTTACATAAACTGGCAGCGTGATTGATCGGCGCTCTAACTCCACGCGCAACAAAAGGGCCAGCACGACCGCGATCACGGCGGCGAGATGCCGCGCAATCCGCCTGCGGACGTTTGATCCCGATCTATGAGCCGCCACAGGTTGTTCCTCAGCGCTTTGGCCGATCTCGTCTGCCCAGACTCATACTCGGCCTTGGACAAGTCGAGGCCTTACTCAGCAGCCGGCATCCCAGCCGGCACTCAAAAGCATGAAAGACACCAACTCCAACGGAGTGTCACAGAAGACTGCCGTTCCACTCCCAATTGCCGAGCAGTCGCCTTGGGTACGGTGGAACCCCACGAAGCGCAATCGGTCTTGCAGATTGATCGGGTGTTGCGGTCTCACGCTGAGTCGCTTGACGCCCGATAAAATCAGATTTCGCTACATCGAAGTGTAGGGCGGAAGCGAAAGTGAGCAATGTGATACAAATCACTGTCTATCAGGGTTTTTGGGGCTGCGAAAGAGCGGCGGGTAAAAGACTGAATTTGCTCGATTTCAATGACCGGATTCAATTTCACGTGGGAGGATTGTCTTAGCTCGTGAAACCGAGCTTCAATTCCGGGCAACTTGAACTATTTCCGATGAGAATCGGGGCAGCTCAGAAAGACTCGATGCGCCGCGCAATCGCACATTCGCTGTTGCTGATCTTCAGCTGGATGCTGTTTGCGCCCCTCATTGCCTGGAACGACGACGCGAACCTCCCCGCGTGCTGCCGCAGAAATGGCAAGCATCACTGCTCGATGCGCGAGATGGAGCAGCTCGGCGGCAAAGAAACCGGTCCCGCTTCGGTCTCTGAGAAGTGCCCCTGCCCGCCAGCAGGCGCCGGAGCCATCCATAGCGCGAAATTCAAGCCGGAAGCGGAGCGGCAGTTCTATACCGCAGTCGTTTGCCAAGCGGCCTGCGCGCCTCAGTCCCCGGCCGGTTTTAGAGATTCCTCTCTCCTCAGCCATCAAAAACGCGGCCCTCCCGCTCCGCTTGCCTGAAAGCTCGAAGCCTTAGCCGAAGGGATTGGTGTTGCCAGTCCCTCCTGAAATGACGCGGTTTCTTGAAGCAAGAGGAGAGCCCCATGAAAGCCAAGTTGGTGCTGGCGTTATTGCCAGCCGTCTGCTTATGCTGGCAGGCGACGTCGACCCACGCCCAAAACAGTTCGGCCGCCACCGCATCTGCCGAACCCGTCTCGACAGAGAGCCAGTCTGTTGCCGAGAGCCCTCATGCATCCGGTCGCATCGCCGGAGTCCTGAAGGACCCGTCCGGCGCAGTGGTCTCCGGGGCCAGAGTCGGATTGGAAAACTCTGTCTCAGGATTCCATCAATCCATCATGACCAACGTCGAGGGGCGCTTCGCCTTCGAGAATCTCCCAGCAGGAAGCTACCAGGCGACCGTCACCGCCAATGGCTTTGAACCCGCGATGCTTCAAGACCTGGCCGTAACGGCCGGCAACGAAATGGCCGTCAATTTGGCGTTGAAAGTCGCCCCGGTCAAGACTTCGATTGAAGTGACCGATTCCGCAAGCGAAAGCGCCTCCGCAGAGCTGCTCACATTAGGGGCAGGAGACCAGGCGCGCAGCCGCAACGCGGCAGAACTGGCCGGAGATACTCCCGGCGTCAGCCTGCGCGATAACGGACAGCTCGCCTCGGTTCCGTTGCTGCACGGGCTGGGAGATGAGCGCGCCAAACTGGTGGTCGATGGCATGACAATCTCTTGCGCCTGCGCCAATCACATGAACCCGCCTCTCTCTTATATGGCTCCCTCCCATGCTTCGGAGATGACCGTGATGGCGGGAATCACTCCGGTCAGCCTGGGCGGCGACAGCATTGGTGGAACGATCGCGGTCGATTCCTCACGTCCCGGCTTCGCCAGCAGCGGAAAGCAACTGCACGAAGAGGCCGAATCCACCGGTTTTTATCGCAGCAACGGCCAGAACTATGGCGGCTCGTTGACCGGGTGGATGTCAGGCCGCTCTGTGGCCATGGGCTACGCGGGATCGTGGACTACCAACGACGACTACACCGACGGGAGCGGGCACAAGGTTACTTCGACCTATGCGCAGAGCACCGACCACGCCGTTACCTTGGCTGCCGAGAGATCGAGAAACCTTATCACCGTTGAGGCCGGCTTGCATCACACTCCGTACCAGGGCTTCCCGAACGCGCAGATGGATATGGTGCGCAACTACGCCGAGTCGCTCAATCTGCATTACCACAGAAGCCTTGAGGGAGGAGGGATCGACGCGCATGCCTTCTGGCAGGGCACGTGGCACTCCATGAACATCGGACGCGACAAGTCTGCCTTCCCCATGCCTATGTGGATGCCAATGAACACACACGGCAGGGACCTTGGCTACACGGTCAAGTTTGAGCTTCAATTCGCCGACCGGCACACGATGCGCGCAGGGAACGAAATGCACCGCTTTGTCCTCGACGATCGGTGGCCCGCCGTTCCGGGGACGGCGCCGTACATGGGTCCCGAACCCTTTGTGAGCATCAATAATGGCCGCCGAATGCACGTGGGAAGCTTTGCCGAGGTCGCCAGCAGGTGGAGCCCGAAGTGGATCACTCTCTTCGGTCTGCGCAACGATACCGTCAGCTCAAATGCCGGCCCGGTGCAGGGTTACTCCAGCATGTACAGCGCCGATGCCGACGCCTTCAACGCGCTCAGCCGGTCCAGGACCGACGTGAACTTCGATCTGACCGGCACGGCGCATTACGAACCGAACTCGACGAGTGCTTATGAGTTTGGATACGCGCGCAAGGCGCGGTCGCCAAATCTCTACGAACGCTATGCATGGTCGACCAGCATGATGGTCAGCGGCATGATCGGCTGGTTTGGCGACGGCAACTACTATGTGGGCAACGTCGGGCTCAAGCCCGAGACGGCGAACACCGTGAGTGGCACGGCAAGCTGGCGCGGCGGGATGTCCGCACCGTGGACCGTCAAAGTCACACCGTACCTGACAACCATCCAGGACTATGTGGACGTGGATACGCTGATGACCACGATGTACGGCATGAGCACCTTTGCTCAACTGCAATTTGCCAATCACAATGCCAGGACTTATGGAGCCGATCTCTCCGGCAGTACCATGGCCTGGAATAGCCTCAGTTTTGGCCAGGCCAAGATCGGCGCAGTTGCGGCGTGGCTGCACGGAGAGAGAACCGACACCTCAACCGGCCTTTACCAGATGATGCCGCTCAACCTGCGCATTGCATTCGACGAGGAATTGAAGGGAGTCACCGCCGGACTCGGCCTCCAGGCGGTGGACCGCAAATCAAATGTCGACCCGCATCGCTTCGAACAAAAGACACCGGGCTATGCGCTCTTCAATATTCACGCAGGCTACCGGCGCGGCCATCTTCTCGCGAACGCGGCCGCCGACAATCTGCTCAACAAGAACTACGAGTTGCCGCTTGGGGGCGTGAACCTCGACAACTTTATGGCCAGCATGTGGATGGGTTCAATCAAACCGCTGACGGGCCGGGGGCGGTCCGTTTCATTCAGCCTGAGCGCTCAGTTCTGACAGGCCGGGCGTTTGGAGTCTAAAAGCGCTGGGATTGGCGAAGAGAGTTAACGGTTCATTGCGTGAGTTCCGATTGATCCGCGAGGCTGCGTCGCATAGAGCCGTTCTCTACTTCGCATCGAGTTTCGAGCAAAATGGAATGTGGTTCTTTTGAGGAAGAAGCCACTCTGCGGCATCGGGCTCACGCTATGTCTACTGGAGAACTGCTGTAAGCGCTTAACCCAGCTCAGTTGTTCCTTCATCGAGCGCGGTAGAGCTACGCAGACTAGCACTTATCCGCGAGACGAACCGCTCAGTAGGCCGAGACTCGCTCTATTCGATCAGGCCTTTCATCTCTTGGCGGCATCGACACAAAGAACGATGGCTCCTCCAGTGCGAGCGCCGTAGACTCCCAGGTAGTCAGGGTTCTGAAGTCTGCCTCGAATGCAGCGGCATCGAGCGCACGTTCCATGGCAGAGATATCCCAGCGGCGCAATACACTGTCGACAATCAGTTTGAGATCGGAACGAAATGTGGCGCGGGTCATATATTCGACATCGAGCTGACGCTTTGCAGGAAGAACGACGTTATGGTAGTACGCATCCAAACGATCCTTCGGCAGATTGTTGAGAACCGCCTCTTCGCGGGCGAAGGCATTGGTGGCCGCGCCGGTGATCCCCGGCCTGCACGGAAGATTGTAGTGCACATGCTCCTGCATCTTCGGACGGGGGCCCACCAAGCTCATTTGCCCGACCAGTACATTGAGAAGTTGGGGCAACTCGTCGAGCTTCCAGCGTCGCAAAAAAGGACCGATGGACGTGAAGCGCTGGTTGCCGACCGTGGTAACTGCATGATGGGCTTTGTCCGTTGCGTGAACCATCGTCCGGAACTTCAGAATGGTGAAGATCCTGCCATGAAGTCCCACCCGCTTCTGCAAAAAGAGAACAGGGCCAAACGATGTCAGCCGGACCGCCAAGGCAATCACCAGCAAGACCGGAACCAGCAAAGGCATCGCCAGCAGAACACAAAATACATCGAACAAGCGCTTGGCGTTTGACTGTGCCCAGGAACTCAGCAGCTCCGTTGACAGATCAAGCGTGAGACCAGAGACGGGAGCTAAGCCGAAAGCGTCCTTCAGTCTTCCGATCCTCTCCGCACCGGCTCTGGCACGATATTGAGTGAACCGATCCATGGCCCGGTCTTCAGGAATTGTCATCTTCAACAGATTGGCGTCCAATTGCCCCTCCACTGGGTTGAAAACGTTTATGGCGACCAAGGTATGCCTGAGGCCCGTTCTCTCTTAGCGCCGCGATGCCGGCGCCTTCATTCGGCGTGCTGACACAATCTTAATTGCTAAAAAAGGGAAACGTTATGTCTGCGCCTTTTACTACGCCCAAAACGAGAGAATTTCACACAATTGAAACCCACTGAGGAAATCTGGAGACAGTGTATCACGATCAGGTCAGAAAGACGACAATTGGCAGATAACCGCCACTCGGATCAGAAGATCGGTCGATTCAGAAGTGACACCTACCGCACGTTGTAGCGGGAAGAGATCATCTCTGGAAAGTCCAGGTGCAATCCCCTTAGAGAGTCTTTGGATCTGTTTTCAGCGTGCCTGGAGGGCTGGAAGTTCGCGTCGCGCTGCGGCCTTTCTTCAAGACCCTCATGAGCCACTGAATACTCACTTTGCCCGCGGTGTTTAGCGACGGGCAAGGTGCAAGAGTGCCGTAGACTTGGCGCTGCTTGGCAAGGCAACAAAGCCTGATTGGCGCGGTTTTCTCAAAATGGAGAACATCGTGCCAAAGTATGAAACGTTCACCCGACTGCGTCCAAGTCTGAACCCGGATCAGTTTCTCGCCTTATTTCAGTGGCTCATGTCGCAATCTCTCTGCCACTGCCAGGATATTCGGAGCCATCGACGGTAGGGTATTACGTCGCTCGCTGGACCGCGCTCCATAGGACGACTCCTTTCTCAGTAGTTGCTCGCTCTACATCGACTTGCGATTGCCCCAGACCGCATTCAAACACTCTTGCAGGCCTGCAGATGGCACGTGCTAAACTCTTGGAATATGAGCTCATTTGAGTGCAGAAATGGGATTGGAGGTGTCTATATCCATTCAGACTTCAATCAACCTGCAATGCGGATCCGACAGTTCCTGGGGATGGTTCTTCTGCTCCTGATAGTGTCGCTTTCGGCTCCGGCGTGCTCCGGTCAGTCGCAGTCAGACGACACCCCGCTCCTGACTCCTCAAGCGCGTCCCGTGTTGCCCGGTCAAACCGGCGATCAACCGCGAAGTTCCAATAGCGATTATTCAGATATCGAACGGTTGCCCGAGAAATCTTCTGGGAAGAGTCAAACGCAGCAAGTGCCGCTTCCTCCAGAGCCGACGACCGAGTTTCAAAAGTTTGTCGCCACAACCACTGGCCAGGATCTACCCATTTACGGCGCGAGCCTCTTTAACAGTGTGCCTACCACCTTTGCCCCGCTCGACATGACTCCTGTTCCACCCGATTACGTCATCGGACCTGGAGACGAGCTGCGTATTCGCGTTTGGGGCCAGGTAAACTTCCAGACCAACGTCCGCGTTGACCGTTCGGGAGAGATATTTCTTCCGCAGATTGGTCCGGTACATATCGCAGGCTTGCCCTTTTCGGCACTTGACGAACATCTGCGTGCGGCTGTCGGGCGCGTCTATCACAATTTCGATCTCACCTCGGATGTGGGACAGATTCGCGCAATTCAAGTGTATGTTTCCGGGCAAGCACGGCGTCCCGGCGTTTACACCGTGAGTTCACTGAGCTCTCTGATTGATGCGCTCTTCGCCAGTGGAGGGCCCTCGGCACAAGGTTCGATGCGGCGTATCCAATTGCGGCGCGGCGGCGCGACGGTGACGGAACTCGATCTCTATGACCTGCTCGTACACGGCGACAAGTCAAAGGACGTGAAGCTCCAGTCCGGCGATGTCATCTTCATTCCTCCGGTCGGCCCCCAGGTGGCAGCCAACGGCAGCGTGAGGAATCCGGCGATCTATGAACTGCGAGCGGATGAGTCGCTTGCCGGACTTATCGCCGATGCCGGAGGCGCCACCCCGGTAGCCTCTGAGGCGCGAGTCTCGATCGAGCGCATTGACGATCACCGGGACCGGCATGCGATGGAGGTCGCGTATGACGTCACGGGCCTGGCCACTCCTCTGGCCGACGGTGATCTGGTGCACGTTTACTCCATCGTCCCCATCTATCGGAAGACAGTCATTATCAGGGGAAATACAGCGAACCCAGGCCGCTTTGCCTGGCATTCGGGCATGCGCGTTAGCGACTTGATTCCGGACAAGGAATCGTTGATCACGCGAAATTATTGGTTGAAGCGGGCGCAGCTTGGACTGCCCGGTCCGGAACAATCGGACGCATCGAGTCCGGCTAGTCCGCCTAGTTCGCCGCAGAGCCAGAACCTTAGCGCTCAGCAGCGCGCCGGGAGTGCTTCGCTGGCAACGATACAGGCTTCTGTTGCTCCTAACGTCCCTCCTCCGGCAATTAGAACGGAAATTCGGAAGCTTGCGCCGGAGATCGATTGGGCTTTTGCCAGCATTGAGCGACTCAACCCGGAGACCTTGAAGAATACTGTGATCTCGTTCGACCTGGGCAAACTCGTTCTTGAACACGACGTCTCCCAGGATCTTGAACTGCAAGCCGGCGACGTGGTTTCCATCTTCTCGGAGGCTGACTTCCGTGTACCCATTGCACAACAGACAAAGCTGGTCAAGCTCGATGGTGAATTCGCGAACGCGGGTGTATACACGGTTCAGCCCGGCGAGACATTCCGCCATCTGATAGAGCGTGCAGGCGGTCTTACTCCCAATGCGTACCTCTACGGATCGGAATTCACGCGCGAATCGGTACGCTCTATCCAACAGGCTAGAATCGATGAGTACGTGCAGAGCCTCGCAATACAAGTCCAGAGAAACAGCTTAGCCGTCGCCGAGACTCCGTTAAGCTCGGCGTCGGATCTGGCCAGCGGAGCAACCGCCCAAAAAAGCGAGCAAGACCTTCTTGCCTCACTTCGACAGATTCGGGCTACGGGACGGATCGTGCTGGAGATCAAACCCAGCGCCCTCGGCACGATGAGCCTTCCTGACATCGAACTGGAGGACGGGGACCGCTTTGTCGTTCCAAACATTCCGGCAACTGTCAACGTGGTCGGCGCGGTGTACGATCAGAATTCCTTTCTTTATGTGCGGGGGCGAAGGGCTGGATCGTACCTGCAAATGGCCGGTGGACCCAACAGGGAAGCCGATCGGAGCCGTACATTCATCATTCGCGCCAACGGCGAGGTAGTAAATCGCGACAAGTACCAAGGGCTCTGGGGTAGCGAGTTCAAGAGCATTCCCATCAATCCGGGAGACACGATTGTGGTCCCCGAGAAGAACTTCAAACCGTCCGCTTTGCGCGGACTGATCGATTGGTCTCAGATGTTCTCGCAATTCGCACTGGGCGCTGCGTCGATCAGCCTGCTTAAGTGACAGGAATCGGAAACTCTGCGAGGTTGAAATGTGGCAGGAGGTATGCGCCAATCCTAAATCCCGCAAGACATATAACAATTGAGATTCCGATTTCCGAACTGAATGAACCTTTAGCTTGACCCTCCGCAGGGGAAACATCGAGGCCCGTCCCGACGGAGAACAAGGAAATGCCGCGATCATGCCTGTGGCTTTACCTTGCTACTCCACGCAGTACACATGCTGAACTTCATCAACAGTTTGGTTCGGTCGGAGAATGGGTGTGACTGCGCCACTTAAAAAGCCACAACTTATTGATAATAAATCATTTTCTAGTATAGAGCGCAGTAGATGAGCTCAAGCCGACTGTAGCCGGGAACACTTCAGGTGGCTTGAGCCGCAATCCGGCGACTTTCAGTGACCCTGCATACCGATCCCCTTGCGATGTTGGTCGTTTGACGTTGCAACATGCAATTACAGTTGCTCGGAGCGACTTCATTTAACTCTGCTGTAACGGGTCCTTTGGCAGGTCTTAAAGTGGTGGGGAACTGTGGGTTTGCTGGTGCTCGCCATCGCCAAAACAGGCCTCGCAAAAAATATTTTTGGGGGCATTCTGGCTTTTCTCAAGCTATCAATTAGAATTCCAACGGCTTCCACAACTCCCTGATATACGTGGCTGAAATATCATCATCGGAACGATGTATTCCATTTGTTTAGAATGGTTTGCTCTGTGATGGAAGAGAGCATAAAACTCAATAAACGTTCGGTTCAAGGCTGAGCCTCTTCAAATCCAATCATTCAAAGTGTTGCAACAGCACATACCCCCCTTCGGAAGGGTCATTGCGCTTTATCAAGATAGGGCAAATCTCTTCCCCGGATACTCACCCATGTTAAGTACCAAACTCCAACGTCGGCTGGACCCACGAGATTTAAGGGTCGAAAGACAGAATTTGCACGCCGCCGCTGTAGCGACTGCTTTTACCCGCCATCGTGCGGCGAGTTCGCTCCGACAACGTTCTGATATAGCCCGCTGGGCCCCATGCAGGGATCAAGAGGGTGGTAGTACCCCAGATGCACGGCAGACAGTTGGACGCGGCGGGCTGGGGATTGTAAGCGCCAGGAGAATCCATTCACCGCAGATATGCGGCGCAGCCGAGACGATCCGGTTGTGTTGAGTTGAGTGATCACAAGTGCTCTTTCTACAAGAGCTGCAATTGCATACAGAGCCGAAGACCGGAGCTGTTTGCGGGTCAAGGTGAGGAGGCTGCACAACCATGAGGAAGTCGTACCCGGTTTGGATGTCAATACTCATCGTCGTCGTCGCGGCAGTGACCGCGAGTGCGCAATCGTTTCGCGTGCAGTGTCCAACCAGCACAATCACACACCCGGACCCGAGTAACGCCGGGGTTAACAACTCAGAAGCTGCGTATAGCGGTCCGACACAATTCAACGGCTATGCTATTGGCTCCCTCGTCCCGACGAGTGGGGCCTTTGTCACGCCGGTTGCTGGAACCGTGAACGGCGCCATCAAGTGCCAGCAAATCTCGGGCGGCGACGGCTTTTCGACGATGGGGGACGGCAATCAGACGTTCATGTTCTCGTTCGGGCCGCTCTCCGGCTTGGCGGACATCGCGGCTGGCCATCCCGGCACCCAGTTCCCAAACATCTTTAACACCCCGTATCCGGGCACGGGTGCAAACGCCTATCTCCTGCGCGGCGACCCGGCCACGAACGACGGGGCGACCAGCGGCGCCGTGCCTTGGGCGGTGGGTTTTCCCCCGACATCTTCCCCGGTGTTCACGTGGAACGGCGCGGTTGGCCTGACGCCTGAAGTCGTGGCGACCGTATCCGTTAGTAATCTCCTAGAGGGGCCTTTTCCCGCCACAGCCCCACTCACTACGGCCCCCGGTTGCGATGGCGGCAACAACGGCATTAATCTGTCCGCCAACACCGTGACCGCCTGGACGGACACTCCCTTGGGCCTTCCCGTCGGAACACAAATCGTGATCTCCAGCGCTGTTGGCGAGGACGGCACCGCAACGCCGACTGGCTATGCGGGCACTTATGCAATTACCTGTGTGGCTACTGGAGCCGCCGTGGCACCGGACGGGTTCATCGAATACGCATTTCAGTACGTCGACCCAACGCAAGGTTTGGCGGCAGATACCTCGAATGACCTGGCTGCCACCGCCTCAACGCCCCCAGTAATCGACGGGCATGTGGATCCCCGTCCGATCATGGATGTCGGTGTGATGAACGGCAATATTCCCGCCCCCATGATTGCGTTTGACGAGGACGACGAGTTTTTTCTCACTCTCACCAACGTGGGCATGATCATGCGCCCGGACCTGTTCGAGCAGCACACGGTCCACTTCCACGGCTACCCCAACGCTTCCTCGTTCTATGACGGCGTGCCCGACGCATCCATCGCCATCAACATCGGCGCCAGCTTCACCTACTACTATCTCGCTCCGGATGCTGGGACTTACTTCTATCACTGCCACATCACCCCGCCCGAACACTTGCAGATGGGCATGGTTGGACAGTTGTATGTGCGGCCGCGGCAAGATCGAGTGCCTGCGGGCGGAAACCTCTATACGTATCTCGGATACCAGAATGGGATCTCCGAGCCTGCAGGACATACGGTGCCGGATCAGCGAACTGTTTGCAACACGGGCGCCGACATTCTTTGTAGCGCCACAATGCCCGCCATCAACACGGGGGCTGTGCAAGGTCTCGATAAGCTTGGCAACCCGCAACAGTACGTCTACAACGACGGTGACGGCTCAACTGCGTATGACGTGACGTACCCCATCCAGATGCACGGCTTCGATCCGAACTTCCACTTCATCGGCATGACCTTTAACCCCGAGATGTTCGTGGACATGAAGGACAAGTACTTCCTGCTGAACGGACGAAGCTATCCCGACACAACTGCGGCCGGGCCGCAAGCCACTGTCACGACCGATGGCACAATGCACTACTCGCAGCCGCTGCCGGCCATCATCAAC
>Ga0181525_10001767_pt1 | contig 18185 bp, 8 predicted proteins | sample PEATcosm2014_Bin_48_FD_121100 | JGI IMG/M metagenome (GOLD analysis project Ga0181525, IMG submission 121100) | Peatland microbial communities from MTU Mesocosm Facility, Houghton, MI, USA - PEATcosm2014_Bin06_10_metaG | ecosystem: Environmental > Terrestrial > Soil > Wetlands > Peat | place...
CAACAATGGCACCCTGATGAACGGGACGAGTTTCACCAACGGCGAGGTGGGGCAGGCGTTTAGTTTCAACGGTGTGGACAATTTTGTGCTCATCAATCCAGTATCTACCAACTTGGATGTGGGTGCGGGAAACGGGTTGACGATTGAATGCTGGATCAAGCCGACGACCGTGAACCAGCAGCAATTGATTGCTGAATACGAACGGGCGCTCGGAACTGGCAATGGTGCGGATGTGGGTATTGATTTTGTGATACAACCGTCCACACAGCTTTATGCGAATATTACATCTACCAATGCAGGTCACGAGCTTTATGCGCCTGCGAACGCGCTGATAGCTGGTGTCTGGCAGCACATCGCCGTGACATACGACAAGCCTTCGGGTCTTGCGACGCTTTACATCAACGGGACGAATGTTTCACAGTCGAATTTTGGCAGTTTTACTCCGTTAACGAGCTTTAATAATCTGTTGTTGGGCGCTCGGACAACTTTTGGCTCTGTATCAAGCCCCAACACGCAATTTTCTGGAGCCATGGATGAATTTGGTATTTACAACCGGGCGCTTTCTTCAAACGAGATTGCCGGGATTTATGTGGCTGGCAGCGCGGGCAAATGTTTCACGCCGGCTGCACCTGTTATTTTGACGCAACCACAGAGCCAGACCAACATCATCGGCGGGACGGTGAACTTTAGTGTCGCAGCCAGCGGCACGGCACCCATGAGTTACCAGTGGAGCTTCAACACGACGAACATTGCAGGAGCCACCAACGCAACTTTGACGCTGACCAACGTGCAGTTGAATCAGGCGGGCAATTATTTCGTGACGGTATCCAACATTGTCGGCTCCACCAACAGTGCGACTGCGGTGTTGACTGTCAATGTGCCGCAAACCTGCACCACACCGCCTTCGGGTTTGGTGGGGTGGTGGCGTGCGGAGGGAAATGCTTATGACAGCATCGGCAACAACAACGGGATTCCGACCAGCGGGGTCGGTTACACCAACGGTGAGGTGGGTCAGGCGTTCAATTTTCCGAACAGCGCAAACATCACCGTGGCCGACCAGCCGTCGTTGGATCCGACCAACCAGTTGACGATTGAATGCTGGGTATATCCACGCGCCCGGACGCCATTCCAGTGGAGTCAAACCTTGGTTGGCAAGGACAGCGGCTGTGATGGCAACAGGCAGTATAAGCTCATCGTGGGTGATGATCCCGGCCAGTCTGGCAATGGGGATTTCCGCGTCGCAGTCGGCGTTCCAAGCGGTTTTGAAAGCCTGGACGGGGCAACCTTTGTGCAGAGCAACACCTGGTATCACGTTGCAGAAACATATGACGGGACAACCCTGAAGCTGTATGTGAACGGGAAGCTTGACGCGCAGATGGCAGTGACCGGCGCAATCGTTTCAACGCCCGAACCCCTCCGGTTTGGGGGAGATGGGGCCGGTTGTTACTCGCAATATTTCTTTGATGGCGTGCTGGACGAGCCAACGATCTACAACCGGGCGCTTTCTTCAAACGAGATCGCCGCCATCTACAATGCTGGGAGTCTGGGCAAATGTTTCACTCCGGTGGCCCCCGTCATCACGACGCAGCCGACGAACCAGACGTTGCTGGCTGGCGGGACAGCGACCTTTGGCGTGACGGCCAGCGGCACAGGGCCTTTGGGTTATCAATGGAAATTCGGCGGGACGAACATTGTTAATGCCACCAACACAACGTTGACATTGAGCAATATTCAATTGACACAGGCGGGCAGCTATTCCGTGACGGTGTCCAACATCGTCGGCTCGACCAACAGCGTGAGCGCCGTGCTGACGGTTAATGTGCCGCTGGTCTGCACCACTCCGCCTTCCGGTCTGGTCTCATGGTGGATGGCGGAAAGCAATGCGTATGACAGCATCGGCAACAACAACGGGACGCTGATGAACGGGACGACATTCACGCCCGGAGAAGTGGGCAACGCTTTCAGCTTCAATGGCGTTAGCCAGTATGTTCTTGTCAATGCCTCCTCAAACCTGACTACTGGTTTGAACAATGGTTTTACACTTGAAGGTTGGATTAAAACGACATCCGTGACGAAGCAGCAGATAATTGCCGAATCCGAGAGGGTGATTGGAACCGGCAATGCTGCGGATGTGGGCTTTGACCTTGTGATACAACCGTCCACACAGCTTTATGGAAATGTTGTATCTGTCGGTGTCGCTCATGAAATATATGCTCCTGCGAACCTGCTGGTTGCCGGTGTCTGGCAGCATATCGCTTGGACTTACGATCAAGCTTCGGGCCTTGAGGCACTGTATATAAACGGCACGAAAGTTGCGCAGACGAATTTCGGAAGCTTCACTCCGATTATGAGCTTTACCAACTTGCTGCTGGGTGCCCGGACGACTTTTGGCTCGGCATCAAGCCCCAACACGGCGTTTTCTGGAGGAATGGACGAAATGAGCATTTATGGCCGTGCTCTCGGTTCAAACGAGATTGCCGCCATCTACAATGCGGGCAGCGCGGGCAAGTGTTTCACACCGGTGGCACCTGTTATCACGACGCAGCCGCAAGGCCAGACCAACAATGTGGGAAGTACTGCCAGCTTTAGCGTGACGGTCAGCGGCACGGCACCCATCATATATCAATGGAAATTTGGCGGAACGAATATCCTGAACGCGACTAATGCATCGCTGACTCTGACCAACATTCAACTACCACAGGCGGGCAATTACACCGTGACGGTGACCAATGTTGCAGGCTCGACCAACAGCACTAATGCGTCACTGACGGTCATTGGAGTTGCTCCTTCAATTACAACACAGCCGACGAACCAGACGGTGCTGGGAGGCGGGACTGCGACGTTCAGTGTGACAGCCAGTGGTACTGCGCCATTGAAGTATCAGTGGCAATTCGGTGGAACGAATATCGTGAATGCGACCAACACCACATTGACACTGACCAATGTGCAGTTGTCGCAGGCGGGCAATTATTCCGTGCTGGCGACCAATGCCTTTGGCTCCACCAACAGCGCGAATGCGGTGCTAACCGTCAATGTGCCGGTCTGCACACCAGCGCCTTCGGGATTGGTTGCCTGGTGGCAGGGGGAAGGAAATGGATATGACAGCATCGGGACAAACAACGCCACGGTTCCCGCCAGTGTCACCTATGCGTCTGGAGAGGTGGGCCAGGCATTTAATTTCAACGGCACCTCCACTCTGACGGTTGCCGATGCGCCGTCGCTGGATCCGACAAACGCGCTGACGATTGAGTATTGGATTTACGTTCGTGGTAAAGTGAATGGCATATGGAGCCAAAGCGTGCTTACAAAAGATGGCGTGACTTCAAGCAGGCAGTACATGCTAAACGTTGGAGATTCCCCTACTACACCAGGGGCGGGGGACTTCAGGGCGCATATTGGCGTGCCGTCAGGGCTTAAGATTCTTGATAGCCTGGCAGTCGTTCAGTCTAACACGTGGTATCATGTGGCTGAAACGTATGATGGAGCCGCGTTAAAGCTTTATGTGAACGGCAGCCTGGATTCACAGATGGCTGTGACGGGTCCGATCATCACGACAACCCAGCCGGTCCGCATCGGTGGAGATGCACCTGCAGGACCATATTATTTAAACGGCATGGTTGACGAAATCAGCCTTTACAACCGCGCGCTTTCATCGAATGAGATAGCCGCCATCTACAACGCTGGCAGCGCAGGCAAATGCTTTACACAAGTGCCACCCATCATCACGACGCAGCCGACGAACCAGACGGTATTGGTGGGTGGAACAGCGAACTTCGGTGTCGCGGCCAGCGGGACGGGATCATTGGGCTATCAGTGGAAAATCGGCGGGACGAACATCGTGAATGCGACCAATGCGACGTTGACATTGAACAATGTCCAGTTGTCACAAGCTGGCAATTATTCCGTGCTGGTGACCAATGCATTTGGCTCGACCAACAGCGTCGCGGCGACGCTGACGGTTAATGTGCCGGTCTGCACACCCGCGCCCTCGGGCTTGGTTGCTTGGTGGCAGGCGGAAGGGAATGCCAATGACAGCATCGGCAACAACAACGGGACACCGACCGGCGGCATCAGCTATACCAACGGCGAAGTGGGTCAGGCATTCGTATTTAATGACACCAGCAGTTATATTCCGGTGCCGGCGTCAGGCAGTTTGAATCTTGGAACTAACGGCGGGTTCACGATTGAAGGCTGGATCAAGCCTGATGCCTATACGGTTAGCGCTGCCAACGGTGCCGGCGCACCAATTATTGAATGGGATTCCGCGACGCAAGACGGTTTGGATTTGTGGGTTTATAATGGTTCGCTTTTGGGCGGCATCAGAAATACGAATGGTGCCACCACCGTCACCCTGCAATCGCCCAGCGGAGTATTTAATACGAACAGCTTGCAGCATGTGGCGTTCACATATGACAAGAGCAGCGGGCTGGGTGTGCTTTATCTCAATGGAGCCGTTGTTGCCACCAATAACTACGGCAGTGTAACGCCGCAGACGGCTTCTCCCGTGAATATTGGGCGTCGCACCGGCCAGACGTATTATGCCAATGCAACCTACGGAGGGTTGATTGACGAGTTGAGCCTTTACAGCCGTGCGCTTTCATCGAACGAGATAGCGGCGATATACAATGCAGGCAGCGGCGGCAAATGTTTCACGCCGGTGGCGCCTGCCATCACGACGCAGCCGACGAACCAGACGTTGTTGGTTGGGGGGACGGCGACGTTCAGTGTCGCGGCGGGCGGGACGGGACCGCTGGGCTATCAGTGGAAATCTGGCGGGACGAATATTTTGAATGCGACCAACACAACGTTGACGTTGAACAATGTCCAATTGTCGCAGGCTGGCAGTTATTCCGTGATGGTGTTCAACATTGTAGGCTCCACCAACAGTGCGACTGCGGTGCTGACGGTCAATGTGCCGGTTCCTGTTCCGGCTATCTACTCGTTTAATCCCATTTCCGGAATTGCTGGCACATCGGTGATTATTGCGGGCACGAATTTCAGTCCGATAGCTGCCAGCAATATTGTATATTTCGGAGCGGTTCAGGCAACGGTTGTGTCAGCCAGCACGACGAACTTGCTGGTGACGGTTCCTGTGAGTGCAACCTTTGCGCCGATAACGGTGACAGTCAATGGATTGACGGCCTATTCTAGCCAACAGTTCATGCCCACATTCGCCGGTGACGGCTCGGGCATTGACACTTCCAGCTTTGCCCCACTTTTCAATTTGCAGGCCGGAAGCAGCAGCCCCGGGAAGGTTGTGATCGCTGATATTGACGGCGACGGAAAACCAGACTTGATTGTGGCATGCGGCGGCGGAGTTGTTTCCATCTATCGGAACATCAGCACCAATGGCACCCTCACGGCTGGTTCCTTTGCCCCGCGGGTTGACTTGGCGCCTCCCTCGGCTGGAGCCAACCCGTTCGATGTGGAAGTGGCGGACGTGGATGGCGACGGCAAGCTGGATATTGTCGTGTCAGATTTCAACACGGCTCAAGTTTCGGTCTACCGGAACATGTGCACGCCGGGCAACATCAGTTCGAACCTGTTCACAAGGGTGGATTTTGCGACCGGAAATGAACCGCAAACAATTGTTGTCAGAGACATGGACGGCGATGGCAAGCCGGACTTGCTGGTGGCCAATCCCGGCGATGGCACCGTCTCGGTTTTGAGAAACACAAGTGTTGTTGGAAGCCTGACCACGAATTCGTTCGCCCCGAAAGTTGACATCGCAACGGGCGGCTCTTGTAACTCAATAGCCGTTGGGGATTTGGATGGAGACGGAAAGCCGGACATGGTGGTTGGCTGTGCCAGCAATGGCAACGTGGCCCTGTTCCGAAACATCAGTTCGCCCGGCAGCTTCACCACCAATTCTTTTGCCCCACAGGTGAATCTCCCGGGGGTGAGTTACACGATCAATCTGCAGATTGCCGATATGGATGGTGACGGCAAACCGGATTTGACAGCGGTTTCATATCTTGGCCAAAGCCTCTCCGTGTTCCGCAACATCAGCACGGTCGGAAGCCTGACCACGAATTCGTTTGCTCCAAGAATTGATTATCCGCTTGGTGGCAGGGGGCATACGGCAGCCATTGCTGATCTGGATGGTGATGGCAAACCGGATCTTGCGATCGTGACCGAATTGAACAGCCTGTTTTCAGTTTTTCGCAATACAAGCACGCCGGGCAGCTTCACAAACAGTTCGCTTGCCGGGCGCGTGGATTTTCCGACAGGCTACAATCCTTCTGGTGTTTCGGTTGGTGATTTGGACGGCGACGGCCGGCCGGACGTCGTCTTCGGCAACGTTTACGACAACACGATTTCGATATACCAGAACACGGTGCCGTTTGCCGGGCCGCCGGTCATCACCACGCAGCCGACCAATCAAACAGTGACTGTTGGCCAAACGGCGACATTCAGTGTGGCCGCGGGCGGCTCGCAACCTTTAAGTTATCAGTGGCAATTCGGCGGGACGAACATCTTGAACGCGACCAATTCATTGTTGACGCTGACCAATGTGCAGGTCTATCAGGCGGGGAAATATTCAATCGCCGTAACCAATGCCCTTGGTTCGACCAACAGCGCGAACGCAGTGCTGACTGTTATGTTGCCGCCGGTCATCACGCAACAGCCACAGAGCCAGTCTGTGGTGACTTACGGCAGCGCCAGTTTCACGGTGGCGGCGACGGGCACCGGACCGTTGAGCTATCAATGGCAATTCAACGGAACCAACCTGGTGGATGGCGGGAACGTGTCGGGCTCTGTAACGACCAACTTGATTCTGACCGGCGTGAACTCAAGTGAAGCAGGCAATTACGATGTGGTCGTGAGCAATCCCTATGCGGCGACAAACAGTTCAGTCGCCGTGTTGACCGTGCCGCAGACGGTGTTGACATTGGCTTCGACCAATGCCATGTCCGGGAGCACCCTGGTGGTGCCTGTCCTGATGAATGCCGTGGGCGCGGAAAACGCATTCCAGGCCAGCGTGGGGTATGATCCGACCAAGCTTGTCCTGCAAAGTGTGCAGCCCGGTCCGGCGGCTGCAGGTGCATATTTGCAGGAAGTGGACGGCCCGCCCAACAGCGGTCAAGTCGGCTTTGTAATTCTTTTGAACACGGGTTCAACCCAGCCAGTCGGCACCAATGAGGAAGTGGCAGACTTGGTGTTCTCGACATTGCCCGTGACCAACAATGCTACCGTCAACCTAACATTTGGTGATAATCCCATCGCGCGGGGTGTATCGGATAACAACGGAAATTCGCTGCCAACCATTTATCAAAACGGCACCGTGACCCTTGCGCCGGCGGAATATGAGGCGGATGTATATCCGCGTCCCACCGGCGATCATCAAGTGGGACTGTCAGACTGGGTGGAGGTCGGAAGAATGGTAGCAGGCCTGGACACGCCCACCAACAGCGATGAAATGTTGCGAGCAGACTGCGCGCCACGCAACGCGCCGGATGGCGTCCTGACGGTGGCGGACTGGGTGCAGGCTGGCAGATATGAATTGGGCCTGGATACTTTGACCTTGGTGACACCACCGCCGGCTCCGAGCAATTTGAGCCTCAAGTCGTCGCTGAGCACCCCATCGCCGACGCGCACATTGCAGATTGGCACCGTGTCTGTCGGGCGCGGCCAGACGGTAAGTGTGCCGGTGCTGCTGGTCTGCACGACAAACGAAAACGCCGTGGGCATGACCATAGGCTATGACGTGAGCCGGTTGAAATTCTTGAATGCCACGCTGGGTTCCGCAATCATCGGTGGCAGGATCAATGTGAACACCAACCATGCTCCGGGCGAGGTGGGTGTGGCACTGGCAATGTCACCGGGCTTGGCTCTGGCTGCGGGAACCAACCAGGTGGCCATGTTGCAGTTTGCGGCCATGACAAACGCGAGCGGATCTGCTGTGTTGTCCCTGGACGGCACCGTGGTGAAATTGCAGCTGGCGGACAAGACTGCGAATGTGCTCGCGGCAAGCTATGTGAATGGTGCGGTAAATTTGCCTCCCCAACCGGTGGTATCAACCGCAATTGCAGGCACGAATCTGCAACTGACGTGGCAGGTTGCCTCAGGAACATTCCAGGTGGAGTCGGCCAGCAGCCTGGTCGGCCCCTGGACCATCGTGCCGGCACCGACGATTGTCACCAATGGTCCAAATGCCACCGTGACCGTGACGGCTACCAACAATCAGCAGTATTTTCGGCTGGTCGGACAATAAGTTGCCTCGCGTAACTGCGGCAGTGGAATGTGTGTTCTTGCGCTTGACTGGGTTGAGTTTTTGCGCACACTCAAAAGACTTATGAAAGCCAGAATGCTCTTTTTAAGTGCTGTGTGTCTCGTTGCATCATGCCTAATACAAACACACGCCGCCACCACGAACGGTTGCCAAGTGACGGTCGAATTACAGGACGGCTCGCGCGTCGTCGGCAAAGCCAGTGATGTAAAGTTTGAATTTCACTCGGACATTTTGGGAGAAATAAAGCTGCCGTTGGAACAGATCGACTCGATTGAATGCCAGCCGAAAACGAATGCGGTGAAACTGACTGTAGCCAATGGCGACAAGCTGGTGGTTTCGTTTCTCACCTCTGAAATCCGTGTCGAGACATCCTTTGGCAACGTAAAAATTCCGGCGGATTCAGTCCGACGGGTGCAAGTGTCGGCGACGGGCGTGTCCGGAAGGACCAGGGCTGGGCTGGTGGCGTTGTGGTCGGGCGAGGGAAATGCCAATGACAGTGTGGGCAATTGCAACGGGCAGCTCATGAACGGCGTTGGATTTGCGCCGGGCAAGGTGGGGCAGGCGTTCGACCTGAATGAAAACTTCAATAACAGCTTTGGTGTCGGATCTATTTATAGCGGCGGTCTTCAGGGAGGCAGGTTTAATCGCGGTGGCGGCGGCGGTTTTGTGCTGATTCCATCCAGTCCGGCCTTGGATGTGGGCAAAGGAGATGGTTTTACATTTGAATGTTGGGTTAAGCCAACAACCAAACCAAACAACGTCCTGTTTGAATTCGAGAGGACGCTGGGATCATCCAACGGTTTGGACATTGGGATGCTTATGGCGATCCAAAACCATGATCTTTACATAAACATTATAGACGCCAGTCAAGATCATCTGTCTCATGAACTGGCCACGTCGCCGAACCTTGTGGCTGCGGGCGTGTGGCAGCATATAGCGGTAACTTACGATAAGGCATCTGGAATGGCTGTTTTTTACATCAATGGCGTGGCTATTGTGCAGGCCAATCTTGGCAGTTTTACCCCGCAGACAAGCTTTGCCAACCTGTGTCTAGGTGCCCGGACAATTTACAACTCGGTGTCCAATCCGGATCCAGGCAGCACATTTTCCGGAGGGATGGACGAAATAGGCATTTATAACCGTGCACTTTCCGCATCGGAGATTCAGGCCATTTGCACTGATGAGAACAACGGCCAGCCGTTGCCTGCGCCGTCTGTTTCAAACGGCCAGATGTCGTCTGACGATTCGAGTTTCCATGGTGGTCTGCCTTGACTCCGAAACAGACTACAGTTCGCTTGGCAGGCTTTTTTTCCTTGTCACGTCGGGCTAAAGAATGGATTTTGAGCGGTTTCATGATGCGATACCCAGTTTTATCGAAGTCATTTCCGGCGCTTTAGCATTTCCACCATGCCTGACATAAAAACAGAAACAAATCCGCCACCGGCGGGCGGCGGGTCAATTCCCTGGGTCAGCATCGTGATTCCCATCCACAGTTGCCGGGCTACAATCGGAAAGACACTTGACGGCCTTGGAGAGCAGAAAGTTCCAGCGCTTTGCGAAATTATTTTTCTCCGCGACATCATCAAGGATGACACGCTTGAAATCATCCACGCGCATCCGTTGGCGGCGCGATGGGACATGGTGGAGATTGACAGGCCAGGTGGTGGATTGGCGGCAGCGTATAATCTGGGATGGAGGGCGGCCCGGTCGCGATATATTTTGTTGATGCACCCGGACTGTTATCCGGTGGACAAGGATGCGCTTCAACGGCAGGTGGACTGGCTTGAAAAGGAAAACGCCCTTGCAGTCGAGCCGCTGATTGACATCCCACAGGGCGACTGGGATGCCATGAGCTTTTGGGATCGCGTGACGTCATCGCAGTTCCGCCATGCCAAGCCCGCTCACGGGCTGGCAGGAAAGTTCGATCTGTATCGGCGCGAAGCGCTGGAAAAACTCGGCGGATTTGATGACGTGCATTTTTTTTCTGCAGCGGAAGATGCGGATATGGTCTTGCGTCTTATGATGGTTGGCACCATTGCCTATTCGGATGTGGTGGTCATTCATGCCCATATTCATCCACCGGCATCACGGTTCACTTCCACGCTGCGAAAACAGGCACAGGTGGGCGAAGGTGCTGGCGCCTTACTCCGCAAGCATGGATTTGCGTGGGCATTCGCGCCCAGTGCTTTTCCCATTACCGTCGTCAACGGCTTGAAACTCAGCCTTCTCGTGGGCGCGCTTGTTCCCGTTTTCCATATTTGGCTGGTTTCCATTGCGCTCATGCTGCTGCTGGCGACTTATTACGGACGCTGGGTTTTCCTGACGCGTGACTGGCGCGTGCCGCTGATTCCATTCGCCGTATCCTTGATGTTTTCGGTTTACGCCATCTACATGGTTCGCGGATTCGTGCTTGGTCGCCAGTCATTCCATTACGCCAAGCGCGCTAAAAATTGATGGCGGCAAACCTACACAACGGCTCATTTGAGTGTCTGTTTCACCTGCAGGTCGGCGATAAGCTTCTTGTCCTTGCCGTGACGCTTGTGTGTCCACACGCCCCATGCGTTGCCCAGCACGCTGCCGAGGCAAGCCGGCAAGTGCCATAGCCAGCGCGCGTCGCGGTCGCGGCAAATTCCTCGTAGCGTGTGATATGCCGGGCCGAAGAAAGTCACGCAATAAACCACCGCAAGCCAGAGCGGCACCGGCGGATTTTCCTTCATCCAGTTCACCGGCATCTCCTCCTGCACGCGAAGAAAATGCACCGTCGCGCGCCGTCGCTTTTGCACGAATTTCCACAGGGTCTGGATGTAATAATGATATACGCCGCGCCCGTGAATACGCAGCCATTCGCGCTTCCCCCTTTTCATCAGGAACAAGGCGACGTGCGTGTCTTGAAATTGTTCGTCCGCCTGGACCGACTGCAAATCCTCATGGCGAAAGACAAATCCGTTCGCGCCGAGTGGATATGAAAATGTATTTTCCGGCAAAATCCAGCGTTCCACCTCGCCGTCGCGGGCGACGAGTTTGGGATTGGCGCTCATCAGCCACGCAATCGGATCGCTGATGTGCAGCAGTGAGGTGATGTAAACGCAGAACGAACTCATTTTTGGCGACTGAAGATAATAGCTCTCAACCCCGAGCGCCTGTGGATTTGCAGCGAGAGATTTCACGGCGATCTCAATGTAATCGGCGTGGGTGATTTCATTGTCGGCGTCCACGAAGACGATCAATTCGCCGGTGGCATGCTGGAGAGCGAGGCGTTTGCCTTCCTCCATGTTTTTGCCGTTGTCGTCCAAAATAATCGCTCCGAATCTCTTCCCAATCTCGCGCGTGCGGTCGGTGGAATGTGCGTCGGCCAGAATGATTTCATAGCGTTCGCGCGGATAGGTCTGGCGCGCGATGGACGCGAGGCAATTCTCCAAAATGGCCTCGGCGTTGAGCGTCGGCATGATGAAACTGACACGCGGAAAATTTTCAGGACTGGACGGCACGTGGCGATTGTGGCTGACGGCGGTGACAAATTCAAATCAGCTTTGCACTTCCGAATTTTGCCGATGCATCACGCTGAACCATGCGCAAAATAAAATTACGAAGGAGATGGCTGTGCCGGCGGGCATGATTTGTAGCATCGCGCCGGAAGATTTTCCGCCCGCGAACAGCGCCAGCCAGTAGATGATTCCAAGTCCACCGTAAAGGTAGATGATTTTTGACCAGCGGCTTGCGAGCGACCACAGCGCCAGAGCCTGCAACAGGCCGACAAAAACCATCGCGATGGATAACTGGCCGATCATGGCCTCGGCCTCGGGCGAGCGCCGCCCTAAAATCAGTTCGACGCAGAATCTGCGGAGCACAAACAACGACCCCGCGCCGAAGAATAATCCGCCGAGATAAAGTCCGAGCAACTTTATTTGTTCGGCTACCACGTTGCCCGTCCGCGTGCCAGAGCGGGATGTGAATAGCACGGCCAGCAACGGACCCATCGTCGTTGGTAATGCGATGGCCAGCAGCTTAGCGCAGTTGTAGGCATCGTTCTCGGTGTTCAGAAAGAATTTTTTAGCGACCAGCACATCGCCCTGCAAAAAACAATAAGTGCCGGCGACATAAGCCGCGCTGACGACAAGGTATTTTTTGAATTCGCGATTCCATGGTGAAACCGGTTCGCCGTGCAGTGACAAATCTTTTCTCCAAAACAGCAGCACGAGGTTCGCCAGCAGTGCGAAGGCCGATGCCAGAACGGCATTTTCTGCTGTGGGTGATTTTAGCGTGACCATCCAGCCAAAGGCGAAGCGCAGAGCCATCGCCAAAAATCCGATCAGCGCCAGCCGCTTGAACCACGCGAGGCCCTGGCACAGTGCCGAAACAAATGTGCCCCATAATCCGAACAGTGTGCATGCCAGTGTCACCAGCATCAGGCTTTCGTTGTAATGGAAAAAATCGCTCAACGGCTTGATGACGACAATCGCCAGCGCCGAGCCGCCGACGGTGAGCCAGAAAAGAAATTTGCGGCAGCCCAGAAGCAGCCCTTGCAGTCGCGCGGTATCGCCAGCGGTGTTGAAATGCGCAATGTAATGCGTGACCGTGAAAGTTGCGACCGACGGCAGCAACCCAAGCAGCGGCATGAATCCGCTGATGACGCTGTTGGCGTTGCCGTATTGACCTTGTTCAGATAGATGACGGCCAATGACCGCTTGAAAGGCCATGTTGCCGAGGCCGGTCAGAAAACTGATTGCTGAAAAAATAAGCCCGCTTTGCAAGAGTTCGCTGGGGCGTGGAATTTGTTTCATACGAGTTGTTTCAATTCGTTTTCGTTCGCGCGCACCCAGTCGAAAACATCGGCGACGATTTTTTCAACGCTACGTTTGGGCCGCCAGTTTGTGCGCGAAAATAATTTTGAACTGTCCGCGATAAAAATGCGCAGGTCGGCCTGGCGGTTTTCGGTCTCGGCGCCAATCGGCACTTCGCGGCCAATCACCTTTTGGCAAATGCCGGTGAGTTCCAAAAGCGAGGCGGAAATTTCCAGGCCGCCGCCGACGTTGCCGAGCCAGCCTTCCCATTTTTCAAAATGCGAAATCTGTTCCGTCACCAAATCGCAGAGGTCGGCTACGTGCAGCATGTCGCGCACCTGCTTGCCGGTGCCGCCGTAGCCGATGTATTTGAGCGGCTTGCCGAAATAATGCCGGAACACCCAGAGCGCCACGACGCCTTGATCCACCTTGCCCATCTGCCACGGGCCGGCGATGACGCTGCAACGGTTCGTGACCGCGCGCAGGCCGAAGCCGGCGCGATATTCTTCGATCAAACTTTCGCTGGCAAACTTCGTCCAGCCGTAAAGCGAGCGCGCTGCATTCATCGCGCAATCTTCGCTGACGCCGCGCGCGGAAATCGCCGCGCCGGAAACGTCATTCCACGCGAAGCGCGTCGGCTGCTCCGTCCACGGATGTTTCTCGAGCACGGAAATCGGATACACGCGGCTGGACGAAAGAAAGATGGTTTTGCTCTGCCACTGCCGGGCTTGTTCCAGGCAGCGGTAAGTGCCCATCAAATTCGTCTCCATCAAATAATCCGGCGAGCCGCCATAGCCGGCGAGCACGGACGGCTCGGCGGAGCATTCGATGAGAAATTCAAACGGGCCGGCGGGAAACTCCTGCGCATGGCGGATGTCGCCTTTGACAAATTCAATGCCGGCGGCCTGCAGTCGCGGCAGATTCAGTTCCGAGCCGCGCCGGTATAAATTGTCCAGGCACACGACGCGCGCCTGCGGAAACTGATTTTTCAACTGCAAAGCGAGGCTGCTGCCGACGAAGCCCGCGCCGCCGGTGATTAAAATGCTCTCAGGCGATTCCATGCAGTTATTTTCTTACCACAGATAAACACTGATGAACACAGACGAAAAACAGGCGCTTTCAAGACTTTGCCGCACCACCCAACAGTTCAGCTTTTTTAACATTTCAGGGAAGTGATTTTTTTTGGGAATCCGTGTTTATCTGTGCCCATCCGTGGTTGATAATTGCTTCGTCCAAGTTTAGCCAACGCACGCGGCGTGGATTTCCGTCAGAATTTCCTTCAGGCCGTAGCGGAATTTCCAGTTCGGATAATGCGACTGGAATTTCCGCACGTCGCTGACCCACCAGATGTGGTCGCCGATGCGGTTGTCCTCGACGTAAGACCATTTCAATTTTTTGCCGCTGATGCGTTCGCATTCGTCAATGGCTTCGAGCATGGAGCAGTTCGAGTGGCGGCTGCCGCCGGCATTATAGACTTCGCCGGAGTGCGGCTTTTGAAAAAACTGCCAGAACATTTCGACGAGATCGTGGCTGTGAATGTTGTCGCGGACCTGCTTGCCCTTGTAGCCGAACACGCGATACGGATGGCCCGTGACCGTGCAGCGCATCAGATACGCGAGAAAGCCGTGCAGCTCCGTGCCCGCGTGCGACGGGCCGGTGAGGCAGCCGCCGCGAAAACACACCGTCTTCATGCCGAAATAATTGCCGTATTCCTGCACCAAAATGTCCGCCGCGACTTTGCTCGCGCCGAACAGCGAATGTTTCGTCTGGTCAATGCTCATCGTCTCGGAAATGCCCGGCTCATATTCGTGGCCGGGCTTGATTTCCCAGCGCTTTTCCAACTCGACGAGCGGCAGGCGGTTTGGCGTGTCGCCATAAACCTTGTTCGTGGAGGTGAAAATAAAAACCGCTTCCGGACAAAATTCGCGCGTGGCCTGAAGCAGGTTCAGCGTGCCGACGGCGTTGACGCCAAAATCCGCGTGCGGGTCGCGCGCGGCCCAGTCGTGCGACGGCTGCGCGGCGGTGTGGATGATGAGCGCAATGTCGTGGCCGAGTTTGCGGAAGAGCTTTTCCACGGCCGCGCGGTCGCGGATGTCGAAATCGTGATGCTCGTAATGGGGAATGTTTTTTATGAGCTTCGCTCGGTTGCCGAGCGTGGAAGCCTCCTTGCCGAAAAACCATTGGCGCAGGTCATTGTCAATGCCGGCAATTTTAAAACCCTCGCGCGCGAAGCGTTTGACGCTTTCCGAACCAATCAACCCGGCCGCGCCGGTGACAACGACTATGCTCATAACAACGCGCCCTGAATCATTTTCATCCTGCAAGGTTGAGACGGCTGTTGCGCCGCGTCAAGCACGACCTGATCGGAACCGCCAAAAATACTGGCAAGCCCGGCCAGTGTGCATTAAACTCCGCGCCCAATCATGGAAAAAGTCTTTGTCACTGGCGCTGCGGGTTTCATAGGCAGCAGTCTTGTGGATCGCTTGCTCGCAGCCGGCAAAACGGTTGTCGGCTGGGATAATTTCTGCACCGGCCAGAGAAAATTTCTGGATATCGCGCTGAAAAACAAAAATTTCAATGTGATTGAAGGCGACAATCTTGATCTGGATGAGTTGACCCGTGCGATGACGGGTTGCGATTTTGTGTTTCACCTTGCCGCCAACGCGGACGTGCGGTTCGGCCTGCAGCATCCCAGCAAGGATTTGCAGCAGAACACCACCGCGACGTTTCATGTCCTCGAAGCCATGCGCGCTGTCGGCATCAAACGCATCGCCTTCAGCTCTACGGGCAGCGTTTATGGTGAGGCGGAAATCATTCCCACGCCCGAAGACGCGCCGTTCCCGATCCAGACTTCGCTTTACGCCACGTCCAAACTCGCGGGCGAAGGCATGATCGAATCTTACTGCGAAGGCTACGGTTTCGAGGGTTACATTTTCCGGTTCGTCTCGATTCTCGGCGAACGCTATACTCACGGCCATATCTTCGATTTTTACAAGCAACTGCTGGACCACCCCAATCATTTGAAAGTTCTCGGCGACGGTTTGCAGCGGAAAAGTTATCTCTATGTTCAGGACTGCGTGAGCGCGATGCTGCAAGTCATAAATCTCGGCACAGCGCAAATAGCGAAACATCGCGTGGAAATTTATAACCTCGGCACCGACGAATATGTGCAGGTCAATGACTCCATCAAATTCATCTGCACCACACTAGGCTTGAAACCAAAATTGGAATACACCGGCGGCAACAAAGGTTGGATCGGCGACAACCCTTTCATTTTCCTCGACACAAAAAAGATCCAAGGCACTGGCTGGAAAACGTCGCTGACCATTGAGCAGGGCATCAAGCGCACATTGGAATGGCTCCAGCAAAACCAGTGGGTTTACGAAACGCGCAAATGAAAATCGTCGTCCTCGGCCTTTGGCATCTCGGCAGCGTCACGGCGGCTTGCTGCGCAAAACATTTTTCCGTCGTGGGTTTAGATTTTGATGCGGCGAACATTTCGAAATTGAATTCTGGCCAAGCGCCGCTGTTGGAGCCTGGCTTGAACGAACTGATCGCCGACGGTCTCGCCGCCAAAAAGCTTTCGTTCACCACCGATGAAAAAACCGCCTGTGAAAATGCGGACACACTCTGGCTCACTTGCGACACGCCCGTCAACGATGCCGACGAATCAGATGTTGATTTTGTTTTAAGCAACCTACGCAAAGCGCTACCGCATCTGCCCAATGCCGCTCTCGTTTTGATTTCGGCGCAATTGCCCGTCGGCACCTGTGCCAAATTGGAAAAAGAATTTCCGCAGTTTCATTTCGCCAGCTCGCCGGAAAATCTCCGGCTGGGGAAAGCGCTGGATTCTTTTGAAAAGGCTGACCGCATCATCGTCGGTATTCGCACCGATGCAAAGAAAGTTTTGCTCGAACAGCTCTTCAAGCCATTCGCCGCGCAAACGATTTTCATGCGCACTGAGTCGGCGGAGATGGTCAAGCACGCGCTGAATTCCTTTCTCGCGCTCTCGATCACATTCATCAACGAAATCGCGCGGCTATGCGAACACACCGGCGCGGACGCGAAGGAAGTTTCCGTCGGTCTCAAAAGCGAGGCACGCATCGGGCCGAAGGCGTATCTCGGTCCGGGCGGACCTTTCGCCGGCGGCACGCTCGCGCGCGATGTCGTCACGCTTTCAAAACTTGCCGAGGCGAACGGCGAAAAAATTTCCGTCATTCCCGCGATCAAGCAAAGCAACGACCTGCATCGCGGCTGGGCTTTCCGGCGTCTGCAATCACGCCTCGGCGATTTGCACGGCAAAAAGATTTCCATCCTCGGCCTGACTTACACGACGAACACCGACACGCTGCGCCGGAGCGCTGCCATGGAATTGTGCCAGCAACTTCTGGCCGCCGGTGCGGAGGTCCAGGTGTTTGATCCGGCGGTAAAAACCTTGCCGGTGGAATTGAATTCCGTTGTGCTCGCGGCTGACATTTCGACCGCGCTTGCTGGCGCGGAAGCCGCAGCCATTTGCACCGAATGGCCCCAATTCCGGCAGGCGGACTGGGCGAAAATCGTTCCCCAAATGCGCTCGCCGGTGTTTGTGGACGCGAATCGTTTTTTGGAAAAGGAATTGAAAAACCTCCCCGGCGTCGAGCATCTTTCCGTCGGTCGCGCCTGACATGAAGCTAAGAAACCTCAATGCTCTAATTACTGGCGGCAGCCAGGGGCTTGGTAAAGTCATCGCGGAATTTTTCCTTCGTGAAGGTGCGAACGTGGTGATTTGTTCCCGTGGCGAAAAAGAATTGCTCGTTACGCACGGCGATCTGGCAAAAATTTTTCCAACTCAAAAAGTTTCAGCCAAAATCTGTGACGTCTCGAGCGAATCGCAGGTCAACGAACTCGTCGCGTTCGCATTGGGTGAACTTGGTTCGTTGCAGGTTCTTGTTTTAAACGCAGGAATTTACGGTCCGATGGGCGCAACTGAATCCGTATCGCTCGACGAATGGCGACGCGCGATGGACATCAATCTTTATGGCGTGTTATTGCCGAGCCGCGCGTTGATTCCGCATTTCAAAAAGGCTGGCCGGGGTAAAATAATAGTTTTGTCCGGCGGCGGCGCGACGAATCCTTTGCCGAACATCAGCGCTTATGCGGCGTCGAAATCCGCCGTAATTCGCCTGATGGAA
>Ga0181525_10001768_pt1 | contig 18185 bp, 15 predicted proteins | sample PEATcosm2014_Bin_48_FD_121100 | JGI IMG/M metagenome (GOLD analysis project Ga0181525, IMG submission 121100) | Peatland microbial communities from MTU Mesocosm Facility, Houghton, MI, USA - PEATcosm2014_Bin06_10_metaG | ecosystem: Environmental > Terrestrial > Soil > Wetlands > Peat | place...
CGAGCCTATGGCGGCGACGTGATACGGCGGCACCGATACCAGCGCTGCCTCTTCTTCCGCCGCCGAGCCGAACTCGACTGTCGAGAGGATGTAAGAGATCAGGTTCCGATGACGCAGTATGGCGGCCTTCGGCCGCGATGTAGTTCCACTCGTGTAGAGAAGTACCGCGGGCTCGTCATCGGGGGTCTCGGCCTTGCGTACCGGGTCGGCGACTTCACACTCGGCGAAGAAGGCGTCCGTGCTGAGCGTCTGGAGTGTGCCTGGCAGCAGAGATAGGTAGTCGTCATCCGCGACAACCAGCGGTGATTCGAATTGATCGATCGAATCGAGCAACTGGTCGAGGGATGCCCTGTAGTTAAGGGGAACCAGCGGCACGCCGGCCTTTGCCGCAGCAAACAGCAGCGTCGGAAGTACCGGGCCGTTGCGAGCCAGCAGAACCGCATGGCTGGCCTTCCGGCTCGCCAGCAGGCCGGCGCCCCCCTCCGCGAGGCGGTCCAAGTCGCTGAACGTGAAACCAGCCTTGTCGCTGCCGAGAGCCAGCCGGGACCCGTAGCCTGCTGTGGCCATGTCCAGAAGCATCGCTAGGCCCACACGGTTCTCCCCTGCTCTCCCCTGAAACAAAATTAACATAAATGGTTTTAACACTATACAAGCAGGTAGGGGGCCTGAGCAAGGTTGGCACGGTCCCTGCGGCCCGAGGCTGCCGAGCAGGGTGCCACGCGATGATCGGGACGGAGCGGGCCGCGGCGGCCTGGGGCGCGGTCCTGCCGCGGCGGGACGTGGGGCCGGGCAGGCTCACGTCGTTATCAGTTCGATAGTTCGATATCTTGACGTAAGACGAAGTATGAGCGTACCTTGAACATCTTGGGTAGCTCCTACCTGCACTGCTGCTTAGAGGGGGGCTTAACTATGCCCGCACGACGCCATACTCCAAAAATCCTGGCTCTACTAAGCGTGTCCTGCCTCGGCCTTGCTGCGCTTGCCGCGTGTGGCGGAGGATCATCAGCATCATCGGGTTCGGGTTCGTCTGGTGGAAGTGCCGCCGGCACTCCGCAGAGAGGCGGAACCCTCACTGTCGCCTGGGACTACGACCCCCCGACGATGGACCTGCTCCATGCCGCCACCGGGGAAGGTGCCACCTTCGTCAGCGGCGACCAGTGGGCCGACTGGGAGGTCTTCGACGCTCTCGCCTATGAAAATCCCACGACTGGCGCGCTGGTGATGGAAACGGCGAAGTCCATTACCTCGGCCGGGCCTTCCGTCTGGACCATCACGTTGAAGCCCGGTATCAAGTTCACCGACGGCACTCCGTACGACGCCGCGGCCGTCGAATTCAACTACAAGCGTGCGCAGAACCCGGCTAACACGTCTTATGACGAACTCTACGCCGATCAGATCAAGACGATGCAGGTAGTCAACCCGCTGACGCTCAAGCTTACGCTCACTACGCCGGACTCAGAGTTCGGCCGGGTGATAGCGAAGGAACTGTGCTTCATCGGGTCCCCGGCCGCGATCACGAGCGAGGGCGCTCAGTTCGGGCTGCATCCGGTAGGAGCCGGGCCGTTCATCCTGACGAACTGGATCCACGGCAGCCAGCTCACGCTTGTGCGCAACCCGCATTACTGGAATGCGCCGTACCCCTACGTCAACAAGCTCATCATCAACATCATCCCGAACAATCAGCAGCGCCTTAATGCCCTGCTTTCGGGCCAGGATCTGCTGATCGGCTCCGGAATCGAGCCGCAGATCGTGCCGCAGGCGACTGCCCAGGGCTTCAAGGCCCTGGAGGTCAATCAGCCTATCGGCGGCGAAGGTTTCGAGTTCGACACCTTGGTGGCGCCGTTCAACAGCCTGCTGGCGCGTCGCGCGGTCGCCGCGGCACTCGACTACAAGGGCATGGATCAGGCGGTCTTCAACGGCCTGAATCCCCTGGTGACGCACCTGATCGACCAGCCGTCGCCTTATTACAACGCCGCTGATGCGATGCCGTCGTACAACCCGACCCTCGCGCAGCAGCTGCTGAACCAGTATTTTGCCCAGACCGGGAAGCCGCTGACCTTCACGATGCTCGTCAGCCAGAACTCCTATCCCGAGGGCGAATACTTCGTCTCCCAGCTGGAGGGTCAGTTCAAGCATATAGACCCGAAGTACGAAGAGATCGCTGATGCCGCATTCATCGGTGAGCTAGCGACGCACAAGTTCCAGATGAGCGTCACCGCAATAGGCGGCTACGCCCCTGAGCCTGGTTTCGACCTCTTCTTCTCCGGCACCAGCCCGGAAAACTTCGGCGGGCTCAATGACCCAACCCTGAACGCGGCTCTCCAGACCGGTCTGACCAGCACCGACCTAAGCACCCAGGTCCAGGCCTATGACACAGTTCAGAGCCAGGTCATCGCGCAAGTTCCCATGGTACTGACCTACCCGAATGCCGCATGGGCGATCTACAGCACCAAGGTGCACAACGTCCAGGCGTCTGCCGGTTATCCGCTGTACCAGTACATGTGGGTCAGTTCGTGACGGTAGTACCCCACTTGGGTAGAAGTAGCCACGCCGGCCCGGGTCATGGCCCGGGCCGGCGGGGGCACCTGGAGCATCGGATATGACTGCGCCGGCCGACGGGGAGCGGCCACTTCTGGCCGTGGAGGACCTGCGCACCTATTTCCTGGGCACTCCGGGTCCGGTGCGCTCCGTCGATGGCGTGTCCTTCGAGCTCAACTCGGGCAGCACGCTGGGGATAGTCGGCGAGTCTGGTTCTGGGAAAAGCGTGCTGTGCCGGTCAATCATGGGGCTGCTGCCCCGCCAGGGCGTGGAGCGCGGCGGGCGCGTATTGTTCAAGGGCGCGGACACCTCCAATCTCACCGAAGCGCAGCGCCGTGCCCTGTGGGGCCGCGAAATGTCTATGGTGTTCCAGGATCCGATGACCTCGCTAAACCCGGTCATGATCATCGGCAAGCAAATTACGGAGTCACTCCGGCTGCACCTGGGACTGTCCAAGGACGAAAGCCGGAAGGCAGCCATTGACCTGCTGAGCTCGGTCGGGATCCCTGAACCCGACAGGCGGTTCAGCGAGTTTCCCCATCAGTTGTCAGGCGGCATGCGCCAACGGGTAACGATAGCGATTGCCTTGGCCTGCCAGCCGTCTCTGCTCTTTGCAGATGAGCCTACGACTGCCCTCGATGTGACGGTCCAGGCGCAGATTCTGGACCTGCTGAGCGCCGAGCAGCAAGAACGGCATATGGGGATGATCCTGGTTTCGCATGATCTTGGCGTGGTGGCCGGCCACACCGACGAGGTTGCGGTCATGTACGCAGGGAAAATAGTCGAGAAGGCGCCCACTGCGAGACTTTTCTCCTCCATGCGGATGCCTTACACGGAAGCTCTCTTCAATTCTATGCCGCGACTCGAGGACGAGAGCCATCGCCGGCTCGCCGCCATCAAGGGTCGGCCGCCGAGTCTGGTCGACCTACCTCGCGGTTGCAGCTTCGCGCCGCGATGCCCGTATGCGCAGGCGCGCTGCCTGGAAGAAGAGCCGCAGCTGAGGACCGATGAGAAAAACCCTGAGCACAGTTTCGCCTGCTGGTACCCCGTTGACGGCCCGAAGTCGGCCAGGTCTGTCCCCCGGAACGCTCCGGAATCTGTCGAGGCATAAGGAATGCTGGTTGCGCTCATGACCGATAACGGTGAGGGTCATCTCCGCCAAGGGGAGGTACTGCTCAGGGTCACGCACCTTGTTGTCGAATACCCGTCAGCCGGGGGCGGCCGTGTGCATGCCGTGTCGGACGTGTCGATCGACCTGGTGGAAGGTGAGACGCTAGGCCTGGTCGGTGAATCAGGGTGCGGAAAGTCAACGCTAGGCCGAGCTATCCTGCAATTGCCCCGGCCAAAATCGGGCAGCGTGATATTTGACGATCTAGACCTCACGCACTTGCGCGGCAAGCAGCTGCGCCGTATCCGGCAGAAGGTCCAGATCATATTCCAGGATCCGATCTCATCGCTGAACCCCCGACACCGTATTTTCGACATCGTCGCGGATCCGCTGAGAATGTGGCGGACCGGCACGAAGGCGGAGATCGCGGCAAAGGTCAGGCAAGTTCTGCAGGATGTGGGGCTGGATCCAGATGCGGTGGGCAGGCGGCGGCCCTTCGAGTTGTCCGGAGGGCAGTGCCAGCGCGTCTGCATAGCGCGAGCCCTCATACAGGAGCCAAAGGTCCTGGTCTGCGATGAGCCCGTCTCGTCCCTCGACGTCTCCGTGCAAGCCCAGGTGCTGAACCTGCTCGAGGACATGAAGCTTAGGTACGGGCTGACTCTCCTGTTCATCGCGCATGACCTGGCCGTAGTAAAGAGCATCAGCGACCGAGTCGCGGTCATGTACCTCGGGAAGCTCTGCGAGGTGTCCTCGGCCGACGATCTTTACCGGCGCCCGGCACATCCCTACACAAGGGCGCTGCTGCGGGCCATCCCGATTCCAGATCCCGCGCACAAGCAAAGCATAGAAGGGGTAATCACCGGTGAATTGCCGTCACCTGTCTCTCCCCCTTCAGGGTGCAGGTTCCGGACTCGATGCCCCCGGGCCGATGAGATATGCGCTGCCGAGGAACCACCTATGCGCGAGCTAGCCGACGGGCATCACGTGGCTTGCCACCACCCCTTGTGGGACGGAACCGGGGCGGCCGAGCCGGCTACCAGCGTCGCTGTACCGCAAGGAGGGGGGGAGCTGACGTGTGGCGGTTCATAGGCGGAAAGATTCTGCACCTCATCCCAGTCCTGCTCCTCGTGAGCCTGGCTGTGATGATTCTGATTAACCTTATTCCGGGGAATCCGGCCTACGCGATCTTGGGGACACAAGCCACTCCGAGCCAGGTGCGCATCGTCGATGCTCAGCTTGGGCTCAACAAGCCCCTGGTGATCCGGTACATCGACTGGATCGGCGGAATCCTGCACGGCAACTTCGGGACCTCGCTTTTTACCCAGCAGCCGGTCTTCCAGACTATCATTTCGCGGCTGCCCGTCACGCTGGAGCTCGCCCTGCTCGGCGAGATAATCGCGCTGGTTATCGCCATACCGCTCGGGGTGCTGACCGCTTACAAGGCGGGAAGTCTTATAGACCGGTCATCGAGGACGGTGGCAGCGCTCCTCGTGTCGGCCCCCGGATTTCTCACCGGCCTGCTGCTTGCTTACATTTTCGGGGTCAAGATCGCTATTCTCCCTGTCACCGGCTGGGTTCCCCTGAATCAGGGCGTGGGCGAGAACTTGCGTTACGTTCTCCTGCCGGCGATCACCTTGGCCCTCGCTCAGATCCCGATCTTCATGCAGTTGCTCAGGGCGGACATGATCGCGACCCTGCAGGAGGATTTCGTCTTGGCCGCTCGGGCTAAGGGGCTGCCCACCCGCGCCATCCTGCTGCGGCATGCTCTTCGCCCCTCGATGTTCTCCCTGCTGACCCTTTCCGGGGTTGCCCTGGGTACGCTTCTGGGGGGCACGGTAATTGTCGAGTCTATCTTCTCGCTGCCCGGGATCGGTTCGCTGCTCATCGAGTCGATCTTCAACAAGGACTTCATAACTGTGCAAGGCATCGCGATGTTCATCGCGCTCGCGTATGTCTTCATCAATATCGTCGTTGACATTGGGTACGGGGTCCTGGATCCGCGGATCAGGCGGAGGTCGACAGCGTGAGCAACCCGGAACTTGTGCGAGCGGATGCGGACCCTCTGATGGGTCTTGGCGGACCTGTCACCGGCTGGCAGGCCCGCGCGCTGAGGGGCAGTGCCGGGCTTGTCCGCGGACGGATCGGGGTCACCCTCGCTCTTGGCTGGCTGGTCGTCATCATCTGCCTGGCGCTGCTGGCCCCGGTCCTGCCACTGCCGGCCTACTTCGACTTCGTTGGAGCCCCGAAGGTCGCGCTGGGACTGCATGCGCCATACCTCCTCGGCACGGACTACCTAGGGCGCAGCGTTCTGGTGCGACTTATCTGGGGCACCCGCATATCACTGACCGTGGGCCTTCTGGCGGTGTTTCTCGGCATGATTATCGGCCTCGCCGTCGGGATGACAGCAGGTTTCTTCCGCGGTCGTGTCGAGGCAGTCCTCACGGTCTTTATCGATGCCGCCCTGGCGTTCCCGCCGCTTATCCTCCTGCTCGCGATCACGGCCGTGCTCCAGCAGAAGCTGTCCACCTTGATCATCGCATTCACGCTTCTTACAATTCCTTCGTTTGCCCGGCTTGCCCGGGCGAACACACTCGCTATAGCCCAGCGCGAGTTTGTGCTCGCGGCACGGGCTCGCGGTACCGGCAGCTTCCGGATCATCCGCCGGGAGATCTTGCCCAATGTCATCCTGCCGACCATCTCTTATTCATTCATCATAGTGGCGTCTGTAATGGTCGCAGAGGGCTCGCTCGACTATCTGGGTCTCGGCATTCCGCCACCCACTCCCACCTGGGGCGGCATGATCGCCTCTGGGCAGCAGTTTCTAGCCACGAACCCAGAGCTGGTGTTCGTGCCCGCGGTAGTACTCCTGCTTACCGTACTGTCCTTCTACACGCTCGGTGATTATGGCCGCAGGCACCTTGACGTGCGGCAGGCAAAACTATGACCAATCCATGCGGGGGGGCGACTCTCATTTCCTCCGCGCGAGAAACAGTCTGATTCCGGGAACCTCTCACTAAAGAGAGGCCATTACAAGGAGGAGCGCAAGATGCCCAAGCGATACAATGAGGTACCCTTTAGCGGATGGACTCCGCCGCAATACACCGTAGACGAGAAGGGCAAGGTCTCTGGCGCCGTACCTAGTAAGGTCAATAACTGGGGCAGGTGGGGAGAAGAAGACCAGATAGGCACCCTGAACCTGGTTACCCCCGAGCGGATCAAGAGGGCAGCGGGACTCATCCGTACCGGCGTGCGGTATTCGCTGGGACTGCCTATCGGCATCCCGACCGCGGGCGGCGAAGGAGGACACACCGCTAAGGGTGCGCGCCGCAACCTGAGCCGTGGCTACCTGCTGCACTTCTTCGGCGCGGTCTCCGGAGACGCCGTGCTCTCAAACCAGAGGGGCATGGGCGCATGGATGGGGGGCGACGATGGTAATGCGCCCAAATACCACATCTCCGATGACTTCCTGGTGATAGCCCTTCAGCATACGACCCAGCTCGACGGGTTCGGCATGGGCATTGACGACACGATCTACAACGGCTACTGGGCCGGCCTCGGCACGGCCAGGAGCGGCCTGCAGCGCAACGGAATGCACAACCGAGCCGAAGGCATATTCGGACGCGCCATCCTGCTGGACGTAGCCAATCACCTTGGAGTGGAGCGCCTCGAAGACGGGTTCCGCATCGGGCCAGATCTTCTCCTCGAGGTCGCCCAGGCGGAGGGCCTTGACATCGAAGCAGGAGACATCCTGCTCATCCGGACCGGCTGGATGGGATGGTGGTTCCGGGACGGTGCTGGCGGCAATCAGTCGATAGCTCCCGGCATCTCCTCCGCCGCCGTACCCCTGCTGCACGAGCGAGACGTCGTCATGGTGGCCTTTGACAATGTCGCGTCGGAGGTAGTGGGGAACGTGGAGCCGGGCTTCCGGCCGATCGAGTTCCACATCAACGCCCTTCGGGACCTCGGCCTTCAGGTCGGCGAGTACTTCGATCTCGATGATCTCGCGGACGCGTGCCGGGAGGACGGCGTCTACGAGATGTTCTTCGCCGCTGCGCCTCTTCCGGTGATCGGCGGCGCGGGATCTCCGCTGAACCCAGTGGCGATCAAATAGGCCTGAGTCGGGCGCGGCGGCCCCTTATCCAGGGCCGTCATAGGCGGACGGAGCGAGGCATGGCAATCGACGAGTCGACCCCTGGTGCCGGCGAGGATCTACGCGCCGACAACGATATGCGCGGGCGGGCGGCCGTGGTTGGCATCGGGGTAACTGACTTCGGTGCCGATTACGCGGCCTCTCGTGCAGATCGCAGCCGGCCTCCGCGCGACGTGACGGATGTGGCTAAGCTCGCTTTCGACCGCGCGTTGGCCGACGCGGGCATCGGCCCGCAGGAAGTGGACGGGCTAGCTGCCCGGCTGCTGCACGTTGGTCCTGGGCCGCGAGAACTCGCGGGGGTCCTGGGGGTCAAGCCCCGCTACTTCATGGAGGGCGGCGGGCTGCACCCTATCCCTAGGGCAGTCCGGGCGCTGGCTGCCGGCGAGTGCGACACAATTGCCTTGTCCTATGCCGCCGTATCGCGTACGTCTGGCCGCCAGTTCGGCGGCCAGACGTACGGAGGTGATGGTCGCGATTCCTACTACTACTACCACCCATGGGGATTCAGCGCTCAGGCTGCTCACTGGGCGCTGATGTTCCGGCACTATATGACGGCCTACGGGGCAACCGAGGAAGACCTCGGCTCGGTCGCGATAGCCCTGAGGCGCTACGCGATGATGAATGAGAACGCGACCATGAGAAGTCCGCTCTCGCTCGACGACTATCTGGCGGCTAGATACATAGTCCGGCCGCTTAGATTGTTCGACATGTGCCTGGTAAACGACGGCGGGGTATGCGTTATCCTGCGGCGGGCTGACGCCGCGAAAGACGGCCCGCATACACCCGTGCTCGTGCAGGGCTGGGGATATGCAGAGGTCACGCACTCGAAAATGCATTACATGGTGGAAGAGCGCTTGCGGCCCCAAATGCAGCAGGCCGTGAGCGAGGCGCTAGCCATGGCGCGCACAGACCTTTCCGAAGTGGGCCACTTTCAGGCATACGACGCCTCTAGCGTGCATTTGGTGAACCAGCTCGAGGGCTATGGGTTCGTCAAACCGGGCGAGGGCCTTGACTTCGTTCGCGACGGGGGAATCGCTCTCGGCGGTTCGCTGCCCGTAAACACCAACGGCGGCATGCTGTCAGAGGCCTACATGCACGGGTGGAACCAGCTGGTCGAGTGTGTCCGGCAGCTACGGCACGAGGCAGGTGACCGGCAAGTGCGGGACGTGCACACCTCGATGTTCTCATTTGCCACTACGGACTCAGCTCAGCCGGTGGTCTTCGGCCGGGCAGAGGAGGACTGATGACATCAAGGCGGCCGAACCGGGTTCTGCGCCCGGTCGACGACCAGTTCTGGAAGTTCTGCTCAGATGGCGAGTTGAGGCTGCAGCGCTGCCTCGATTGCTCGCACATCTCATGGCCGCCCGCCGAGGAATGCGAACGATGCGGCCGGGCGCACCTTAACTGGGAGCTGCTATCCGGAAGAGGCACCGTTGTGAGCTGGTGCACTTTCGAGCGGAGCTACTACGACATCCTGCCCCTGCCATGGGACACCATTCTTGTACGGCTCGAAGAGGGACCTCTCTTCATTAGCAACCCGGTCGGCTTTACCGGCGCGAACACGAGAGCAGACATGTCCGTGAGAGTCGACTTCATCGATTGCGAGGACGACCACGGGGCTTTCTCGCTTCCAGTCTTCGCTCAGGAGGAACCGAAATGATGCAGAACGTCTTGTCCGGAGTGCGTGTCGTGGACGTGACCCTGTTCGCCTTCATGCCGATGGTGGGCGGTGTGCTCTCGCATTGGGGGGCCGACGTGATCAAGGTCGAGAGCCCCAGGAGCCCCGATCCGATGCGTCTTCTTTCCGGTGGCACGCTCGAGCCCGGAGGCGCCTACCAGTCCTTCAAGAACTACAACAGGGGCAAGCGCGCGGTGGCGATCGACCTCGCCACCGACGAAGGACGGGCCGTCCTGTACAAGCTCGTCGAGACGGCAGATGTCTTTCTCACCAGCTACCTTCCCGCCACGCGCAAGAAGCTGAAGGTCGACGTCGATGACATTCGCCAGCACAATCCCAACATCATCTACGTCAAGGGAACCGGGCAAGGCCCGAAAGGCCCCGACGCGGAGAGACGCGCTTACGACGCCGCAGCCTGGTGGTCCCGCGGTTCGCTGGCAGCCACGTCGATGACCAATTCTGGCAGCGAGTGGCCTACCGGCATGGCCGGTCATGGAGACACCATGTGCGGCACCGTGCTGGCGGGCGGAGTCTGCGCGGCGTTGCTTGAGCGTGAGCGGACGGGCGTGGCCCGGGTCGTAGACGGATCGCTGATGGGCACCGCCATCTGGTTCAACCACCAGCCGATCATCGCTGCCGGGCTCGGTAAAACGCACGGCGGGTTGACTGCACACGAAGCCCACCCGCCCTCGCTCAACAATTACAAGACCAGGGACGGAAGATTCCTCATGCTCTGCTTTGTCAACGACCCGGACGAGGACTGGGTCGATCTCTGCAGGCACCTCGGCCACCCTGAGCTAGCTACGGACGACCGATTCTTGACAGCAACAGCCCGATATTCCAACCGGGCCGCGGGAGTCCAGCTTCTGGACGAGATCTTCGCCCAGAGGACCCTCGAGGAATGGAAGGAAGCACTTAAGACGGCACATGGAGTCTGGGCTGCGGTACAGACACCGGCTGAAATTCACCAAGACCCGCAGGTTACGGCCAACGGCTTCATCCGGACCGTCGAGTATCCCCCGGGACCGATCCACCTGCCCGTTCCTCCGGTCCTGTTCGATGAGGAGGCCGGCGACATCGGCCGAGCGCCTGATTTCCGCGAGCATACCGACGAAGTTCTTTCTGAGGTCGGCTACACACCCGAAGACCTGACTCGTCTGCGCGCCGATGGCGCAATCGCCTGAGGGCAGGCACGACCGGCACGCGACACACGAGGAGGACATTGCTGATGTTTGAAGGCGTTCGGGTCCTGGAACTGGCTCAGTGGGTATTCGTCCCTGCCACTGGAGCCGTGCTGGCAGACCTAGGTGCTGATGTCATCAAGATAGAGAACCCCAGGACCGGAGACCCCTACCGGGGCCTGACGACCATGGGCATTGCTGCCATGGTCGGGGGCGTAAACCTGAACTGGGAGCAGAACAACCGAGGGAAGAAGAGCCTGGCGGTAGATATCCGCACAGACGAGGGGCGCGAGATCGTCTACGACCTAGTAGCGAACAGCGACGTCTTCCTGACAAACTTCCTGCCGCGGACTCTGGCGCGTCTCGGCTACGATGTCGCCGACCTGAGAGCCAGGAACCCCAAGATCATTATTGCTCGCGGGCATGGCTTCGGTGTTCGCGGCGGGGAGGCGAACACTCCGTCGTACGACAGCACCGCCTACTGGGCGAGAGGCGGGTTCGCGCACACGCTAACGCCAGCCGACTACGACGGCGAGATCGGTTCACGTGGCGCGATAGGAGATAAGCCAGCGGCAATCAACCTGGCCTTCGGTATCGCCGCGGCGCTGTTTAACCGGGAGCGGACGGGCGAGCCTTCCGTAGTGGATGTCTCGCTACTGAGCAGCGCTGTCTGGACGTTGTCCAGTGACATACTCTCCTCGACAGTCAAGGAACCCGCCGATCCGGCGATAAAGCCTAACAGGCGCCTGGACGGATACCGGACGAAGGACGAGCGCCTGATAATAGTCAGCTTCCTGAACGAGGGTCATTTCCCTGGCTTCTGCGCGGCCATCGGCCGCGCCGACCTAGCGGCGGACCCCAGGTTCAGCAACCGGGACAGCCGGGCAGCCAACAGTGCCGCGTTCGAGGCTGAGATGAAGGCGACTATCGCAAGCCGGACATTCGCCGAGTGGTGTGAGATTCTTCACCAGTCGGCGACCCCCTGGGCGCCCGTGCAGTCGGCTGCCGAGGTAGCCAACGACCCGCAGGTGGTGGCCAACGAGTACCTGGTCGAGCTCGATTCAGGGCAAGGATTCTCATTCAAGCTGGCCGGTGTGCCCGCTCAGTTTAATGAGAAGCCGATCACGCCTACGCGCGCCCCCGAAGTCGGCGAGCATACGGAGGAAATCCTGCTAAGCCAGGGCAAGACCGAGGAAGAAATCATCGAGCTGAAGCTGAAAGATGTCCTTGCCTGATAGCCGTGCTGCAGTAACTCGCGCTTTCTTCCGACGCTGGCCGCGCGATATCGATGACGCGCGGCTAGCGGCCGGTAAGCTGGGGTATGACGGAATCGATTAGCAGGTCGATGCTTCGTCCCTGATCTTCCGGCGCGTCAAGAGGGCTGAAGACAAAATGCCTCGCTCCAGCCTCGGCGAAGGTCTCGATCTTTTCGGCGACCTCGCCGGGGCTGCCGACTGTCGCGATGGAGTCCAGCATTTCCGTCATGTCTCTGTTGTATCTTTGACCCAGCAGCTCGGCCGCCTTCCTGCGAGCCTCGGATCCGCTGCGAGCGACGTTCACGAAGAGGTACGCGAACCAGCCGAAGCCGGACAGATCGCGGCCAGCCTGCCGGGCGAAGTCCCGGATGATCTGGGTAGACGCAGCATATCGACGGGCCGAGTACAGGTAAGGCATCCAGCCATCCCCCAGCAGCGCGGCACGGCGCATCGCGGGCGTCTTTCTCCCGGCGACGACGATGGGCGGGCCGCCTGGCCTGCCAGGGCCTGGGATCAGCCGGACGTCAGCCATGGGATAGAACGTGCCGGTATGGCTAATCTGCTGGCCAGTCCACAACTTACGGATCACCGCGATCCCCTCGTCCGCCCGGCGGCCTCTTTCATCCAGCGGCACCTGACACGCGCGGAATTCCTGCGGGTATTCGCCGCCGACACCAACGCCGAGGATTATTCTGCCGTCACTGGAAATATCTAGGTCGGCTACCTGACGGGCGACAATGGCCGGAGGGTACAGCGGCAGCAGCAGCACGGCAGTACCGATCTGCACCCGCTGGGACAGCGCGGCAAGCCGGGCCAGGCTGACAATTGCATCGCCCGACGGGTTGCCTGACATAACATGCCCGCCCGACCACAGCGAGTCAACCCCGGACGATTCAAGTCGCGCTACGGTTTTCGGGTCCGTGCCCGCCTGGAAGCCGAAACGAAGCCTGGAAGGCGAAGCGGCAGCTGCGTGGTCCATAGGTCGATGCTACCGCTGCGCACGAGACGTAGCTACGCAGGACATTGAATTATTTCTATGTTATAAATGGCGGAACGCAACGCCTGCCTGGTAAACAACCGTGCCTTTATCGAGCGGATTCTTCACCGCGGCGCGGGAGAAGTTACGCATGATCACGGACGGTACGGGCAATCGGGTATTCAGGTGACGCGGATTAAACGGACGTTACCGGGTGATCTTCCTGTCGCGGGAGGCTCACGTGGACGCCTCGGGGCCGACAGGAGAAGGGCGGCCCGAGGCGGCCCGGCGACCGGAGCGCTCTTCAAGGGGAAACCGACAGGCAATCCTGGGGCATTATGGGGGGGATATGAGCCTCAACCTCGACGCGCGGACCTTCCGCGAGCTGCTTGCCGATCCGGCGCTGGCCGAGACCCTCTCGGCAGCGGCAGGTAGCCCGCTGATTACTATCGAGGTTCCCGACGCGGCGGAAGCGCGCTGGCTCGACGGCCTGGACATTACCGCAGTGCCCGCGGTCATCGTGGTGGTGGCACCGGACCCGGCGTGCCTGCCGCCGACCGCTGCGTGCGCGGCGGATGTCATCCTGGCCCAGGACGATACCGCCGGTAGTCGCTTTGTCGCACCGCCCGGCGGCCTGGCCGCGGCGATCGCGCGCCTGGACTCGAGGCTCGCCGCCAACCCGGTTGCGGGAACCGCGCTCGCGCTACAACTGCGCATCTCGGCCGGCCTGGACGTGCCGGCCGGGCTGGTCACCGAGTCTGCTGCCTACTCGGCTCTTCAGGACGGTGCGGAGTTCCGCCGCTGGCGTGCCAGCCGGCCGGACCGGGAACCGGACGCCGACACCCACCGGGTGAGGGTGGAGAGGTCGCCTAGCGAGCTGCGCATCACGCTCGCACGGCCGGCCCGGCGCAACGCGGTCGACTGGCGCATGCGCGATGCCCTCACCGAGGCGCTGGCAGCCGCAATCGCGGTGCCCGGCACCCGGGTCTTGCTGCTCGGTGACGGGCCGGACTTCTGCGCAGGCGGCGACCTGGACGAATTCGGCTCTCGCCCCGACCCGGCGCAGGCGCACCTGATCAGGCTGACCCGCAGCCCGGCCATGCTGGTCCACAGGCTCCGCGACCGGGTCACGGCATTCCTGCATGGCGCGTGCCTGGGCGCGGGCATCGAGCTGCCGGCCTTTGCCTGCCGTGTGCACGCGACCGCCGATACGCGGATTGGCCTGCCCGAGATCGGGCTCGGCCTGATGCCGGGAGCCGGCGGAACCGTGAGCCTGCCGCGGCGCATCGGCCGCTGGCGCACCGCGTTCATGGCCCTGACTGGTGACCCGATCGGCGCGCGGCAGGCCCTGCAGTGGGGCCTGATCGATGCCATCGATGACGGCGCAGCCCCCGGACCGGCGGCACGATGACCGAGTACCGGCTGATGGCTGCGTGTCTGGCCGGCGCTGCCGACGGCGGCGCGGCCGCCGGCTGTGCCGTTCTCGCATGGGCGAGGTCCGGGCTGATGGAGCTGACCGGCTGCGCGGCCGGTCCTCCGCTTGCACCCGTCGCTCCCGTCCTCGCCCGCGCGGCCGCGGTGCTGTCGGCTTTGGGGAACTTCTCGGGCCAGAAGCGTGACATGCCGCCGGAAGTCGAGCTGCGCGCGGTACTGGCCGACCGCGCCGCCGAGGCCGGCTGGCAACGGCGGGGAACCGTCTCCGCGAACGGAACCTGCCGGCTGCTACCCGCCGCGGATGGCTGGCTCGCGATAAACCTGGCCAGGCCGACCGACGTCAGCAGCCTGCCGGCCGTCCTGCGCCGAGACGTCACCGGCGATCCGTGGGATGAGCTGCGCGGCGAGGCCGCCGACCGTCCGGCGGCCGACCTCGCCGCGGCCGCACAGCTGGTCGGCATTCCGGCAGCCGTCCTGGGCGGCGATTGCCCGGCGCCGATCCGGCTGGGCCAGCTCGGTGCGAGGCTCACGCCGCCTTCATCGCACGGCGTGCTTCTCGACCTGTCCGCCATGTGGGCAGGGCCGCTGTGCGCGAGCATCTTGGGCCGTGCAGGCTGGCGGGTCCTTAAGGTCGAGGACTCCCGCCGACCGGACGGCGCCCGGTTCGGCCCGCCGAGGTTCTACGCGAGCCTGCACGCCGGCCAGGCCGCCATCCGCCTTGACTTCGGCACCGCGGCCGGCCGGGCCGAGCTGCGTCGCCTGGCGGACAAGGCTGCGATCATCGTCGAGAGCAGCCGTCGCCGGGCACTGCGCGGCCTCGGCCTGATCGCTGAAGACTGGATTACCGCGGCACCTGGCCGGATCTGGGTCTCTATCACCGGCTATGGCCGCGAGGACCCGCTGCAGCGCGTCGCCTTCGGCGACGACGCCGCCGTCGCTGGCGGCCTGGTCGCCTACGCCGCCGATGGCACCCCGGTGTTCTGCGGCGACGCGATAGCCGACCCGCTGACCGGCCTGTACGCCGCGCTGGCCGCCATGGCTGCGCACGCGGCCGGCGGCGGCGAGCTCCTCGACGTGGCCATGGCCGGGGTCAGCGCCCACGTCGCCCGGCGCCCGGACGGACGTCTGCTCCCCCACGTGATCCGGCAGGGCAGCGATGGCTGGACCGTGAGCCACGGCGCCATCACGGAACCGGTGCGGGCTCCGTGACACATGACCAGACATTGCTGATAAGGAACGTGGCCGTCGGCGGCCGGCCGGGCCTCGACGTCCGGGCCGGCCCGGAGACGATCCTGGAAGTCGGGCCTTCGCTCCCCCGCCGCAGCGGCGAACAGGTTGTGGATGGCGCCGGCGGCGAGGTCATCCCCGGCCTGCACGACCATCACGTGCACCTCCGCGCGGCCGTCGCCTCCCGCCAGTCGGTCGACGTCTCCGCCGCGGCGAACCCGGCCGAGTTCGACGCGATGGTGCTGGCCGCCGCGGCCGGGGCCAGCCCGCGGACCTGGTTGCGCATCACCGGCTGGTACGAGCACGCAGCGGGCGCGATCGACCGTCACCGGCTGGACGTCCTGACCGGGCCGGTTCCGGTGCGGGTGCAGCACCGCAGCGGCGCCATGTGGGTGCTGAACTCGGCGGCGCTCCGCCAGGCCGACGTGGATGGCTGTGACCATCCCGGCGTCGAACGCGACGACCACGGGACGCCGACCGGCAGGTTGCTGCGGCTGGATGACTGGCTCCGAGGCCGGCTCGCCACCCTGAGCGGAGCGCGCTCAGCGGACGGTTTCGCGGTCGGCCTGGCCGACTATGCCGACAAGGCGGCACGGGCCGGCATCACGGGGTTCACTGACGCGACACCAGGCCGGGATCAGGCTGACGTCGACGAATACTCCACGCTGGCCGAGGCCGGCGTGCTCCCGCAGCGCCTGCTGCTGATGGCCCCGCCGGGACTGCGCCGGCCTGGCAGCGCGCGGGTCACACTGGGCCCGCACAAGCTGATCCTCGACGACGCGACGCTGCCGACCACCGCCAACCTCGCCGCCGCCATAGCGGGCGCGCACCGCCTCGGCTCCCCGTTTGCCATCCACTGCGTCACTGCCGAGCAACTGCTTGTCTCGATCGCCGCGATTGAGGAGGCAGGTCCGGCCGCTGACCGGATTGAGCATGCCGGCATTGTGCCGCCCGGCTGCGCACAGAAGCTCGCCCAGCTCGGCATCGCCGTGGTCACCAACCCCGGCTTCATCGCCGATCGCGGCCACGACTACCTCCGGGAGGTCCCGGCAACCGAGCGGGACTGGCTCTATCCGTGCGCCAGTCTCATCGAGGCGGGCATTGCCGTCGCGGCTGGCACCGACGCGCCGTTCGGGCCCGCCGACCCTTGGCATTGCATTGCCGCGGCAATGACCCGCCGCGCCGCAGTCGGCACCGTACTCGGCCGGCCCGAGCGGGTGTCGGGCATGCGCGCGCTGCGGCTGTTCCTTGCCGACCCAGGCGACGTGCGGCAAACGCGTGCGGTCGCCCCGGGCCAGCCCAGTGACATGTGCATTCTCCGCCAGCCGTTGCGCTCGGTACTCGCGCATCCCTCGGCTGAGGCAGTGCTGGCGACGATCGTCGGCAGTCAGGTCATAACCCGGACGTGACCACTGCGAGCCAGGTACCGGGCGCGGCGCGGTCGTCAGGTCGCGGGAGTTACCTCCACCCAGCCGTTCTTCAGCACCGTATTGCCGGACGAGGCCGCCTCGAAGGCGTAGGCATGCAGGCCGTACGCGGTCGGGCCCACGTCATAAACGGACACGTCGATGTCATCGCCCGGGTAGGCGTACCGGCTGAAGCGAACCGCGATACGCTTGATCCGGCCCGGCTCGCCGCCGGCCGCCAGCGCGACCAGGGCGCGGCTGGCGATGCCGAGGCTGCAGGCCCCCTGGTTGAACTTGCGGGGCCGTCCGATGCCGATGGCCGCCTGGTCGCTGACGTGAATCGACGAACGGTCGCCTGAGGCGCCGGCGTAGCGGAAGGTCTGGTCATGGGTGGTGGGCAGGCTCATCGTGCCGACCTTGCGGGCCCGGGCCTGTTCGGGGAAGGTGTGGTCGGGCATCTCAGGGCCCTGGTTCCCGCCGGCGGCCTCGCCGGTCACGATCACGGACCAGTACTGCTCGATGACCAGCTGCCCGTCGTCGTCGACGCTCATCAGGCGGGTGAACACGTTCATCCCGGCCTTGCTGACCACTACCGCGTACCGGTCCGCGGTGGTATGCAAGGCCATCCCGGGCGAGACGGGCCGGCGGATGTACAGGTCGTGCTCGCCGTGCCCGCCGCTGCGCCCGCCTTCCATGGCTTCCGGCGGCGGCTGCCCCATGGTGCGCATGGCGTCGAACACCGGCACCACCGGGTAGGTGGGAGGCACCGCGCGCCCGTCGCGGTACAGCGGGTTGTCGTCGTTGATGGCCAACGCGAAGGCGGCGATCTCGCCGGGATCGCAGTAGTTGAGGAACGGCCCTGACGGCTCGCCGAGCGGGACCTTGGAGGTGTCCATGGTGGTCTCCGGGGAACTACATAGAAAGTTGTACTTCTTTCGAAGCTTAGCAGCGGGGCGGCTGGCCGCCAATGGGGTCCGGCGGTTCCTTGACACCGGGGGTCACCATTAGTTTCATGGATGGCGAACTTTTCTCTGGAAACGGCGGTCGCATCCGCCCCCTGCTTCATGTGGAGTCCTGATGGCGATCAGCACGGTACGGGCATGACGGCGCAGCTGCCTGGGGCCGCCGAGCTCGGCGACGACGAGGCCGGCCTAGCCGGGGAGATCGGCGCGACCTTCGACCACGTCGCGATCGCCGGGCGCCGGATCCGGGACATGCTGCCGCTATGGCG
>Ga0181525_10001769_pt1 | contig 18178 bp, 23 predicted proteins | sample PEATcosm2014_Bin_48_FD_121100 | JGI IMG/M metagenome (GOLD analysis project Ga0181525, IMG submission 121100) | Peatland microbial communities from MTU Mesocosm Facility, Houghton, MI, USA - PEATcosm2014_Bin06_10_metaG | ecosystem: Environmental > Terrestrial > Soil > Wetlands > Peat | place...
CTCAGGGAGCGAAAGGTGCCGGATACTGGGTTCTTCATGGGCGCGACGGCGTGTTGCCCCCATAGAACTGACCGAAGTGACGCGCGGAAAAGATGCTGATAAGCAGCGCGCCCAGGCCGAACGCGAGGATGTGGGGTGTCGCCCGCAGATCGAAAGCACCGACGTGCGCGACCAGCAGATACCCAACCACCGCGTTGAAGAATCCCCATACAACGTTGACCGTTGAAGACGAGAGCCCTTTGCCGGATGGTTTGGCGAAGGGACTCTGGAAGGGATGTCCCATAGTGCCAGCGACAAAATGAGGGATGGCGTTTGCCGCAAAAGCGCCCCCAAAGAAATACGATACAAGCCAAAGCCAATTCATAATGCAGAGTTCCTTGCTTCGAGGAGCGAAATGATTTCCTGTGTAGACCCAGTCTCACCGACCCGAGGGAAGACATTTCTGACGCTGTACTCGTGCGCTTCCTGGCGGGTATCGGTCATTGCATCGAGTGCGAGCGTCACATTGAAACCCTGCTCGTAGGCCTGGCGAGCGGTTGCCTCAACGCCAACGGATGTCGCCACACCAGTTACAACAACCTGGGTAACGCCTCGCGCCTTAAGCTGGTGTTCAAGATCCGTGGTGGCGAACGCGCCCCAGCTTCGCTTGGTGACGGCAATATCGCTCGGTTGCTGATCCAGCTGCGGCAGAAGGTCGGTCCATCCCTCGGAAAATGATGTGTTGCTGCGCGGACCCTGTTCCGTCCGCCCTGCCGGTCGTCCCGTCACATTGACCAGCACGACTGGAAGGTTCTTCGCACGGAATACATCTATCAGCGCGCGCGTCTGGGCAATGACCTCGCCGACGGGATGAATGAAGTTTCCGCTGACGATCCCTTTCTGCAGATCAATGACGATCAATGCGGTGTTGGGGTCAAGCATAGTCAGTGGCATCGGTTCTTCTCCTCGAATACGAAGTTGGCATGGGTAAAGGCGGGGCGCAGCGGGTTCAATCCTCGACAAGCCGCGCAAGCAGTTCGAGTGCCGCCTGAAGCTTCTCCTGCTCCTGAACCGAAAGCTTCTGCGAGATAGTCGTGGTGAGCCAGTCCTGTCTCGCGGCCCTGCCCTCCTGAAGCAACTTCAGGCACTTGGGCGTCAGAGACATCAGAATCTGCCGTCCGTCGCTCGGGTCAGGTGCACCTCTCACAAGGCCCGACTCCTGCATCGGCGTCACTATGGCACTCATGGACTGCGGACGCATCCCTTCCGCTCGCGCCAGACTTGAAACCGTGGCCGCACCATCCTTTTCGAGTCGGAGAAGAACGGAAGCCTGCGACGGCGGCAGATTGTTGCCGCCACCATGCTCGCGTACACGCAGCTTGAGCTTGCGGAATACAGTACGCATCTCGACAGCAAGCGTCGAAGCAAGCCCGGTCTGAATAGAAGATTTTCGATTGCTCACCAGATCAATGTCTCATGTCTACAGGTAACCTGTAAAGATTAACTGTATACAGATTCGGCCGCCAGTTTGGTAGAGCTCTCACGCGCATGGCCAGTCTGAGACGCTAGTTCTTATAAAGGCCGATTGGACATGCGTTCGGTACCCGCTCTGACAGGAATCGTGAACGCTGGCCGACTTCGCGGTACTAACCCTGAATGAGTGAGCACATTGCCGAGTCCAGTCTATCGAGTCCACCATGGATCGCTAAAGGCCAAGCGGAAATTGCAGGCGAAGAACCTTTGACTCGGCATTGCTGATTTGGCTGAGAAAATGATTGCTCTTTTGACGGCGTTCCACGTAACGCTTGACCTTATCGCCCACGCGCCACAGACCGAATCCGCCAACGGCAATTAGTTCATATACCTCGGGACCCTTCACCAGCGTCTTGACCACCTCAGACCCGAGCACGACACTCTCAAACACAGCTTCCCGCAGGTCTTTGCTGGTTTCGTTGACGGCGTCACGCCATGCATCGACGATTTCTTCCGCCTCGGCCTCGAGCTCGCGATTGTATGTGGCTTCGTCGGTGTTCTTGTCGATTGTGCTTGCGCTCCTCCGCAGCAGGTTGCCGAAGGCGGCGAACCTCTTCGATGCCTGGAGTTCGGGAATTCGGTCCGCGGGAAGCGCCTTGAGATTGATTCCGGCAAGAGCAATCACAAGTTGACCCAGATCGCGGCGGGCTTCTGAATCTGCGGTCAGCTTTTGCAATCTGTGCTGACGTAAAAGGGCGTCAAAGATATCGTCTTCGTCTGTGGCCAGCAGCGCTTCGTGGTATTTACCGTCCGCTGTCACGATGTCGAGATCGCTGTCGCGCGCTGTACTCAGGCCAATGCACGTCATGACCGCTTTGCCCAGAGTCGGATGAAGCGCGTACCAGTTCCTTTGGCCATACGCGTTCGGATCAGCGCTCTTCCATGCCAGACCTTCATCTTCCAGATACCCCAGGAGAGAACCCGAAAATTTAGCATCGTGAATCCAGTACTCGTCGACCGCGGGTGCTTTTGCCCTGCCGTACGCCTCTTTAATGGTGTCAAGGTTATCGCGAATCTTACCGAAAAGCTCCTGTTGCGCCTGATCTGCAGCGACGCTATAGGCAGGTACTCGCTGCAAAAGTTCGCCATAGGGACCTGCGATTTTCGCGTATGGGGCAATGTCACCGGTGTCTTCAGGGTCGTAGTTCTCGGGGATCAGGCGCTTAACGACGGGTACGCACAGGAGCGTGGCCTTAAGCCAGTCCTCGCTTCGGATGTGGATGTACGGGTAGTAGAGCGCTGGTCTGAAGCTTTCCGTCGTCTCAGTCATGGGAGACACGTACCCCCAATTCACGTAGCAACTGTATCGCAACCGGTTTGCGATAGCCACATTTTCAGTCGGTAACGATAAACGTTAGAACCCTATCGGGACTGCCCCGGCAGAAGACGTGTGGGTGCGCGCGGATTTCCATTGTCGGGGCAGTTTCGATAGGGCCGTTTGAACTGAGCCGCTAGTGTTTGCGGCGGACGCGGTCAGGCCTATGGGTTTTGGTTTTGCTTTTGTTGGTCAGAGGGCGGTCTCGTAGCAATAGCGCATGGCAGCCAAAGCCGTCGAGTCGGTTTTCGCAGTTGTAGCAGTGTCTCTGCGAGAGGCGCTGGGTATGCACTTGCGAGGCGAAGTCGGCAAGTGAGCGCACGAGCTTGTGGCATGTTTGAACACACCCGTAAAGAGACGTTGCTGGAACCCCGGTGTGGCAAGGATCTGTCAGGAGCTATCAACGGTGCACCTCCGTGGAACCGGGAGTATCGAGATCGACCGGAAGAAGAGTTGGCTGCTGGTGAGGCGTGCGATGATGAGCATGCGGTTTCCGCAGACAGGACAGCGCGACTGGGTAGTAATCTGGGGATCGCTGGCGCAGGTCGCTCCACCGAGTAGAATACGGCAGCGTGAGAGCGCATCCCCGCGCCTGCGGTTAGCGAAGAATCCGAAGTGGCGGATGCGGACTAAGCCTCTCGGCAGAACGTGGATCAGGAATCGGCGCAGAAACTCATCGGCGGAAACAGTCATGATCTTCTGCTTGCCGCCGTGGGCATAGTCCTTCCATCGAAATGAAACTCGATCATTCTGGAAGGCAACGAGTCGATGATTAGAGATCGCGACTCGATGGGTATAGCGCGAGAGATAATGCAGAACGTGTTCGGGACCGCCGAAAGGTGGTTTGGCGTAGACCACCCAGTTCTCTTTGAAAAGCTGTCGCAGATACCTGCGGAAGCAATGTGGCTCGGCGAGACTCCGGAGTGAGCCGCGGAACTGAAGCTTGTGTCGCTGGAAGAGCTGACGAAGCCCGGCGGTGAACTTGCCGCGGAATACCCGGCTGAGTGCGCCGACGGGCAGGAAGAAGCGGTTCGACGACGCGATCCATCTGGAGCCATCCGGAGCAAGCCCGCCAGCAGGAACGACGTAATGGATGTGAGGATGATGCTGAAGGTTCTGTCCCCAGGTATGGAGCACGCCAAGGAATCCGATCTCTGCTCCCAGATGCTTCGGGTCACGGGCGAGTTCCAGCAGTGTGGCGGCGCTGGTTCGGAAGAGCAGATCGTAAAGCAGTCGCTTGTTTTGCAGAGTGAGAGCAGAGAGTTCGTGTGGCAGCGTGAAGACGATATGAAAGTACGGCACCGGTAACAGCTCCGCTGCTCTCGCCGCCATCCATCTGGCGCGTGCGTTCCCTTGGCATCTGGGACAGTGCCTGTTCCTGCACGAGTTGTACGAGATGGCCTGATGGCCGCAGCACGTGCACTGATCACGATGGCCGCCCAAGGCCGCAGTGCGACATCGGACGATGGCATCGAGCACCTTGCGATGCTGCCATGCAAGGTGTGTTCCGTGGTGCTCCCAATACCTGTTGCCTGCTGCTCGGACGATGTCGGCCACCTCGAGGGTGGGCCGGCTCATCGCTTCTGCAGTTTTCTAGAGCGCTTCACCGCATTGGGGTTGGACACCTCGATAGCTTCCAGAGGGCTGGGAACTGCCTGCAGATGGCGCCGGGACAAATGGAGATAGACGGTGGTGTGGTCCAGCTTCGAGTGCCCGAGCAGTACCTGGATGGTGCGTAGGTCGGCGCCGGCTTCCAGCATGTGAGTGGCAAAGCTATGGCGCAGCGTATGAGGGGACACGCGCTTCGCGATACCGGCTCGCTTCGCAGCTTCGGCCACGGCAGTCCAGATGATCTTCTCCGTAATGGGCACGTCGGCTCGCCAGTTGTTGACCGTACCTGGGAACAGATATGTTTGCGGTTTCATCCAGCGCCAGTACTCGCGCAGGGTCTCCAGCAGCTTCGGGGATAACAACACGTCGCGGTCACGTCCACCCTTTCCCTGGCGGACATGAATGACCATTCGCTCGCTGTCGATGTCGGAAACCTTGAGATGGGAGAGCTCGGCCCGGCGCAGCCCAGTTGCATACAACATCATCAGCATGGTGCGATGCATCAGGTTGCGGGCAGAAGCAATGAGCCGTTCTACCTCTTCTACACTCAATACGATTGGCATCCGTCTCTGCCGCTTCGGCACGGGAATGTCGTCGGGAATATAGGGACGTCTTAGTGTCTTGATGAACAGAAATCGCAGGGCAGAAGTGCGGCTGGAGATCGTACCCGGTGAGAGCTTGCGGTCTCGAAACAGATGAACCTGATACTCGCGAATATGCTCGGGACCGAGACGCTCTGGCGAGCTGTGAAAGTACTTTGCGAAGTCCTGCACGGCGTGAATGTAGGATCGGACGGTGCTCTTGGCGTAGTTACGACGCTGGAGTTCGTCCAGCATCAGCTTCCTGAGTCGGGTCACAGTAACCTCCTTGTGACCCACACGTTACACCGGAGAAAACGTTGGGGGACCACCACACGCTAGCGTCCGCCGCGCTAGCGGCTTAGTTCAAACGCCGTAGTGGCCTGTCGCAGAGACAACGTAACTGCGGATGCGGCGGGTCGGATCGGAAAATTTCCATTGAATCTGCCCGAGTTGCTCCACGATGCGGCCGACTCGGGCTAACAATCCAATGTGCCCGGAACACTGCTATCCAGCGGCCATCAATTCCGTTACTGACAGGCCCGGATGTGGCGACACTCCGTTCTCTGTGGCCTTCATTGACCGTCGCCGATTGACTCATTCTTGACGGTTGCCCGCACTCTAAATGCGCTCCAGGCCAGCCGCGTAAGGTGCAGTGTGCGAACCATCGCCGCGCAGGACTGAATTAATGGCTGACCGGCGTTAGTCGATCGAACCCCGCGCCTGGTGACAGCCCCGACTCCACCACGGTTTTGCTGTCGCGCACCCACTGCGTTCCACCCGTGCCCAGCGGCGCGATGTATCGCTGTCCGGTCGCAGTATCCTTTGTTTCCTGGACCCCGTTGATCACGTCGTTGAAGCTGTCGTTTTGCAGCGCGCTGATCATCGCCCGCTGATGCGCAACCGCCGAATTGGTGGCCGCAATTGTTGCCTGCGTTGAGGCGTCAAGCTGCCGGATTGCCTGTTGGTTCAACTGGTTCTGCATTTGCGTCCACGCCGGGTTCAACACGAAAGAGTCCCCAGCATGTTGCAACATGGCGATTGCCGCGGTCTCCTGCTGCGCCGGAGCGATCACGCTACCCAGCGCCACAACCAACCAACTCGAACCGGGCCCTCCAGGCCCCAATAGAGTTGTCTCCGCATACACGTACGCAGACATCGGCGCGCCATTTGCGGTGCAGCTAAAGAATGCCTCGCCTGCCGTCGTCCGAGTCATCCCTCCACCTGCAGGATGATACTTTGGCGTCATCGCGTCGCTCTTCGTCAACTTCAGTCCCTGGCACATAGAGACGAACCGTGCCTGCCCGTACTTAGTCGCGAACACATTACCTACGGCATAGGACGCCACACCCGGCCCCATCTTCAGAAACGGGCCCGGCACCTTGTATGGTGGAACCGTCGAGTCCCCCAGGCGGAGATTCGTTAGCCCATCCGGCGAAGTCATATCCACAACTGACCGCGCGTCTATCGCGCTGAAACGAAACAGCCCGCCATAGGTCTTCCAGCCCTGCGGTACCTGGATTGAAAATGCCCGCTCCCGGGTATCGCGAACCGTCACCCAATTCACCCTGGTTGCTACTCCCGCTCCGGCCTGCGCATGTCCGTTCTCCCCGCTGGCCGCAAGCACTTCCGCCTCACCCGTAGTCCCAGCAGAACGATGCGCCCAGTTGTAGGCAACTCCCAAGACCATCAACACCAGAAAACTAGCCAACACTACCTTCTTCACCTGTCGCCTCCGTTGACCTATGGATTGTCGATCCACGAGCGCCGCACTGGGCTTCCGTATGCTTCCCAATCAAATCGCAAATATCGCCGCAGCATTCGCTAATCAGCCATTCAGCTCTGATTGGCACGGATTGTAACGTGCCTGATGGGAAAAGAGAGTCCCTGCGAGAACATGTCGTTTCACGAAGCCTCCGAGAAATCTGGAACTGCGTATGCTTTGATGCTCGGATCCGACCGCGACGAAAGGTTCAAATCCCTGACGGGCTTTGGGATCTCGTATCTTTCCTGCAGGGGGCCTTGAGCAGCGTTAACCCGAGTCTGAATCGCCAGAGCTGTTCAACGTCCGCTGGAGCAGAAACGAAATGGAGGGCGCGGGAGTGGAATTGTTCAGCCGGTTGGGAGCCAGGTCCTACGAGCCGGTAGGCAGGCGTGGCTTTCAAGCTGCGAATCATAACAACCGCTTGTGGCTACCTTCTTGCTATTCGAGTCATCTCTGATGCGCTGCGCTCGACGTCCTCATCTGTAGTAGCCCAGCTGGACACGCTGATCCGCATCGCCGTGTGCCCATGCCACAGCGTTCCACCGCACCAACTGGTCCCTTCCTTCTGGATGTCCGCAATGACCCTCCGCGTCTCCTCAGCTTTACCGAACGACACCAATACCTGGTTCAAGACCACGTCGTTCAAAATGGCAAACCCTGCCTCGCGCAAACGATCTGCAAACATCTTCGCCTGTCGGCAGTTTCGCTCAACTATGTCGCGCAGCCCGTTGCGGCCAAGTGAGCGCATTGCTGCCCACAACTCAACTCCCCGCGCCCGTCGCGACGCCTCCGGCACATAGTGCCAAGGCTCCCGCCCATCACCCGGCGCCAGATACGCGGCAGTTAGCGTCATCGCTGAGCGGAGGTGCTCCGACGTACGCACCACTGCGACACCGGAATCGTAGGGCACATTCAACCACTTGTGGCAATCTATTGCCCATGAGTCGGCCGCGCCAGCGCCAGCGAGCAGAGGTGCATAATGCGGTGAAACGGCTGCCCATAGACCGAATGCCCCATCCACGTGTACCCAGGAACCTGCCTTATGCGCGCGGGTGCAGATTTCCTCAGCAGGATCAAATGCACCGGTGTTAACGTTTCCGGCCTGAATGCAGACCAGCGTGTGCTCGTCGAACGGAGGCAGACTCTCCAGACGTATCCGTCCCTGGTCATCGGTCGGAACCCGTGTGAGTCGCGCACGCCCTAGTCCCAGCATCGATAGCGCCTTCAGCACCGACACGTGAACTTCATCTCCCACTACCACTTGAAACGGGGGAGCACCAAACAGTCCGTCTTCTTCAACATTCCATCCAGCGCGCTTTAGGAGCGCGGTCCGCGCTGCGGCTAAAGCAGAGAAGTTTGCCATTGTCGTGCCGGTAACAAAGCCCGCCCCCGACCCGGGCGGCAGACCCAGTAGTTCCACCATCCAACCCAGAACAATTTCTTCCAACTTTGCAGCCACTGGAGACATTACCTGCATTGCCGCGTTCTGGTCCCATGCGCTAGCCAGCCAGTTCGCTGCTAAAGCCGCAGGTAGTACTCCACCGACTACGAATCCGAAATAGCGGCCTCCGGACGTCGCCACCGTTGCGGGCGACCCGATATCGTCGAGCAGCGCCAAGACCTCGGAGCAATCGGATGGCGATTGAGGCAACGGACCTCCCAGCATCTCCAAACGCAACACGTCGGCAGGATGTGGGAAGACAGACCGTTCGGCGATTCCAGTGACGTATTGGATCGCTCGGTCGGCGGCCTCCGCCAAGAGCTTCGTCATTGGGGGCTCCGATCTAGGCCGCAGAGCAACTGGTGCAAATCCGGCGCCGGTGCGTACCTGAAGCTCACTGTCTAAGACCTTTCCAAAAGTCTAGAGGCAATGAGCGCCTCATTATATTCCCGTCGGCATTACAACCGATCCGACGTTCCTTGACTCCGCAATACCGGCCGCGATTCCGAGTTTAAGTAGTACTCGACGCGGGAACTTATGCATAGGCCTGAGTCTTGGATGCGCTCTCGCGAGCAACGGGGCGAGGCTAAGAATGAAACTCGGAACTGGAGAACAATTGGAACGACCGAGACCTAGCCAAACCCAATGCGACCACGATCTCTCCTGCTATACTCCCTGAAAATGGAACCAGTCGAGTTCAAAGATCAGAAAATTCGTTGCGACAGTTGTAATCAGATTACGCCAAGCTACGACATCGTCAATTATGGCTCGATAGAGCTCGGGTACCGGCATCTTTGTAGCCAATGCTTCAACCGGGAAGTAGCTGCACTAGATGGGCTCGAGGGGTTCGAGAACACTAGGTTTGAGCCGGTGGCTCTCACTGATTGCGCGGGAACAGTCCACACATTCCACCTCCGCACCCATTTGTTTGGGACTGGGGTTGCGCTCAACGCATTTGAGCTTCGCGACGGGAATCCGGCCGGCTACCAGTTCCAGATCATCGGCGATCCAGAGGATGATCTTCTAATGCTACTCGGGCGACTGGTCGAAAAGATGCGGCGTGCCTTATCCACCAAACATCTCACCGACAGCGAGCATGGGTTGCAGATCGCCGACCGGCAACTGGTGCGTGGCATGATCGAGTGGGACGATACCCACGATGGTCGAGTCCCCCTTCTCATTATCGATGGCCGGGAGATCACCTGGGACGAATTTGGTCGTATGTTGATGAGCTACGAGGGATGGCAGTTCAAGCTGAGTATTGCTGACAAGAGCGAAGAGTTGTGACTCAGTTAATTGTAGATTGATCCTGCCAGGCAATTGTTTGTTTCATGATGGCTCCCAGAACCTTGAACGGTGCTTTGTCCGGAATGAGGCGGACACGGATTGTTCGAGCAAGGTCCCTGCATTGATCCATTCGCGCGCTGTAAGCTGGCCGAATACGCCAATCTGAAGCTGGAAGCATTCGCCCAAAGAGGTCATGGAACTCCTTCGCAATTAATGCATCATCACTCTCGCGAACTCTTCAGGCAGGTTATTTTCTCTCGTCACTCCGTGGCTCGGGGATCATTCCATTCTGCTTCCGGCTGGCGGCGAGGCGTTCTTCGTGGCGGCGAGCCCGTTCCATGCGGCGGGCGCGTTCATGTGCAATTAGGTCGTGCATATCGTAACCGTATGGGCCGTACGCTCGGAAGAATTGGGGATCGAACAGACGCTTAATGCCGCATCCCATGCACACCTGGTAAGAAAACTCGTCATCATGTTTGGTGGGCCAGCCCATGTCTTTGTGCCAGCAGCCGCGCAACATGAAAGCAGTGGCGCCACCTAAGCCGGCCAACGCCAGACCCAGCGGCCATACCCAATGGCTCCGTCGCCGTGGGGGCGCCGGGGGATCTTCCTTGGGAATTTTCGGGATGCGCGGTGATTCCTGTATCTTGTCGGCCATAACGGCTCCCATGGTACCTTACGGTGCCAGCCTTGACTATCCTGCGATACACGACGGCAAAGCTGATTTACGCTGCGGCGCTGCCTTTCGCCTCACATTGGTGAGATGTTCCTGACATGAGCCAACATCTGACACTCTGCGCGACTCCTACGTATCCGTCGGAGGATACATGAAAAAGCTGATGGTCGCTTTGGTGTTGTGTGCCTTCTCTCTTTTGACCTACGCGCAGAGCAATCCGGTGATTGCGGCCGCCCGCGACACCCTGGAGCGGCGGCAGAAGAATCTGGTCGAGGCGGCGCAGGAGATGCCGGCGGACAAGTACGGGTTCAAACCCACCACGGCACAGATGTCGTTCGCACACTTGGTCGGCCACATCACACAATCGAATAACTTACTGTGCTCGAAGATCTCCGGCAGTGCTGCTCCTCCGCAGCAAGTCTCCGACGCTGATCCAAAGGAGAAGCTCGTAAATGCGCTGAAGGTGTCCTTTGATTTCTGCTCCACGGCCTTGAGCCAGGTGGGCGACGCCAGACTCGGCGACGAAGTCACACTCTTCGGCGGACGCAAGGCCACCAAGGCCGCCGCCGTGATCGCCCTTACCAGCGACTGGGCGGACCACTATTCTGCAGCCGCCATGTACCTGCGCCTCAATGGACTTCTGCCACCCACGGCCAAGCCGAAGGAGTAAGGACCCCAGCGCGGGAAAATCTGCCGGCTAGGAGACCTGCTGGCGACTCGCGCAGAGATCACCACGCACAAAAGCACTGAGTTCGTGGAAAGCTGTATCCGCGCTGTTGCGAACCAATGCACAAAGCAAATCGATTTTCTGGTCTACATTTACTTTCTTCTGCGGACAGTCCTCCGCTCCGAATCTACGACTGACCGGCGATCCAGGGGCGATGTTCACGTCCCCGAGCTTCGCGTCGGAACCACAGCCGCGGACATCTGCTTAGAGGCATGATCATGAGGTAGCCAGTCATGAACCGCCGGAACACGATATGTTTAGAAGATGGAGAAGGTGGTAGGTGTCGACTTCGGCACAACTAACAGCACTGTGGCAGTCGCGGACCAGTTCGGTTACGTGACTACGGGCCGCTTTCACTATGATGAAATTGATGCCGAGACATTCCGCTCAATCTTGTTCTTCGTTCCTCCGGGTAAGAGTCCACGAAAGCCGATGTCTTCCTATGCCGGCCCAGAAGCCGTCCATCACTATTTGCACAGTGAGAGCGGCGGCAGGCTGATTCAATCCGTCAAATCCTATCTTTCCGATTCGATGCTGCAATCGACAAATCTGTTCGGACGGAGCTACCGGTTCGAGGAACTGTTAGCTTTTCTGCTGCGTTCGCTTAAATCAGCCGCCGTGGACTCCGGGCTTCCGTTTGGAACTAGAGCGGTGGTCGGGCGCCCAGTGCGCTTCGTGGGATCGAAGAGTGCGGAAAACGATTTGTACGCGATTTCGCGCTTAAGAGAGGCTCTCACGCTGGCGGGCATCACCGAAGTGCAATTCGAGTTGGAACCCGTTGCAGCGGCGTATTCGTATGAGGCTCTCCTGAACCACGAGGAACTTCTGTTGGTCGCAGACTTTGGGGGTGGCACAACGGACTTCAGCTTGATTCGTGTTGGACCCGAGGCACGAGAGATGAAGCGTGCGGAGCAGCGGATTCTGGCCAATGCCGGGCTTGGCATAGCGGGGGATGATTTCGACGCGAAGCTGGTCCGGCATCTGGTTGCGCCACTGCTGGGGCGAGGCTCGATGTGCCGCTTGGTGGGAAAGACCGCGCCTATGCCGAACTGGCCCTATGCCAAGCTCGAACACTGGCACCAGCTTTCATTCCTAAAATCCAAGGAGAACATGGAAGCCCTGCGTTCCTTGCGCGCACAGGCGGTCGAACCAGAGAAGATTGACAATCTGAGGCTCTTAATCACCGAAGACCTTGGCTTCAGGCTGCATAGCGCAGTACAGCGTACAAAATACGAGCTGTCGAGCAAAACGAATTCGCTGTTTTGCTTCCGCATTCCTGGCTTCGAGATTTCTGCGCCAGTGACACGCCAACAGTTTGAAGGCTGGATCTCCGAGGAACTCCAATCCATCGCCAACTGCGTGGATGAGCTTATGACGCAGGCGGGAATCCATCCTTCCCGGATCGATCGAGTCTTTCTGACCGGCGGTAGTTCCTTCGTTCCGGCAGTACGAGCTCTGTTTGAGCAGAGATTTGGAGCGAGTCGTTTAGCAAGTGGCTCAGAGTTCACCTCGGTTGCGAAGGGACTCGCGTTGCGGGCTCGCGAGGTGCGATGGTAGGACACCGAATCCGCCCCCGACATTAAATCGATCTCGGACGCGCGTGCATAGTGCAGATGTCCTACTCACAACGCGAAATGCAGCCAGGAGCGTGACCGCTTCTGATGTTAGGATCGAGCAGCAATTCAATATCTGCGTCGGTATCATCGGGCACATCTACGGAAATGACGTGGCGCGACTATCACGACTCTACTAAGCACAGCGTTGAATCGCTGAGGCTGGCGCAGCACGTGCTCGACTGGGCGAACATGCCTGAACCGTTCCGCCATTACGAGGGCGTGCCTGTGCTCGACCTGCCAGCAGATCCGCCGGTCCCTCAGATGTCAGCACTCGAACTTCTTCGGGGTACCTACGGCACCACACCCGCCGCTGACGGTCCGACGTTCCTCTCTCAACTACTGTTCTATTCCGCTGCGATTAGCGCCTCCAAACGCGCCCCGTCTACCGGGAACCGCTACGCGCTGCGCGTGAATCCTTCCTCCGGAAATCTGCACCCAACGGAATTCCACTTCCTCACGCGGGGCCTGCAAGGGTGGCCTGATGGGCTGTTTCATTACCGCCCCTCTGCGCACATGGCCGAGCAACGCGGGCTAGGTAATTTTGAAATGAAGCTGGCCGGCAGCTTTGTCCCTATCGTGTTTGTATTGACCAGCATTGTATGGCGCGAGGCCTGGAAGTACCGTGATCGGGCATATCGATACTGCTTGCACGACATGGGGCATGCCTGGCAAGCGCTTGCGCTTGCCGCCCGAGCCATCGGATGCGATAGCTTCGCGGTCGGCCATTTCCCGGACGATGAGGTGGCGCAGCTCTGTCGCCCCAGTCAGGACGAGTGGCCGATGCTCATCATCACTCTGCGCGGCGGCTCCATTCCAGTGCGCGAAGCCGACGCCAACGAGGCCGTTTGGTTCGGTGGGCACGCGAATCAGCTCTCACAGGAGACGATCACGTACCCACTCATTGACAGTATTCACACGGTCACGAAACTCCGCAATGGCGAGCAAGGCGCCATCTCTGCCGGCGAACCTGCTCCTACTGGCACCGGAGAGATTAAGCTGCCCTCTTCGGCTTTATCCGCGCGTACATTCGGCGAGGTCGCCCGAATGCGACGGTCGGCGCTCGACTTCCTGGGTGGATTGCAATCAATATCTCTGGCGCAGCTCTCTGCCATCCTTGCTGTCACGGCGGAGCCTTTGCTTGCTGATTTTGCAAGCACGCGATTCATTCAGCTCTATTTGTACGCCCATCGTGTTGATGGGCTGCAACCAGGCGTGTACAGGTTCTGGCAGGAGCGTGCCGAGTTGGAAAAGATGAGAGACGGCGATCAGCGCGTTGCAGCGGCGGGGCTAAGTCTCGGGCAGAATCTCGCCGGTAATGCATGCGTGGCCTTCTCAATGATCGGCGATCTCGAACGTGCCGTCCGTGTCCATGGCGACCGTGGTTATCGCTATGTGCATTTCGAAGCTGGCGCCGTCGGCCACCGCTTGTATCTCGCCGCGGAAGCGCTTGGGTTGGGGGCGACCGGCATCGGCGCGTTCTACGATAATGAGGTGCATCATTATCTTAAGCTGGTGCCCAGGCAGGGGCAGGTGGTGTACCACTTCGCGATCGGTTATCCGGTCCCCGATTCGCGCCTCGAGGCATAAGGTCACTATGGTGGGAATTCTGGTGCATGGCGACAATCACTTTATCGTGCGCGGGCCATTGCCCAACCGTGACGTTGCACTGGCACTCATTCGACACTGGTCCCTTATTCAGATTGGGGCGACAACGCCGCCCGCGCTCGATCAATGGCGCATCAGCTCTCGAGAGTTACGAGAGAACTTAGAATGGGCAGTGGTCATACCCGGAGACAGTGAGATATCTCATTCCGTGACGCAGCTGCTGGAGGAGTTGTCGGCGCGAGGAATTACCATCTACGACTCCCGCTTTCGCTCCTGGTAGAAGGCAGAACAGAATCAGGTAAAGGAACACGTGCGAGTATCTCCCGCTTTGAGTGTATCGAAGAAGCGGAGCCAGTAGCAGTGTTGTTCATGAGCGACGTTGCAATCCATAGGTTGACCGGACCGAAGCCGACTTCCAGGTACCGATTCTGTCAATGGCTCTCGCCATGGCTGTAAAACTATTGATTGCTCACTTCAACACTAAGTGAAATCCGCTCCCACAGGGAAGACCGTGTGGAGGAGAAGGGTGCTCCGTTTGACCTGGCCCTCCCTAATGGCAGGTAGATTACCTTAGGCACCTGTCCATCGTCATTACCGTGTTCTATTCTGCTTACAACATTGCAATTATTGTGATCACCGACAGGCCTCTGCCTTGTAAGCGAAAGGAGAACTTAGGCATTTGGTAGATTACACATTCTAAGTAGTTTACGTGAGGTAGTGAGTGGTAACCATCCTCGTATTCGACCGCCAATCGCTATACCAGGCGTCGATCTCAAACCGGCTTAGCCGGCTTCTCCCAGAATCCACCCAAATATCTGACTGTGCTACTGAGGCCGAGCTTGCCAGCGGCATAACAAACAATCCAGGGGCTATTCTATTTCTCGGTCAAATATCCTTGCGCTCAGAAGCAATGAAGCTCGCGCGGCAGTTCTCTTGTTCTGTGGTCTGGATTGCCGAGCGTAAGGATGAATATCTTCCTCTACTCGACCAACCTGCGATTTGTGGAATCATGTTTCGCACAGCGAATGCCGCTGATCTGGCGGAGTGTGTTGGTGCGCTACGGGAGCGCCGGACGTGGATTCAGTCGCTGGATTACCCAGACGACGCCACACCCTCCGGGCAAGACAAGCTGGGCCTTCTAACGCAAAAACAAAGAGATATAACGGCCTTGCTGGTGGAAGGTAAACAGTGCAAGGAAATCGCGGCTCAACTCGGGACGACATGCCAAGTTATCAAGAACCGCGTCGTTCTGATCTACGACAAACTCGGTGTGCGAAACCGCTACGATCTGCTCAAGGCTCTTCTGGAGGCTCCACCGACCTGCGAGAGTGCTTCCATGAAACCCCGCGCACCCAAGAGGTAGCCAAGTAACATCCGATTGCAAGGGTCGATCATCCCCCACTCGACCTGAGCACATCCCCAGCCGCTCGCCAACACCATCCGTGACATCTTTCCACAGCATCCGAACGAACTGCTCTGTTGTACCTTCACCACGAAACGGATGCGCCCCCATCGGACCGCATGGTGCTACATCCAGGGCATCTTCACTGTGGTGGCCGATCGAACTATTCCTCTATCACCTCCCCCGCGTTCTTGGCGGCGCATTCTTTAGTAGACTAAAAAACATAGTTATAATATTGTAGTTATGAAATGTTCGAGAACACTGAAGAGACACTCACCGCGCTCGAAAAGGTTGGCTATTTCACTACTCACGAAATAGCCAACACGATCTATGCCGCCGGCGACACGAATCAGCCGATTCTTCTGGAAGGCCCCGCAGGCGCTGGAAAGACGGAGATGGCCCTTGCCGTCAAACGTGCAACGGGCATGAAGCTCATGCGCCTGCAGTGCTACGAAGGTCTCACTGACAAACAGGCAATCGGAAGTTTCAGTGATGAACTGCGTCAGTTGTTCGTGCGTTTTCACGAGGGGACCTTTGACGAAGCCGCGAAGAAGGTCTCAGACCGTGCCTTCTATCTGGCTGGGCCGCTGCTGAGCGCGCTGGAAACGACAGAGCGATGCATTCTACTGATCGACGAAATCGACAAGATAAGCCATGCTTTTGAGGCTCAGTTGCTTGAGTTTCTGGGCGAATGGCAGCTAACGATCCCTGGCCTCGGCGAGATCAAAGCCATACATCCGCCATTTACTATCGTCACGGCCAACGACGAACGGCAACTTGGCTATCCTCTTTTGCGGCGCTGTGCCCGCATCTATATCGACCACCCGACACCTGAACAGGAAGCGGCCATCGTCGCAAGCCGGACGCCGCATTGTCCGAAAGCCATCCACTACTTTATCGCGGGTTTTGCAAGGTCGTTGCGCTCTTTCAAGATGCAAAAGCCTCCTTCGATTTCGGAAATGATTGCGCTGGCTCGCGTGCTCGACAAAATGAAGTTGCAAGAACTTCGGGATGAGCATAAGGCCGTCATGCTTCCGTTCATTGCCAAGACTGAGAAGGATCGGGCCAGCCTGTTAGTCCCTGGGCGATTCGAGAGCTTCATGGACAATGCACGAATCATTGCAGACGAAATGTGTCGGCACGACATTCAGATGGCGGCGCAGGCGGTCGCACCTATCCGGGAGGATGACGCCACCCGGCCAGCGTCGGTGATGGCGTTGGAGGCCGTTACTCGATGACGCGACTCTGGGTTGGAGTGTTCCTATGGTTGGCGTTCTCCGCTTCTGCGACTGCAGGCATTGTCTCGGAGACTGGCCACGATGAAGTGGTCTACTACGCCGACTCGTATGCCGCTCACTATGAGATTCCAAAAGAGCTGGTCCACGCGATCATCACCCAGGAGTCTGGTTGGAATCCAGGAGCGGTGTCCCCAAAGGGCGCCATGGGGCTGATGCAGCTGATGCCGGCGACCGCTGCAGCGTATGGCGTGCAAAATCCCTTCGACATTTCAGAAAACCTCTCCGGCGGGGTTCGATACCTGGCCGATTTGATGCAGCAGTTCGACGGAGACTTCCGTTTGGTATTGGCGGCATATTACCGAGGCAGCCGCCCAATAATGCGTGGTGGTCTCCACTACTCCGGCGCCGATGTGTATGCGTACGTTGCGTCTGTTCGACGTCTCTACCTTGCGGAGCTCGCTCTCCACAAATCCCCAGCTAACCTCGTCCTTGGAGGCGATTAATAATGATGAAGCTATTTGTCCTCTCTCTTGCTCTCTTCATGACTGCAGTGGCCGCATCAGCTCAGTCGGCATTGCCTACTCCACCCGTCACCGCACCTCCATCTGCCGCCGCTGGCATCACCGTGAACACATCTACGGCCGCAGCCCCAGCGCCAGGTCCAGCCTTGCAAGCAAGACAGCAGATCCAGGCGGGAGCGCCGCCTCTATCAATTGACGCTCGCATTGAAAGCCGCCCGGTCGATAGTTCCATCGTTGGCGAGGTTCATTGCAAGCCCCTGTACATCAGCACCATTCATCTCCCTGAGGCGGTCACCTCGATTGCGGTTGGTGCGCCTACGCTGTTCACTGCCGAGCACGTCGAAAATGAACCGAAGTTGGTTTACGTGAGTCCGCTCACCCACGACGTTGCAGAGAGCAATCTGCTAGTCGCCCTGGCCAGTGGCGAAACGATAAGTCTGAAATTGATTTCGTCGGGCAATTCCGCCGCTCAGTATGACGTCGATTTTGTGCTCGACTACAGGCCAGACAAGTCGCTGCTCGCTTTTGCGGGGCCACTGGAGTCCGGCATTGGCCATCCTGGGATGGCGGCCACGACATCGCCCACGTCACCGTACGTGAAGAGCTATCCGGTGCGATCCTCCGTGCGGACCGTGCAACCTGTCTCCGTGATTGACACTGCACTCTCGGCTCAGGCTGAGATTGCAACGCCACACTGGATTACGGCCGACGATCTCGTAAGGCTGGACAAGGCGAACGCCACCGCGACCAGATCCATCGCTGCATCTCTCGGACGCGCGGTGCAGGTTGGCGACACCATGATGGTGTCCTACTCCGTCTTGAACGTCAGCAGAGATTGGGTTCAGGTTCTGACACCACAGATTCAGCTCGGCAACCCGGTTCAA
>Ga0181525_10001771_pt1 | contig 18171 bp, 12 predicted proteins | sample PEATcosm2014_Bin_48_FD_121100 | JGI IMG/M metagenome (GOLD analysis project Ga0181525, IMG submission 121100) | Peatland microbial communities from MTU Mesocosm Facility, Houghton, MI, USA - PEATcosm2014_Bin06_10_metaG | ecosystem: Environmental > Terrestrial > Soil > Wetlands > Peat | place...
CTGCCCGTCAGGGAACCGCGGCGCCAGCTGGTGGGCGGCATGCACGGCGAAGGCCGTCTTGCCGATTCCTGCCATCCCCCCGATCGCGTGGATCCCAACCACTCCGCCGGAGCCGGAGCCGGAACCGTCGGCAGCGACGCCCGCGAGCTGCCGCAGCTCCGGCTCCCGGCCGGTGAACGAGGAGATGTCACGAGGTAGCGTCCGGGTCGCAGCCGCCACCGCGTCAACCCGGGTACCCGCTGCCGTTGACTGACCAGCGACGGCATGCCCCCGGGCCACCGCGTCAAACGACGCCCGGGTCGCACCGGCCAGGCCGAGGGCGTCAGCCAGCAGCCGGGCGGTCTCCTTGCGGGCGGTCAGCGCGACCCCCCGCTCCAGGTCGCTGACCGTCCGCACCCCCACCCCGGCCGCTTCCGCCAGCTCCTCCTGCGACAGGCCAGCCTCCACCCGCAACTGCCGCAACAACCCGGCAAACGCCACCACCGGCGGGTCGACCGCGACCACCCCCTAGCGTCAGAACCCAGGGTAACTACCGCCCGCGGCCGCTGCCACCTCCGCTATCGCCCCCGGTTCGGGCCCGCGGAACCGTGGGTTCTCCCGTGGGCTTCCCGCCTGGCAACCGCCCGTTACCCAGCCTTACGTTGCCAGTGAGACCGGGCATCTGGAACAAGCCCGAGAAGGTGGGAACCATGAAGAGAACCATCGCCATCGCCGCCGCGCTGCTAGCGCTGGCCGCCATGTCGGCGGCAACCGCGACGGCCAGCTCGGCGAGCGTGTGCCAGCCGAACGGGACCGGGTGCACCCAGGCCGGTGATTACCCCGGTCTGAACGCGCTGATCAGCAGCGATTACACCGGGTTTAAGGTCGTCTGGACAGAATCGGTGGTGCAGCAGTACTCCGATGGCGTGCCGCTGTACTGGACCGCTTACCTGACGTACACCAACATCGAATCCTCCACCCTGACCTTGGGCTGCCCCGGCGACTGGGCGGACGCCTCGTTCGTGTCGGAGCACATGTCGGGCGGCAGCGGCGATGACGGTACCGTCTCCGCCGCGGGCACGAGTTGCAGCGAGAACCCCGCCCTGGCCGAACCGGTGCCGCCCGGCGGCACCTACACGCTGGACGCGACCTTCGGCAACGTCCCGTGGCCGGGCAGTGCGGTAGCGATCACCTGGGGAAGCGCTGGCACGTCTCCCTACGTCTACCCATTCGGGTCCAGCCCGCCGCCCCCGCCGGCCCCGCCGAGCCCTTCCGGCAAGGCCTGCGTGTTCAACGCGCCAGCAGGCGGTGTCCCGGTCATAACCCTCCATGGCTTCGTCATGTCCGGGCATGTCGGATGGGCCTACCTCGCCGACCCTGCCACCGGTACCTGGGAATACGGCGCGAACGAGGGATTCACGCATCACTATGGTGACACGAGCAAAACATGGCTCGCTCAGGGCGACTGGGCAGATGTCATATCAGCGTTCAAGGGGGCATTGCCCGCTACCGGCAAGAACAAGGGTTTCTATCATCGGGCGAAGTACTACAAGACCTATCGCTGTGTCTCCGTGACGGACTACAACAGCAGCGCCGCCCTCAGCCGGGCAGACAGCGAGTACGGCGAGACCTACCTGATCCCGGGGACCGACTGCCTGTCCCAGGCAGCTTTCGTGCTGAACACCTACGGTGCGCCTATCAGCGATTATGCCTACCTGGCAGACCTATATGACTGGGTGCCGAATAACTTCTACGTCAGCCGGTTCATGTCGAAGTTCGGGCCTGAGCACAACGTATAGCCGTCACCACGCGAGCAGCCGCGAGCCCGCCACGATGGGCTCGCGGCCGCTCTTCTCGCCCGGCGGTTACCGTATATCTTGCGGCCCTCGGAAGATATACTGGTAGGCGTGAAGCACTTGGTCGACGTGGACGAGAGTCTCCTGGAGCAGGCGAGAGCCACGCTCGGGACCAGCACGATCAAGGACACCGTCAACGGGGCGTTGCGGCTGGCCGCCGACCGCAAGCGCGCTGAGCTGGACGCGGCCATGGACGAACTGGCCGAGCTGGTCCGGACACTGCCAGTCCAGGACCGGGCCAGCGCCTGGTGACCACGCATCTCGCCGAAACCAGCGTCCTGACCAGGCTGTCGGTTGCCGCGGTCCGCGGCGCGTTGCAGCCGTTCATCGACGCGGTCGCGCTTGCCCGGTGCACACTGACTGACCTGGAGCTCGGTTTCTCGGCGTCGAGCGCCAGCGACTGGGACAAGCTGCAGGCGGTGCTGACGACCCTGACTCCGGTCGAGGTCACCCCGGCGGTGATCAGCCGGGCGAAGAACGTCCAGCGCATGCTGGCCGCCGGCGGCCTCAAGGGCAGGAAAGTCCCCGATCTCATCATCGCCGCGGCCGCGGAGCTGGCGGACTTTACGGTCCTGCATTACGACCACGACTTCGAGCTGATCGCATCTGTGACGGGTCAGCCCCACGAATGGATCGTCCCACGCGGGTCAATCGACTTACGCCGAAAGGGCCGAGCTATGGTTGGCTGGTGAGCCTGGAATGGGAGCAGGTCATCGTCGACGCCCGGGACCCCGCCGCGCTGGGGCAGTGGTGGGCGGACGCGCTGGGCTGGGTCATCATCAATGACTCACCCGAGGAGTTCGAGATCCGCCCATCGGCAGACCAGCTTCCCGGGCTGCTCTTCGTCCCGGTGCCTGCGGCCAAGCAGTCCAAGAACCGCCTCCACCTGGACTTCCGGCCCGATGATCAGCAAGCCGAGGTCGAGCGGTTCCTCCGGGCCGGAGCGCGCCACGCCGACATCGGACAGGGAACACCGGCATGGGTCGTCCTGGCAGACCCGGAAGGCAACGAGTTCTGCGTGCTGTCGGCCCGCTAGCTGCGGTTTCATGCCCGCCAAAGCTCGGGAATGGCTAACGAAGGTCAGGTATGCCAGAATTCTCGCGTCAGCTCGAAGCGTAGCGAAAGTGGCGCATGCGTTCGACGGCTGCCGTTGCCCCCGGGCCGCGGGGTCCCGCCGGATACCGCGGGCGCCGGAAAAGGGTGGGGACCATGGCCGGGAATCAGCTGTCGTCGATTAACCACATCGTCCAGCTCATGCTCGAAAATCGCTCGTTCGACCACATGCTCGGATTTCTGTACTCGGGGAATGTCTCGCCGCAGACGGGCCAGCCGTTCGAGGGCCTGACCGGCACCGAGTCGAATACCGACGCCAGCGGCAGTGCGGTGACGGTTTTCCAGATCGATCACACCGCGCAGGGCGCCTACTTCATGCCGGGCGCCGATCCCGGTGAGGGCTACACGAACACCAATGTGCAGCTATTCGGCAGCGGCAAGCCGCCGAGCCCGCCGGTCGCGACCAACAGCGGCTTCGTCACGAACTTCGCCGACGCCATCAGCTACGACCAGCGCTCCAATAGAAGCGTGGAGGCGGGCACCACCCCCTCTTCCATCATGGGGGTGTTCCCGCCCGCGGCGCTGCCGATACTGTCCGGCCTGGCGGCCGGCTTTGCCGTCTGCGACTACTGGTACAGCTCGGTGCCGACCGAGACCTTCCCGAACCGGGCCTTCGCCTGCGCCGCGACCAGCCAGGGGCACATGAACGACGCCACGTCGTCCTTCACCGTGCAGAGCATCTTCGGGCTGATGACCGCAAACCACCTGAGCTGGAAGATCTACGGTTACTCGGTAGAGGCGCTGACCAGGAAGAACTTCCCCGACACGCTGAACGCCCCGGAGACCTGCTTCGGCCTGTTCACCGATTTCCAGTCCGACGCCGCGAACGGGACGCTGCCCCAGTACTCCTTCCTCGAGCCGAGCTGGGGATCGACGGGTAACAGCCAGCACCCCAACTACGACGTCTCGCTCGGCGAGAAGCTCATCCAGGACGTCTACAACGCCGTCCGCAACGGCCCCGGCTGGGACCAGACGCTGCTGTTCATCACCTACGACGAGCACGGCGGCCTGTACGATCACGTGCCGCCGCCGTCCGGAGCCACCCCGCCTGACGCCACACCCGGTGAGTTCGGGTTCGACTTCACCCGGTTCGGGGTCCGGGTCCCGGTCGTGCTGGTCTCGCCGCTGATCCCGGAGGGCACGGTGTTCCGGGTGCCCGCCGGGTCGATGCCGCTGGATCACACCTCCGTGCTGAAGACCATCGAGACCCGCTGGGGGCTTCCCGCGCTGACCGCCCGGGACGCCGCCGCGCCCGACGTCGGAGACGTGCTCAGCCTCGCCACCGCCAGGACCGATGACCCGCTGGCCGGGGTGTCCGCGCCGAACTCGCTCGGCGCCAACCCGGCCGCCAACGAGGTGTCGCACCTCCAGGCGGCCAACGCCCAGCTGACCTCGGACCTGCAGGTCCCGCTGAGCGAGCTGAGGTCCGCGCCGCTGCTGGAAAACCTGCACACGCCGGAGGAGTACCACAACTACATCGCGGCGCGCACGGCCACCTGGAAGGCCGCCAAGGCCAGGGGCACCGCCCCGACCGACTGACCGTGCCGCTCCCAGCCGCCGAAGAAGATCATTTAGCCGAACGGGCCGTGGTGCTTCCCCAGCGCCAGCCCGAGCCCTCGTTCGGCACCGCCTACGAGCAGGACGGCGTGCTGATCATCCCGGTCGCCATAGTGGCCGGCGGCGGTGGCGGTGGCACGTCGCGTAATCGGCGCGGTAACGCAGCCGCCCGCCCCGACAACGCGCACGACGCCACCGCGCCGGACTCGGTGCCCATCGACGCCGGCGGCGGCTTCGGCGGGATCGTGCTGCCGTCAGGCGCCTACGTCGTGAAGGGCGACCAGGTCCGCTGGTCGTCTCGATGGCCCTGAGGATCAGGCCGGCCGCGAGGTCGGGGCGGGCGATGAACGCGGCGTGCGATCCTCCGCTCACCGGCTCGACGTCGGCGTTGATCCGCCTGGCCATGAACCGCTGGCAGTCGGGCGCGATGGCGTTGTCGTGCTCGGAGAGCAGGTACCAGGCCGGCAGGTTCTTCCAGCCCGCGACCGTTGCCTTCTCGGTCAGGGCCGCCGCGCTGAGCGGCCGCTGGCTGACCGCCATCGGCGCCGCCACCTCGGCGGGGAGATCCGCGCAGCACGTCTGGTGGAAGTCCGCGATCCTGATGAACAGGTCGGGGCCGCCCGGCGCGCCGGGCGCGTCGTAGGGGCTGGCCACGCTGGTCGACGACAGCAGCGACGGCGGGAACGGCTCCTGGACGCTGGCGCAGCTCTCGCCCCGGTCGAGCGCGAACGCCGAGAGGAACACCAGCGCGATGACGTCGTTGACCGCCGGCGCCGCCTGGGAGATCACGGCGCCGCCGTAGGAGTGCCCGACAAGGACGATCGGCCCGCTTCAGGGTGACGACCGCAGGCCCGGCGCCGCATCGCTCGATCGGGCCATGTCTTCCGCGCTGTTCAGTCGATATGCCCGTGGCGCTGGCGCCCGGCCATTCTGGTCAGCGAGACCCGGGAGTTGACGCCGAGCTTTTCGAAGATGTGGCGCAGGTGGCTGTTCACCGTGTGCGGCGAGATGAACAGCGTCTCCGCGATCTCGCTGTTGGTCCTGCCTTCCGCGGCCAGTTGCGCGACGGCTGTTTCCGCGCTGGTCAGAGCCTCCCAGCCGGTGGCGGGACGCTTCGGGGTAGTGATCCGCCGCCGGACGCCCAGCTGCCTGAGCCGGCGACGTACCCGCGCCGCGTCCCAGCTGGCGCCGACGCGCGCGTCGATCGCGAGAGCCCGGTCGAGCGAGGCGATCGCGTCGTCGGTGGCGCCTTCTGATGCCTGCAAGCGGCCGAGATCCTCCAGCGCCGATGCCGTTGCCAGCGGACGTGGCCCGGTCCCGAACAGCGACGCTGCCATCTCCAGGTCGCGGCCGGAACTCCGCCACAGTCCCCTGGCGTGCGCCGCCGCTGCCTGGAAAGAGACGACGCCTGGGTTGAGCTCGCGGCGACGCTCTGCCTGCTCGATTGCGCGGGAGGCTAGGTCCTCGTCGCCGACGGCGACGGCGATCCGCACCAGCTGGGGATCGTCTTCTATCTCGAAGGGGAACAGCGGGAACAGCTTGAGCCGGTTGTCGCGACCGCGGGCGCACAGCCAGTCGTGGGCCTCGGCCGCCTTGCCCTGGGACATCGCGTGCAGCGCCAGATACCAGGCGGCGTGGGACCGAACGCTCGGGGCGCTCGCCTGCAGCATGATCTTCGCGATCTCGGCCATCTCGGCCGCACCGCGCTCGTCGCCGGCATGGATCTTCAGCTTGCCGAGGGCCACCACCGACGGAGCCTCGAGCACGCTGACAACCAGGTGCGCCTCCTCGACGCTGTACCGGCCCTCCAGCGCGACCGCCGCCTCGCCGAACTGACCCATCTGGAGCATCTGACGCCCTCGTGAGGTCTCGAGCACGCGCAGCGCCCAGTTCTGCCGGTCTCGTTGGGCGGCCGCGACGCCTTCGTCGATAACCTGCCGAGCCTCCGGGTACCGGTCCGTGGCCGCCAGGAGCCACGACCTGAAGGTGTGCCCGAGCCGCTGTCGCGCATCTTCCTGGATGCCAAGTCCCCGGCGCTCGGCCGCCTGGAGAATCTCAAGGCCGCGGTCGAAGCCGTAGGTCACGTAATGCACGGCCGATTCGGGCAACTCGAAGGCGAACCAGCAGGCGTGATCGCGGCTCGAATAGACGGCCTCGCGCGCCTTGCCCTCGACCGCGAGCGCCTCATCGGTACGGCCGGCCACCACCAGGCTATGAAACAGCGCCGCCCACAGCCAGGCCCGCAGATCGGCGGTCAGCTCCGGCAGCGCCAGCGCCGTGCGGGCATTGTCGGCGCGCAGGTCGGGAGATAGGTCGAACATGCTGGCGACGCTGAACCGGACCTGAGCCTCTTCCTCGGCGGGGAGCACCTGCCGCAGCGCGGTGTCGGCGAATCGCCTGCCCTCCTCGCCGAGGCCAGCGGCGAACAAGGAGACGGCTCGCCTGGCAACCAGCGGCCCCCGAAGCGGATGCCGGGCCGGCGCCAGCTCCAGGGCACGGCCGGCCAGCTGGGCGGCGGTTCCCGGGTCCGTCGTCCCGAGGGCGTCGGCGGCTTGCCGCAACGTGGTGATCGCGGTCTCGTCGCCGGCCTCGGCGCTGTCCGCGAGCTGCTGGGCCACCTCGACCGGGAGCGCGCCGCGGGCCAGCAGCACGTCGGCCGCCTGACGGTCGAGCGCCCGGCGAACCGGGACGGGCGAGCTTGCCCGTACTGCCTCGCGGATCAGGTCGTGCCCGAACGCCAGCCGGTCGCCGCTGGAGACGAAGATGTCGGCCTGGATGAGTTCCTTGACCGGGTCCAGCAGGTCAGCGACCGGCAGCCGGGTCATCTCGGCCAGGTCATAGAGGGAGAACCGGCTGCCAAGCGCCGAAGCGAGCGTCGCCAGCCGGTCGGCGGTCGGGGACATCCGCAACAGCCGCCCGCGCATGCTGTCGCTGACGCGCCGTGGCAGGCGGTCTTCGAGGAGTCTGGCCCGGCCGGCCTGCACCGCCACGATGTGCTCGTCCTGGAGGCCGCGGAAGAACTCCATGAGCAGGAACGGGTTTCCCTGGACCAGCTCGGCTTTGCGCAAGAGCTCCTCGTCGGGCTCGGCACCAAGCACGTCCGTGGCGACCTCCGCCACCGCCCGGGGCCCGAGCGGGCCGAGCCGGATCATCTCGGCCCCGGCCTCTTGCAGCTGGTCCTTGACGCTTTGCACCTGGGCAAGGCCCTGATCCGGGCGGAACGCCATCACCCAGCCGACGGGCAGCGAGGCGAGCCGCTGCGGAAGCTGCCGGATCGCCGCCGCAAAGCCGACTCCGCTCCACTGCAGGTCATCGAGGCAGATGAGCAGCGGATCCCGCAGCGCTGCCTCTTCGATCAGCGCCTGGATGTCCTGCAGCAGCCAGAACCTCTGCTCCGGTGACGCGTGATGGTCGCTGAGGGCGTCCCGCGCGACGAGCGGATCGTCGCCGTCGAACAGCGCGTCGAACAGCGCGTCGAGCTCGACCACCCGGCGCTGCGGCTCGGCCGCTCCGCGCCCGACCCGGAAGGAGCGCTCGGCGGCCATGGCCGCGCACGCGTCAAGCAGCCGGGATTTCCCGAGCCCCGCCCTCCCCTCCACCAGGATCACCGAGCCGACCCCGGAACGGACCTCGTCGAGGCGAGCGCCGATGGCGGCGAGCTCGTCGCCGCGGCCACGCAGGGGAAGCCCCTGCATGCCGTTTACCACCGGGTCTCCCACGTCGGGAGTGTACGTCCGGCAGGCGACACACCGATGACCGCCCCCACGGGCTGACCGTGGTACAGTCCCCGCTGACCTCGCGACCGGTTCCGGTCTTCCCTCTCATGGGCTATCGTCTGGCTTGTACTGGGGAGGGCAACGGCGATCACGGTCGCCCTGAGGGGGAGGACAGTACGCGCGTTTCCAGGCGTGCCCTGATCGCGATCGCGGCGACGGCCATCTCGGTCGGCCTATCCGGTGTCGTTGCCGGCTCGGCCTCCGCGGCGACGGCGCGACCCGCCGTGACAACCTACAGCGCGACCGGCGGGCTATACGGCGTCGCGTCCGTCTCGAGCAGCAGCGCCTGGGCCGTCGGCTACGCCGGCAACAGCTCGGCGCCGAAGATCCTCATGCTGCACTGGAACGGGAAGGCATGGTCGCGGGTTACCAGCCCGAGCGTGCTGACCGCGGCCGGGCAGCTATCCGCCATCACGGCCGTCTCCGCGAAGAGCGCCTGGGCCGTGGGCTCCACCGGTGGGATCGGGACGGGGAAGAACCACTCCCTGCTCCTGCACTGGAACGGCTCGACCTGGAGCCAGGTGACCAGTCCCGCCCCGGTCACCGGGGGAAGCCTCGCCGGCCTAGCGGTCACCGGGAAGACCGGCTGGGCGGTCGGCTACGTCAACACCAACCCGAGCGCCCCGGCGTGCTGCGCGGGCACGCCGCTGGTCTTCCACTGGAACGGCTCGGCATGGTCGCGGCTGAGCACCAAGCTAGGGAACGGTAGCTACCTAAGCGGCGTGGTCATCACCGCGGCCAGCACCGCCTGGGCGATCGGCGGCCCCACCGCGATGATCACCGGCGCGCTGGCGAAATGGAACGGCAGCGCGTGGTCGTGGGTCAAGGACCCGGTGTCAGGCCCCTACCACCCGCTCAACGGCATCGCGGCCGGACCCGGCGGGACCGTGTTCATGGTCGGCACCAACAACAACACGTCCGGGCCGCCGGTAAGCGCCCGGTGGAGTGGGAGCGCCTGGAAGACGGTGACCGTCAGCGCCCCGAACCCCTCCGGGCTCAACGCGGTCGCCTTCGCGCCGGGCGGCACCGCGTGGGCGGCGGGCGTCGCCCGCTCCGGCAGCGGCACCCAGCCGCTGGTCATGCGCTGGAACGGCAAGTCATGGACCCGCGTCAGCAGCCCAGGGGGACGCGAGGAGCTCTACGGCCTGGCGTTCTCAGCCTCGAATTACGGGTGGGCGATCGGCAATTCGGAATCAGGCAAGACGGTGATCCTGCACTGGAACGGCAGCACCTGGGGCTGAGCCCGGCCACGTTATCCATGCTCCAGGGTCATGAATCGGCTGAGTTCTAGTCATTGGACGCATGCCTTATCAAGCTGGAGACTGTTTGCATGGCCGAACACCAGGCGATGCCCGCCGCGCGGCGGATTGCCCTGATCGCGCATGACAACAAGAAGCAGGACATGCTCGAGTGGGCCAAGTACAACCAGGATCTGCTGGCCGGTCACGAGCTGTCCGCAACGTCCACGACCGGCAGCCTCCTGCAGCAGCAGCTCGGGCTGCAGGTCACCTGTTTCCTGAGCGGCCCTTACGGCGGTGACCAGCAAATCGGCGCGCGCATCGCCGAGGGCGACATCGATCTGCTGGTGTTCTTCTGGGATCCGCTGGAGCCACATCCGCACGACCCCGACGTCAAGGCCCTGCTCCGGGTCGCGGTCGTCTGCAATATCCCGGTGGCCTGCAACCGGGCAACCGCGGATTTCATCATCTCCTCGCCCCTGATGGGTAACGCTCATCAGCACTGGGACCCAGCAGCCGGCCAGGCCCGCCATCAGCCCGCCTTGGCCGTGGCCCGGGCAGGCTGACACGCCCCAGCCAAATCCCGGCCCGAGCGGAGCAGATGCGGCTGACCCCGAACCACGCGGGATAGTGTCGGTGGCGGATATCGGCCTGTAACTCTGTTGATCACGGGAGCCTGGTATGCGTTACCCGCACTCGGAGCGCGGTCCGGTCGTCGAGACGCTGCACGGCGTCGAGGTTGCCGATCCCTATCGCTGGCTGGAGGATCCCGACTCCGCGCAGACCAAACAGTGGGTAGCCGCCCAGAACGCCATCACGGAAGAGTATCTGGCTGGCCTTGCCTCCCGGGGCTGGTTCCGCGAGCAGCTCGGCGCCATCCTGGGCGTGCCGCGAGCCGGCCTGCCGCGTCCCCGCGGCGGGCGTTACCTGCTCGACCGCAACGACGGCACCCAGGACCAGGACGTGGTCACTGTGGCAGAGGATCTGGCGACCCTGGCGGCCGGCGGGCGTGTGCTGATCGATCCGGCTGAGTTCTCCCCGGATGGGACGGCGTCGCTGCGCGCCGCGGTGCTCAGCCCGGACGGCAAGTGGGTCGTGTACCAGGTCAGCGAGGCTGGCAGCGACTGGACACGGCTGCGGGTCCGTGGGGTGGATTCCGGGGTGGATACCGCCGGCGTCGTGCCGTACGCGAAGTTCATGCCTCCGGTGTGGTCACCGGACTCCTCGGGGTTTTTCTACTGGACCTATCCGGAGCACGGCCGCGCCGCCGGCGACGACCCGACGGCGCTCGGCACGGGCCAGATGATGCTGCACCGGCTCGACCGCGATGACGACGAGCTGATCTACCGGCCGGATAACCCGCGCCAGCTCGCCCGGCCCTACGTCTTCGCGGAGGGGTGGCTGATCCTGGTCATCACGGCCGGATCCGACCGCAAGTGCCTCGTGCAGGCCAGGCGGCTGCGGGGCAGCGCCGTCGGACCCGTCGTGCACGTGGTCACCGAGCCGAGGGCCCGCTTCGAACCGGCAGGCATGCAGAACGGCGTGCTCTACCTGGTCACCGACGACGACGCTCCGCGCGGGAAGGTGGTGTGGGCCGACGTGTCCCGGGTTGAGTCCGGCGGCACCGGCGCATGGGCCGAGCTGATTCCCGAGCGGGACGACGTCCTGGAACGGGCCCAACGGGCCGGCGACGGCTTCCTCGCGGTCTACTTGCGCGATGCCCAGCACCGTGTCCTGCGGTTCGATGCCGCCGGAGCCGAGCTTGGCGAGGTGGATCTCGGCGAACCCGGATCGGTCGGCCAAATCCACGCCGAGGAGGACAGCGAGGAGTGCTTCCTCGGCGTCGAGTCGTTCGTCCACGGCACCCGTGCCTACCGGGTCGACCTGTCCACCGGCCGGGCCGATCCGCTGGTCCTCACAGACAGGACGGCGCCAGTGCCGGACGTCACCATCGAGCGCCGGTCGGCGGCCAGCGCCGACGGGACCATGGTGCCTTACTTCTTGCTGCGCCCCGCTGGCGCCGGGCCGTCGCTGCCCACTCTGCTTTACGGTTATGGCGGGTACAACAATGCCCTTACGCCAAGGTTCAGGGCGGCATGGCCAGCCTGGCTAGCAGGCGGTGGCGCGCTGGCGGTGGCGAACCTGCGTGGCGGCGGAGAGTACGGCAGGGCGTGGCACGAGGCCGGTCGGCGGGAGCGCAAGCAGAACGTCTTCGACGATTTCATCGCGGTCGGCGAGCACCTCATCTCGAGCGGCGTCACCACCCATGGCCAGCTGGCGCTGCACGGCGTCAGCGGCGGCGGCCTGCTCGTCGGAGCGGTGATGACCCAGCGGCCGGACCTCGCGGCGGTGGCGCTGCCGATGGTCGGCGTCATGGACATGCTGCGCTTCCACAAGTTCACCATCGGCGCCGCGTGGATCTCGGAACAGGGCGACCCGGATGTGGCGGAAGACTTCGCGTTCCTGTACGCCTATTCGCCCCTGCACGCCCTCCGCCCGGGCACCTGCTATCCGGCGACGCTTATCCTCACCGGTGACCACGACGACCGGGTGGCACCGGCCCACAGCTACAAGTTCGGCGCCAAGCTGCAGCAGGACCAGGAATGCGATGCGCCCGTCCTGCTCCGGATCGAGGCGGCGACCGGGCACGGGCTCGGCAAGCCAAAGCGGATGCTGGCCGCGGAGTCCGCCGACATGCTGGCGTTCGCAGCCGACCACACCGGCCTCACCCCGGGCTTGCCTGGCGATGCGCCCGAACATGCAGTGTCGAGCTGACGCTCGTCAGTAGAGGCGGCCGGGCGAAGCGTCCCGCGCAGCATCGCGAGAGTCCCGTGCCAGATAAGTCGGCCCGGCCACGGTGGCCCCACCTGGGCGGGCCTGATCGAGTGGCAAACGATCAAGGCGTCAATGGCCGTCCGAACGCGATTCAGTACGGTGTTCGAGAGAACTTGCGCCAGTTGAGGAGCACTCTTCGACCGGGCCGAGGCCTGCTACCTGATCGACAAGCCCCGTCCGGCGTGCCAGGTCACGGGCGTGAAGCACCACCGTCCGTTCCGTAGATGATCTTTTCATAACGGACGGTGGCTCCTGCTGCCGGCAATCATGAAGACTCGGAGGGCTGCCGCTGGGGTGGCGGCAATTCCTCGTCGTCACCAGGCCGTTGAGGGTCAACGTGGTTCTGCGCTCGACCGAGGCGGAGTGGGCCTTGGCGCATTCTCCCTCGGGTTACCCCATCACCTCGTCGACGCGAACGATCTGAGCTGAGCCGGGTGTGCAGTCGGCAGGCCGAGGCGCTGGAGTCCTACCGGGACGCGCGCCGGACGCTGGTCCGGGAGCTTGGCATCGAACCAGGACCCGAACTCCGCAGCCTCCACGAGCGCGTCCTCGCCGGGGACACCAGCCTCTTCGCACCACCGCGGGGCGACATCGCGCTCGAATCCGGCCGGGCCACCCCCTTGATACCCCGCCGGCTGCCTGCGGCGGCGCCGCCCACCGCAGAAGCGACGGTTCCGCGGGAACTGCCGCCCCGGGTAGCGCATTTCACCGGCCGTACCGGTGAGGTAGCAGTGCTGAGCAGGTTGCTGGACCCCCCGGACGACCAGATGCCGGGGACGGTGGTGATCTCGGCGATCGGCGGGACCGCCGGGGTGGGCAAGACCGCCCTGGCCGTGCACTGGGCACACCAGGCCGCCGGGCGTTTCCCGGACGGTCAGCTGTATGTGAACCTGCGCGGCTACGACCCCGGCCGGCCGGTGACGCCGGCCCATGTCCTGGCCGGGTTCCTCCGCTCCCTCGGCGTGGCCGGCCAGGACATCCCCGCGGAGGAGGCCGAACGCGCTGCCCGGTACCGGAGCCTACTGGCGGGCCGGCGGATACTGGTGGTGCTGGATAACGCCAGATCGGCGGAGCAGGTCCGCCCGCTACTGCCCGGCGATCCGGCCTGCGCGGTGGTCGTGACTAGCCGTGACGCGCTGACCGGGCTGGTGGCCAGGGACGGCGCCTGGCGACTGGACCTGGATCTGCTGCCGCTGGAGGACGCGATCGGCCTGCTGCGTACGCTGATCGGCGCCCGGGTCGACGCCGACCCCGCCGCGGCCGCCGTGCTGGCGTCCCAGTGCTGCAGGCTCCCGCTGGCGCTGCGGGTTGCGGCCGAGCTCACGGCCGCTCGCCCGGCCATCCCCCTCGCCGAACTGGTCGCTGAACTGGCCGACCAGCGGCACCGGCTGGACCTGCTCGACGCAGGCGGGGACCCGCGTACCGGGATCCGGGCCGTATTCTCCTGGTCATTCCAGCACTTGGACGCCGACACTGCCCGCACTTTCCAGCTGCTGAGCCTGCATCCCGGCCCCGATCTGGACTCGTATGCCGCCGCCGCGCTCACCGGTATGCCAGTTGAGCAGGCCAGCCGACGGCTCGATCAGCTCGCGCGTGTTTCCCTGATCCAGCCCGCTGGGGCTCGGTATGCCGTGCATGACCTGCTACGCGCTTACGCCGCCGAGCAGGCCGCCGGTCAGGACCGCGCAGAAGAGCGGCGAATGGCGCTGACACGGTTGTTCGACTACTACCTGTACGCCGCCGCCGCGGCGATGGACACCCTGTACCCCGCCGAACATCAGCGTTGGAAGCACGTCCCCTCGGCCGCTGCTTCCATTCCGCCGGTCGCCGGCCCGGCCGCGGCCCGGGCCTGGCTGGACGCCGAACGGGCCAGCCTGGTCGCTATCACCGGACACGCCACCACTCGCGGCTGGCCCGGCCATGCCACCCACCTGGCCGGCATCGTGTTCCGCTACCTCAGCGTCGGCGGCTATTACTCCGAGGCCGTCACCATATACGGCCACGCCATCCAGGCCGCTTCGCAGACCGGTGACCGCGCGGCCGAAGCCGAGGCACTGACCAACCTCGGCGTCATCGACCATGAGCAAGGCCGTGATCAGCGAGCCGCTAGTTACTTTGACCAGGCGTTGGTCCTGTTCCGCCAGACCGGCGACGTGGCCGGCCAGGCCCGCGCGCTGGGCAACCTGGGGGGGTGTCGAGCTTTTGCAGGGCCGCTACCAGCAGGCGGGCAGCCGCTTCGAGCAGGCGCTGGCCCTGCGCCGTGCCACCGGCGACCGGACCGGCCAGGCCCGCGCGCTGGGCAACCTTGGCCGCGTCGAGCTTAAGCAGGGCCGGTACACGCAGGCCGCCGACTGGCTCAGACAGGCCCTGGTCCTGTTCCGTGAGATCGGTGACCGGATCGGCGAGGCCTACATCTTGAACTACCTCGGCGACGTCAACCTGCGGCAGGGCCGCCACCGGCAGGCTGCGGGCCACTTCGAGCAGGCGTTGGCCCTGAACCGAGAGATCGGCAACCGGCCGGGCGAGGCCTACGTCCTGGCCAACCTCGGGCTCGTTGACCTGCGGCAAGGCCGCTACGCCCAGGCGGTCGCCCGCCTGCGGCACTCGCTGGCCCTGCTTCGTGAGATTGGTGACCGGTCTGGTGAAGCCGAAGCCCTCAATGGCCTCGGTGAGGTCTTCTTGGCTGCCGGGCGGCCCGGCCAGGCTCGCCGCAAGCACGCTACCGCGCTCGAGCTGACCGGCCAGATCGGCGACAAGTACGAACAGGCCCGCGCCCACCAGGGCCTGGCCTGCGCCTATCACGCCGACGGTAAGCTCGACCAGGCCCGCCGTCACTGGCAAGAAGCCCTCACCCTTTACACAACCCTCGGCGCCCCTGAGGCAGACCAGGTCCGACTCCAGCTCGCCACGGCGGGAACCGCGACCACCACGGGCGGAAGACCTCCTTGATCTATTCAACGGCCGGGGGCCAGCGCGCCAATGCTCCCGAGACTGCCGCATAACTCTTTGCCCTGGTTTGTCAAGGGCGGCGTGTCGTCAGGTTTTACCTAGGGTTGTTCGAGCCGCTTGTCGGCGAGTTCTCGGATCGCCGTCACTCTCGTCCGTTGCCGGCGTTCGTCGGGTTCGGTGACAGCGGGAGGACCGATGTGTCCGAGCGAGCCGATGAGCTGCTTGCTGAGGGCTTCGGCCGGTAGCCGCTGACTTCGTGATCGTCGTTGACACCAACGTCTTGTATGCACTGGCCGACCGCCGGGATAAGCACCATGCCGGGTGCACCGGGTGGCTATTCGGTTCCGTAGTACTGGAAGGAGTCCGTGTAGATCTCGCGGGCAAACGGCTGGTCGGCCGCCGGGATGTACTGGTCGGTGCCGAGGCGCGCGATGACCTCGCTGCGGTCAACGGCCTGTAGGGCGTGCCGGGCGTTCGCAAGGGCGGCGACAGGACTCTGCCCGCCGGTCAGGCCGACGTAAAACTCCTGCATGAGCAGGGCCGAGGCCGGATCGCTCGTTTCCCAGAGCGAGGCGATCACGGCATGTGCGCCCGAGAGCAACAGGGCTGACGGAAGGCTGGTGAACTCGCTCGCGGCGTGCTGACGAGGCACGCCGGTCCGGCAGGCCGCGAGCACGGCCAGGTCGCAGGCGGCCAGATCCACGCGGGCGAGAAGCTGCGCCGCGGTTAGCAGCGCAATCCCCGGCCGTGGCTCCGGGGCTGGGTCGGGCCGGGAAAGCGGATCCGGTTCGGCTGACTGCCGGACTACGAACCCGGAGAAGTAGGCGTTCACCGCATCGAAATGCCCGTGGCCGCCGAAGTGCAGCGCGCTCGCCTCAGGAAGCGCGCGCAGGATGGCCGAGACATCGCCGTCGCAGCGTTCATGCTTGACCTGCGCCACGTCGGCGTCCGTGTTGCGCAGCGTGCCCGTCGCATCGGGGATGAGGAGCAGCCGTCCCAGGGGCCGGGTGCCCGGCGGGCGGGCGCGGAGCAGCGGGAGCGCACCGGGCACCGGAAGGATGCAGATCTCGATGTCGCCGAGGCGCTCGGTCAGCTTCCACCAAGGGAGGGCGGAGAGCTCCATCTGGGGCGAGACGAAGATCCGCGTGACCGGCCCGAGTTCCGCGACCTGGTCGGCGACACCGTGCACGATCTCGTCCACCGCGGCGCACGCCTCGGCGTATTCGGCTTCAGCAGCGGGCACGCCGCCCAGATAGTCGGCGACGCGCAGCTTCTCCCGCGCCACCCTCAGGCGGACGAGCCCGGCTCGGCGATCTGGCTGCTTGCCGTTGAACGATATGGTGGTGGCCCGTCCGACAGGGGTCACGCAGCTCACCACGTAGCAGTCCGTCAGGGACATCACATCCACGAGCAGCTCGCCCGGCCGAAGCGCGGCCGCCAGCTCCCCGACGCTGAAGACGATCGGCTCGCTGCCCGTGACCAGCCGCAGGATCTCGTCGTGTCCGCACGCACGCAGCGCCGCCTCGGCCTCGGACCGCCGCCGGAGGAGGTCCCCTAGCACCGCGCCGGCCTCACCGGCGGTCGCCTCCACCGTGATGTCCGCGGCGCGCAGCCCGAGGATGGCACGGTACGTGGCCGGATCGGCGCGGTCCAGGTACGGCCGCACCGACAGCCAGCGCAGGAGGTTGCGGCCGCGCATGCGCTGGCCGGTGTCCAGCACGCGGGCCGCATCGGGCGGAATAGCCGGAAGTCCTTCGGACGGGATGTAGGTGACCGCGGACATCATGGCCATCCGGTCGTAGACCCGGGCGATGGCGGCCGCCACCATCTGCCTGGTCTCACCCGTGCCTGCCGAGCGCCTGATCTGCTCCCCGACCCGGACCGCCTCGGCGCTCACCTGGTCGAACTCGGCCTTCCTCCGCTGGCGGAACAGCTCGTCGGCCAAGTTGCCGAGAGTGTGGAACTGGGCCATCAAGTCGCCGGACCGGGTGGCCGCCGAGAGCGCGGCGCGATACGCCAGCTGCGCCTGGTGCGTGCGGCCGAGCTTGGTCAGCGCTCCGGCGACGACGTTGCGGGCCTCGGCTTCGAAGAATGCGTTGCCCATCTGAACCCCGGCCTTCACGCATTCGCGCGCCAGCGCGAGAGCCTGCTCAGGATCGGTTTCCACCAGGCCCACGGCGTGCTGCAATCGCGTGGCCGCGCTGGCCTCGGGAAGGTCGATGCCGTCGAACTGCCCATCCCAGCGGGCGGCGTCGTCGATGTGGCCGGCCTGGCGCGCCTCGGCCGCGGCCATCTTCAGCAGCCTGGTTCCACGCTCGGCTTCACCAGTGTTCCGGTAGGTGTAGCCGAGTTCGCTCAGCGCGAAGGCGGCTTCGCGCGTGGCGCCGGCGGCCACGGCCTCCTTGCGCGCCTCCTCGAACGCGCTGATCGCGTCCTCGAAATGGCCGTCCTGGCGTGAGTAGTCGCCGAGCGTGATGAGCAAGACCTGGACGGGCCACACCGGGTCGGGTGCGTCCGGGGGCAGGGCGCGGCGCAGCGCGACCGCCTCGCGCAGCGCCTGGACGGCTGCGGCCACCTCGCCGCGGGCGTGGAGCAGCAAAGCCTGCGTGGTCAGCGCCGCGGTCTGCACGTCGCGCCGCCCGCTGCCAACGGCCCGGTCGAGAGCCTGCGGTACGAGCTCAAGCGCGTCGTCGTCCCTGTGGAGCTCGCGGAGTACCTCAAGCTGGTAATACGAGGCGATGGCGGCTTTGCCGTCGTCGCCTCCGGACGCGGCCACCGCGGCGTAACAAGGCAGTGCGGCCGCCCGGTTTTCCAGGTCCCACAGGTGCCCGGCGATCCTCAGCAGCATGTCGGTGCTGATTTCCCCCC
>Ga0181525_10001772_pt1 | contig 18167 bp, 17 predicted proteins | sample PEATcosm2014_Bin_48_FD_121100 | JGI IMG/M metagenome (GOLD analysis project Ga0181525, IMG submission 121100) | Peatland microbial communities from MTU Mesocosm Facility, Houghton, MI, USA - PEATcosm2014_Bin06_10_metaG | ecosystem: Environmental > Terrestrial > Soil > Wetlands > Peat | place...
GCCTGGGATGGGCAGTTCGGGAGCATCGCCCCACGCGGTGGGCTCCCAGGCCTGCTCGTCGAGCTTTTCGCCCACGATCTTTCCGTTCGTCAGCGCATAGAACGTGCGCTCGGAAGCGGGCGTTGCGCAAAACTGCGCATAGTCGTGATTCAGCTCATTGAAGCCGCTCGCTTCAACTGGGGAAGGCACCGCCCCTGCATTCTGGTCCGCTGCGGAAACCTCGCGGCCCAACGCGAAGGCGGGAACCGCTGTCGTCGTCGCCGCCGCCGCCGCCAATTTGCAGAATTCTCGCCGTCGCATCCAAACCCTCCTTGCGTCAACGGGTCACTATAGATGACTCAATCGGAGCAGTCAACGCTACAGTTATCGTTTCTAAGTTCGTTCTCTGCGTTCGACTCTGTCCATCACTGATTCACCCCGCTGGCGAGAAATCCGCCGTCGATGGTGAGCACCTGCCCGGTAACAAAAGAAGCGGCGTCGGAGGACAGGTAGACCGCCGCTCCCACCAGCTCTTCGGTGTCGCCAAACCGGCCCATGGGAGTTCGCAGCAGAAACTCCCGCCCCCGCGCGGTGTTATCCAGCAGATCGGCATTGATGTCGGTCCTGAAGACTCCCGGAGCGATCGCGTTCACCATGACACCATAACGCGACCATTCGACGGCAAGGGACCTGGTGAGCGAGCCGACGGCCGCCTTGCTGGCTCCATAGGCCGCGACCTCGTACAATCCTACAAAAGTCGAGAGGGACGCAATGTTGATAATCCGTCCCCAACATCTTTGAACCATCGGCTCGCCAAAAACCTGGCACGCGCGCAGAGTTCCGGTGAGGTTTGTGTCGATAATCTGGTTCCATTCGTCTTCGCTGAGATCCAGGGTTGGCGTGCGTTTTATCCGGCCTGCGGAGTTGATGAGGATATCCACTCCGCCAAAAGTTTTGAGGACATTTTCGCGCAATGCCAGCAGCGATACTTTGTCTGTAACGTCGGAGGCGATGCGCAGGGTCTTCCGGCCTCTGGACTCGATTGCCGCGGACACCAGCTCCACTTGCTCGAGCCGCCGCGCCGACGCAATGACGTTGGCTCCGGCATCCGCCAAGCCCAGAGCCATAGCTCGACCAATTCCGGTCGTACCCCCAAGAACCACGGCGGTTTTGCCGCTCAGATCGAACAATGAGGCTCCCATGCAGACTCCAGGCTCCGAGATCGGTTGAGGACCTTGCCGCAGTCAATCACTGGACTCTCGTGACTATAATCGATAAAGTTAAGGATAATCATTGAAGTCCTGCGCGTCCATCGAAATGAAATACAGTTGAGAAAAACGGAAGATCGAACCATGCAGAGCTCGACCGACGAACGGCGTTTTCAGGCGATGGCGGAGCATTTGTACTCGCCCGTCATCGGGGATGTTCTGGATAGTCTGGGACACTGGCGCCAGTTCCTGCCCCAGGCAATTCAGCCGCTCACGCCGATGATGCGCATCGTCGGCAGAGCGCTCCCTGTGCAGATTGCCGACGCCTGGGGCCGGCAGGCATCGCCATTCGGAAAAATGACAGATGCTCTGGATGCGATTCTTCCCGGCGAGATCTACGTTGCCACCGGCGGATCCATGAACTGTGCCGCGTGGGGGGAGATCATGACTGCGACGGCTCGCGCGCGCATGGGAGCGGGAGCGATTATCGATGGATTTCACCGCGATACCCCGCGAGTGTTAGAACAGGATTGGCCCGTCTTCAGCCGGGGAAGGTTTGCCCAGGATGCCGCGGTTCGCTCCAAAGTTGTCGACTTTCGCTGTCCTGTGGAGATTGGCGGGGTGCGCATCTCTCCTGGCGATCTGATCTTCGGCGATCTGGACGGAGTCGTCGTCATCCCGCGTACCGTCGAAGACGAGGTTGTTGAGCTGGCTCTCAAAAAGGCCGCGGGAGAGAAGGTGGTACGGAAGGCGATCGAAGCGGGAATGACCAGCACCGATGCATTCCGCAAGTACGGGATCCTATGAGCACCGATGCCAACGCGGATTACCGGCGGGCGTTTCGGGTGGACGCCGCCGACAACGTAGCAACCATGCTGGAGGATGTCGAGCGCGGCCCGGTGATGATATACGGAACCGACCTTCCTCAGATTGTCGATGCTCCCGCGCCTGTCGCACTCGGACACAAACTGGCCCTTGCGCGGGTAGACCCCGGCGAACCGGTCGTGAAATACGGTGTTGCGATCGGGTTGGCTACAGCCCCGATCATGCCCGGCGAGTGGGTTCACCTCCACAATTGCCGCAGTCAGGTCGATGAGCGATCGAACCGTCTGGATCCGATCACCGGAGCCGCAAAGGATACCCCCTATGCCTGATGCGGCCTGGCAGGGATTCCTGCGCGCGGATGGCCGCAAGGGAATCCGGAACCTGATTCTTGTGGTGTACACGGTGGAGTGTGCGAGCTTCGTCGCGCACGCCGTGGGCAGCGGGGAAAACGATGTGCACGTTGTCGGCTTCCCCGGATGCTACGACAACGCCTATGCGATCCGGCTGATGCTGGCTCTGGTGAATCATCCCAACGTGGGCGCTTGTCTGGCTGTCGGCCTGGGATGCGAATATACGCAGCCCGCGAAGCTGGCTGAGGCAGCTGCCGCGTCCGGGCGGCCAGCGGAGTGGTTCTATATTCAGGACGCTGGCGGAACGCGCCCGGGCATAGCACGGGGCAAAGCGGCGCTGGCGTCCTTGCGGGAAAAAATAGCCCGGCAAACGACGCAGGCTCCGATGGGCTGGGAGGATCTGACCATCGGCGCCGAGTGCGGGGGTTCTGACGGGACCTCGGGCCTGGCCGGCAATCCCGTCGTCGGCCGGTTTTTCGATCACCTCGTGGATCGCGACGGCCGAGCCGTCTTTGAGGAATCCGTGGAAATGATTGGCCTGCGCGATGTCCTGGTGTCGCGCGCAGCGACACCGCAGGCCGCGAGCGAACTCGACGCAGCCTACCGCAAGGCCGAAAACTATTGCCGGGAGGTCCGCCAATATTCCGTTTCTCCCGGGAATTTCGCCGGCGGTCTCACCACCATTGAAGAAAAGAGCATGGGCGCATTTGCCAAATCGGGCACTCGTCCCATTCAGGGGGTTCTCCGCGTCTCGCAAAGTCCTCCGCATTCGGGATTATGGCTGCTGGATTCGGTGCCCGATCCGCACTTCATGCAGTTCGGCTATACGAATCCGAATGACACGGAAGGGATCATGGATCTGATCTCGACCGGGGCGCAGATCGTGCTGTTCGTCACAGGCAGAGGGAGCGTCATCGGCAGCCCGGTGGCTCCGCTCATCAAAGTGACGGGAAATTCCCGAACCTTCGAGCGAATGATCGACGACATGGACTTCAACGCCGGTCCCATCCTGATCGGCGAGCAAACCCTCGATGAATCGGCCGCCGCCCTCACGGATCTGGTTGCGAAAGTCGCAGCCGGGGCGGCGAGCAAGCCCGAAGCACTGGGCCATCGAGAGTACTTCCTGATGTACAAGCATCAGGAAACTCCCGCGCTGGCCGAGGGCTGCCGCGCGTGAAATTAAACTCCGCACTTCGCTACACCCAGGGGACGCCTCGATGACCAATCCATCTTACGAACCGCCCGGAACCGGGACCGGCCGCTATGGGGGCGCCCTCTTCGCGCCCGGAATGCTGGTTCCCTTCATTCTGGTTACGTCTCTGTTTTTCCTGTGGGGGGTGCCCAATAACCTCAACGACGTCCTGATCCGCCAGTTCATGAAGTCATTCTCGATCACGCGCCTTCAGGCCGGACTGGTGCAGTCGGCGTTTTACATGGGGTATTTTCTGCTCGCGCTCCCCTCGGCGCTCTATATGCGCAAATTCGGTTACAAAACAGGTTTTGTCACGGGCCTGGGATTATTCGGCATCGGCGCCTTTCTGTTCTGGCCGGCGGCGAACGTGGGGCGCTACTCTTTCTTCCTTTTCGCCCTGTTCGTGATGGCCAGCGGCCTGGCATTTCTTGAAACTGCTTCGAACACGTTTATTGTTCTTGCCGGCTCACCGGAAACGGCGGAGCGCCGACTCAATTTCTCCCAGGCCTTCAATCCGCTCGGTTCGATCACCGGAGCTCTGGCGGGAACGGCGTTTATCTTCTCCGGAATCCAGCTCAGCGAGAGCGAGGTGCAAAAGATGCAGGCGGCCCACCGTTATCAGGCCTATCTGCACTTCGAGATATTGCGCGTCGTTCATCCCTATATGGTCCTGGGACTGGTAGCTGTGGGCATCGCTCTGATCATGTGGGCGACTCCATTTCCCGTGATGAGGGATGAGCAGGACGCTGTCGCCCATCCTTCAACGAAAATTTTTGCCTTGCTGAAGAACAGGCACCTGGTGTTCAGCATCATTGCCCAATTCTTTTACGTGGGAGCGCAGGTAGGTACGTGGAGTTACTTCATTCAGTACATTCAGGCCTACACCGGCCAGCCCGACAAAAACGCCGGCTATCTGCTCACTGGAACCCTCGCGATGTTCGCCGTGGGCAGATTCGCCTCAGCCGCGATGATGAAGTATATTCATCCGTCCACCCTCATGGGTTGCTATTGCCTTATCAATGTTGTTCTTGTTGCCATCGCCGTTCTGCATCCGGGCTGGCAGGGCGTTTGGACGCTGTTCTTCACCAGCTTCTTCATGTCTCTGATGTACCCGACAATATTTGCGCTGGGGCTGCGGGGAATGGGAGCCGACAGCAAGGTTGGCGGCTCTTTAATCGTGATGGCCATTATTGGCGGCGCAGTGCTTACCCCGTTGATGGGGATTGTAGCCGACTTGTCTAACAGCATCGCCTATGCTTACCTGGTTCCGTTGTTTGGCTATATCTGTATTTCGTTGTACTCGTTTTTTGGGCAAGGAGTCCCTGCGACCAAGGCTGCGTAATCGCATAGCCGCGGAGGACATAAATCTTTCCGCAGCTGGAAGCGCTTTGGCAGCGAAACGTTTAATTTGCCTTCAGTTGCTTGTATAGTGCCAGCTATGCCGATTCGAATGAAGGACATTGCGAAAGACGTCGGTGTTTCCGTCGTCACCGTCTCCAAGGTGCTTCGCAATCATCCCGACATTGCCGAGGGAACCCGCGAGCGGGTCCTGCAGCGGGTAAAGGAACTGGATTATCAGCCCAACACCATGGCGCGCAGCCTGGTGACCGGGCGAAGCTTTCTGGTAGGCCTGGTCGTGCCCGACCTGCTGCATCCGTTTTTCGCGGAGGTCGCCAAAGGTCTTTCCAACGCCGTGCGAGCGCGTGGCTACTCTCTGATTATCTCGTCGTCGGAGGAAGATCCGAAGCTCGAGGCAAAGGAAATTCAGCAACTGGCGGCGAGGAGGCTGGACGCCCTGGTGGTGGCCTCCACCGGGAGTACCACGGAATCGTTCGAACGTCTGGATCGAATGGAGCAGCCGTATATCCTCATCGATCGCGAGTTCCGCGGGTATCCCGCCAGTTTCGTTGGATCGGACGACCAGGCGGCCGGAAGGCTCGCTACCGAACACCTGATCGAACAGGGGTGCCGAAGGATCGCTCATATCCGCGGGAGAGAAAACTCAACCGGCACGCTGCGCTTCGAAGGATACAAACAAACCCTGCTCCGCAGCGGCCTCTATGCTGAAAATCTTGTAATCGCGCGCTCCAACGTTGACGTCGACAGCAACCGCCATGGGTTTGAGGCCATGCGCCACCTCCTGCAGCAGCGTCCCAGGCCGGATGCGGTCTTTTGCTATAACGATCCGCTGGCGATCGGAGCGATGAACGCCATTTTGGAGGAAGGTCTGCGCATCCCGGAAGACATCGCGCTCGTCGGCTGCGGCAATCTGCACTTCGATGGCTCCCTGCGAGTGCCGCTGTCGAGCATCGATCACCACAGCCAGATGATGGGAGAGCGGGCCGGTGCGATCCTTCTCAATTTCTTCGATTCAAAAGTTCGACCGCAGCCGGTCAGCGTCATCCTCGAACCAGCCCTCGTCGTCCGCGCCTCCTCGAGGAAACATCCGGCCTCTGATTCCACTACGGGCCAGACACCGGCGCCATCCGCCGAAAAAGCAACCGTTTCGCCAAAAAGAGCCGGCACCGCAAAGAAAGCGTGAGTTCCGGGCCAGCGGACGAGCAAGTACGCCCACAAAGTCTCCTCTGTTCAACGATACAGTTATCGTATACTATATCGATTTGGGATCAGAACGCAGCCGATTCTGATCGAACGGGGAGGGGTGTGTGCCCGGTCGAGCCACGGCAGATCAATCCGCGAACGCCACCGGCCTTATGCAGTACCGGCGTCTGGGCGACACCTCACTCAGGATATCCGCGGTCGGTTTCGGCGCCTCCCCCCTGGGCGACGTTTTCGCCACAACCGACCCGGCCGAGGGATCGAGGGCCGTTCGGCTCGCCCTCGATGAAGGAATCAATTTCTTTGACGTTTCCCCGTACTATGGCCTGACGTTGGCCGAAGAGCGGCTTGGAATGGCGCTGACCGGCCGGCGCGGTGAAGTCATCCTCGCCACCAAATGCGGCCGTTACGGGGAATCGGCATTCGATTTCTCCGCGGACCGGATAACAAGGAGCCTCGAAGAGTCACTCCGGCGCCTTCACACCGACTATGTGGACCTGTTCCAGGCGCATGATGTGGAATTTGGCGACGCTCAACAAATCATCGACGAGACTATCCCCGCGATGCGACGTCTGCAGGAACAGGGCAAGGCACGTTACATCGGAATCACGGGTTATCCGCTGCAGGTACTGATGAGAATAGCCTCGGCGGTCCGAGTTGATTCCATTCTCACCTACTGTCGGTACAACCTCCTCATCGATGATATGGAAACGATCCTGATGCCCTTCGCGCAAAAACACGGGATTGGCGTAATCAACGCTTCGGGCATGCACATGGGCGTGCTGACCGAACACGGAGCTCCGGCCTGGCATCCGGCTCCTGAGCACGTCCGTGAGGCCGCAAGACAAGCCGCTGCGTTCTGCCGCGGCCAGGGTGTCGATATTTCCCAACTTGCCCTGCGTTACTGCTTCGATTATCCCCATGTCGCGAGTACCCTTGTAGGCATGTCCAGCACGAATCACGTCCGCCGCAATCTGTCCGCCTTCGAGGAGCATGCCGACAAGCGCCTGGTGGATCAGGTCAGGGCGATCCTTGCTCCCGGCATGAATTACGTGTGGCCATCCGGCCGTCCGGAAAATCAGGATGCGCCGCATTGATGCCGGCACTTGCACTGGCCGTGCTTTTTGCGAGTGTCCGCACCGGAAGGAAAGAAGAAGATGAAGGCCCTGGTCATGCATCAACCCGGCAACATCAGCGTGGAGACGGTTCCGGATCCGAAGCCTCTGCCCGGAGAAGCTCTGCTGCGGGTCCGCCGCGTCGGGCTCTGCGGCAGCGATCTGAATTCTTACCGCGGCCGCAATCCCATGGTCTCCTATCCGAGAATCCCCGGACATGAAATTGCCGCCACTATCGCCGACCTGGCCGGCGAGCATTCCCCTTTCACCGTCGGGATGGACGTAACGCTTTCGCCCTACACCAGCTGTGGAGTGTGCGCCGCTTGCATGAACGGCAGAAGCAACGCGTGCCGGAACAACCAGACTCTCGGCGTGCAGCGCGACGGTGCGCTCGCGGAATGGATCGCGGTCCCGGTCGAAAAGCTGTACACAGCCGAACTCGGCCTGACGGAGCTTTGCCTTGTTGAACCGCTCACCGTCGGCTGCCACGCAGTCGCGCGAGCGGACGTGACGGACAGTGACACCGTCGTTGTCTTCGGATGCGGCGGCGTAGGACTGGGTGCGGTTGCGGCCTCGGCCTTTCGCGGAGCCGTGACTATCGGGATCGATATCGACGATGCGAAGCTGGCTGTAGCCCGCGAAGCCGGCGCAGCGCACACCATCCATTCGCAGCGGCAGCCGCTGGCGGCAACTCTCGCCGATCTCACGGACGGCCACGGACCCGACGTCGTCATCGAAGCGGTGGGCACGCCTGATACTTTTCGGGCAGCGGTGGAAGTAGTTGCTTATACCGGACGAGTGATCTATATCGGTTACGCCAAAGAACCCGTCACCTACGAGACCAGGCTGTTTGTGCAAAAGGAACTCGACATCCGGGGAGCGCGCAATGCTTTGCCCGAAGATTTTCGTCAGGTGATTAAGATGCTGGAGCAGGATCGTTTCCCGGTAAAATCCGCCATCAGCACGCTGGGCTCGATCGAAGACGCTCCGCAACTCTTCTCGTCGTGGAGCGCAGATCCGGGCAAATTCACCAAGATTATGATCTCTCTCGACCAGGCGTAATCCATGCTGAAATCCGGAATCCTCAACCCGCGGATTAATTCCCTCCTGAGTCGAGTGCGCCATACCAACACGCTCGTCATCGCCGACCGCGGATTTCCCTGCTGGCCCGGTCTGGAAACCGTGGATTTATCGCTGGTCGACGACATCCCCACGGTGCTGGACGTGCTGCTGGCCATCCGCCCTAACTTCACCATTGGCAGATTCTTTATGGCCCAGGAATTCCGCGGGAATAATCCACCCGCGGTCGTCGATCGTTTTGCGCGAGCTACGGCCGGCGTGCCAACGGAATTTGAGCCCCATATCGATTTCAAGAAACGCGTCCCGCTGGCGGTCGGATTAATCCGCACGGCCGACACAATTCCTTACTCAAACCTGATACTGGAGTCGGCCTGATTTGTCGGGTCAGGCAAAGGTAAGGGTCAGTCTGACCCCGAATGGTCTATGACGGAATTGGCATATGTGCCGCGCGGCCATCTGCGCTGTCCACCCGCAGGAAGGTGCAACGGTTAGTGCGACAGGTATTCCAGGAAAAAAGCGGAGCCTCGGGAGGATCGGTACCCGAAGCCCCGCAGGCAGCTTCAGAACGTCAGCTTGCCGTAGACCTGCATGGTGCGCTGCTCATTCGCCGTACCAAGCACCTGCCCGAATGTCGGGTCTTCCAGGGTGGAATCCGGCGCCGCCCACACAGGATGGTTGAAAACGTTAAACGCATCCGCCCCCACTTTCAGATGGAGCCGATCGACCAGCGGCACCTCTTTGGCTATGGTCATGTCGTAATCCTGCGAGAACTGAGAAGTAAGACTGTTTCGGCCCATGCCTCCATAGGTATAGGGAGCGGGAACCGCGAACGCCGATTTGTTCAGCCAGTTTGTGCGCGATTGATTCTGAGGCTTTGTGCTGCCAACGATGTTTGGCCGTTCATAGCCGCTGTTACCGATGTTAGCGACGTCGATATTGAGGTTTACCCCATAGGGAAGTCCGCTGGAGAATTTGGCGAAGCCGTTGAAATGCCACCCGCCCACAATCAGATCCAGAGCCCGATTCTGAATATTCACGAGCTGGCCGCGCCCAAATGGCAGCAGGTAGGTCCACGTCACGTCGAGATCCTGCGGAACGTTGAACGTGGACACGCTCCTGTCGGCTCGAATGTTGTAGATTTGCTGGATTTCGCACCCCTCCGACCCAAAGAAGCCCGAACACCCCTCGTCGATTGACTTGGACCAGGTATAGGCCACCGTTGTGGCCCAGCCTTTTGAGAAGTTACGGGTCAGCTGTATCTGTAAGGCGTTATAGTTCCCGTTGTTGCCGCTCCATGAGTAGAAGGTTGGTGAAATATAAGGATAGGGACGGCGAGAAGCAATTACCGTCGCGTCTCCTGGTCCAGGCGTAAGCGCCGTGTTGTAGAATCCGCCGACGTCACCCCGGCGATTGAAGGAACCAACATAGTTAGCGCCGACGACTGTTGAGGAATCCAGCTGCTTCTGCACTCCGAAGTTGTATTGCACGGAGTAGGCATCTCTAAGCGTGGGAGCGACAAACCAGTTGAACTGGTTGAACGGAGTGGGCGAGGGAAGGGCGGTGAGGGCGGGTAGATTCGAAATCGTATATCCCGGGAAAGGAGCAGCGTTACTGGGGACATTGATGTTGGACTGAGCTATCTGCCCGACCGAAGGCCAGTTTCCGCTCACGCCCCGAACGTTCTGGACCAACCCTGCGAGATTATCGAATGCCAGGCCGGCACCGCCTCGAATCACGACCGTAGGCGTGAGTCGAAAGGCTATACCTAAACGTGGTTCCACGTTGTTGAATTGGGTCTGCAGGACCTGGCTTCCGTCTGTACTCGCGACAACATGAGCGGGCAGTGAACCGTCGGGAGTGGGAATACAGGGCGCGGTCCCGAGCGCAGCACAGGAACCGGGCACCTTGTACACGATATAGGTACCATTGCTGAAATCGAAGTTTCCTGTGTATTCATTTCCCTGACTATATTTTCCGTAGCGGGGAACCATGGCAATGTCGTAGCGCAGCCCGGCATTCAGGGTCAGTTTTGGCGTGGCCTGAAACTGATCCTGTACATAGACTCCGGTTAATCCGCCGAAGCCGAGAGACTCGGAGACATTTCGCTTGGTAAACGAGTCCGGCACGCCAATGAGAAACGAGGCCAACGCGGTGCCCGAGGCGGCATCCCCTGGTACCAGGCTGTTGGTCTCCTGCTGGGCGAAGGATTCCTGCGCCCATTCGATATCCTGACTTTCACCAATGCCGTTAAAGTCGCCACCGAATTTGAGTGTGTGCCGGCCGATGATCTTCGAATAATCGCCCGAAACCGAGTCGTCGTTCGCGGTGGTCTCCGGGTTGGCGTCGTCGCCGAAATCGTTGAAATAGCCGTTGACGCTGAAGCCCGGGATGATGTTGCCGAGCGTCGAGTAGCCGGTGGACAGCCCGGAGGGAAAGCCGACCCTTGACCCAAGGTCGGAAGGTACGCCTGTCCACTTCAGCGTGAAGGGCCTCGTCTCGTAGGTCTTGCCCGCCTGCAGATGCAGCACGCTGGTTGGGCTGAAGATATGAACATAACTGCCGACATAGGAATACCCGGTCGTGCCGGTCGTGCCCGGATCCTGGACTCGGCCGCCAGTCTGCGTGCCTCCGATGCCCATCCACCGGAAGAACACTGAGTCGTGGGCGCCGAGTGTCTCATCGATGCGCGCATCGTACTGATAAAGACTCTGAATATTCGGCGCATTCTGGAAGGAGTTACAGCCGGGGGAGCAGGGCAAGGTGGCGGTGGTATAGGCGGGCAAAGCGTTTTGGGCATAGTAGATTGCCCCCGCGTTGAGCCGGCTGGGAGGAACCACATTCAGCACACCGTTGAACTGAAACTGCGCTCGCGTGCAATTGCCGGCCGCATCGCATGTTGTCGATGCCGGATCATAGATCGGCGCGTCTGCCCTGAAGTCGCCTGAAAGCTCAGCAGGAGTCGGAACCCGGTCGTAAGACGTGCCCGGTCCGCTGTACCTGAGTGCCTCGTACGCGGCGAAAAAGAAAGTCTTGTTTCTTCCGTTATAGAGTTTAGGGAGGACCACCGGACCACCGAAGGTACCGCCAAACTGGTTCTGCTTGAATGGCGTCGATGAAGTGCTGAAGTAGGGTATCGCCTGGAGCGTGGGGCTCTTGTAATATTCCCATCCCGAACCATGAAGCTGATTGGTGCCGCTTTTGGTCGAGGCGTTGATCGTCCCACCGCTGCTGCCCCCGAATTCCGCCGAGTCGTTATGCGACTCCAGTTTTACGTCCTGTAGTGCGTCAAGAATGGGTTGCACAGCATAAGAGTTGCCGAAGGTCTCCGAATCCAGTATCCCATCGACGATATAAATGTCGCTCCGATTTGTCTGTCCGTTGAACGAAGGGGTTATCATCGGTCCGACCGAGGTCGTATAGGATCCGGTTTGGCTCCCGGGAACGACAATGGGCGATACGCCCGGAGCGGATACAAACAGCTCGGACCAGTTACGCGAATCCAGCGGGACATTTTCTATCTGTTCGGTATCGAGTGTCATGCTGATTTCCGCAGTCGAGGCCTGTAGTTCCTCTCCCACGGCGGTAACTCTGGCCACCTGAGTGACCTGCCCAACGATCAGCGAAAAGTCCAGTGTGCTTGTCTGATTGACCTGGAGCACAAAGGGTTCCAGTTGTTTTGCGGCAAAACCGGGCTTGGTGGCTTCCAGCGTATAGGTGCCGGGGTTGATATTCAGAAAGAGGTACTCACCCGCTTCGTTGGTCGTGGTAGCGGACCTGACATGGGTAGCCACGTTGACGAGGGCAAGATCGGCGCCGGGCACGACAGCGCCCGTCGAATCGCGGACCGTACCCCGGATGGAGGCCTGCGATGCCTGGGCGTGGGCGAAAATTGGGAGCATCCCGACGATCGCCAGGAGCAGAATGCAGATCCAGAGATGCCGGCCTCCCTTCTGCGAGTTTTCAAACCAGTACCGCGACCCGGTTGATTTTTCCAGGTTGAGAATTGGCTCCATTGCGATTCGCCTCCTTGAATTTTCAGTCCGACCCGAATTTGAGCCGATACACGATCCAGGTTGTGTCCAGCCACCGCAACGTTCTGGTCGGCCTTTTTGCCGCCGAGCCTCTATTTGTCAGGAAATCGTAGTCGCGGCCGGGTTCGCTGGGCTTTTGTCCGTGGGATTGTGCAACGGCGGAACTATAGGAGCACGCGACTTCAATTGTCAAGATGTTTATCGATGCCCGTAACGTTAACTGAAACATTGACCTTATCGAGCGTTATCGACATTCCGAAGCGAAGCCAACCCGGCGCTGCCGCCTGGTCGCCAAGCCATCCTGCTGATTATAAGAGGGTTGATCTATAGATCGAATCCGCCAACCGGACTCGGGGGCGGCTGCGATGCGCACGCCTTATCCTCTTCACCGCATCCGCCGCGATTTTTTCTCAATTTCAGCGGCCAATAGCGGTAAGCGCCTTCAATACGTCCGGATCGCTGGGGTTGAGTTTCAGCGACTTGTGCAGTTCCACGGCCCCTTCGTCAAGCTGACCATTCCTGCAGAGCGTCAGCCCCAGATTCTTACGCAGGCCAGCTTCGATAGAGCATCCGTTGCATTGGGCAATTGCCTGGTGCAGGAGGCGAATTGCCTTAGGCCAATCCTGCTGCGTGAAAGCGGCGAGGGCCTCATTCCCCAACGCAATCGCACCTTCCTGCTGCTCACCTTGTTGCCGAAGTTCCATGAAACGACGTGACAGCGATTCCGCCTCGGCGGGGTTGGTGGTCCGCAGTTCCCGCGACAGAAGGTAGAGTGCGCTGCTCGAACGCGGGTTGATTCCGATGGCGGTGCGCAACGCGGAAACGGCTTCCCGATGACGGCCCTGATCGGCCAGACTCCGTCCAAGAAGATAAAATGCTCGATCATCCTGTGGCTTGAGGCGCGTCAATCGTGAAAGCAGTTCTGCCTCTTTGGGCAGTCTGCCCTGCTCGCGTTCCAGCAACGCCCAATAGTAGTAGACGTCCGGGTTCTTCGGCGACAGGCGAAGAGACGTTGAGAACTCGGTTTCAGCTTCCGCGGCGTTGCCCATGTCATCCAGGACGCGCGCGCGGTTTAAATGCGCAGTTGCTGAATCCGGCTGAAGACGTTCCGCGTCGGTGAACTCCCGGAGGGCGTCGCTGCGCTGGTCCGCATCGGCGAGAGCGATACCGAGTTCCACATGAGCCTGCGCGTCATCGGGCGCGATACCGACGGCCGTCCGCAACAATGCAATACTCTCGTCCATATGACCGAGGCGCGCCTCCACCTTGCCCAGAGTTCGGAGCAGAGAGAAATTTTCGGGCGCAAGCGCCAACGCCTGCTTCAACGGAACCTCGGCTTCGGCAAAATCGCCGCGAGCAGCCAACTCCGTGCCCTGACGTACAAGGGCGGCAACGTCCCCCGTCTGGCGATCCGTGTTCCCGGGCATCTGCTGAGGTTGGGAGGAAAGAGGAGCCAGGGCGAGTGCGACCGGTATCCATCCGGCAATCCGCGAATGGGATCGCCAACTGTTGCGAATCCACCGCTTCATGCGCGACATTGGAGTCCCGAAAATGAGGGAGTTCTCGCCCAGCATCCGTCGGAAGTCCATGCTCCCTCACAATACTGGTTTTGCGATGGTTTTGCGCACAGGTGCACGTGGTCTGGCCACGGATGACCTTCCTCGATCCGGCATTCTTTCTGTTGGGCCAGCTTTCGGAAAACTTCCCCCAGATGCTTTCGCAACGCCCCTTACAGCGCCTTGCTGCGACACTTCGGGATGAAAACCACGTGGTATTTGCACTCCCATTTCGCGTGGCTTAAGCTTTCATACTTGTCCATCCGAATTTCTCCTTTTCGTGCACTTGGCCGGTCACTTTCCGGAGTTTTTGGATGGACTCCCGGTAACTGTCAAACTTCTGCTTCCTCCCCGGCAGAGCCCGGGGGGCTCCTTGCTTACCTTAGTTAGCTCATTCTTAGCCGCTTCATTGATGAACGAAGGTTGCAGAGATTGTGCTTCGGTGCAGCGCGTGAGCTGCCCGGTGCGCTAACTACGCGACCGTAGTGGAATTCAGAATCTCGAGTACCGCTGCCTGCGCGCGCACCCAGAGCGGATGCGCGGGCAAAATGTTCTATGGTTGCCGGAGGGCGCTGAGCCGACGCAGGTGTTGAGTCGCAGGGAGCCCTCGATCACCTCCATCAGGATGGCGATCGTTGCCCGGCGGCCAGCGGGCAGTATCGCGAATCCTCCAGCGCGGCCGCGGCGGGAAACGATGAGGCCGGCTCCGCAGAGCTTCTGCAGAACCTTGGAGAGAAAGGTGGGCGGCGCATCCGCGACACGCCTTAGATCGGACAAACAGTAACGCTGGCCGGGAGGCAGTCCCGCCAGAAAGACCATCGCGCGAACGAGCTGCCCCCCAGGGATTCGAACCCCGATATGCTGATCCAGAGTCATGCTCAATTATCTGGGTGAGGTGCGGACCTAAACCTCACCTCATCAATCACTTAATAACTCGGCAGCCCGCTAGAACGACCGCTAAACTTATTGCAAACTGTTGCTTGCTTTTCAAGGACTTGCAGGAGCGTGCGTCATGTTCCATGTCATATTCTTCGCCATGCCGGCCAGACGCCGGTGGCGGCACGCGGGTAGGTAGGAAAGGGCCACAGTCTACGGATCCGAAGTTGACCCCCAGGTCCCGAACCGCATTCCAGACCCTCCAGACCCTATTGAAGCCTGTTGACATTTCGTGCTCGCAACGGCTTTGAATTGAAGCTGTTGCCGCCGCCTTGTCGTTCTCGGTAGTTTCGTGAGGTTCTGGGAGGCTCCGACCGCCACAGAATCGTCTACAGCACGGACTCTCCTTCCGGCTCTCCGAATCGTAGGCGAAGGTTGCCGCCGGTGGCCGTGGTGTTGCCGTTGGCGTCGTAGGTTTCAGCCAGGATCTTGTCGTTGACGTTATAGCTGAAGCTGGCCGGGCTGACTCCGTGGAGAGTGGAACTCGCCGACAGCCGGTTCCCGACCGGATCGAGCCCGTAGCTCACGCTGCCATTGTATTGTGCATCGCCCGTGACGGTCTCCCCGGTCAGCCGGTAGATGCCGTCAAATCCCCACGTGACCGAACGGCCCGACAACTCCGTCGCGTTGGTTCTAACGCCCGTCGGACCGAGGTTGTATCCATAGGCCGCCGGTGGTTCCGGCGGTCATCGAAGTGAGCCGGTTCATCGTGTCGTACGGGAAAGTGGACTGAAGGCCATTGGGATAGCCTGCCGTGACCAGGTTGTTGGCACTGTCGTGGGTGTAAGTCGTCGTGTTGGAGGCGCCGCCCAACCGGTTGTCGGTGACCGTGCTCAGCCGGTTCAGATTGTCCCACGTGTAGCCAACCGAGACGATGCCATCGGCTGATGCCATGCTGGCCAGGTTGCCGGCCGCATCGTACGTGTAGCTGAGCGTGCCCTCCGGAGTGGCCTTGGTCGTGAGCCGGTCGAGGCTGTCGTAGGTGTAGCTGGTCGTGCCGCTGGCGTCGGTCATCGAGGCCCGCTTGCCGGTGGCCGTATACGTGAAGCTGACGGTCGCCTCGTTGGTCCTGGAATCGGGCGTTCTGCTCAGCAGCCGGTTCAGGGGGTCATACGCGTACCTCGTTGTCTTCCCCGCTGAAGTGCGCCAGCGAGGTCAGGTTCCCATTGGCGTCGTAACTGCGCGATTCCGTCAGCGAGCCGTCGGGCAGTGTCGCCGCGGTGCGCTCGTTCGCCAGGTCAAAGGAGTACTGGGTGGTGTGGCCGTTCTCATCGGCCAGGGTGATGAGGTTGCCGTCGTTGTCGAAGCCGTAGTTGTTCGTGTTGGCACCGGTGTTGGGGCTGTTGACCTGTACCACGCTGCGCAACTGGTTGCCGCATCGTAGGTGTACTGGACGACATTGTTCGCCTGGTCGGTGACACTGATCAGGTTCCCGGGCCCGTCATAGGCGTTCGTAACCTTTGTGCCGTCGGGGTATTTCGTCTGCGTCAGCCGCTTCCGTGCGTCGTAGACATACTGGGTTGAAGGTCCTTAGTAAATCCGACGCCGAAGGCGGCGCGCTCTTCAGGATGCCGCCAGGAAGACGAGCGCAGGAAGGACTGGATGCCCAAGCACAACTCTATCGCGACACAGTCGGCTTATCCGGTTCCGGCCTTGCTTCCTCTGTCTTCAGATCGCGCAGTATCTCCTCTAACCGCTTGAGACCCTCGTCGCTACAGTATTGGCGTTTCTTACCGGGCGGGTAGTTATCTCGTAAATCGGAGCACTCAATGCGAATTGCGTCCAGTCGCTTGTCCTTAATTGGGATCGAAATGAAATCGTCCCAATCATGAGCGCCGCCAACTCCGTTTAAGAATTTCGTGATTTCCGTGATGACTTCGTCGCTTGTGCGTTTCATAATGTTATCTCGCTCCACAACCTACGGGCAGTTAACGATCCACCAGTCCCAATGTATGTGTATGGCGGCGCTCGCGGATCCGATCGCAAGCCGGAAAACAACGCATTTGATGACGTTGTTCCAGCCTTCACCTAGCCTTATTAGGCCGTTTGTGTTCAGAAGTCCGGTCCTTCGGGCAAAGAGGTATTCGTAGAGGTCGCGTCCCGTCGGATCCTTCGCATTTACCGGATCGCCGCCTGCGTAAAGGTACTTGTGCAATGCCCTTGGATCGGTCGGGTATCCATCGGGTCGAAAGAGTTCTGGATCGTTGGGGTCTCTGGAGAGAAATCTGCCGGTTTGCGGGTTGTAGTATCTGGCGCTCAGGTAGTAGAGGCCAAGGTCTGGATCGTATTGTTCGCCGCGGTAGAGATAGTTGTTGGGGGTGGTGCCGGTGTGCGTGATCTCATTGCCGAAGGCGTCATATTCGTAGCTGTCGGTGACGGTACCGGTGAGGCTGGTGAGCTGGCGCACCGTACCGAAGCCGTCGTAGCCGAAGAAACTCGGGGTCCAGGCGTTGTTGACGATCTGGTCTTCGTCGATGCGCTGCAGCCCGTAGGTGTATTCGCGGTTTGCCGCTCCGTTCACGGTCTCCTCGACGACCTGGGCGTAGCCGGTGGGGTTGAGATCGTCGACCAGGTAGCGTGTGGTTGAGCCGTTGGCCGTCTTGACAACACGATTGCCGTCGCCGTCGTAGACAAGGGTGACCGCGCCACCGTCCATCGAGACCAGATGGTTTTCCGAGTCGTAGGCGAAAGTCTTGCCGCCGGTGGCTGTCGTATTGCCGTTGGCGTCGTAGGTCTCAGCGAGGATCTGATCGTCGACGTTGTAGCTGAGGCTGGCCGGGCTGACGCCGTGGAGAGAGGAACTGGCCGACAGCCGGTTTCCAACAGGATCGAGCCCGTAGCTCACGCTGCCATTGTACTGGGCGTCGCCGGTGACACTCTCCCCGGTCAGGCGGTAGATGCCGTCGAAGCCCCACGTCACCGAGCGCGCGGTGGATCCGGTGGATTCGGTGGCCCCGGTTTTGATCCCCGTCGCTCCGAGGTCGTAGAGGTACCCCGCGTTGCCAGCGGTCATGGAGGTCAGCCGGTTCAGCGTGTCGTACTGGAAGGTGGACTGCAGCTGGTTGGGATACGTTGCCGTGACCAGGTTGTTGGCGGTGTCGTAGGTGTAGGTCGTCGTGTTGGAGGCGCCGCCGAGTCTGTTAAATCTTGTCCCGCGCCGAATACTGCAGACCATAATGTCTGCACTCTTGGCCCCGGTACGGCCTGAAGGCCGACCCTGGAGAGCGAAAACTCCCCTGAACAAGTAAGCGGACGAGACCGTCTTTTGCAGGCTCCAGGCAAAATCGTGCAAGGAACGATGTGCCAACCGGCACGATGACCGCCCGGGACCCCCGC
>Ga0181525_10001773_pt1 | contig 18155 bp, 18 predicted proteins | sample PEATcosm2014_Bin_48_FD_121100 | JGI IMG/M metagenome (GOLD analysis project Ga0181525, IMG submission 121100) | Peatland microbial communities from MTU Mesocosm Facility, Houghton, MI, USA - PEATcosm2014_Bin06_10_metaG | ecosystem: Environmental > Terrestrial > Soil > Wetlands > Peat | place...
CTTCCACGCGCTGATCGCCGGTGCCGCGCACTTTGACCATGGCGAGCTCGCGCGCGATGGCGGGTCCGGTGCTGGTCAGGTCGATGACGCGATGCACCGGCACCAGACGGTCAAGCTGATTTTTGATCTGCTCCAGCACCATCGGCGTGCCGCGCGTGACGATGGTGATGCGCGACAGGTGTTTCTGATGCTCGGTTTCCGACACCGTGAGCGAGTCGATGTTGTAGCCGCGGCCGGCGAACAGCCCGATGACGCGCGCCAGGACGCCGGGCTCGTTGTCGACCAGGACGCACAAGGTGCGGGTCTCGACGCGCTCGCTGGCGCCGGCGGCGGGATAATGCGTCGTTGCGGTGTCCACGGCAGCTCTCCTACACCAGCATCTTGCCTTGTTCGGTGACGGCGTCCTCGATTTTGCCGGCAGCGTCGCCGAGCAGCATCTCGTTATGGGCGCGGCCCGATGGAATCATCGGGAAGCAGTTCTCCGCCGGATCGACCACGCAATCGAAGATCACCGGCTTCTTCACCTCGATCATTTCGCGGATTTTGTCGTCGAGTTCGCCCGGGTTCTCGCAGCGGATGCCGTGCGCATGATAGGCGTCGGCAAGTTTGACGAAGTCGGGTAGCGCCTCGGAGTAGGAATGCGAGTAGCGCCCGCCGTGCAGCAATTCCTGCCACTGCCGGACCATGCCCATGTATTTGTTGTTGAGGATGAAGATTTTCACCGGCAATTCGTACTGCACCGCCGTCGATATCTCCTGCATCGTCATCATCACCGACGCTTCGCCGGCGATGTCGATGACCAGCGAATCGGGATGCGCGAGCTGGACGCCGACCGAGGCCGGCAGGCCGTAGCCCATGGTGCCGAGGCCGCCCGACGTCATCCAGCGGTTCGGCTCCTGGAATTGATAGAACTGCGCCGCCCACATCTGGTGCTGGCCGACTTCGGTCGTGATGTAGGTGTCGCGGTCCTTGGTCAGCTCGAAAAGCCGCTGGATGGCGTATTGCGGTTTGATAATGTCTTTCGAGTTGTGAAAGGCGAGCGACTTTTTCGCGCGCCACTTTCCGATCTGATCCCACCACGCCGCCAGTGCCTTCTTATCGATCTGCTGCGGCTTCGATCGCCACAGCCGCAGCATCTGGTCGAGCACATTCGCGCAATCGCCGACGATGGGAAGGTCGACCTTGACGTTCTTGTTGATCGACGACGGGTCGATATCGACGTGGATTTTTTTCGAGCCGGGCGAGAAGGCGTCGAGCCGCCCGGTGATGCGGTCGTCGAAGCGCGCGCCGATGCAGATCATCAGATCGCAGTCGTGCATCGCCCAGTTCGCTTCCCAGGTGCCGTGCATGCCGAGCATGCCGAGCCATTGCGGGTCGGCGGCCGGAAAGGCGCCGAGCCCCATCAAGGTCGAGGTGATGGGAATGCCGGTAAGCTTGACGAGTTCGCGCAGCAGTTCCGACGCCTTGCGCCCGGAATTGACGACGCCGCCGCCGGTGTAGAACACCGGCCGCTTCGCGGCCGCGATCATCTCGACCGCTTGCTTGATCTTGTCGGGGTCGCCTTGGACCTTAGGCCGATAGCCCTTGTGTTGGAATTCCTTCGGCCTGCTGTAGGCGCCCTTGGCGAACTGGATGTCCTTCGGAATGTCGACCACCACCGGGCCCGGCCGGCCGCTCGACGCGATGTGAAACGCCTCATGCAGCGCGCTCGGCAGATCGGCGATGATCTTCACCAGATAATTGTACTTGGTGCACGGTCGGGTGATGCCGACGGTATCGCATTCCTGGAACGCATCGTTGCCGATCAGATGGGTCGGCACCTGCCCGGTGAGCACGACAAGCGGGATCGAGTCGCACAGCGCGTCGGTGAGCCCGGTGACGGCATTGGTCGCTCCGGGGCCCGACGTCACCAGCACGCAGCCGACTTTGCCGGTCGAGCGCGCGTAACCTTCGGCGGCGTGCACCGCGCCTTGCTCGTGGCGCACCAGGATATGGCGAACCCGATCCTGCGACTGGAACAGCGCGTCATAGATCGGCAGCACCGCGCCGCCGGGATAGCCGAAGATGTGCTCCACGCCCTGATCGGCGAGAGCCTCGATCACCATTTCGGCACCGGTCATTTCAGTCATCGCTCGCTCCGATTTTCGAACCCCGACCTATCTCCCCCGCTTGCGGGGGAGTGGAGAGGGGGATCGCATCCGGGTAATAAAAAAGGGGCTCACGAGGGCCCCTGGACTACGCACCGCCACGTTTCGCGGGTGGGATCATCCACCCCCGGCGGTGCGCTTCGATACGAGGATCAGCGAAATTAAAGTCCGCACCTGCGTGCCCTTCATTCTGTCGTGGTGTTTATAGGCATTGTGTCCGTTTGGGTCAAGGCAAATGCGGCGGAAAGTAGGTCTTGCAGCACACCGCAATCTTCAAACCAGCGTTTGAAATCGTAATGGCGCGGCAAATCGCAATCGTTAACCACTGTTAAGTGTCACACCACGGCCGCGATTTCGCGCCGGCACCGCCCTTAATTTTCCCCGGCGTGTTGCTCAATTGCCGCACGGGGTGGCCTGCGCGTTCTGAAATCGCCGATCACGCGCCGTCGGTTTCGCCGCTGGAGGGGACATGGTTGCAGATCATGTTACACGGCAGGTTGTACGACACGTTGCGGGACTTGCGGTTGTTGCCGGACGTTGGCGCGTCGGCGCCGCCGGTCTGGTCGCCGCACTCGCCGTTATCGTCGCGCTGATAGCGCCGGCCGCGGCAGCGCCGCCGCCGGGCCGGGCGCTCAATTCGACCGACGCGATCCTGAAATGGGTCAACGAGTATCGGCACAAGCCCGAGCCGGAGCAGCTGCCGACGGTCGTGCGCGCGCTGAGCGCAATGCAAGCCTTCAAAGACGCCGAAAGCTCGGGGGCCTATATCGGTTTCATCGCCGGCGTGCTCGGCAGCAATCCGGACGGCGCTGAAATGCTTGTTGCTAAAATGCTGCAGATCGATCCCTCCGATCATTGGGTCTTGGTGCGCGCCATCGCCTATTCCGGTCTGCCGGATTGGAAGGAACAGCTCGCCACCTTCGTCGATCGCATGCCGACACGCCGCGCCATGATCGACAAATATCTCGACGGCAAATTGCCGACGCTCGAACAAATCGATTACCGGCCGTCGCAGCCGGGCATGCTCGACAAAATCGAAACGACGCTCCACATCGGCAACGAGCATCCGAAAAAGGTGGCGCTGGCGTCGACGCCGGAGCTGATCGACGTGCTGTGGGGTTATTACCTGGCGACCGGGGACTACGAGCCGATCGGGCGCGTGATAAAACTCCTGCCGCTCGCCAACGACCATGACAGTGTCGACAATCTCACCACCGGCAGCGCCGCCAAGTTCACGCTGGCCAGCAACGCGGTGCGCGATACCGAGCTGTTGGCGATGCTGAAATGGTCGGTCAAAAGCCAGCCCAAGGATGTGGCAGTGGTGCTCAACGACGTCATCGAGACGGCGGATACCGTCGACACGGTGCATATGCGCCAGGAATCGCTCGCCGCGATCGAAGAGCTCAAGGAGAAGGGCCCGGACTCGAAGCGCGAGCTCTCGGGCTGGGGCCAGGTCGGCCAGGGCGCATTATCGATGGGCTGCGTCGTGGCCGCGGCGACCGGCCAAATCGAATTGGGCATACCCTGCGTGATCGGCGGCGCGGCATACACGGCCAGCCTGCAATACGCGACGCATTAAAGCCGAAAGCGTCCGCTTATTTCGCCAGCGCCCGCAATTGCGCTTCGACCGCCGCGCGCGCATCGCCCGGCGCGACCCATTCGAACTCCGGCAGCTGGTTGCGAAACCAGGTGGCTTGCCGCTTGGTGTATTGGCGGGTTTCCAGTTTGGCGTGCTCGACGGCTTCCGCGAGCGTGATCTCGCCCCGGATATGCCGGATCAGCCACGGCACGCCGTGCGCCTTCATCGCCGGCAGGTTTGCATCGAGATTGCGCGCCGTGAGTGCGCGAACCTCCTGCACCGCGCCCGCCGCGATCATGGCGTCGAACCGCGCGTCGATGCGGCGAAGCAGGTCCTCGCGATCGGGCATCAGGAAGACTTTGGCCGCGCCGGTAAGATCGACACTCGCCGGCCTGTTTTCGTGGTGCCAGTCCTGGAGCGGGCGGCCGGTCGCCAGCACCACTTCGAGCGCGCGGCTGACGCGGGCACGGTCGCCGGGCATCAAGCGCGCCGCGCCGGCGGGGTCGCGGACTTTCAGTTCGGCATGCAGGGCAGCCGCGCCCTCGCTTGCAAGCCGCGCGCGGATCTCGTCGCGGATTTTAGCCGGGATCGGCGGCACGGCGGCAAGCCCGCGCGTCAGCGTGTTGAAGTAAAGCCCGGTGCCGCCGACCAGGATCGCCGGACGCGACTCGCGGTGCGCCGCCGCGAGCGCCGCGGCGGCGTCGGCGCACCAGCGGCCAACGGAATAATTCTCCGCGGCATCGACCTGGCCGTAGAGCCGATGCGGCACGCGGCTTTCCTCATCCGGCGTCGGCCGCGCGGTGATGATGCGCAGATCGCGGTAGACCTGCATGGAATCGGCATTGATGATGATGCCGCCGGCATCTTCGGCAAGCTCCAGCGCCAAGGCCGACTTGCCGCTTGCCGTCGGGCCTGCAATGAGAATGGTCTTCGACACTGCTTCGACCGCTCCAATGTCCGCAGTTCGGATCGCACGACATGTTCTACGTGGCAACGCTGATCTCACGTCCCGAACACCCGGCGGTGACCGATGCTCTGGTCCGCGACGCCGCGCGCTATCTGCCGCACGGCCGCCCGATCGACTGGCTCGCGCCGGGAGTGGCGGCGGATATCGCCTTTCTGGTCGACGAGGACGACGGCGACGACAGGCGGGCGTTGCTGACCGATTTCGCCGGGGATCTCCGCGATATTATCGGCGGCGCTCCGGCCGACGTGGTGATCCAGCCGCACGACGGACGCCGCAAGATGCTTCTGGTGGCCGACATGGACTCCACCATGATCGGCGAGGAATGCATCGACGAACTGGCCGACTATGCCGGTGTCAAGGAGCGCGTGGCGGCCATCACCGAGCGCGCCATGCGCGGCGAGGTCGACTTCGCGCCGGCGTTGCGCGAGCGGGTGGCTTTGCTCAAAGGCCTTCCGGCCACGATCATCGACACCGTGATCGCCGATCGCATCCGCCTCACGCCGGGCGGCCCGACGCTGGTCGCGACCATGCGGGCAAATGGCGCCTATACCTGCGTCGTGTCCGGCGGGTTCACCGCATTCACGGAGCGCCTGGCGGCGATGATCGGCTTCGACGAGCAGCGTGCCAATACTTTACTGGTGGATGATGAGGGGCGGCTGACCGGCAAGGTCGCCGAGCCGGTGCTCGGCCGCGAGGCGAAACTGGAAGCACTGACGGCGCTGCGCGACCGCTTCCATCTCGACCGCGCCGCGACGCTTGCCGTGGGCGACGGCGCCAACGATATCCCCATGATCAAACAAGCCGGCCTCGGCGTCGCCTTTCACGGCAAGCCGGCGATTCGAGAAGCCGCCGCTGCGCGCATCGACCATGGCGATCTTACCGCGCTGCTTTACGCGCAGGGCTATCGCCGCGAGGAATTCGTTGCGAGATAGAGCGGCTATTGCAGGTTCAGCGCCACGAAGCGCGTCTCGCCGTTGGCGTTGGAGACCAGAAGAACGGCGACTTTCTTGCCCTGGGATTTCAGATCGCCGACCCGCTTCTGCAGGTCGGCCGGAGTGCCGACGCTCTCGTATTGCACCTCGACGATGACATCGCCCGGCCCCAGCCGCTTGTCGGGGTCGGCCATCGCCACGCTTGGGTCGACGCCGGTAACGAGTACGCCCTTGATATCGTCCCTGAGTTTGAATTTCTTGCGCAAGTCGTCGGTGATGCCGGCAAGCTCGAGCCCCAGGGTCTTCTGCACGACGGATTTCTCGGGCGGCGCGGCGTCATCCTTGCTGGTGCCGGCATCGGCAACCTTGTCGGTATCTTGCAGCCGGCCGACCGTGACCTTGTGGGTTTCTTCCTTACCCTTGCGGATGACGATGACGTCGACAACCTTGCCGACCGGGGTGTCGGCGACCGTGCGCGGCAGGTCGTGCATTTCCTTGATGTCATGACCGTCGAAGGTGACGATGACGTCGCCCGCCTCGATGCCGGCGGGCTTGGCCGGCCCTTTGTCATCGACGCCGGCGACGAGCGCGCCGTGCGGCGGCTTGATGCTCAGACTATCGGCAATATCGTCGGTGACCTGCTGGATGCGCACGCCGAGCCAGCCGCGGCGCGCCTCGCCGTATTGGCGCAGTTGATCGATGACCGGCATCGCGGTGTCGGACGGTACCGCAAAACCTATTCCGATCGAGCCGCCCGACGGGGAAATAATCGCGGTGTTGATGCCGACGACTTCACCGTCGAGGTTGAACAGAGGTCCACCGGAATTGCCGCGATTGATGGCGGCGTCGGTCTGAATGTAATTGTCGTACGGACCCGAATTGATGTCGCGGTTGCGCGCCGAGACGATGCCGGCGGTTACCGTGCCGCCGAGGCTGAATGGATTGCCGATGGCGATGACCCATTCGCCGAGCCGCAGCTTGTCGGAATCGCCGAACTTCACCGCCTTGAGCGGCTTGTCGGAATGCACGCGCAGGACCGCGAGATCGGCCTTGGTATCCTTGCCGACCAGATCGGCCTTGAGCTTGGTGCCGTCGTTGAGGATGACGGTGATCTCGTCGGCGTCGGCGATCACGTGATTGTTGGTAATGACGATGCCTGAAGGATCGATGATGAAGCCGGAGCCCAGCGAGTTGATGCGGCGCGGCGTCTGATCGGAATCGTCGCCACCCGGGCCGCCTTGGCCGTGGTGGTTTTTGAAGAACTGATTGAAGAAGTCCTCCATCGGCGAGCCGGGCGGCAGGTCGGGCAGGTCGGCCATCCGCGGATCGACCTTTTGCGACGTCGAGATGTTGACCACGGCATCGATCACCTGTTCGGCGACGTCGGCAATGTTGTCGGGTCCGCGCGCCGCGGCCGGCCGCGCCGGCAACAAGATGACCGCCGCCGCCAGTGCGGCGATCGTCGCGCCGTGCTGCACCAGGCGGGACAGGCGGCTAGCGAAACCACGCCGAGAGATGGACGGCGACCTGGACATAGGCGACAGGGACATGGGCGTCAGCGCTCCTGGCATTCGACGCATCATTCGACTCATGGGGGAAAACTCACCGGCAAAGTGCCCCCGCCCCGCCTGGGACGCAAGGCCATACCGCCCGCCGGGTAATTGGCGGCCGGATTGGGGCGGAAACGCGGCCCGCGCCGGAGTTCATCCGCGTACCAGCCAGACGATCACCACACCGACCACCGCCGAGACGATGCCGGCGATGCGCAACGGCCCATCCGGCATTTCAAGCACGATCGCCATGGTGCGTTTGGCGCCCGCGGGGAATGCCGCGAGAAAAATGCCTTCGATCGTGAAGAACAAGCCGATCGCGGCGAGGAAATCCAACATCGGCCGGGTCCGCTGCGTTCGGCTCGGCGGCGTTATCTGGCGGCGCTGGCCGGGTGCGCCGGATTGGCGGCCGCCGGCGGCGCCGGGGCAGCCGGAACCAGCGTACCGTCCGGCGGCGATTTACCCGAAGGATCGCCGAAATAGCGGAAGAAATCCGAATCCGGCCGCAGCACCAGACGCGTATTGGACTGCTGCATGCTTCGCTCATAGGCCTGCATGGAGCGGTAAAAGGCGAAAAAATCCGGATCTTGGCCGAAGGCCTCGGCGAAGATTCGGTTGCGCTCGGCGTCGCCCTGGCCGCGAATCTGCTCGGACTGCTGATTGGCGTCGGCCACCAGCACCGTCACGTCGCGATCGGCCTTGGCGCGGATCGCCTGGGCCTTCTGGCTGCCTTGGGCGCGGAACTCGGCGGCCTCGCGCTGGCGCTCGGTCTGCATGCGGTGATAGACGGCCTCGCTGTTCTGTTCCGGCAGGTCGGCGCGGCGGATGCGCACGTCGACGACGTGAATGCCGAACGGCTGCGCATCATGATCGAGCTGATCGCGCATCAGGGCCATGAGCTCTTCGCGCTTGTTGCGCACCACGTCGGTCAGCGTTGCCCCTCCGAGCACGCTGCGCAGCGTCGAATTGAGCAGGATCGCGAGTTGCGAACTGGCGCCGTCCGGACCGACGGTCTGATAAAACTTAAGCGGATCGGTGATGCGGTAGCGTGCGAAGGCGTCGACCACCAGCCGTTCGCCGGCTTGACCGGCGCCGGCATTCGCATTGTCTCCGCTGGACGCAATGACTTCCTGCGCCGGCTGTTCGATGGTGAGAATGCGCTTGTCGATATAAATCACGCTGTCGATGAACGGCACTTTGGCGTGGAGCCCCGGATCGGTGATGACGCGCACCGGCTGGCCGAGCCGCACCACGAGCGCCTGCCTAGTCTGATACACCGTGAAAAAGGTGCTGTAGCCGACGATGGCGACAATGAGCAGGATAACGGCGGTCGCGCCGCCGATAAGACTCGGCTTCATTGGCTGCCTCCCGACGTCTGGGTCTGGGGCTGGGTCTGGTTCTGCGTCTGGGGCGGCTGCGGCGCCGATCGGTCTGGCGGCAAATTATTGAGCGGCAGATAGGGCACGACGCCCGGGCCGCCGGATTGCGGACCGGTATCGATGATCGTCTTGTCGGTGCCGCCGAGAACGCGCTCCATGGTTTCGAGATACATGCGCTCGCGCGTCACGTCGGGCGCTTTTTTGTACTGATCGTAGATTTGCGAGTAGCGCGAGGTCTGGCCGTTGGCGTCAGCGACAGTCTGCGCGCGGTAGGCTTCGGCGTCCTGGACGATCTTGGAGACGCGGCCGCGCGCCTCCGGCACCACGCGATTGGCGTAAGTCTCCGCCTCGTTCTGCAAGCGTTCGAGATCGGAGCGCGCCGCCTGAACGTCGCGGAAGGAGTCGATGACCGGGGCCGGCGGATCGACTTTTTGCAGTTGGACCTGCTGCACCTGGATGCCGGCGCCGTAACTGTCGAGGGTTTTCTGCAGCAGCGCCTGCACCGCAGTCTCGATGGTCTGGCGCGCGCCGGTGAGGATCGGCTGGATGTTCGATTGTCCGATCACCTCGCGCATGGCGCTTTCGGCCACCGCCTTCACGGTGGCTTCGGGATTCTGAACGTTGAAGAGGTAATCGCCGACCCGGGTCGGCTGGACCTTCCACAGCACGGAGAAATCGACGTCGACGATGTTCTCATCGCCGGTCAGCATCAAACTCTCTTCCGGCACGTCGCGCATGGTGGTGCCGCGGCGCGTGTCGAAGCCAATGTCGATCTTGTTGACGCGAAGCGCCTGCGGCGTGATATCCGACTCGATCGGATAAGGCAGATGATAGTTAAGGCCGGGCTGCGCCTCGCGCACGAATTGTCCGAACCGCAAGACGACGCCGAGCTCATCGGGCTCGACGCGGAAGAAGCCGGAAAAGCCCCATAGCGCGACCACGATGAGCGCGATCAGCGCGACGCCGCGGCCGCCCAGATTACCGGGCAGCCAGCTGCGCAACTTTTCCTGGCTCCGGCGCAGGAATTCCTCGAGATCGGGCGGCCTGGAGCCGCCCGGTTGTTGCGGCCCCGAGCCCCACGGTCCGCGCGGGCCCGAACCCCACGGACCGCCGCCGCCGGATTGGTTGCTCCACGGCATAAATACTCTCCCTCAAGGCCAGCCTGGGGCCGGCCTGGTTGCCGGGGGTTATAGGGTAGGGGGCGGTCCCTTACAACGCGCAGTTAGGCCGCGTTTGTTCGGCTCATTCCCGCCGCAATAGCGCGTTCGTAGACAACCAAGGCAAACGGCGCCTCGTCCTCGGGCGCCGGCGCGCATTCGTCGCGCGCGATCTCGCGCCAGACTTTCCGATCGATATCGGGAAAGTGCGTATTGCCGTCGACGTGCTTATGGACCTCCGTGATGACGAGACGCGCGGCCAGCGGCAGGGCCTGGGCGTAAATGTCGGCGCCGCCGGCAACAAAAATCTCGTCGGTACCCCGCCGCAAGGCATCGCCACGAGCCGCCGCGAGGGCGGCATCGAGATCCGGCGCAACGAGCACACCCGGCGCGGCGAAGGCACGATCGCGGCTCACGACAATGGTGGTGCGGCCCTTGAGCGGCTTGCCGATCGACAAATAGGTCTTGCGGCCCATCACCACGGGCCGGTCCATGGTGGCCCCGCGAAAATGCCGCATGTCCGACTTGAGCCGCCACGGCAGCGTATTGCCCCGGCCGATGACGCCGTTTTCGGCAACGGCGGCGAGGACGACAATGTCCATCCTTACACCGCTACCGCGGCTTTGATGTGCGGGTGCGGATCGTAGCCTTCGAGCCCGAAATCTTCGTATTGCAGGGCGAACAGGTCTTTCGCTTCGGGGTTCATGCGCAGGGTTGGCAGCGGCCGCGGCTGGCGCGTCAGTTGCAGCCGGGCCTGTTCGAGATGATTGAGATAAAGATGGGCGTCGCCCAGGCTGTGGATGAACGTCCCGGGCTTTAGCCCGGTGACTTGCGCCACGGCGACCGTCAGCAGCGCGTAAGAGGCAATGTTGAACGGCACGCCCAGGAAGACGTCGGCCGAGCGCTGATAGAGCTGGCACGACAGCGCGCCGTCGGCGACGTTGAACTGAAACAGGCAATGGCAGGGCGGCAGCGCCATGCCTTCGATCTCCGCCGGGTTCCACGCGGTCACGATCAGCCGGCGCGAGTTTGGATTGCGGCGGATATCGCCGACCACATTGGCCAACTGATCGATCGAGCCGCCGTCCGGCGCCGGCCATGACCGCCACTGCCGGCCATAAACCGGGCCGAGGTCGCCGTTCTCGTCGGCCCACTCGTTCCAGATCGTGACGCCGTTATCGTTGAGATATTTGACGTTGGTATCGCCGCGCAAGAACCACAGCAATTCATAGATGATCGATTTGACGTGCAGCTTCTTGGTGGTGACCAGCGGGAATCCGCGCTGCAAGTCGAAGCGCATTTGATGCCCGAAGATCGAGCGCGTGCCGATGCCGGTGCGGTCGCGCTTTTCGACGCCTTCGGCGAGCACGCGTTCCATCAAATCGAGATATTGGCGCATCCGGTTGTTCGCTGGTCGGCCGACTCGGGCCGCAAGTCTATCTCACAAGTCTACCTCAAATGAGGGGCACACGAAGCGCGCGCAAGATTGTTTCAACCGCTCAGATCAGCCCGCTCAAGCCCAGCAGCGCGGCGACGGCAAAGGCCCACAGCGGGTGCACGCGCACGAAATAGGCGGTCAGCGCGGTGCCGGCCGTAATCGCCGCCGCCGCCCAATTGTAATCGGACGTGGTCGCGATCACCGTGGCGCTCGCCGCCGTCAGTCCCAGCGTGACCGGAATCAAGGCGCGGGTCAGGGTCGCGTGCCAGACCGATCCTTGGGAGCGGTCGGCAAATCGGCCGACAAAAAAGGCGAATATACAGGTCGGGCCGCACATCGCGAGCGTCGCCACCAGCGCGCCGACGACACCGGCGACATGATAGCCGATCAGGGTGACGATCAGGATGTTCGGGCCGGGCGTGAGCTGGGCCAGGGCAAAACTGTCGCTGAATTGCTGGTCGGTGATCCAGTGGTTCACGTCGACGGCGAAACGGTGCATTTCCGGAATGGCGGAATTGCCGCCGCCGATCGCGAACAGCGACGTCAGCGCGAAATAGCCCGCAAGCGCCGCCAGCGTGCCGCCGTCGACTTTCATCGATGCACCCAGGCGAGCACGATGCTGACCGGCACGATCACCGCCAGGACCGGCGCCAGCGGCCACTGCAAGATGCCGATCGAGCCGAATGTGGCGACGGCGACGAGGGGGCCGACGACGGCGCGATTGCGGAACAACGGTCCCGCCATTTTCGCGACCGTCGCCATCATGAGCCCGGCCGCCGCGGAGGCGACGCCGGTCAGCATGCGGCGCAGCACCGGCAGGTCGCCGTAATAGGCATAGATGGCGCCGATGATCGTCAGCAAAACGGTGGGCGGTCCGATCAGCCCGAGCAGCGCCACCGCGCCGCCGAGCGGACCGCGGAAGCGCGAGCCGAAAATCACCGAGAAATTGATGATGTTCGGCCCGGGCAGGAAGGAGCACAGCGCATAGGCCTCGTTGAACTGTTCCGGCGTGAGCCAGCGGCGTTCCTCCACCATCATGCGCCGCGACCAAGCCAGCACGCCGCCGAAGCCGGACAGCGAGATCGTCGCAAAGGCGATGAACAGCTCGGCAAGGCTCGGCCGCACCTGTTGCGGAGCCGTCGATGCGGAGGAGGACGGGGGTTCGGGCAGGGAATGCGGTGCTGGCGGTTCCGTCGGGCTGGGAATCGGCGCGGAGTTCATGAAAATTCTTAGCGCCCGTTGGCTTCCGCGGCCAGATGGTTCGCGCATCGGCGGCGCTGCGGACGTCTAGTCGAGCAAGGCGCGCAGGAATGTGGCCGCGGCGGCGTAGATACCCGGCGCTTCGCTCTCGCGCGGTCCGCCGACGGCGAGCGTGAGGCCGGCAGGGTATCTGCCGTGCTGGACGCGGAGCCAAAGCGTCGCGTGCTTGAGGGCGTCCGCCGCGCCGAGCTTCACCACGAAAAGCGGCTTGCGGTACCGGTGCGCCAGCTCTTGCGCGAGCGTCGTGCCCGCGGACACGTCGAGGCCGCCGGCGCCGGTGACGATCATGCAGGCATCGGCATCGCGGACGTTCCATTCGGTGCGCTGCGCCGGGTCGGCCAGCGGGGTCGCGGCGAGGTTCGGGTATTTCGCCAACAGACCGGGCGGCGCCGGAAAGTCCTCGGCCCAGCCGCCCTGCGGGCACCAGCCGCCATAGGCAATGCCCCGCTCGATCGCCACGTCGAGCGCGGCGCGGTCGACCCCGGTCTGTCCGCCGGCAATGAGCTTCATCGGGTCCTTGGGCCTTATTTGGGGCGGTTTTCCTACTCTTCTTTCGGCAACCTTTTGCGCCTATATTCCCTGGTGCCGGCGCAAGCCGGATATGGCGATAAATGGCCGTTGTAATAAACCTTTCGGACCCGGGGGCGGTACCCGGCGACTCCACCAATTCCAGGAGTCGGTAATCAGGGGTCAGTAATCAGAAATGAGAGACGGCTCTGATTACCGATTACTGAATACCGATTCCTGATCACGGGGTCGAAATAGGATCGACGAGGGCGTAAAAGGCGTGCTTTTGCTCGGCATGGTTCCGCCGTAATCGGGCCAATTCCATAGTTGCCAATGACAACTATGCTCCGGTTGCTCTGGCTGCGTAACGCAGTCTGAAAGACCGACTTGAAGTCCTGACGGGTTAAGCTCCGTCAGGCGGGGTTCGGAGGCACCTGGCAACAGAAGCCTCCACTTTCCAGGAATCAGTTATCAGTAATCAGTAATCGGAGGACGGAGCGATCTGGACCTCTATGAATTTAGCCCTATCTGCTATCTGATTACCGATTACTGGCCCCTGATTCCTGATTCCTGGTCCCTGATGCCTGTCGACCACATCCGCTACGACATTTTGGCGCAAGAAGCGTTGCGCGGCGTGGTGCGCACCGTGCTCGTCGACGTCGCCAAAAAAGGTCTGCCCGGCGAGCATCATTTCAAGATCACTTTTGCCACCGGCGCCCCGGGCGTGCGGCTCTCCGAGCGCATGCGCACGCAATACCCGGAAACCATGACCATCGTTCTGCAGCATCAATTCTGGGACCTCCAGGTCGGCGATGACGGCTTCGAAGTCGGGCTGTCGTTCGGCGGCGCCCCGGAACTGCTGACCATACCGTTCGACGCCATCACGGCGTTTTTCGATCCGGCGGTGCAATTCGGATTCCAGTTCGAACCGATCGAAACCGCGGCGGCGGGCGATCGCGCTGCGGACGCCCCGGCGGCGCCGCGGCCGGTGCCGGTGAAAGAGGTGTCCGCCGAATCGAGCAACCGCGATGCCTTGCCCGGGCCTTCGACCGGACGGCCGGCGGACCGGCCGTCCTCGCCGGACGGCGGCATGGGCGGCGAGGTCGTGCGGCTCGATCGGTTCAGGAAGAAGTGAGAATCTCAGGTATCAGGGGAGGTATCAGGTATCAGATGACTGCATTTTCCTGATCCCTGACACCTGATCGCTGATACCGGACATGAAAACCCGCACCGAAACCGACTCCTTTGGGCCGATCGAAGTCCCCGCCGAGAGTTATTGGGGGGCCCAGACCGAGCGTTCGCGCAACAATTTCCGTATCGGCGACAACCGCATGCCGCGGCCGCTGATCCATGCGCTGGCGCTGGTCAAGCGTGCCGCTGCGGAGGTCAATCAATCGCTCGGCTTGCTCGATGCGCGCCGCGCCAAGGCGATCGTGCAGGCCGCGCAAGAGATCATCGACGGCAAGCTCGACGATCAGTTCCCGCTGTCGGTCTATCAGACCGGCTCGGGCACCCAGAGCAACATGAACGTCAATGAGGTGATCGCCAATCGCGCCAACGAGAAGCTTGGCGGCAAGCGCGGTGCAAAATCGCCGATCCATCCCAACGATCACGTCAATTTGAGCCAGTCGTCGAACGACTGCTTTCCGACCGCTATGCATATCGCGGCCGCGCTGGAAATCTCGCACCGGCTTATGCCCGCGCTCGCCAAGCTGCAGGCGGCGCTGACGGCAAAGACCAAGGCGTTTCGTTCGATCGTCAAGATCGGGCGGACCCACACCCAGGACGCGACGCCGCTCACGCTCGGCCAGGAATTTTCCGGCTATGCCGCGCAAGTCACCTCCGGCATCGCCCGCATCAAGCTCGGCTTGAAAGAGCTTTATCCCTTGGCGCAGGGCGGCACCGCCGTCGGCACCGGGCTCAATGCCAAACGGCAATTCGGCAGGCTGTTCGCCAACAAGGTCGCCGGCATCACCGGTCTGCCTTTCGTCAGCGCGCCGAACAAGTTCGAGGCGCTGGCCTCGCACGGCGCGCTGGCCTTTGCCCATGGCGCGCTCAACGCGCTGGCCGCCGACCTGTTCAAGATCGGCAACGACATCCGGTTTCTCGGCTCCGGGCCGCGCTCGGGCTTTGGCGAATTGATCCTGCCGGAAAACGAGCCGGGTTCTTCGATCATGCCGGGCAAGGTCAATCCGACCCAGTGCGAGGCGCTGACCATGGTGTGCTGCCGCGTGTTCGGCAACGACACCACGATCGTCGTGGCGGCGAGCCAGGGTCAATTCGAGCTCAATGTGTTCAAGCCGGTCATCATCGAGGCCATGCTGCAATCGGTCCGGCTGCTGGCCGATGCGGCGAACTCGTTCACCGCACATTGCGTCACCGGCATTCGCGCCAACGAGCCGCGCATCCGCGAACTCATGACCAACTCGCTGATGCTGGTCACCGCGCTGTCGCCGCATATCGGCTACGACAAGGCGGCGAAAATCGCCAAGACGGCCCATGCCAACGGCACGACCTTGCGCGAAGAGGCCGTCAAGCTCGGCTTTGTTTCGGGCAAGGACTTCGATCGGTGGGTGCAGCCTAAGCGCATGACCCGGCCGGACCCCTGAGCGGACGCCGCCTTATGTCTCTCGAAAGTTGGATAGATCCGGACGACCTGCCGGGCGACGGCCACGACGCGACCAAATTTCAGGCCCTTATGATCCGGTGACATCGTACCGTCGTAGTGCTGGGGGACAGAGGGTCGGCGCCGGCCTCGGCCAAAACTACCCGGTTACCACCAGACTGCCGCAAAACGCGAGTTCCCGAAGCCATGGCCCCCGTCGTCAATCTTCGCACCGAGCGGAAACGGGCCAAACGGCGCCAGGCCGCACAGGACGCCGCGGCGCAACGCCTCATCCACGGAAAATCCAAGGCGGAGCGAAACCTGGAGCGGTCCCGCAGCGACAAAGCTGAGAGCACACTCGACCAACACCGGGTCGAAACGGGAGACGGGCAATGAAATCGCCGGTTGTTAAGCGTTCCATCGTGATCGCGGGCCACAAAACCAGCGTCAGCCTCGAAGAGGCCTTCTGGAAGGGGCTCAAGGAAATCGCCGTCAGCCGCGGCATGACCTTGTCGGATCTGGTCGCGTCGATCGATACCGAACGCCGCCATGGCAATCTGTCGTCGGCCATCCGGCTGTTCGTGCTCGACCATTATCAGGCCCGCACCGCGGATCATGCGGAAACCGCGCCGGCGCCGCGCGACATCGTGCTGCGGCCGCAGGCTGCGCCCGCGGTCCTGCGGGCGGACTAGGGCGGGCGCTTACAGGCTGACGATCTTGCCGGGATTCATGATGTCGAGCGGATCGAGCGCTTGCTTGATCGCGCGCATCGCGCCGAGCGCGGGCGCGCCGTGTTCGGCCAAAAGATATTTCATCTTGCCCTGACCGACGCCGTGCTCGCCGGTGCAGGTACCGTCCATGGCGAGCGCCCGCTCGACCAATCTTTCCAGCAACGCCTTGGCGCGCTTGACCTCGTCGTCGTCGGCGAGATCGACCATCAGCGAGAGGTGGAAGTTGCCGTCGCCGACATGGCCGACCACCGGCGCGAACAGCCGGCTCGCTTCGACGTCGCGCTGCGTCTGCGTCACGCATTCGGCCAGCCGCGAAATCGGCACGCAGACGTCGCTGGCGACGGCTTGCGCACCGGGCCGCAAACCGCGCGCCGCCCAATAGGCGTCATGCCGCGCCTGCCACAGCCGCGTGCGGTCCTCGGCCCGCGTCGCCCAATCGAACGGCCCGCCGCCGAGCTCGCGCGCGATCTCGCCGAAGCGCTCCGATTGCTCGGCGACCCCGGCGTCGGTGCCGTGAAACTCCACGAACAGCAGCGGCGTCTCCGGCAGATCGAGCTTTGAGTACTGATTGCAGGCCCGCACTTGCAGCGCGTCGAGCAATTCGATGCGCGCCACCGGAATGCCGGACTGGATGGTCATGATGGTCGCATTGCAGGCCGCCTCGACGGACGGAAACGGACAGACGCCGGACGCGATCGCTTCCGGGATGCCGGACAGCCGCAGCGTCAGTTCGGTGATGACGCCGAGCGTGCCCTCGGCGCCGACCATCAGCCGCGTGAGATCGTAGCCCGCGGACGATTTCTTGGCCCGGCGTGCGGTCGCCATCACCTCGCCGCTGGCGAGCACGACTTTGAGCGCCAGCACATTGTCCTTCATGGTGCCGTAGCGCACCGCATTGGTGCCCGACGCGCGGGTGGCCGCCATGCCGCCGAGCGAGGCGTCGGCGCCCGGATCGATCGGGAAGAACAAGCCCCGGTCGCGCAAGTGCTCGTTGAGCTGCTTGCGGGTGATGCCGGGCTCGACGACGCAATCGAGATCCTCGGCATGGACCGCAAGCACCCGGTTCATGTCGCGGAAATCGAGGCAAATGCCGCCGCGCGGCGCATTGACCTGGCCTTCCAGCGAGGTGCCGACGCCGAATGCGATCACCGGCACGCGATGCGCCGCGCACAGCCGCACGACGTCCTGCACCTCCTCGGTGCTCTGCGGAAAGACCACCGCATCCGGCGGCTGATTGCCGAGCCAGGTTGTCGTGTGGGCGTGCTGCTCGCGCATCGACGGCGAGGTGGAAAGCCGGTTGCCGTAACGCGGCGCCAGCGCGGCGATGACGGCCGCGGCGGCCGTGCGGTCGTGCGCGGTGCGTTCCATTGCCTCGACTGAAACCATGGCGCTTCCTTGTTGTTGGCAGCTAACGTGGCGGCGCGGCCTGCGCAGGTCAAGCCGCGCAGGTCAAGCCGCGCCGGTCCGGGCTTGCGGGGCTGGCGAAGAATGGCAACAGTCGCCGGATGCGCGATTGCCGCGATCCCGAACCCGCCATTGCTGTCCCCTTCGTCTCCTCCGTGATGCGGGTCGAGGCCGGCTGGATCGACTTCAACGGCCATCTCAACATGGCCTATTACAATGTCTTGTTCGACCGCGCGGTCGATGAGGTCTACGAGGTGCTCGGCTTGGGCCTGCCCTATGTCGAGGCGACGCGGCACTCGACGTTTACCGCCGAAGTCCATCTCCGCTATCTGCGCGAATTGCATGCCGGCGATCCGGTGCGGGTGACGTTCCAGCTCCTCGGCTTCGACGCCAAGCGGCTGCATTATTTCGAACGGCTCAGCCACGCCGAGGCGGGCTGGCTGTCGGCGACGTCGGAGAACATGGCGCTCCATGTCGACATGGACGCGAAAAAGACCGC
>Ga0181525_10001774_pt1 | contig 18142 bp, 16 predicted proteins | sample PEATcosm2014_Bin_48_FD_121100 | JGI IMG/M metagenome (GOLD analysis project Ga0181525, IMG submission 121100) | Peatland microbial communities from MTU Mesocosm Facility, Houghton, MI, USA - PEATcosm2014_Bin06_10_metaG | ecosystem: Environmental > Terrestrial > Soil > Wetlands > Peat | place...
ATCGGAGCCGAGTTCGGCGCCCACCGTGCGCTGTTCGATCACCTTAAGCGGCGCCGGCAATGCACCCGCGCGCAAGAGGACCGACAAATCCTTGGCGCTTTCGAGGGTGAAACCGCCCGTGATCATGCCGGAACCGCCGAGGATCGGATCTCGGATACGGGCGTTCTCGATCACCTTGTTGTCGAGCACGATCGCGAAAAACCGGTCGACGTTTTCCTTCGTCGCCTCGCCGAACTCGCGGGCGCCGAGACTGTCGAAACGAAATTCGACATCGGGCAGGCCCGATTGCGGATCGAAGCCTTGTTGGGCGTCGACCAGCCGATCGCCCGCAACGATCACGTGTTTCTCGACGACGACGGGAATTGGCGGTTGGCCTTTGACCGGGTTGTCCTGATAGAGGAGTTCCGAGCCGATCGGCACGATGTGCTTCTGCGCGGCATCTTCCGGGCTCGCGGTGGAATCGACCATCTGGAACGTCATTTTCGCGGTCTTGCCGAGCAGAGCGATAAGATGCGCTGGGTCGCTGAGACCGGGCACCTGCACGACGATCCTGTCGTCGCCCTGACGCTCGATGGACGGCTCGCGCGTGCCCAGCTGGTCGATGCGCTTGCGGACCACTTCGATCGATTGGCCGAGAATGTCCTGATCGGTCTGAGTCTTGTAGGACTCCGTCATTGTCATTGTGATTGAGCCCGGCGCGGGTTCGCTCAGCTCATAGCCTTTCGCGCCCGCCGAAAGGACCGATCCGTTTATGGACGGATTGAGCGCGGCAATCAGCGATTTGGCGTCATCGAAGCGATCGGGTTCGAGAATCCGCAGCGAGATGGAACCGCTTCCGAACTTCACGTCGGTGAAAGCGATGTGGTTTTTGCGAAGTGTGCTGCGTATGTCGCCCATGAGCGATTCGAGGCGGTCCTTCTGGACCTGATCGAGCTCCACTTCGAGAAGGAGATAGGAGCCGCCCTGCAGGTCGAGGCCGAGCGCAACCGTGTTCGTCGGCCACCAATGCGGCAGGCGCGTGAGGACGGAATTGGGAAGCGCGTTCGGCAGCGCGATGATGAATCCCAGAAGGAGGACGAGAAGGGTCAGGACACGCGACCAGGTCGGTATCTGCAGCATGAGACTTCAGCTCTTTTCCGGCTGCGCGTCCGTCTTCTTCGAACGCACTTCGGCGAGCGTCGAGCGCACGACGCGGATCTGCACATTGTCGGCGATCTCGACCGTGACCTCGGTATCGTCCTTCTGCGGCACCTTGGCGACGCGGCCCACGATACCGCCGGCCGTCACCACCGTGTCGCCACGGCGGACATTGTCGACCATCTCGCGGAGCTGCTTCACGCGTTGCTGTTGCGGCCTGATGATCAGGAAGTAAAAGATCGCAAAGACCGCGACGAGCGGCACCATGGTGGTGAATAACGAGTCTTGCATGAGCCTTCCGGAATAAGGAAAAGACGGCTCCGATGCGCTATCGCGCCGTCAGGCGGCGGACTATACCGGCCCGCCCCTCCATTGCAACCGAGCGGAAGGGTAAAGGACAAGCGTGGCGAAACCCCCGAAAATCCCGGAAATCGACGCCGATCTGGCGCTTCGGATCGCCGAGGCCCTCGAGCGGCTCGCCCCGCCCGCCCTGGCGTCCCAGGCGCCGGATTCGGGCGATGCCTTTGTCTGGGAGCCGGCCCATGGCGGCCTCCTCGCCGTGCCGGTCGTGGCGCACATCCCCCTCACGCTCCTCAAGGGCGTCGATTTCGCGCGCGACACGCTCCTTCAGAACACGCAGCGCTTCGCGGACGGCCTTCCCGCCAACAATGCGCTCCTGTGGGGCGCGCGCGGCATGGGAAAGAGTTCGCTGGTGAAAGCCGTGTATGCCGAGGTCAACCGGACGCGGAAGGATGCGGCGCGCGTCGTGCTCGTTGAGATCCATCGCGAGGAGATCGCGAGCCTGCCGGCGCTTCTTCGCATGTTGCGCGGCGCCGATCGGCGCTTCCTTCTCTATTGCGACGATCTCTCCTTCGACAACGACGACACGAGCTACAAATCGCTCAAGGCCGCGCTCGAAGGCGGTATCGAGGGACGGCCGGAGAATGTTCTCTTCTACGCGACGTCCAACCGGCGTCATCTCCTGTCGCGCGACATGATGGAGAACGAGCGTTCGACCGCGATCAATCCTTCGGAAGCGGTCGAAGAGAAAGTGTCGCTGTCGGATCGCTTCGGGCTATGGCTCGGCTTCCATCATTGCAGCCAGGACGACTATCTCGCAATGATCGAGAGCTACGCGACGCATTACGGCATCAAACTCGAGCGCGACGCGCTGAAAGCGCGCGCCATCGCCTGGGCCGCCGGCCGCGGCGCCCGCTCAGGACGGGTAGCCTGGCAATTCATCCAGGATCTGGCGGGCGAGCTCGGCAAGAAGCTGTAGAGCAGATTGCCTGATTTTTAGCGCAGTGGACGCAGTGGTTGCGCAGTGGGCGCGGTGGAGTAACCGCGCGCGAATGCGCGCAAAAAACAATTTCACAGGGAGACGGTGAGAGGATGAGATACGTACCCGTCTCCCGGACTCACCGTCTCCCTGTGAAATTTCTTGCGCGCTGACGCGCGCGATATTTCCCCGCGTCCACTGCGCAACCACTGCGTCCACTGCGCTAAAATTGCTTCCGCCGCACCGCTGCTGATCAGCTGGCGCGGTCCGCCACGAGGTAGCGCTGCGGATCGACCGCCTGCGTGCCTTTGCGGATCTCGAAATGGAGTTGCGGACGGTCGACGTCGCCGGTGGCGCCGGTCGTGCCGATGACCTGGCCCTTCTCGACCATGTCGCCGCGCGCAACGCGGACGCTGCCCGCATGCGCATAGGCCGTGACATAGCCGTCATCGTGCCGGATGAGAATGAGATTGCCGTAGCCTTTGAGCTCGTTGCCTGTGTAGGTCACGGTGCCCGCCGCCGCCGCGTGGATCGGCGCGCCTTCCTGCACGGCGATATTGATGCCGTCATTTCTTTCGCCGTGCCGGCTGCCGCCGAAGCCTTCGATGATCGGTCCGCGCACGGGCCAGATGAATTTGTCCGTTCCCGCGTCGGCCGTGTTTTCCTGATGCGGCGTCATCCACCAGGACCACCAGGAATTGTCGTGATTGTCGGCGGTGTTTTTCGTCTTGGCGCCGGCATCGTCGCGTTGCGGTGCAGACTCGGCTTGCTGGTTCTGGGCGGGCCGGTAATGCGGCCGGGGAACGGGACGCGGCACATACGCCACATCTTCGCGTTTGCGGACCGCCTCTTCGCGCGGCCGCGACGGCACGCGCAGGATTTCGCCCGGATAGATTTCGTGGCCTTCGTCGAAGTCGTTCAGCTCCGCAATCCGCGCACTCGTCGTATTGCAGCGCTCCGCGATCTTCGAGATGCTGTCGCCCTCGCGCACGGTGACGGTGAAGTAGGGATGTTCGGGGGGATAATACGCCGCCGACCGCTCCGGGTTGACCACATAGGCCGGACGTTCCTGGCAGCCGGCGAGCAGTGCAGGCAATAGCACAACGAGCGCCGCCACGAGGCCGCGAGCCCAGTCACCTTTTCTCCCCTGCCGCTCCATCGAGTGTTCTACTCTCCTGAGGCAGCCCCGCGACCATAGGCACGAAGACCACCGGCATGAGCGTTTCGTTGCGCGTCCCGCTCTCCGTTTGGATAATCTTCACCAAGTGTTGAGAAAACCTTTCCGGACCGACCGGGGCGATGAGAATGCCGCCCGGTTTGAGCTGATTTATCAATTCTTGCGGCACGGTCTCCACGGCCGCGCTGAGGACGATGCGGTCGAAAGGCGCTTGCTCCGGCCAGCCCTTGAGTCCGTCGCCGTGCCGGACCACCACATTGTGTAGTTTCAGAGTCTGGAAGCGCAGCTTGGCGGCGTCGAGCAGCGGGCGATGCCGCTCGACCGTGTAAACCCAGCCCGCGAGCCGGGCGAGCACCGCCGCCTGATAGCCGGACCCGGTCCCGATCTCGAGCACGCGGTGTTTCGGCGAGAGCTCCAGCGCTTCGGTGATGTAGGCGACGATGAAAGGCTGGCTGATGGTCTGGCCGCAGGCGATGGGAAGTGCTGAGTTGTCATAGGCGCTCGCTTCGAACGGCTTTTCGACGAAGCGCTCGCGGGGCGTCTTCTCGATCGCTTCAAGCACGCGCTGATCGGCGATGCCCTGCCCGCGCAGCGCCATCAACAGCGCCACGGTCCGATGATCGCTCATCCGGCGCGCGCGAAGATATCTTTGAGCCGTTCGCGCTCCTTGCGTTCGGTGAGATTGAGATGCAATGGCGTGACGGAGATGAAATTGCCGTAGATCGCAGCGAGATCCGTGCCCGAGTTCGGATTGCTGCGCACGCGCTTGAAGCCGATCCAGTAGTAGGGATTGCCGCGCATATCCATGCGGCGGTCGAAGACCGCCCTTTGCAGGTCGCGCTTGCCCTGCTCCGTCACTTCGATGCCCTTGACCGCGCGCGGCGGACAGTCGGGGAAGTTGACGTTCATCAACACCTCCCCCTCAGGCCATTTCGCCGCAACGAGTTTCCGGACGATGTCCGGACCATGCGTTTCGCCGCAATCCCAGGGCACAACACCCGTCTCGTCCAGTCCATAGGCCTGCGACAGCGCGATCGCGGGAATGCCGAGCGCGCAGCCTTCCATCGCGCCCGCTATCGTGCCGGAATAGGTGACATCGTCCGCCATGTTCGCGCCGCGATTGACGCCCGAGAGAATGAGATCCGGACGCGCATCCTTCATCACTTCCGCTACCGCCATCATCACGCAATCGGTCGGCGTGCCGGTGAGAGCGAAACGCTTCTCTTCGACCTTGCGCAGACGCAGCGGCATGCTGAGCGTCAACGAATGCGACGCACCGGATTGCTCGGTCTCCGGCGCGACAACCCACACATCGTCGGACAGCGCGCGGGCGATCTTTTCCGCGGATTTCAAACCCGGCGCGTGGATGCCGTCGTCATTGGTGATGAGAATACGCATCGAAAAATCTTTTCCTCTTTTTCTCGAAAATCCGTCCACCCTCGTTCAAGGGGAGGGCGGACTCACTTTCTCGATCTTCCTCATGCCCATATAGGGGATCAACGCGTCGGGGATGCGAATGCTGCCGTCCGCTTCCTGATAGTTTTCGAGAATTGCGACAAGCGTGCGTCCGACGGCAAGGCCGGAGCCGTTCAAGGTGTGGACAAAGCGCGTCGATTTCTCGCCCTTGGGCCGATAGCGCGCGTCCATGCGCCGGGCCTGGAAGTCGCCGCAATTCGAGCAGGACGAGATTTCGCGATAGCGGTTCTGGCCCGGCAGCCACACTTCGATGTCGTAGGTCTTCTTCGCCGTGAAGCCCATGTCGCCGGTCGAAAGCGTGACGACACGATGGGCAATGTCGAGCCGCTTCAGCACTTCCTGCGCGCAATCGACCATGCGCTCGTGTTCGGCGATGGATTGCTCCGGCGTCGTGATCGAGACGAGTTCGACCTTGTTGAACTGGTGCATGCGGATCATGCCGCGCGTGTCGCGACCGGCAGCCCCCGCTTCCGCCCGGAAACACGGCGTCCAGGCGGTGAATCTGAGCGGCAACTGCGCCTCGTCGAGAATTTCTTCCCGCACATAATTCGTCAGCGACACCTCGGCGGTCGGGATCAGCCAAAAGCCGTTTGTGGTGTGGAAAAGATCTTCGGCGAATTTCGGCAATTGTCCCGTGCCGAACGCCGCGCCGTCGCGCACCATCAAGGGGGGCGCCACTTCGGTGTAGCCGAACTCGCCCGTATGCAGATCGAGCATGAAGTTGCCGAGCGCGCGTTCGAGCCTGGCAAGCCCGCTCTTCAGATAGACAAATCGTGCACCGGACACTTTCGTGGCGCGTTCGAAATCCATGAGGCCCAGCGCTTCGCCGAGATCGAAATGCTCTTTCGGCGCATTGAGGCCCGGATGCGTTCCCCAGGCCCGCGCGTCCACTTCGACATTCGCCGATTCGTCCGCGCCGTCCGGCACGTCGTCCGCCGGAAGATTGGGCAGTTCGGCCAGGCGTTCACGCAACTGTGCCTGCCACGCGCGTTCGTTCTCTTCGCCCTTCTGGATCTCGTCCTTGAGGCCGGCGACTTCTGCCATGAGGGATTGCGCGTCCGATTCCTTCTTCTCGGCCTTCGCGCGGCCGATCAGTTTCGAGGCTTCGTTGCGGCGCGCCTGTGCGTCCTGCAGCCGCGTCAAAAGCGCGCGCAGTTCCCTGTCGCGTTCGAGAAGTTCCTCGGTGACCTTAGCCGCATCGGCAACACCGCGCCGCGCGAGCCCTTTGGCAAACGAATCCGGATCGTTCCGGATAACCCGTATGTCGTGCATGGTTTCCTCGTATTCGCCGGTAATGGCATGCGCGGGAGTCCGGGTAAAGTGGATACCGGAAGGCCTTTTGCGCATTGCAACAAAACCGCGATTGCTTTGCGGTCCCGAACCATTAAATGAGGTCTCCGCGACCCAGGGTCTTCCACCATGCTCCTGCCTGGCGAGAAAATGGTATTGGTGCTGCAGGGGGGCGGCGCGCTCGGCGCCTATCAGGCCGGCGCCTTCGAAGCCCTCACGGAAGCGGGCCTCGAGCCTGACGGAATCGCGGGCATTTCCATCGGCGCCATCAACGGCGCCATCATCGCCGGCAACAAACCCGAGAATCGCATCGCGCGCCTGCGCGAATTCTAGGAAGGCGTCTCCGAGGGTGTCGCGTCGACGCCGTTCGGCAACACCGATTTCCGTATTGCACTCAACGAATTCAACGCGACGCGCGTGGCCACATTCGGCGTGCCCGGCTTTTTCGCGCCGCGTATCCCGCCCGCGCTCTTCCTGCCGCCGGGCAGCCCGGGGGCCACGAGCTATTACACGACCGACCCGTTGCGCCGAACGCTCGATCTGCTGGTCGATTTCGACGAACTGAATTCGGGCAGAATTCGCTACAGCGCCGGCGCCGTCGAAATCACCACCGGCAATTTCTGCTATTTCGATTCGAGCAACCAGCGCGTCGGTGTCGACCACGTCATGGCGAGCGGCGCCCTGCCGCCGGGCTTTCCACCCGTGGTCGTCGACGGCAAGGCCTATTGGGACGGCGGCCTCGTTTCGAACACGCCGCTGCAATATGTGCTCGAATTGCAGGGGCCGCGGCCCGATATGTGCGTGTTCCAGGTTGACCTCTTCAGCGCCCGGGGCCCCATGCCGCAGGCCCTCACCGACGTCGCCCAGCGCGAAAAGGAAATCCGCTATTCGAGCCGTACGCGGTTCAACACCGACACGATCGCGGAGATGCAGACGCTGCGGCGCGCGCTGAAGCGCCTGCTCAAAAAACTGCCGCCGGAATTGTGCGACGATCCGGATGCGAAGCTCTTGCAAGCAAAAGCCTGCGGCGCGGCCATAACCGTTGTGCATCTCATTCACCGCACAGCCGCCTATGAACGTTATTCCATGGACTACGATTTCTCGCGGCTTTCGATGCTGGAACATTGGCAGGCCGGCCTCGACGATGTCCGGCACACGCTCAAGCAGCCCGAATGGGTCAACCGCGTGAAACCCGAATCCGGCATGCTGGTTCTCGATCTTACCCAGGGCAAAGAAAACGAGATGACGCCATGAACGAAGACGACGTCCGGAAGACCGCGTTTGCAATCCCGCTCACGAACCCGTCCTATCCGCCGGGTCCTTACCGGTTCTGGAACCGGGAATTCTTCATCATCACCTACAAGACCGACCGCGACCTGCTCGAGAAGATCGTGCCGGCGCCGCTCGTCCTCGCCGATGCTGTCGTCAAATTCGAATTCATCCGGATGCCGGATTCCACGGGTTTCGGCGATTACACCGAGTCGGGCCAGACCATTCCCGTCACCTTCAAGGGCGAGCCGGGCGTCTATGTTCACGCGATGTATCTGAACGACGAATCGCCGATTGCGGGCGGGCGCGAGATCTGGGGCTTTCCGAAGAAGCTTGCGGAGACGGAGTTGCGAAACGACAGCGACACGCTGGTCGGCACGATCAAGTATGGCGGTCTGCGCGTTGCGACCGGCACCATGGGCTACAAGCATCGCACGCTCGACAACGAAACCATCCGCAAGGCCTTCAGCGTTCCCAACTACACCGTGAAGATCATTCCCCATGTCGATTGCACGCCCAGGATTTGCGAGCTTGTGCGTTTCCGGCTGGAGGATCTGATCATCAAGGGCGCCTGGGGCGGCCCCGGGGCGCTCGAGCTTTTCCATCATGCGCTGGCGCCGGTTGCGGCCCTCCCCGTCCGGGAGGTCGTGTCGGCCATTCACGTGATGACCGATCTGACACTGGGTCTGGGCGAAGTGGTTCACGACTATCTCAAACACTGAACGGAGACAGGGCTATGAAGCTGAAGGACAAGGTCTGCATCGTCACGGGCGGCGCTCAGGGTATCGGTGAGGCCATCGCGCGGCTTTACATGGAAGAAGGCGCGAACGTTGCGATCGCCGACCTCAATCTCGATGAAGCGAAGGCGACGGCCGACAGGCTTTCGGCCAAGGGACCGGGCAAGGCCATGGCGGTTGCCATGGACGTGACCGACGAAGACCAGGTGAACAAGGGTGTGGCGCAGGTCGTGGCCGCCTGGAAGACCGTCGACGTGCTCGTCTCCAATGCGGGCGTCCAGATCATCCATCCGATCGAGGAATTTCCCTTCGCCCAATGGAAGAAGCTCCTCTCCATCCATCTCGACGGCGCGTTCCTCACGACCAAGGCCTGCATCCCGCACATGTACAAACAGGGTTCGGGCTCGATCATCTACATGGGATCGGTGCATTCGAAGGAGGCCTCGCCGCTCAAAGCCGCCTATGTCACGGCGAAGCACGGCCTCCTCGGTCTTACCCGCACGGTCGCCAAGGAAGGCGGACCGAAAGGCGTGCGAGCGAACCTCATTTGTCCGGGCTTCGTACGCACCGCGCTCGTCGACAAGCAGATTCCCGAGCAGGCGAAGTCGCTCGGCATCTCCGAACAGGATGTCATCAAGAAGGTGATGCTGGGCGGCACGGTCGACGGCGAGTTCACGACCGTCGACGACATCGCGCAGGCGGCACTCCTGTTCGCCGGCTTCGAGACCAACGCGCTGAACGGACAATCGCTTGTCGTGAGCCACGGCTGGTACATGAACTGAGGCGGCCGCTCAGCGGCGCCACGAAATCCACGGCTCTCCGCGAAACGACTCCGCAACCGCCCACGCGGCGGCGGAGATCGCCGCGGATTCGCAGATCTCCGACCAATTGGCGTGGTTCATAGGCGCAGCCATGATGATCGGCGGCCAGACGAGCACGGTGAAGAGGCTCACCATCACGGCCTCGAGCGTTGCAGCCAGACGCGGCAGCAGACCAAAGAGAATTCCGATGCCGGCCGCGATATGCGCGGCACCGGTGAAATAGCCGAGCGCCACGTGAAACGGGATCCACGCCGGAATGATCGGCGCGGTCAGGTTCATATAGAAAAAATGCGACAGCCCGAATGCCGGCATCGCCAGCGCGAAGAGAATCTGTCCAACGCGAACATTGCCCGCTCCGCCTTCCAGCATCGAAAAGATCGTCCAGCCGCCGGCAACAAGCGCGAGGTTCTCGCTGAGGTCGAGATACACGCCTTCGACCAGCGGATGCGCAATAACACGCATGGTGTGCAGCAGGAACAGGCGGAGGAGCAGGAATCCCGTCAGCACAAGCACCGCCGGTTTCGCGAGCCGCGGCACGAGAAGCGCCAGTCCACCGGCGAACAGCAGAGCGCCGGAAAACGTCAGAAGCGCGTCATGGGCCGCGAGCCATTTGGGCAAGAGCTCCCAGTCGACGGCGAAATCGTGAAAGACAATGCAGAGCGCGCCGATCGCGGCAAAGCTCAATCCAAAGAGAATCCGTCCCACGTCACAGCCCCCCAGACGCGCGCCTATGATCCCGCACGGGGATGCTGGTGAACAGTCACGTCTTGTTGATGACGCGCGCCGCCGCCTAGCGGGCGTTGATCTCCGCCAGCACCGCATCCGGCGTCAGGATCTGCGGCAGCACGTCGGCGTCGGTGGCGCCGGACTTGTAATAGAGATAGAGCGGCACGCCGGAGCGGCCGTGCGCCGAAAGAAGTGCCGTGATTGCGCCGTCGCGCTTCGTCCAGTCGGCCACCAGATAGGCCGTATGCGTGCGCTCGAACGCGGCCGCCACCGCAGGGCTCGACAGCGCCACCTTTTCGTTGACGAGACAGGTGATGCACCAGGCCGCCGTCGCATCGATGAACACGGGACGCTTCTCGCTCAGCAACTGGTCGAGACGCGCGGGGCTATAGGCTTCGGCATGGAGCGCGCCGCCGGTCCCGGTCGCCATAGGCGAGGCCTGTCCTTCGCCCTGGGCCATGGCAACGCCGGCGAAGGCGAGCACCACGCCCAAGAATGCGACGAAGCCGCCGATGCCTTGCCAGCGCGTCCCGGCATTCCGGCTCGTGTTCCAGGTCCACGCGGCAAACGCGAATGCGACCATCGATGCGAGCGAGGCGGCCAACCCTACCTGCCCCGCCTGCTGCGCCAGCACCCAGACGAGCCATGCCGCCGCACCGTACATCGGGAAGGCGAGCAGTTGCTTGAACGTCAGCATCCAGGCGCCGGGCTTCGGCAACAGGCGGACAATCGCCGGGGAAAGTCCGATCGCGATGAAGGGTGCCGCGAAGCCCAATCCCAGAAAGAAGAACACGCCGAGTGCGAGAAGCGGGCCTTGCGTCAGCGCATAACCGATCGCCGTCGCCATGAAAGGTGCTGTGCACGGCGCCGCGACCGCAACGGCGAGCACACCTGTGAAGAATGCGCCGGCCACACCCGATTTGTGCGTGAGGGAATCGCCCGCCGTGATTCCGCTTGGCAGTTCGAAGACGCCCGACAGATTGAGTCCCACCGCGAACATCAGAAGCGCAAACGCGGCGACAACGCGCGGCTCCTGCAACTGGAATCCCCAGCCGACGGCTTCGCCGCCCGCCCTGAGCGCAAGGACTGCGCCGCCGAGCACGAGAAAACTCAGGATCGCGCCCGCGCCATAGGCAAAGCCGTCGCGCGCGGCCTCATTCCCGCCCGCTTTCGAGGCGACGGCAAACGCCTTCATCGCGAGGATCGGAAGCACGCAAGGCATCAGGTTGAGGATCAACCCGCCGAGGAACGCGAAGAGCATTGCAAGCGCTATACCCACATCGGCCTCGCTCGCGAATTGCGCGGCCGGCACCGTGCCCGGCATCGCGTTGACGGCAATCGCCTGCACCGAGCCGTCCGTCGAGGTCAGCACAAGAACGCCACCGAGCCTGAGCGGTGTCTTTGCGCCCGGCACAAGCCGCAAGACCACGCCGCCATCGACGCGGGCAAGCTTCTGTTCGGCGCTGCCTTTGATGAAACCTTCTTCGGAGGGATAAAACTCCGCGGCGCGCGGAGAAATATCGGGGGCTGCAAGAAACAGATCGAGCGTTTTGCCGCGCTCGAAATGCGCGGGCCACGGCGACGCCACGGGAACGAGCGCGCGCGCCGCGTCGAATTGCTGCACGACCGTCGCGTAAGGTTGCGCGGGCTCGGCCGAAACGGCGAGCGGCAGGCTGACGGGTGCATCTTCCGGCACGCAGAGCGTCGCGCTGCACACGAGCCAGCTTGCATGGGCCTTGAGCGTGACGATATCGCCCGGCTTGGCGTTCTTCGGCGCCGTGACCTTCATCAGGAGCCACGGCTTGCCTTCATAGCCATATTGCATGAGCGGGCCGGCCGGCAGGCGCTTCGGATAGGGCCATTCGATCGCACCCACCTTCCAGCCCGGCGGCAAAGTCCAGTCGAGTTCCGTCGGCCCACCCGTCTCGCCGGGATTGCGCCAATAGGTGTGCCAGCCGTCGCGGATATTTTCTTCGAGTGCGACCGTCACCGTGCCGCCCGGCGCGATTTCGCCGTTCTCCGCGACAAGACGGGAGAGCACCTTGGGCGCCGAATCGATCTGCGCAGCCGCGGGCGCGGCGGCCAGGATCATCGCGGCGAGAGCAAGGACGAGAACGCGTATCGACACCATGGACGCCCATATAGAGGCCCGGCCCCTTGCCGACCAGAGCAACATTTGGCGATCAAGTACGATTTCAGGCTACAAACCGCGTACAGGGATCAGGTATTTTCCTTAAAGGCACACCAATGAGGATCACGGGCGGACATCTGGGTGGGCGAAAGCTCGCAGCCCCCGGCGATAACCGCGTACGCCCGACCTCCGACAAGGTGCGCCAGGCGATCTTCAACATTCTCCACCATCAGGATTATGGTTTCTCGCTCGAAGGCGCGCGCGCGGCCGATCTGTTCGCGGGCACCGGCGCGCTCGGCATCGAAGCGATCTCGCAAGGCGCCGTGTTCTGCCTCTTCGTCGAAGATGCCGCGGAAAGCCGCGCGCTCATCCAGCGCAACATCGAAGATCTGGGACTGACCGGCGTCACCAAAATCTTCCGGCGCGACGCGACCAATCTCGGAAAGATGGCGCCGGCATCGGGCGGCCCGTTCGATCTTGTCTTCCTCGATCCGCCCTATCGGAAAAATCTGGTCGCGCCCGCACTCGCGGCACTGCGCGAAGGCGGATGGCTCGCGGACAATGCGATCATCATTGCGGAGACGGCGGAGGATGAAGCCGTGGCCGTCGACGGAGTCGAGGTTCTCGACGAACGCACCTACGGCGAAACGCGCGTGACGTTTCTGCGCGCGGCTACGTGACGAACAACCCCACCGCGGCCGCGGCCATCACGGCTGTCGCGATCCAGCCGATTGTCTTCAGCACCGGCGGCAGCGTGAGCTTGCGCATGACGCGTGGGTTCGAGCCAATCAGAAGCATGATGGCCATCAGGGGCGCAGCCAGGACACCGTTGACGACGGCACTCCAGTAAAGTGCCTTCATCGGGTCGATGGGCGTGAAGGCGAGGCCTACTCCCAGGAGCATTGCCAGAGCGATGACGCCGTAGAACGCCATAGCCTGGCGCGGCTTTCTTTCGAGCCCCGTATTCCAGCGAAACGTCTCGCAGACCGCATAAGAGGCAGAGCCCGCGAGGACCGGCAGCGCAAGAAGCCCGGTACCGAGGATGCCCAATGCGAAGACCACGCTCGCGAATTTGCCCGCGATGGGCGCCAGCGCCTGCGCCGCCTCGGCGCTCGAACCGATCGTATGGATTCCGTGCTTGTGGAGCGTCGCGGCCGTCGCCCAGATGATGAAGAGCGCGATCACGTCGGAGACGAACATGCCGACCAGCGTGTCGATGCGGATGCGCCGAAGTTCGGCGCCCGCGGATTTGGGCGCGATGAAGAGCGGCTTTTTGTGGCGGCGCTCGAGTTCCTCCACTTCCTGCGAGGATTGCCAGAAGAAAAGATAGGGGCTGATCGTCGTGCCGAGCACGGCCACAAGCGCCGTCATGCTGGCGCCGGTGAAAGCCAGGTGCGGGATGAATGCGCCGGAGAGTGCAGCACCCCAATCCGCATCCGCAAGAAAAACCGTTGCGACATAGGCGAACAGGGACAGCGTCAGCCATTTCAGCACGGACGCGTAGCGCACGTAGCTCAGATAGACTTCGGCAAGCAGCGACGCCACGGAAATCCCGACCATCCAGAGCTTGATGTTGCCGCCGATAAACAGATTTGCGGCATCGCCCATCGCCGCGATATCGGCGCCGAGATTGATCGTATTGGCGATGAAGAGCGAAAGAACGAGAACGTCGAGAAGCCAGCGTGGATAGTGCCTGCGAAGATTGTTCGCGATGCCGTGCCCCGTCGTGGCGCCAATGCGCGCGCTCACTTCCTGGATCGCCGCCATGAGCGGAAAGGCGAACGTCATCGTCCAGCCCATGGAATAGCCGAACTGCGCGCCTACCTGGCTATAGGTTGCGATGCCGCTCGGGTCGTCGTCGGCCGCGCCCGTGACAAGTCCGGGTCCCAATATTCCAAACACACGGCGCGCCAGCGTGAGTTGCCGCTCGTCGGGCTCTTCGCCAAGAATCTTGGTGGCCTCCGTCCCCTCGCTCATGCGTCGCGTGCTTTCACCGCCGGCCGAACAGGCGTTCGATGTCGGCAAGCTTCAATTCAACGTAAGTCGGACGACCATGGTTGCACTGGCCGGAGTGAGGGGTGGCCTCCATCTCACGCAAAAGTGCGTTCATCTCGTCGGCGTTTAACCGTCTTCCCGCACGCACGCTCATGTGGCAGGCGAGCGTGCCCGCGACCTCTTCGAGACGCTCCTTCAGCGACAGCGCCGAACCCGTCTCGGCAATATCGTCGGCGAGGTCACGCAGCAAACCCTGCGCATCGATGCTGCCCAGCATCGCCGGCACTTCCCGCACCATGATGGCATCGGGCCCGAACGCCTCGACGACGAGACCGAGCTCGGCGAGTTCGTCGGCACGGGCGGCGATGCGCGCGACGTCGGACGGATCGAGCGAGGCGATCTCGGGAATGAGCAGCGGCTGGCGCGCGATGCCGCCGGCGGCCAGCGCATGCTTCATGCGCTCATAGACGAGGCGCTCATGTGCGGCATGCTGGTCGACGATCACGATGCCGTCTTCGGTTTGCGCGACGATATAGGTCTCGTGCAATTGCGCGCGCGCGACACCCAGCGGCAAGGCTTCGGTTTGCGGCGCGGGGCCGGCCTCTTCCATGCGCACCGAAAGCGCATAGGCCGTCGCGTTCGCGAATAACGGTGTGTGATATTCGGCGGCGGCTTCCGCCACGCCGCGCTGCGGATAGAGCTGCGTGACCGTTGCGGATTCGGGCCGGAACGAAGCGAGTGCCGCGCCTGCGACCGTCGTCGACGCGCGATGGCCGGCGCCCGCGAGGGCTGCCTTCAGCGAAGACACGATGAGCCCGCGCACGAGGCCCGCATCGCGGAAGCGCACTTCGGTCTTCGCGGGGTGCACGTTCACGTCGACGAAGTCCGGATCGCAATCGAGGAAGAGCGCCAGCGCCGGATGGCGGTCGCGCGCCAGGAAATCGGCATAGGCGCCGCGCACCGCACCGATCAGGAGCTTGTCGCGCACGGGACGGCCGTTGACGATCAGGAACTGCATCTGCGCGTTGGCGCGATGATAGGTCGGCAATCCGGCAAAGCCCGAGATGCGCACGCCTTCGCGCACGATCTCCACGGGTGCGGCATTGTCGCCGAACTCGCGGCCCATGATGCGCGCGAGCCGCTTCAGCCTTCCGCCGAAAAGATCGCCTTCGCTTTCGAGGTCGAGGAAGCGCCGCCCGTCGAGCGTCAGCTGGAACGCAACGTCCGGCCGCGCCATGGCGAGGCGCTTGACGACATCGCCGGTCGCGAGGTCTTCGGAACGTACGGATTTCATGAACTTCAGGCGCGCCGGCGTCGCGAAGAACAGCTCGCGCACTTCGACACGCGTGCCCGATTGGCCGCCGGCACGGAAGCCCGCCGGCTGCGGTCCCGACAACACACCGCCTTCGACACGGATCTCGTGGGCCGCGCCGGTCGCCGTGCGGCTTGCGATCGACAACCGCGCCACCGCACCGATGGACGGCAAGGCTTCGCCGCGGAAGCCGAGCGTCGCGATGCGTGTGAGATCGTCCTCGCCTTCGTCGCCCAGCGGCAATTTGGAGGTGGCGTGGCGTTCGACGGCGAGCCGCAATTCGTCGGCCTCCATGCCGATGCCGTCGTCTTCGACGAGGATGAGGTCGGCGCCGCCGTTCGATACCGCGATGTCGATGCGCCGCGCGCCCGCGTCGAGCGCGTTCTCGACCAGCTCTTTCACCGCGCTCGCCGGACGCTCCACCACTTCACCGGCGGCGATGCGATTGATCGTGCCTTCGGAGAGACGTCGGATGGTCATGTGCGCGATTCCGGGATTTGGCTCAGATATTGACGCGCCAGCATCTTGCCCTCTTCGACTGCGGGCTGATCGAAGGGATCGACGCCCATCAGGCGACCCATGACGATCGTCTCGATCATGAAATGCATCATGAGCGCACCGATCGCGCGTTCGTCGAGCCTGGGCACATGGATCTGCCGCACCGGCCGCCCGCGCCGCGCCAAAACCTCCGCCGTCGCGCGCGCTTCCGCGGCGACGAGATCGCCCAGATGTTTTCCGGCGAGATAGGAAAGGCCGAGCGCCTGCGCGCGGGCCGCGGGAATTTCCGGTCCCTCACCTTTCGTGTCGGTCGTCACGAGCGTGTAGAGCGCGCCGCCCGGACCATCGAGAAACAATTGCAGCTGGCTGTGCTGGTCGACGGGACCGAGAGCCGCGACCGGCGTCGAGCCCTGCCCTTCTTTCCCGAGACTTTCCGCCCAGAGCTGCCGCCACCACGGTCCGAACGTCTTCAGCTTGTCGGAATAGGACCAGAGCACCGTCTCGCGGAGCGCGCGATCCCGGTCGAGTGCATGATGAAGCGCCGCTCCTGCAAATGCGGGAACCTCGCTTGCCGATTCCGCGGACAGCATATCGGCCACGACATCGCCCGCGCCGGCGCGCAACGCTTCGGCATCGAGACCGAGAAGCAGCGCCGGAAGAATACCGACCACGGTCAGCACCGCGTAGCGTCCGCCGACGCCCATGGGATGGTCGAGCACCGGACAGCCGATGCTCTCGGCAAAGGCTTTGAGCGCGCTCTGCTTCGGCTCCGTCACCGCGATGAAATGGTCTTTCAGATATTTGCCGCCGCCCGCGGCCTCGATGGCGCCTGCCGCCGCGAGCGTCTGCGCCAGCGTTTCCGCCGTTCCACCCGATTTCGAGATCGCGATGAACCGCGTCGTGCGCAGGTCGAAGCTCTTGAGCGCGGCTGCGAAGGTGAAGGGTTCGGCATTGTCGAAAAACGTCACGCGCGGCGTGAGCGTCACGCCGTAAGGAATGAGCTCGGCCAATGCGCGGCCGCCGAGGCTCGATCCGCCGATGCCCAACACCGCGACGTCGGTGGTGTTGCCGCGCCATTTCGCGGCGGCTGCACGCGCGGCTTCGATGTCATCGCGGCGCTCGGGAACGCGCAGGAGCTCGAGCGAGCCGCCCGCATAGGCCGCGCACAGCTCCACGAGCACATCGTCCGCCTCCTTGAGAGCCGCAGCGAAAGCGGCACTCCCGGTCGCGCGCGCGGCAAGCTCCAGCGAAACGGAAAAGGGCAGCGGATTCGTCATGGTCCCACCTTAGCAGATCGGGGAACGCAGGTTACTGGTGACGCGCCGCGCGCTTCTCGGCCGGAGTGGCGGGCTGTCTGGATGCCCGCTGCGCCAGCGGATTGCCGCCGATGACGATGGTCATCGCGCGCGGATTGAAGATGCGCTGGGAGGCCCGCTTCACATCGGCGACCGTCACGGCTTCAATGAGCGCGTTGCGCTTCTGCACATAGTCGGCCGGCAGGCCTTCCTGTTGAAAGCCGTTCAACTCGCCGACGATGCCGCTGTTGGAACTGAAGGACAACGGGAACGAGCCGGTCAGATAGGTCTTGGCGTCGGCAAGCTCCTTGTCGGTCGGACCATTCTCGGCGAAGTCCTTGAGCGTGTCGCGCACCACGCCGACGGCGTCCTGAACGCTTCCCTGTTTGGTGGCGAATTGGCCCGCGAGGATGCCGGCTCTGCGGAATGTCTCGAGCGCCGTGGAGATATCGTAAGTGAGACCGCGCTTGACGCGCACTTCGGTGGTCAGCCGCGAAGAGAAACCGCCGCCGCCGATGATGTAGTTCGCGACGAACGCGGGAATGAAGTCACGGTCGCTGCGCATAAGGCCCGGAAGTCCGAAGACGACGGAGGGCTGCGGCACCGCCATCGGGATGATCTGTATGCCGGGCTGGCCGACATGGCTGGGCCAGGGCGCCGGCGGCGGCGATTTCGCGGGCAGCTTGCCGAAGGCGCTGTTGAGAAGCGAGGTCAGCGTTGCTGCGTCCACATCGCCCGACACGGCAATCCTGATATCGCCGCGCACCCAATGTTCTGCAGCGAACGCTTTCAGATCGGCCTGATTGATCGCGTTCACCGAGGCCGCATCGCCGCTGACCGAATGACCGTAAGGGTGATCGTGAAAATAGGCGCGATAGAATCCCTTCGCCGCGACCGTCGGCGGATCTGTGTCTTCCTGGGCGAGCGAGGCCAGGATCTGCGACCGCACGCGCTGGACGGCATCCGGATCGAACCGTGGCTTCGACAGGGCGAGGCCCA